>Ga0137463_1000181_pt1 | contig 24390 bp, 20 predicted proteins | sample EasRivERMGT800_2_FD_102333 | JGI IMG/M metagenome (GOLD analysis project Ga0137463, IMG submission 102333) | Soil microbial communities from meander-bound floodplain in the East River, Colorado, USA - East River MetaG ERMGT800_2 | ecosystem: Environmental > Terrestrial > Soil > Floodplain ...
GCGTAATCGCCCGGCCATATCTGGGAACCATTAAAAAACGGGATAACTATACTTAATATAAACAGCCATGCCAATTCCGTTAATAATGATTTTTGTTTATAGCTGAGTTTAATCAAGGAATAAAATATGTATCAAATTACTTGTTTCTTCCCTGGCTGTATAAATTTTCGATGAACTGGTGTTTTTACAGGACGAATTTTAAAAAGAAATGTCCGGCGTCGCATAACACCAGTTTGTCTAATTTAATTGTTGGCCCGGAAGACGGTTTCGAAATTTGTCGTATGAAAAAATTCTTTAGCGTTTTCATCATCGCTGCTCTAACGAACATTACGCTTCATGCGCAAACTATTCAGCAAATAAAAAATCTGGCAACGCTTGCCAAAGTGTGGGGATTTCTTAAGTATTATCACCCGGAAGCAGCAAAGGGGAATCCGGATTGGGATAAAGAATTGATAAAAATGATACCCATAGTGAAGTCTTCAGCGTCCAAAATGGCCTTCAGCAAATTAATGATCGATTGGTACAATTCGTTGCCGAAAGCAAAATTGTCGGACAAGGTAACTCAGCCAAAAGCAGGTGATTCGATCGAAAAAGTTTTTGATGAAACTTATATCGCCCGCTTCGACGTTCCGCCATCGCTCATCAGCCAACTGGCGCGGCTATATTTATACCATTTGCCCGATACAAGCAAATACATCACCAATCGCTCGCAACAATATACCCTTGATTATACCAAGCATACAGAGGATCCTTTTGCAATGCCTGCATTACCCGATGAAGCACACCGGCTGTTGGCCTTTTTCCGCTACTGGAATATCATTGAATATTTCTATCCCCATAAAAAGACAAATGCCCCGGGTTGGGACAAGGTATTGCCTGAATTCATACCCCGATTTATGGCAGCTAATGATTCAACAAAATACAGGGAGACCTTCTTAATCTTAACCACAAATATAAAAGACAGCCATTCATTTTTTTATCATCCTATATGGGACAGATTGCATAATTACATGTATCCGCCGTTTCGTGTCATATATATCGATGGCAGATATTTTATAAGCGGGAGCAGGTACGACAGCCTGATGAAAGTCATGGACCTTAAGAGAGGTGACGAAATTGTTGGCGTTAATGGCAAGCCTATTGCCGAACGAATCAACGAGCTTAAACCCTATACTACCGGTACCAATGAACTATCTTTTTACAGGAATATCTGCCAAAAACTCTTCCAAATAGACACTAACAGGACAATTCAAATAGCCATTAACCGGGAAGGAAGAGAGCTCAATAGAACCGTATCATTAATTGCCCGTAATGAGTTCTCCAAATATCGCAGTAGCGACCGCCCACTTTGGAAAAACATGGGCAATGGTATTTGGTATGTCAGATTTTGTGATATAAGCAAAATGGATACCCTGAAGAAATTATTCGCCGATATTCAACAAGCAAAAACGGTAATCTGGGACATGCGTGCTTACCCCGACTTTTTCATTTCCCAGGCTGCAAAAAAAGGATTATTTGCGCAAAATCCCCTCTGTCATATTACTTACAATTCCATATTGGAATTTCCGGGAGCGTTTGGAATACATACCTGGCCTGTTCTTGACGAAAAAGCCCAGGATACATTGCACCTGCCGGTTTACCAGGGGCGAATGATTGTGCTGGTGGACGAGTATACTCAAAGCCTTTCTGAAAGTTGCGCTTACGAACTAAGCTTCCGGGACCATACTATAGTTATGGGTAGGCAAACGGCTGGAACTACGGGCAATGTTAACTGGATAGATTCTCCAGGAGGCATTGGGCTTTCTTACACGGCCGTGGGCATGAAGGCTTTGAAAGAACGGTTTACGGAAGGTGCAGGCGTAAAGATCGACAAAGAGATAAAATTAAGTGCCAGTAATCTGCTGGAATATCCTGATTACATATTAGAATTGGCTTATAGGGAAGCGCAAAAGGAATTGTGGTAATTCTGACAGTACTTCGTCGCGCAAGGAGTTTGAACCAAACCACTTTAAAGTTTCAGTCACCATCGCAAGTGAACCTTTTTGAATGTAACGTAAACTGTCGCACTAAAGCTGTTTGAAAAAAGAAAAGTTGTTCGCAGTGAAAATGATTTTCCCGTGAAGCTTGTGGATGCGGCGCAAGCGGCGGCCTTAGGGAATTATGTAAAAAGCAGAGCCTGAGGCGCTGCTTTTTTATGCGGTAAAATATGATTTTTGGGTTTTTTGTTGGTGATAACAACAAAGGCTAATAGTTAGGACACGACAACGCGGCAAATAATGTGGTGCGTGCAGACACTGACTACGACGGAGAGAAGTTTTTTTACAGATAAAAATATTAGTTATCCTGGTTGCTGTAAACGCCATACTCAGCAGTAATTTTCAGGCGTTCACGAAATTCCATCCTATTAAACTTTATTTTTTGGTAATAATCTGCAAGGGCATGTTGTGCATTATTGTAACATGTATCATTTTGCCATGTTACAACAGTGATCACATGCAGATTGCCAGAATCATCTGCCATTTCATAAGCTTCATTTTTGACAAAGCCCTGAAGTGTTTTTAAGAAGTCAGGGGTAACAGGTGCTTGTTTCCTGAACTCTTCAATAGAATTTTGGGGAACGAAAATTTTGCCGATGACGATTTTGCTTTCCATTTGATGTTTAATTTTAATTGAGCCTGGTTGATTAATTAATTTTTCGTTGTTGTTTTGCTGAGTTTTGCCGGCAAACGGTAAGAATAATATACCGATTACAAACAACATTTTAGTTTCAAATTTCATTGCTGATGTTTTTTGTTATTTGTTGAGGGAACAAAAGTAGAATGATGCAACAACCTAAACATTGATATAGGTCAAAATCGCATTACTTAGATTTAATGCGACTTAAAGTTTCTTCACGCATGTCAAGAAAGGAAGCCAATACCTTATTAGAGAGCCGTTGAATTAATACAGGATTTCCTTTTAAGAGTTTCTGAAAGCGTTGCTTTGCATTGAGCGTCATTAATGCTTCTATCTTTCTGCTCTGATTTAAGTAAGCCATTTCCATGAATTTCTGATAAAATTCTTTCCACGGCGCCATTTCATTATTCAGTTGATAAAAATCTTTGTGGCTGATTGTTAAAAGTTCGGTGTTTTCAAGTGCATCAATAAATTCAATTGAGGGTTTTTGTGAAATGAAACTTGTTAATGCAGTGCCGATATCCCCATCAAGAAGAACTGATCTTGTTTTTTCGAATCCCTCCCTATCAACGAAGTATATTCGAATGCACCCGGTATGTATGAAGTAAAACTCTTTGCAAACTTCACCTTCCTTAAGCAAAATGTTGTTTCGTTTTATTGACTTTGGTCTGAAATGCGCAACAATTTTATCAAGTTGCTGTTCGTCAAAATCAGCCTGGGATTTCAGGAAGTGTTTTAGTTTTTCTGTCACTATGCAATCTTAGAAATGTTTATTCAGTGTCCGTCAGTTTAATGTTAGCATTGTCGGCGGAGGTTGCCGCTAACACCCTAATATATGATATAGTAAGCATTCAGTAATATCCTTTCCCAGCGGGCAATGTCATTAAGTTAAGCTCCGTTAGGAGCCCCCTGTTTATAGAAACGGATCAATTAGAGAACTTGGGCTCCGTAAGAGCCTCCTGTTTTCAGGCGACTCCTAACGCTTGCGCTAAAGCTTGCGCCACCGCTATAGCTTCAGCGCACGCGGTCAGCGTTGGCGCACGGAGTCTATATAAATCGATCCGCCTAATTTTCTATAAACAGGATACCACTACGTGGTTATTAGGCTTAAATTAATGACATTTCCCGGCGGGTCTCCTGCCTGACTTGAACTACTCTCGATGTTTTTTGCCAGGATTTAAATAGAAGACGTCTACAAATCCATTTTCATTTATCAGATAAATTTTTAAATGCATCTGGTTAGATGCAAAATATTCTCCTAACTTGTCCAGAATCTTTCGATACTGCTTAAGGTCCGGCAAGCAAAGACAGCGACTTTTTTCATCGCCTTTAATAGAGGTAAAAAAACTTACTGGCGAAAGCATGATGTCAAACAGAAAGCGCATAACTCCTATAAAACCACTATCACTTTTCCCAACATATTCTTCTGTCTGTGTTTCGGCTGCTTCAGTAATTGTTCCCCTGATTTCAATGACTTCTTTTGAAAGCAGTTTGGTGGAGACGATGGCACTATCAAAATTGAGTGAATATTGTTCTTCCGGTTCGCTAAATCTCCACCCCTTTTCCTTTAAGTACTGCTTGAGACTGTTTGTTATAAACTGAGTTGTATACCAGCTAGTATTGGTTGTATTCATAGTTTACAGAATTAAAATAAAAAGATTCCTGAGGTGAAAAATGGTTTTAATTGAAGCCAATATAAATATTAAACCACAAACGTTATACTTTTTTATATTATATGTTTTCTCGTATTCTTTACAAGGATTATTCCTCTAAATCAATTGCTCGCTTCACCAATAGATTGCTTTTCTCCTCAGTTTTTTTCCTCATTCCTTTCCCGACGAATCTCCTGCCGAACTTAAGATAAGATTGAAACGGAGGTGATTACCAGGGACTCGTCATGAATGAATGAATCGACAAGTCCCTCCTGAGTGTCTTTTATATGTTTGATAAGAAAAGCTGGGAGGAGAGTCGCCGGGGAAGAAAATATAATGTATAAGAGTTTTCTTTAAATATGGTTCAGGTTATCACTCATCTTGCCGAAAGGTCAGTTCAATAATTAAGACCTGGAGGATTCTGAAATTATCTTCACGCTCTATGGAAACCTTACCTATGAATAATTCTTCCTCTAAGCAATTCTATCTTTTCAAAGGGGATTGGTACGATAGATTTATTGAACTCATGGACCTGGTGCAAAAAAATCAGCAGGAAAACTTTTCCATTTGGGAACCGCAGGACAAAAACAAGGGGTACAACCTCATTATTGTGACCGGTAGATCCTTACCGGAAGAATACTGCTTCGATAAAAACATTTGGAAAACTGATGAAAAAACTTTTGATTCTTTTTACAGGCCCAAAATAGATAAGTTCAATATTTATGGCAATGATAATGCTACTACTGAAATAAAAGAACCAGGTATTGCTTCTGAGAATTGAAGCGTCAACAGATGTTTATTCTTTCAGTCCGGGCGGGGGTCTTCGCCGGCCTTTTATTTTAATGCTGCGTCTAAAGCATTGGCCGGCGCGACCCCGCGGCAGGCAAGTGAGGGGTCGCTGCGCTAATAAAAACAATTGTTTATTTTGTCAATGTAAATGAATTTAATATTTCTTCCCCGACGATTTTGAAAACGTCAAACTTGTCAAACTCCGAACTAAAAGTAATCACAAATGCTTTGTCATTTTTAACCAAATAATATTGTTCAATTTTTAGTTTGAAAACACTTTGAGTCATACTGTAAATAATTTTATAATACTCTGTTTTGGCGGTTTTAATTTTTTTAGACTCATATATTTTACCATCAGTCGCTAACTCCTTTATTTGTCCTTCGGAAATCTGCGCATATTTGTCAAGATCTATATTTTGTCCGCTCAAATCCTGAACAATCAGATTGACATTTTCACGGAATTTATCGCTATCATTTTCTTTTGGAGAAAAAATAAAAAAATCTGCTCCCAGTTTTTTAGAGGTGTCAATCGTCCAGGAAGCTGGATACTGAACATTATAACTTTCATTGACATATTTTGTTATTTGCCCAATCGTGTCAAATTGGGCATGGCCAAAAAAACTTAGAGTAATAAAAGGTAGAATAAATAAAAGTTTCATGAGTTTGTTTAAATCTCGCACAACATTGTAATTTATTACATAGTAGGCATTAATTAATATTTTCTCACATACATGATCAACGATCAATAACGTTCCCTTTTTTATCTGAAGTAATTACCCAACGAAATGCAGAAATAATGAGTTTATTTTGCGTAGCATCTGTAAGTATATGCGGTCCATGCCCCATGTTCAGGTAGATCATGCGATAATCTGTATTCGTCCATACTACCGGCATATCACCGTCCGCGATGATATGCTTAATGCCCATTGGAAAATTGTCTGGCGATAAACTCACTAAAACTTTTACTTTTTTATTCTCCCTGGGACTGGGTTTCCACTGGTACCACTCACCGGTAGGTGCAATAAACGTTTTAGGTAAGCCTTTTGTAATGGGGTGCAGTGTATCATCAATCATGAGTTTTGCAGGCAAGGGTGGCCAGTTGTTATTATAAAACACCGCTCCGCCTAAAAAATTTACGAACCATGGCCAGTTGGTAGTACGATCATTATAACCAGCTACATGAAATCCAAACCAACCCCCTCCATTTTCCATATACTTTTCAAAGGCATCACGCTGAGTCTGGTTGTGCGGGAAATCATTGATCATCATCAGTAGCTGGTAGTCCTTAATTTTTGCATCATTGAGATCTTCCATATTGCTGGTGGTATCAAATACAAAACCATTACCTACAGTAAGTTCTTTGAAAAATTGTATGGCACCATCAGCAAAATCAACATGAGCTTTTTCAACTGTTCTGCTGTAAAAAGCCAGTACTTTAAATCTTGGATACTGCCCGTACAATGTACAAGCTGTTATTAGCATGAAAGCGCATGTGCAAAAACAAAACCTGATCTGTTTCATTGGTATAAAATTATTTCAAACCTGAATAGTATTTAAAAATACTGCAAAAGCGATACTCTTTTTTAGTTTGTGGGCGGTATGAAAATCTTCCACCCTCGGAGGTGTTCAGTAAATAACACGCCGTGGTCGGCGTCTGCAATTGGTTTCTATGACAAAAACAAATGGATTCTGCCCGCCCGGGGTCTAAACCTGTAAACTTATTTCAGGACTAGACATTGCTTGCAGGAAACACAAAGCGAGGGGTCACTACGCAGACCCCTCGCAGACAAACTCCATAGTTTGCCGAAATAAGACACCGTAAGGACGAAAAATTTCTTCCCCGACGAGTCTCCTGCCGAACTTAAAATAAGATTGAACCGGAGGTGATTAGCAGGGACTCGTCGGGAAAGCAATTGAAACATGCCGGATCGCCCGGTTCAGAAATCATCCTTCTTTCATCATGCTATTTATTCAGATTCATTTTTACACCACCCATCAACCACCTCCCCGGTAATTGAGATCCCAATAAATCGCTGCAGGTAATATCCGTCACATTATCCAGTTCTGTAAAAACTATAAATTTCTTTTGTAATAAAAAAACATCTGCTTCAGTATTCAGCATAAAACAATCCGCATCCACCTTTGCATTTATGGCAGAAGCTGACTGTGGCCGGCGATGTTTATAGATACCCGTCGCACTAATGCCAAACCATTTATTACTGTACTGAAGACTGAAGTTGGCCAGGAATTTTGCATGCGAAGAAATATAAAACGATGGTGTGGCTTCACTGGTTTTATCATCAAGCCAAACCAAACCAAGCGTTCCTGAAACCTTTTGCTGACGATTAAATAATTTTGAATATAGTGCATCCCCTTCTAACCCGGAAGTATTCACCTTCGCGATATTACTTGACAGAGCATAATTGCCCGTGGGCGATAAATTCCCTTTGCGTGGCATATTTGAATAGAGAGTAGGTACCCAGTCAATCACATTTTTTTGTTCTCTTCTGAATATAGTGGCGGAAAGTTTCAAACCCATTTTTGTAAAATAATCCGCCCCGGCTTCATAGCTGAATGATCGTTCAGCTTCTAAATCCGGGTTGCCAATGCTGCCACCGGCAACAAATGCTTTGTTGTAGTTGTTATAGCGCTCGGTAAAATCGGCGTCGCGTATAGTTTTACCGGCGCTGGCTCTTACTTGCAGGGAAGAACGCTGGTAGGATATATTGATTTGCGGAACAAGTTGGGTTGATCTTCGGTCATTATAATCCAGGCGGAGCGATGGACTAAAAGAAAAATTATCCAGTAATTGATTGAGGATAAAAAATGCAGCGGCCTGGTTGATGAGATGATTGCCCCTGTCATTGGAATGAATCCATTTGCGCTGGTACTGTAGTCCGCTGGTAAAATTTGTCTGACTGCTGAGATGAAAATTATCCGAAGCCTGTAATTGAAAAAGGTTTGATTTATTTTCATTCGCTATAGAAACAGGATTGTAAGCATAATGATCTTTCACGGCTTTATAACCGGCATCAATGGTGACGCCATGCTTATTTTTGGAATAATGGAGCTGCAACTGGTTCCAGAAACTATTCACTTTTTCTTTCGCGGTATCCGATAAAAATGTCGTGTAAAAATTCTGTGCACTGAAATCACGTATATCATACGCTGATCTTGCCGCGACACTCCAGTTTTTTACAAATTGTTTAAATGATAACGAAGCCGTGCGATTATCAAAAAATCCTCTTGTTCCTCTTTGTAACTGTCCGTTTGAATGATTACTGAGCATGCCTCCGCCGATGGCCGTTTTTCCATTACTATAATTGCCGCCAATATTTCCATTGATAAGATCGTATGCCCCAACGGTTCCTGTGGCTTGCAATTGTTTGGTGGATTTCCCTTGCTTTGCTGCAAAGGACTTCGTAATAATATGGACAACACCGCCCACCGCTTCAGAGCCATAAATAGCAGATGAAGCTCCTTTTAAAATTTCAATGCGGTCAATTTCGGCCGGCGCGATGGGAATATAACTGGTGAAATGTCCGCTGTTCGGATCGTTCAAACGGATGCCGTCAAGAATGACCAACACTTGCTGAAAAGTGCCTCCCCTTATCACAATATCGGATTGTGAACCGGCAGGTCCACGCATTTGCATTTCAATACCGGGAATATACCGGAGCAATTCATCGATAGAATGTATGGGGAGCTGGTTGAACTGCTCTCCCGGGATACTTATAATATTTCTCCCGGTTTTTGATACAGGTAACGGGTTAATGGATGAAGTAACAGTGACAGGATCAAGCTCAATTGTTTTTTGTTGCGAAATGGCCGCTGTTGAAAATAGCATGAACCCGGTCAGAATGAGTCTTCCTTTTTTCATAAAGTTCAGTTTGGTTTCGTTAAGGGCGTAAAAATGAAGCAAACCTCTAAGATTTCCAAAAGGAAACAGAATTAATGCCTGGTTAATTGAGCTCAGCAAAAATGATGTAAAGCCGGAACTATTACTGTTTCGAAATAAACGCATGCCCGGAGCGAGTTCCCTGAGTTTAGGCTTACGCAGTAATTTTTAGCCATTTTTTCTTCCCGATGGCTATCGGGATTGATTTTTTTTGTTACTTTTTTGCATCAAGGCAAAAAAGTAAACAGAGTGTTCAATCTATTTCTTAATCCGAAAGCCTCGATTATAAAAAATATAACCAAATTCAATCTGGTAAAGGATTTGCAAATCATGCCCGCCTTTTTACCGGACAATGATAGACCGGAACTCGCCCGGTTTGCGGAGCATCATAAAAACAGAAGCGTAAAACTCCATAGAAAAACTACCAAAACTGGTTAATGTACTTGACATTAAGTAATTATTTTGGAGCTTTACAGTCCGAACTATGAAAACCGTACTCCTATCCCCCTGGCTATTGCTATTGCTACCTGCATTTGCATCCGCCCAGGATTCCCTGCATATAAATAGACCTGTACTTCTATATGGTCTTGCAACTTATGATTTTCCTAAGAGTTATGGTTTTACGATGGGAACTTCTATCCCTTTTTATTCCATCATTAAAGAAAAAACCAATAAAGATTTTAAAACTCAATATGCAGAAAAAGACGAGTTTATATCTGCAGAATTAGGCGGATATCGTCACCCCTTTGCTTATACGGCCATCATTGCAAATGCAGGCATAGGTATCAGGTACATTAAATCAACAAAACATTTTACGGAATTATCTTTAAATCAGGGAATAGTACGAACAGCCTATGATGGTAAAGTTTATGAATTAGACCAGGATGGAAATATTAAAGAGCGCAAATTATTTGGACGGACCTATCTCGCGACAGGATTTTCCTATTCATTGAACTGGAGTTTAAATAACGGGAGTTCAAATTTATGGTTCATCCAGCTAAAGCCTGCTTTCTGGATGCAATATCCGTATAATAGTTTTTTGAGGCTTCATTTCTCTCTCCAGGCAGGGATCAGCTATCGTTTAAAAAACATAGCTCTTCTTAGCCGGACAAAATACAGGCATTTATTATGAAATACATCTTCTTCAATATTATTATTATTTTCTTTTTGGGAGTATTATTTACCGGCTGCAAAAAGGAATATACCGGTTTGTCCACAAATGCAAATGAAATATTCTGGGTAACAAACAACGGTGCAGATATGCCTGTGCGTGTAATGGGAAATACTGCGTCAAAAATTATTATTTTAATTGTTCATGGAGGCCCGGGTGATGGGTCCTATGATTATGCCGATTATAAAACAGCGCGACTAAGAGAGAAATATGGAGTAGCTTTTTGGGATCAGCGTAATGCCGGCAGCGCTTCGGGTAATAGTAATATGGATAAGTTAAGCCTGCCCCAAATGATCAATGATATGGAAGTTGTTGTTAAGGTGTTGAAGCTCCGCTATGAAGGAGCCGGTGTTTTTCTATATGCCCATAGCTTTGGTGGTTTATTAGCCGCCGGTTATTTAGTTAAAGATTCGAATCAAAATCAGCTGAGAGGATGGATGGAGATTGATGGAGCTCATAATTATCCATTATGTAATACATCATCAGCAAAAATGCTTATGGATACCGCCCGGTCGGAAATAAATAAAGGCAATTACATATCTCAATGGCAGGATATTTTAAATTATTGCAGTAGCCACGATCCGCTTTCTTCTTATGAAATAAGTTCGCAGATCGAAACCTATGCACACCGTGCAGAGTATTATATGGGAATAAAACAAAACAATTCGATCTTGTCTTTATCAGAAGATCCTTCAGACCAGTTAGTGAATTATTACAATCTATATTATACCTCTGCGGGAAATGATTTTCTTCAAAGCCTGGAAGGTGCCAGTTATTCCAATCAATTATATAAAATTAAAATTCCTTCTCTTTTATTATGGGGACAATTTGATTTTACGGTACCTCCCGATGTGGGTGAAGATGGGCTCACCAACCTTGGATCTTCTTATAAAAAATTGGTTTTATTTCCCCATTCAGGTCATCATCCCATGGAAACAGACACAGATTTAGTCGAGGATGAGATAATCAATTTTATTGAAACTTTTAAATAGATTTCCGGCACTATAGAAGATATAAGAGTAGTCGTAGGTTTAGCTCTTAAAGTTCTTGCCTGACTGCCAACCTGGGTTTCGTCAAGTTGTTGGTGAAAAATATCATAATTTAAAACTATTTTATGCGCACCCAAAAACGGCGTAAAAAGATTATATTGATATGAGCTTTTAGTTTTTAGGTCACTATTTTAAAAAAAGTTTATTCAAATTTTTTAATCTATCATAACCCGATTTGACAATTGCTTAGGAATTATCTAAAAGTAGCATATAGAAACCTGTTAAGGAATAAAGTATTTTCTTTCCTAAATATAATTGGCCTCGCAATTGGGATGGCTGCATGTTTTTTTATTTTTCAATATGTTCATTTTGAATTGAGTTACGATAGATTTAATAAAAACTCAAAAAATATATATCGGGTGCCAATTGAATACTATGGCCGCACAAATGATGATCATATTCAGGCAACAAATCATCCGGCTGTAGGCCCTGCCCTGAAAGCTGATTTTCCCGAAGTAATTGCTTTCGCAAGATTAATACCGTCAAAACTCATTGTTCGGACTGCCACTATTTCCAGGATGAGCAAAAGTTCAAATGTTATTTCCTTTAATGAAAAACGGGTTTTTCTGGCAGATCAGGCTTTACTTACCATGTTTTCAATTCCATTTGTTTTTGGCAATCCGTCAAAAGCTTTAGCAGAAGAAAGATCTGTCGTTATATCGAAAAGTGAAGCTGAGAAATATTTTGGCGGGGAAAATCCAATAGGCAAAACCTTATATCTGAATGGCGGTTTTTCTATGACAGTAACTGGTGTGTTTGAAGATATTCCTGAAAATTCACACCTAAAGTTCGACATGTTAATTTCTTTTCCTGATGGAGAGAAGTTTAATGCTGATCTGTGGACATGGCCAGAATTTTATACTTATATTATGCTTGCGCCCGGGACCGATCCTCATAAAGTCGAAGCGAAATTTCCGGCTTTTGTTGATAAGTATTTAGGTTCAATAATGAAGCAGTATAACTTTAAAAACAGATTTTATCTTCAACCACTCGGGGACATTCATTTAAACTCGAATTATAGAAATGAGCTTGAAGTAAACGGAAGTGGAAGAGAAATTTATTTTCTAAATCTTGTTGGCGTTTTCATTTTGATTATTGCCTGGATTAATTACGTTAATTTATCAACAGCCAGGTCAATGGAACGGGCAACAGAAGTGGGAATGAGAAAGGTTGTAGGAGCCTCCCGGTTACAGCTTATTCGCCAATTTTTAATGGAATCGGTCCTGGTTAATATTTTATCTCTTTTTTTTGCAGCTATTATAGTTTTATGTTTGCTGCCTTTTTATAAAGAATTTACCGGTCAGGCAATAACAAGAGATTTTTGGACATCTGGCTTATTGAGCCAACGAGGGTTTTGGATTTCTTTACTGGCAACTATAATAGGAGGATCTTTTCTTACTGGTATTTATCCCGCTTTAATATTGGCGAAGTTTAATCCTGTATTGGTACTAAAAGGAAGGTTTCACCAATCGGGCGGTGGTATCATTTTAAGAAAACTATTAGTTTCTTTTCAATTTATTTTGTCAATATTTCTTTTTGCAGGATCATTGATTGTTTTTAAGCAATTGACTTATATGCGAAATCAGTCATTGGGATATAATAAAAACGAAATTCTTATTGTTAAGACTCCAACAATTCTCGATTCAACCATTAACGGGAAAATTAATTCGTTCAAACTGGAAATACAGAGAAGCCCATTGATAAATCATATTGGAATATCCTCTGATATCCCCGGAGAGCCAATTGTATGGAGCAACGGAGCCCGAATGGCAGGTAAAGATCAAAAACATGATGTTCAAATCTTTCTAACAGAAATTGATAATAATTTTTTGTATACATATCAAATGGGTTTAATGGCGGGCAGAAATTTTGTACCAGGGGATAGCGCTGATGTTTTGAAATCGGAAAAAATCAGGGTTATGGTAAATGAAGCTCTTGTGAAAGATTTAGGATTTAGCTCCAGTGAAGATGCCGTAAACAAGGTGATTATTTTTGGTTATGGAGAAGGCGAGGTGAAGGCAGATATTATCGGTGTTATTAAGAACTATCATCAAAGATCGCTTAAAAATCCCTACGATCCTATATTGTATATGTACCCTTCCAGAAGAGAATGGAAATATTTCTCAATTAATATAAACTCAAGGGATCTAAATAAAAGCATTCAATTTATAGAAAGTAATTACAAGAATTCATTTGCAGGAAACCCATTTGAATATTTTTTCCTTAACGAATTTTTTAACGAACAGTATAAGTCAGATCAGCAATTCGGAAAAGTTTTTAGCCTGTTTACCGGTTTGGCCATTTTCGTTTCTTGTTTAGGGTTATTAGGACTGTCGGGTTTTGTTATTAAACTTCGAACTAAAGAAATTGGTATCAGAAGGGTTCTCGGAGCTTCTATCTATGGTATCATAATGTTATTTTTTAAAGATTTTTTAAAACTAGTAATCCTGGCTTCATTAATTGCTATTCCGGTCATCTATGTTGCTGCAGATAAATGGTTGGATAATTTTGCTTTTCATATACCATTGAGCTTGATATTTTTCATCACGCCGCCAATCGTGTTAGCCATTATTACTTTGATTACTATAGGTATACAAAGCTTTAAGGCTGCACTATCTAATCCTGCTAATTCAATTAATACTCTCAATTAATACTCAATAATAATATTATACCGTTTCTGGAATATTAACCGGCGCGACCCCGCGACATGCAAGCGAGAGGTCGCTACGCCAATTTTATTATTTTCTATAAATTGATTTTTAAGTGGCCCCACCTGGAGTCCTGGCAAACTTAACGGCCTGCTATTTTTTTCCTTCTATAAATGTCATCGGAACCGTCAATGTGAGGCCGCCGGATTTTTTTGAATAGGAATTTAAGTTCTCCTCGAGTGATGTAAATATCCTTTCCAGGTCCTCCTGGGAAAAAAGCTCTTTCCATGATGACAGCCAGCCAAATTTTATGAAATGGTGATTTAAAAAAGCAGTCCCATCCAGAAACTTCATTTCAAAGCTTTCTTCAAAATGTCTGCAAACTTCAAATCCGCCGTCAGTAAATAAGTTAGAAACAGTTTCAATTGTCCCGCGGTGTTCTTGCTGCAAGTGAAGATTGTTTAATGAATTGTCCTGGCCGGATTGCTTTAGTGTCTCCTCGAAGACATTATAAAACTCTTTCCAATGTCCGTTCAAATTTGTTGTCAAGGCAAATTTTCCACCGGGTTTTAGAACACGACAACACTCTTTGAAAGCGATCTCCCTGTTTTCAAAGTTATTGATACCAAGATTCGAAACGACCAGGTCGACAGAATTGTCATCAAATGGAATTTGTTCGGCAGAACTTTCGATTATCCGGACATTTGAAAGACCGAAGTTTTTTATCTTTTGCCTTGCTCTTTGGTTGGCAGTTTTCCAGGGATCAATACCATACAGCGCACATGATTTTCCCAATCGTTCTGCAAGTTCCATGAGTGGAAATCCGGCTCCTGAACCAATATCAATAACTGTCAGCCCCGGTTTTAATTCGAGATGCTTAAATAACAAAAGACCAAATGGGGCACTCCATAATGGAAGCTCGTCAAAACTCTCAATGAAATCCTGGTTGTCGGTGAATGCATATGATAAATATTCTGTCATATTGAGTGCCTTTGATCATTTATTGTTCAGCTTATAGTATACTTCATTCCACCTCAGTTCATTTTTAAATGAGCGAATATTTGTTTGCCTGTCAATAAGCACATATTCGATACCTGCCATCTCCGCAAAATCCTCTAAATATTCTGAAGAAAGGTTTTGACTATAACAGGTGTGATGTGCGCCTCCTGCCAGTATCCATGCTGTGCAGCCCGTCTGCATATCGGGATAGGGTTTCCATAAAACCCTTGCAACAGGAAGCTTTGGCAAATCGTGTTCGGGTTTTACAGCTTCTACTTCATTTACCAGCAAACGAAAGCGATGGCCCATGTCAACAATAGACGCATTTAATGCAGGGCCTCCCTCTGCATTAAATACTAATCGAACGGGATCAGCCTTGCTGCCGATACCCAGCGGATGAATTTCACAGGATGGTTTTCCACTGGCAATACTTTCACAGATCTCCAGCATGTGAGCACCCAACACCATTTGATTTTTTGGATCAAAATGATAGGTATAATCTTCCATAAAAGAATTACCACCTTTCAATCCGCTTGCCATTGTTTTCATGGCTCTCACCAGGGCGGCAGTTTTCCAATCGCCCTCAGCAGCAAAACCATAACCTTCATTCATCAAACGCTGTGCACCAATGCCAGGCAATTGCACCAGGCCATGCAAATCCTCAAATGTATCAGTAAAGCCTTTGTAATTCCCGGATTGCAAAAAATTTCTCAAGCCAATTTCAATCTTTGCGGCTTCCCGAAGTGATGAATGTTGTGGGCTATTTTTTTTCAAACTATTGACCAATTTATATCGATCGCTATAATCTGCACATAATTTATCAATATCAGCATCACCTGTTTCATTGATCATTTTTACCAAATCACCAACACCATGAGTATTGACAGAATAACCAAATTTTAATTCAGCTTCTACTTTATCACCTTCGGTTACGGCTACGTAACGCATGTTGTCGCCAAAGCGAACAAATCTTGCTCCCTGCCAGTCATGCCACCCTGCTGCGGCTCTTGCCCAAATATTAATTCGCTCCACTACTTTTTCATCCTGCCAATGACCTGTAACAACTTTTCTGTTCATTCTCATCCTGCTCATCATAAAACCAAATTCCCTGTCACCATGTGCGCTTTGATTCAAATTCATAAAGTCCATATCAATCTCACCCCAGGGAATATCACGATTGAATTGAGTATGCAAATGCAATAATGGTTTTTGCAAAATTTTTAAACCACCGATCCACATTTTTGCCGGGGAAAATGTGTGCATCCAGGCAATAATGCCGATGCAATTTTTAGCCGTATTGGCTTCAAGGCACACGCTATAAATTTCTTCGGGCGATTTAACAGTCGGCTTAAAAATTACTTTGACAGGAATTTGTTTCGGGTCATTTAATGAGGAAGCGATTTGTTGCGAATGCTCAGCTACTTTTTTTAGAGTTTCATCACCATATAAATGCTGGCTTCCCGTAACAAACCAAACTTCAAGCTCTCGTAAATTCTTCATAATTGGTTTTTGATATTTATGTTGTCAGCGTTCAGTTCTCTATTTAGCTACGGTTGCGTCGCACACTTCAACTTCCAGTTCGTTTCTATACAAGTTCTTTGTTCACTTCGTGACCCGATAGCTATCGGGTCGCAGTGTTCTTTGTGTCCATTTTTTCAGGTCACAAAGACCACGAAGAAGACACAAAGAACACAAAGCAGGTCCTCTCAAGTTGTTACTAGCGAAACATCAGTCGCTTATCAGGAGACTATTCAGCAACCCACCCAGGTCGTTTTATTTCATCATTCATTTAGTTTGCCTTCCAGAAAGGTGATGATTCGTCCCACTTCCTCCTTATTTCAATCGCCCATTCTTTCAGCACATTTCGATAACCCAATCCCGTGCATTGATTATTCCACCTTTTGTGACATGAGGCGTCCCTATTTTACCGAAAACTTATACACCGTTGTATGCCTGTATGTTTCTCCGGGTTTTAAAATTGTATTCGGGAAGGCTGGCTGGTTGGGACTATCAGGATAATGTTGTGTCTCAAGGCAAAGTGCTCCATGCTGAACATATTTCTGCCCATTCTTTGTATGCATTAATGCTCCATCCAGAAAATTACCTGAATAAAATTGAATGCCTGGCTCTGTGGTAAACACTTCCATATAACGGCCACTATTTGGTTCATAAACGGATGCTGCTTTTTCCTCCCGATAGCTATCGGGGCCATTTCTATTTAACATCCAGTTATGATCATAGCCACCTTTTACATTTTTAATATCTTTTCCAATGGTTTTGCCCGTCGTGAAATCCATGGGTGTCCCTTTTACATTATCAATCCTGCCTGTAGGAATTAATTTATCATTCACCGGTGTATACTTATCTGCACTTAATTGCAGCTGATGATTTAAAATGGTAGAATCTTTACCCGCAGATAAATTGAAATAACAATGACTGGTTAAGTTGACCGGGGTTGCCTTGTCTGTTGTAGCTGTGTAATCAAGCTTTAATGAATTGTCGGATCCAAGTGTGTAGATGACCTGGGCATTTAAATTACCAGGATAACCTTCTTCCCCATCTTTACTTTGATAAATTAATTTCAAACTGCTATCGCCGGATTTTTCCGCTGTCCACAATACTTTATCAAACCCTTTGTTTCCGCCATGAAGACTATTTCCATGATCGTTGGCTGCCAATGTATATATTTTACCATCAAGAGTAAATTTTGCATTGGCAATCCGGTTAGCATAACGACCTACGAGGGAACCAAAATAAGGGTCATTTTTTTGAAGGTATCCATCAAAAGAATCAAAACCCAAAACCACATCTCCCGGATTGCCACTCTTGTCAGGAACGAGAAGTTTTGTTACGGTGCCGCCATAATTTAAAATACTTACCTGCATGCCGGAAGAATTGGTAAGAGTGTATTCTGTCACTGCCTCTCCATTATATCGGCCAAATGATTTTCCTCTATCTCCGGATTTTGCAGTATCCGTTTTTGTTTGCGTCGTTTCACTTGAATTTGTGTAACTGCTATTATTACAGGCAATAACAAATAGCAGGCAGGTTAAAGGCGTAAGACGAATCCTTGTCATAACTTTTTATTTTGATTATTTAGTTTGACCATAATAAGAGTCGGGTCCATGTTTACGTTCATAATGTTTTTTAATTAAAGCATCTTTCAATCGCGGAGCACAGGAATTTATCTGTTCGGTCAGGAATGCGATCTGCGCAATATTTTCGAGCACCGCGCTGTTGTACACTGCTTTATCAGCCGTTTGTCCCCAAGTAAATGGCGCATGATTGCTCACCAGGACCATTTCTACTTCTTCATAATTCAATTTCTTTTCTTTGAAACAATTAATGACCTGGAAACCTGTTTCATGCTCGTAATCGCCGTTAATCATTTCGTCATTCATGGGTGGGGCACAGGGAATATCGGAAGTGTTGTGATCAGCATGCGTGGTCCCGAATATCGGGATATCTCTTTGTGCCTGGGCCCAGGCAGTTGCATACATGGAATGCGTATGAGCAATGCCACCGATTTTTTCCCAATGTTTATAAAGTACTGCATGAGTTTTTGTATCAGATGATGGACTCAGCTTCCCTTCAACAACCTTTGCATCAAAATCTACAATAACAATTTTTTTTGGTGAAAGTCTTTTGTAAGGAACACCGCTTGGTTTGATGGCGAATACACCAAGGTTTCTGTCCACAGCACTTACATTTCCGAATGTGAAAAGCACTAGTCCCAATGCTGGCAACTGCATATTAGCTTCGTAGGCTTCTTCTTTTATGTGGTTGTATTTGCTCATAGGAAACCCCCTGTCCCCCGACTTAGGCGGAGGGACTTAGATTGAAATGTTTAATTGAATTTGGAAAATGAAAAGATGACAGGAATACTATAAGTCGATGTGGAAGATTTAATGTTTGGATTTGCGTTGAAGCACCGTCCCTCTCCTTCAGGAGAGGGATGAGAGGGTGAGGTCGATAAATAGACTTGTTATAGCACAAGAGTGCGACGCAACAAAAGATGAATGGAATTGCGAACGCCGTGCCCATAAAATTAATTTCCATTTTGTTGTTCTATGAATGCTCCTAATTTTTTATACTGCTGGTAACGGTTATTGTAGTACCCGGCATTTTTTTGATTTGGATGATATTCAGCATCGAAACCCTGACCCATAGCAGTCATTGCATCCTGTACATTTTCATAAACGCCGGCAACTGTTGCAGCAAACATAGCAGCCCCCATGGCACAAGTATGCTCCGATTTGTGAATACGGATGGGCATGTTCATCACATCGGCCATGGTCTGCATAACATATGGAGATTTTTTTGCGACGCCGCCTAGTCCAATGAGACCCTTTACAGGCACACCCTGTTCGGTGAATCGATCAACAATTGCTTTGGCGCCAAAACAGGTGGCCTCAACCAATGCTTTGAAAATCCGGGGGGCATCACTGGCTAAATTTAAATTAATAACGGCAGCTTTTAATAATTGATTCGCATCAGGTGTACGGCGCCCATTTAACCAGTCAAGCGCTAACTCATCATTTTCATTGAGTGAAAGTTTTGATGCTTCTGCAGAGAGTTCGCCAATCATTTTATCAATAATTTTCTGCCTCTGTTTTTCATCCTGGATATAATTCAATGGCCAGCTCAATAAATTCCTGAACCAGGCATATACATCTCCAAATGCACTTTGACCGGCTTCCAAACCCAGCATGCCAGGAATGACTGAACCGGGCACTTGTCCGCAAATTCCCTGCACTAATTTTCCTCTCACCTCATTAAGCGGGGCTATGAGCATATCGCAGGTAGATGTGCCCATCACCTTGCTTAAATAATAAGGTTCAATTTGTCCACCCACCGCACCCATGTGAGCATCAAATGCTCCAACACCAATAATAACATCCGGTGGCAAATTTAATTTGGCGGCCCATTCGGGACTGATTGTTCCCGCAGGTTGATCCGCACAATTAGTTTCTGTAAATAATTTTGAAGTGAAGCAGTTTAGCAATGGATCAAGCGAAGAGAAAAAATCATTGGGAGGAAGGCCATTGAATTCTTTTGCCCAAAGAGCTTTATGACCTGCGGAACAAACACCTCTCTTCATCTTTTTCACGTCTGTTCCACCTGTTAACAAAAAAGGAATCCAGTCGCAATGTTCTGCCCATGAGTAACAGGCTTCGCGAATCTGTTCATCTTTTCTTAACACATGAAGCAGCTTTGCCCAAAACCATTCTGATGAATAAATGCCGCCAACAAACTGCAGATAATCAATTTCAAATTCCTTTGCATGCTTGTTGATCTCAGCGGCTTCTTTGGTAGCGGTATGGTCTTTCCACAACACGAACATGGCATTGGGATTATTTTCAAATTGCGGTAAGAGTGCAAGAGGAGTCCCATTCTTATCAACCGCCACCGGAGTTGAGCCGGTTGTATCAACTGAAATGGCTTTTACATGACGAGCCAATTTTTCTCCTGCTTTTTGCAAACAATCTTTTATGGTTGTTTCAAGTCCTTCGATATAATCAAGAGGGTGTTGCCGAAATTGATTGATCGCAGCCTGGCAAAATAAACCTGCCTTCCATCTTGGATAGTAATAAACAGATGAAGCAATTTCATCCCCATCCAATGCATTCACTAATACTGACCGTACTGAATCAGTACCATAATCAACACCAATAACATAGGCTTCCCTTTTCATACAAAAACACTTCCTGTCAAATTAACACTAATTTTTAGACAAGTTTTTATAAGGGCTCTGGAAAGATATCACAGGTACGTTTATTCTAATTAAACTGACACTAACACTAATAGGAAACACTTATATAACTGGATTGGGTTCCCGTCCCGTCCGTTTAAAAGATGGCTTTGCAATCTTCTTTTAAAATATTATGAATCTAATGATTTTCTATCAGCATGCCCAAGACTCTTGCCTGGGTTCACAATATCCCTTACAAGTTGTTTTATTTCTTTTATTTCAGGAAAGCCATCGTATTCTTTACGGTCAAAAATTTTCTTTTCATCGATAAATATTCTATAAGAACCACCTTCTTCACTTGGCTGCAGGGTAATAGCCTTTATATCATCAGTAAAGGTGGTGAGTATTTCCTGGGCCATATATGCTGCACGTAATAACCAGCCGCATTTTGGACAATATTCAATAGTAATAGATGGTTTCATTTTACAACAATTTCATGAAAGATTACTCAAATTTACCATTTATAAAAATGAATAGGTTTTAAAAAATTGGAAATAAAATCATATATGTTTCCTCTTCGTTAAAAAATAAAATCAACCTGCTTCCATGCCATTTTACCGGGTGGTAAACCTTACCTTTGTGCTCTCAAAAAATCCAGGACTGCTTCTGAAAAGGAAGCAGTTTTTATTGGCAAAAAACAATTCGCCAAAAACCATTTGAAAAACAAAAAACCTCTTTCACCAATGCATCCAATGAAAAAACCAGCCATCCTCCTCCTTGCTATTTCAGCGAGTGTTCTTTTTGTATTTGCTACTGCAAAAAAATCTTCAGCAAGGAAAAAAATTACCACTACCTCATCACCTGTAAATGTTACTGCAAAAAGTTCTGAAAATACTTCAGCCTTATTTTCTGAACTGCATCTCGACAAAGCAGGATTAAATCAAAATGTTTTTACGTCCGCCTTACATGGTTTTCAAGAATTAGAGGCAAATGGTACCGTCACGAAGGATAATATTATTACCATCATTGATTTCAGTCAGCCCAGCAATAAAAAAAGGTTATATGTTCTTGATCTTGAAAACAAACAGATTTTATTTAATACGCTGGTAGCTCATGGAAGAAATTCAGGAACACTCTGGACCAAATCATTTTCAAATGAAGCCTCTTCTTTAAAAAGCAGCCCCGGTTTTTATGTAACTGCCGATACTTACATGGGTGAAAATGGCTATTCTCTTCGCCTCAATGGCCTTGAAAAAAATATTAATGACAATGCACTTGGCCGTGCCATTGTTATGCATGGAGCTTCTTACGTTGATCAATCTGCTGTTAATACTTTAGGATTTTTAGGCAGAAGTTGGGGTTGTCCCGCTGTCCCTGTTTCAAAGCATAAAGCGATTATTAATACTATAAAGGGTGGCACCTGCCTTTTTATTTACAGTCCTGACAAAAATTATCAAGAGAGATCTGCTATTCTAAATTCGTAGGCTAAGAGCTAAAAGAGAAAAAGAGGTTGAAAGTAACCTCCATCTCCTTATCTCTTTTTTTCTCCTTTAAACTCTTATCACCTTTTCTCCTTTCTTCTCTTACCATATCTTTACCGATAATTTATTCACATGCTTAAAATAGGCGTCTTTGGAGTTGGGCATTTAGGGAAATTCCATCTGAATAACTGGAAAGAAATCGCCGGGGTGGAATTGGTAGGATTTTATGACCCTGATGACGATGCAGCAAAAGAAGTTTCAGAAAAGTATCAGCTCGCTCGTTTTCTTGATGAAACTACCCTGATTGATGCCTGCGATGCCATTGATGTGATAGCTCCTACAAATTTTCATTTTGAACTTTGTGAAAAAGCGATCCGGAAAGGCAAACATGTTTTTGTTGAAAAGCCTCTTGCCAACACCATGGACGAGGCCCGCCAATTAGTGAAGCTGGCACAGGAATCAAATATCAAGCTACAGGTTGGACATGTTGAAAGATTTAATCCTGCGTTTCTAGCCTTAAAAGATACTGAGCTAAATCCTATGTTCATCGAAGTGCATCGTCTTGCACAGTTTAATCCCAGGGGTACAGAAGTAAGTGTAATACTTGATCTTATGATCCATGATATTGATATCATTTTAAGTATCGTGAAAAGCGGTGTCAAAAATATTTCGGCGAGTGGTGTGGCGGTCATGACTGACACCCCTGACATTGCTAATGTGAGAATTGAATTTGACAATGGCTGTGTTGCTAATCTTACCAGTAGCCGCATCTCTATGAAAAAAATGAGAAAGATGAGATTATTTCAGAAAGATGCTTATATCGGTATCGATTTTTTAAACAAGAAAACAGAAATTATTAAACAAAAAGAACCGGGAGATTCAAATGTCTTTGCGTTCGATATTGAAACAACCAAGGGCAAAAAGACGCTGGCCATTGCAAATCCAACGGTGCCGGAAGTAAATGCAATAAGAAAAGAACTGGAAGAATTCCGCAGCGCCATAATCAATAACACCAAAACAATAGTATCTGAAATTGACGGACTAATGGCCATGGATGTGGCTCACCAGATATTGAAAAAAATTGGCAATAATGTACTTGTACGCTGATAAAGATGAAGAAAAACAATCAAATACCAATCGCCTTTTATGCACTGACAGATGTTATTATGGCTTCATTAGCATGGGGGGTGTTTTATTTCGTGCGTAAATGGTTATCAAGGCAGGATATTTCTTCCCATGGACATTTGCAAATCAACGATAAATTCTGGCTGGGTGTGACCCTTGTTCCTCTGGGCTGGCTTGTTCTTTACGCTATCGTTGGTGCATATCATTCTCTCTATAAAAAATCAAGGCTGTTTGAATTCACAACAACATTTATTTGCAGTCTCATCGGCTGTATTATTCTTTTTTTCCTTTTTGTCCTTGATGATACAAAAAATAATTACTCTTATTATTACCTGGCATTTTTTTGTTTACTCGGTATACACTTCACACTTACCTTCCTTGGAAGACTGAGCTTTCTTAATATCGCAAAGAAACAATTGCTCAATGGCTCAGTTCAGTTTAATACATTGGTAATTGGCAACCCCGATTATGCTAATCGTATTTTTCGTGAAACTGAAAAAAATCTTCGAAGTGATGGTTATTATTATACGGGTTATATAACACCGTCTGCAAACGGGAAAAATGGAATTAATAAAGCACTTCCTAAACTCGGAACTATTGAATTCCTGGAATCTATTATTGATAGCAATAACATTCACCAGGTAGTATTGGCCATGGAAAAATCGGAGCAGGCAATGGTTGAAAATATTATTAATCGCCTGAGTGAAAAAGATGTAGAAGTAAAAATTCTTCCTGATACTTTTGATATTCTTTCGGGTTCTATACGTACCAGCAATGTAATGGGCGCATTGTTTATTGATCTTAAGACCGGCCTTATGCCTGAGTGGCAACAAAATATTAAACGCCTGATCGATGTTACTGCTGCGGTTTTTGCTTTAATAATTTTGTCTCCCCTGTTGTTATATGTTGCCATACGTGTAAAACTTTCATCTAAAGGATCGATTTTTTATAATCAGCAGAGAATTGGTTATAAAGGAAAGCCGTTTACCATGTACAAGTTCCGCTCTATGTATATGGAAGCCGAAAAAAATGGGCCGCTTCTTTCCAGTGATAATGATTCCCGCATTACCAGCTGGGGAAAGATCATGCGCAAATGGAGACTTGATGAATTGCCTCAACTCTGGAATATTTTACTGGGCGAAATGAGTTTGGTAGGGCCCCGCCCCGAACGCAAATTCTATATCGATCAGATCATTGCACGTTTTCCTTA
>Ga0137463_1000182_pt1 | contig 24379 bp, 17 predicted proteins | sample EasRivERMGT800_2_FD_102333 | JGI IMG/M metagenome (GOLD analysis project Ga0137463, IMG submission 102333) | Soil microbial communities from meander-bound floodplain in the East River, Colorado, USA - East River MetaG ERMGT800_2 | ecosystem: Environmental > Terrestrial > Soil > Floodplain ...
CGCCGTCGCGCAACTGAAGAGCATCACGGTGAAGAATTTGCCGAGCACAATCTCGGTTCGGGTCGCCGGGCAGATCAACAGGGTCTCCATCGTTCCCCGCTCCTTCTCCCCCGCCACCAGGTCGATCGCCGGATAGAACGCCCCGGTCACCGACATGATGATCAGGAGCGCCGGAAACACTTTGCTCCAGATGCTCGCGGCCAGTTGTTCTTCGAGCGCCACATCGACGGGGTCGGGCATGACCGGCTGGGTCAGCTTGTGGTCGAGGTGGGCCAGCTTGAGCCAGTCGTCGCGAATCGCCTCTTCCCAATGGTCGAGCACGGCGGCGACCCGGTTGTAGGTGATGTGCGATTTTTCGTCGGCCTTGTTGAAGACGATTTTCGGCCGGGGATACTCGGCCGCGACTCCCGCACCTTCGTGGGCGCGCGCCAGTTGTTCCTGAACCTTGACGATATTGTCGCCGAAGTCGTCCGGGATGATGATCACCACCTGCAATCCGCTCGTTCCGAACAGTTCGCCCGCCCGGTGCACGTCGGTTGCCAGCACGTCGCGAACGGCCCGGGCGCGCGCCAGGAGGGCGGCCTTGTCGGGACCTCCCTTGTCGCGGGCCGCTTCCCGACCCGGTTCCGGCCCGCGGTCAGGTGCCGGTTGATCGGCCCGATCCGTGATCACGATCAGCCGCGAGGCGGCAGTCTCCTGCGCCGCCGGTCCGGCCTGGTTTGAAAACCACTGGCGGGCGAAATGCTCCCCGTCGATCAGCTCCGGCTGCGGGGGAAGGTGCTCGGCTCCAAGCACCACCACCGTCCGCGGCAATTCGCGAAACAGTACGGTCAGCTGCATCATCCCCAGCCCCAGCGCCGGATAGAGCAGCAGCGGAAGCACGGCGATCATGAACAGCGTCCGCCGGTCGCGCAACTGGTCGCGCACCTCGCGCTGCAGAATCAGAGACACGTTGCGCCAGTTCAGCATGCGCCCACCGCCGCGTCGTGTTCGTGTTTCGAAATCAGATCGAAGAACAGCTCTTCCATGTCCTTCTGAGCGTAACGCTGCTCGAGTTCAGGAACCGAGCCGGCGGCGAGAATGCGTCCCTTGTGAATGATCGCCACCCGGTCGCACAGCTTTTCGACCTCGCGCATGATGTGCGTCGAAAAGATGATGCATTTTCCCTGGTCTTTGAGCGACGCGATCGTTTTGAGCAGGGCCCGCGCCACGAGGACGTCGAGTCCCGACGTCGGCTCGTCGAAGATCATCACCGGCGGGTCGTGAATGATCGTCCGCGCGATCGATACTTTCTGCTTCATACCGGTCGACATCTTGGCGCCCGGCGTGTCGCGAAAGTCCTGCATCTGAAGCGTCGTGAACAACTCCCCCAGTCGCGTCTGCAGCCGGTCTTCGGTCATCCCGTACAGCCGGCCGTAATATTCGACCAGTTCCCACGCCGTCATCCGGTCGTAAACGCCCGTATTGCCCGACATGAAACCGATGCAGCCGCGGACTTCGGCCGGGTTCAAGGCCACGTCGTGGCCGGCGATTGTGGCGAATCCACCGGTCGGGCGCAGAACCGTGCTGAGGATCCGCAGGCAGGTGGTCTTGCCGGCGCCGTTGGGACCGAGCAGTCCGAAAATCTCCCCGGGCTGCACGTCGAAGCTCACCTCGTCGAGGGCGGTCACCGTCCCGCGCCGCAGGTCACAAAAGCTTTTCGACAGCCGTTCGACGTGAATCATGCAGGACCGATCGGTGGTGCGAACAGGGGGCCACGTACCGGCGTTGGCCGGCGCTGCGTGGGGCCGTCTGATGGAATACGGCCGATGGCCGCCAGACACCCCTCCCAGATCGAGTTCGGGGCGAACATGCGAGCCACCCCCGAGTTTACCATAAAGAAGTGAGCGGCAGCCCGGCGACCGGGTCCGGCGAAGGGATCCTCAGGTCATTGAGCCAGCGGGCGCCGCACTGCCGACAAGCTGCGCTTCGTCCGCCTCATCCATCCTGTCGATGTATTCGTAATACACGTTTCGCTGTCGTGGAATAAAGCCCGCTTCGCGGATGCAACGGCGGATTGTTTCGAGCGACAGGTGATAGACTGTCCCGGCCGACGAAACCACGTTTTCTTCGAGCATCAGGCTCCCCATGTCGTTGGCGCCGAAGAACAGGGCGATCTGCCCGATCTTTTCTCCCTGCGTGACCCACGACGACTGAATGTTGGGGATATTGTCGAGATACAGCCGGCTGACCGCCTGCGTTTTCAGGTATTCGAACGCACCCGCCGGCGGGATCTGTGACATCGCCGTATTCTCGGGCTGGAACGTCCACGAGATGAATGCCGTGATTCCTCCGGTTTCATCCTGTAACTGCCGGACGCGCTCGAAGTGTTCGATCCGTTCGGCAAGCGTTTCGACGTGGCCGAACATCATCGTGGCTGACGACTTGCCGCCGAGCTCGTGCCAGACGCGGCAGACGTTGAGCCAGTCGTCGGTCATGACCTTGCCGCGGGTGATTTCGGCACGGACGCGATCGACGAGGATTTCACCGCCGCCGCCGGGCAGGCTCCCCAGCCCCGCCGCCTTCAACCGCGACAGCACTTCCCGCAAAGGGAGTTTCGCAATTTTCGTGAAGTGATGGATCTCGGGGGGGCTGAATCCGTGGATGTTGACCTGCGGAAAGTGCTGCTTGATGTCGCGCAACAGGTCTTCGTACCACTCGAGTTCCAGCGTGGGGTGCAGGCCACCCTGCATCAGGATCTGATCTCCGCCGACGGCAACCGTTTCTTCGATCTTCTTGAGCAGCACCTCGCGCGGGAGTACGTAGACTTCGTCGTGCTTGGGAGGACGGTAGAAGGCGCAGAAATCGCAGACTGCCGTACAGGCATTCGTGTAATTGATGTTGCGGTCGATGTTGTACGTGCGGAAAGGCTCGGGATGCAGCCGGCGCGTGACCGCATCGGCCGCCCGGCCGAGCGCCACCAGATCGTGCGATTCGATGAGCGAAAGTCCTTCGGCGGGAGAGAGCCTCTCGCCGGCGACCGCTTTTTCAAGCACAGGCGCAATGTCGGAAGACAAGGTCGATTCCCTCGGGAGCGATTTTGTGTTTGACGGCGAGTTTGTGAAAACGGGCCAGCCCTTCCCGTTCAGCGGCCCCCAGTCGGTAATACAAGTTCCGCGTCAGGTAATCAACAGTGACCTGCTCGGGAAGCCCCAGGAGCGGCGCTTCGCGGTGGGCGATCGCCGCCAGGTTTGCAAGACCCCGGTCGCGGGCCGCTGAGAGGAGTTCTTCGACCTTCCCGAGGTCGGTTCCCCGCCGGGTCCCCCACATCGCGAAGACAAACGGCAGCCCGGTCCAGTTCGTCCATTCTTCCCCGAGGTCCCAGGTAACGGCAAACTCCTCGGCCGGAGGGTCGATGGCCCGGTCGCCGATGAGCAGCACGGCATCGGCCGCCGTCCCCGTCGTCGATTGGTCGAGGGGCAACGGCTCGAGTTCGGGAAAGACACCGAATCGCTCGGCCAGCAGAATGCGGGCCAGGGTGGCACTTGTGCGCGAGCCCGCATCGAGGGCCAGGGTTTCAAGCTCGCCCGGAGCACGCCGGAAATAGAGCTTGACGCTCAAGACGGGCCCGCGTGCCGCCACGCACGCATCCGAGACGACTTCATAATGGGGCCCCATCAGGCAGGCGATCGATGGTACGAGGGCCACATCGAGCGTCCCCGCCGACAGCCGATCGGCCAGCCGGCTCGGGTAATCGAGTACGAGTTCAGCCTCGGGCGCCAACTCGGCCAGCCCTTCAATGAGGGGCTTCGAGTTCAGGTAGTTCACCGCGCCGATGCGGATCATTGGAGATTTGCCTGGCACCTCAAGACTCCCTGTTTCAACCTGCCAGCATTCGGTCGCTAAGGCTCGTTCGGCAACTTCGCCGGTGGAATCACTTGCCACTGCCACCCGGGTGCTGCCTGAAACCTGAACCAAAACGACGAACGGACACTCTCAAAACTGGCGGACGAATCATATCGTGGGCGCCGCCGATTTCGCAAACGGTTGTCAAAATCCGGCTGCTCCATTTACCATGCCGTCCGGGAATCGTCCTCGATGGCCGCTTCCCCCCGGCAGCACCCATGTAACCGCTCCCTGCGCTCGAGGTTAACCGGCGCGAGATTGAGGACCTTATGAATTCGGAACCAGTATCTGTCGCAATCGTCGGCCTGGGGACCGTCGGCACGGGGGTGGCACGCGTCCTCACCGAGCAGCCCGAACGGATCGACCGCCGGGCGGGGCGCCCCGTGCGACTGAAGCACGCTGTTGTGCGCGATCTGAAGAAGGCGCGGGGCATCGACCTCGCCGCCGGCATTCTTACCGACGACTTGTCGCGCGTGGTGCGCGATCCCCAGGTGGCCGTCGCCATGCATCTGGTGGGAGGGCTCCACCCGGCGCGCGAAATCATGCTCGAACTGCTGGAAGCGGGCAAAGATGTCGTCACTGCCAACAAGGCGCTGCTCTGCGAATTCGGAGGTGAGTTGTTTGCCAAAGCCCGCGACCTGGGGCGCACGATCGCATTCGAAGCGGCCGTGGCCGGCGGGATCCCGATCATCGCCACCGTCGGCCAATGCCTGGCAGCCAACCAGATCACCTCGATCTCGGCGATCCTCAACGGCACTAGCAATTACATTCTCACGCAGATGATACGCGAGAACTGGCCTTACAGCCAGGCGTTGAAGCGCGCCCAGGAACTCGGTTACGCCGAGGAAGATCCCACGCTCGACATCGACGGCACCGACGCCGCGCAGAAACTGGTGATCCTCACCCAGTTGGCCTACGGCGTAAAGGCGCCACTGGCGGCCTTCCCGCGAAAGGGAATCGACACGCTCGAACTCTCGGATCTCAAGTACGGCACTGAGTTGGGCTACACTGTCAAACTTCTGGCCGTTTCGCGACTCATCGCCGGGCAGCTCGAAATTCATGTGCAGCCGACGCTTGTCCGTCACAATACACCGCTGGCGGGAATCAACGGCGCGTTCAATGCGATCGCCCTGGTCGGCGACGTCGTCGGAGAAACCTGGTACTCGGGTCCCGGGGCAGGGCAGATGCCGACCGCCTCTTCGGTCGTCGCTGATCTGATCGATACGATCGCCGGCCGGACGCGGCTGATCTTTCCGCGGCTCGACATCTGGCGCGATCCGCCGCCATACCCGCTTCAGCCGCGCGAGAAAACCTCGAGCCGCTTCTATCTGCGATTCAGCGTCCTCGACCGGCCGCACGTGCTGGCCGACATCGCCGACATCCTGGGGCGCAACAGCATCAGCATCGCGTCGGTGATCCAGCACGAGGCGGCCGGCAGCGACAGTGCCGACAAACGGACCGTCCCCCTCGTGATCATGACCCACCGCACAACGGCCGGAAATGTCGAGTCGGCCGAGAAGGAACTGGCCAAACTGGCTTCGATCAAGCCCCCCCACGTGAGAATGCCGGTTGCCGACTGACAACATGAAATTTGCTCTCATCATACCGGACGGCTGTGCCGACGAGCCGCAGGTGGCCCTCGGCGGCCGCACTCCCTTACAGGCGGCGCGCATCCCGCACATGGATGAAATCGTGCGGCTGGGTGTCGTGGGGCGCGCCGACAATGTTCCCGCGTCGATGCCTTCGGGGAGCGACGTGGCGACGATGAGCCTGTTCGGCTACGACCCGCTGCAATTTCACACGGGCCGCGCGCCGCTCGAAGCGGCCGCCCAGGGAATTGAGCTGGGCCCCGACGATTGGGCCATTCGCTGCAATTTCGTGACAATCGACAACGGTCGGATGCAGAGTTTTACCGCCGGCCAGATCCCCAACGACCTGGCCCGCTGGCTGGTCGGCGAACTGGGGAAGCAACTGGGAAGTCCCACGGTCGAATTTCACGCCGGCGTCAGTTATCGCAATTTGGTCGTCTATCGCGGTACGGCACCGTTCTCTCGGGAAACGCACACCGTTCCTCCGCATGACCTCACCGACCAGCCTGTCGCGCCGCATCTTCCATCCGGTCCCGGGTCAGACTGGCTGCGGAAGATGATGCAGCGCAGCGAGCCGATTCTGGCTGCCTCGACCGAAAACCAGGCGCGCCGCGCGCAGGGGGAGCTGGCTGCCACTCAGATCTGGCTGTGGGGTCTGGGTAAGCGCCCCGCGCTTGAACCATTTGCCAAACGCTTCGGTAAGACCGGCGCGATGATCACCGCGGTTGATCTCTTGCGCGGAATCGCCGCGCTCTTGGGATGGAAGAACATCTCCGTCCCCGGAGCGACCGGCTATCTCGACACCGACTACGCCGCCAAGGGGCAGGCCGCCATTCGTGCGCTCGACGATGCCGACTTTGTCGTCGTGCACGTCGAGGCGACCGACGAAGCCTCACACGAAGGAGCAGCCGCCGCCAAGGTCGCCGCCCTGGAGCAGATCGACGAGAAAATCGTCGGCCCGCTGCACGCTCATCTCCGCCAGCGCGGCGATTACCGGATTCTCGTCTCCCCCGATCATCCGACGTTCTTGAGGACGAAAACCCACAGCCACGGCTACGTGCCGTTCGCCCTGTGCGGCGCCGGGATCAAACCCGGCACGGCGCGGACCTACGATGAAGTCGCCGCCGCCGCGTCGTCTATGGTCTTCGACCGCGGCTGCGACCTGATGCCGTATTTATTGCGGACACTGTAGCGGTCGGCTGGTCGTGGAGCAGGTTGATATACCTGCTCTAACTTTATCCACGACGGGCGAATGAGTCGCCGGTCCGTGCATTTATCTGATTCAGTCCGCCGTTCCCGGCGGTGGCTCTTTCAGGTTGGCGCGAATCTGGTCGAGGAAATAGTCGGAGAGCGTGATCGTCCATTCGTTCAGTTGCCCGGGGACCGGCGTGAACGAGAATGGAATCGACGGACGCTGTGGCGCAGGCAGGCCGTCATCTGCCACGTTGAAGAAACCGCCACCACCGCCGCCCATGCCCCCCATCATGCCAGGGGGATAACGGGCCAGAATCGGATAGGTTTGCGAGCCGGAGGTTTCATTGGGCTTAATGACGTCAATTGTCATCAGGCGCGCCATCGCTGCTACGAGTGGCAGCGAATCATCGAACTGAGACGGGTTGATGAATGTGGCAGTTCCCAGGCGAATTGACCGATCCTCGTTCTGGCCGCTGGCCCCGGTCAACGTGGCGGGGCGTGCCGATACCTTTCCGTTGCTATTCACAATCAGCGCCGCCGAGTTGGATACTCCGCCCTGGCCACCGCCCATCATGCCACCTCCCATGCCTCCCATTCCATATCCCATGCCTCCCATCAGCCCCGAGTTCAGGATATTGCCGGCCTGAGTCCTCATGAAGGGCTGGCTGATCGTCCAGTATTCGGATCCCGTGCGGCGCTGCGCGGCGCTGACATTACAGATCAGCCAGAGGCGATGCTCCTTCAGGTCTTCGGGCCAGGTTACTTTAAACTGAACGTCGACTTCCTGCGGAGCGGCAGCGGGACAGACGATCTCCCGCACCGGAGGCTGGCCGGGACGCAAGGCCACTTGCCGGCTGAGAACCTCGCCCCACGGCGTGGCGACGTAGACGAAGTAACTCCCGAATCGAAACAAACCGAGATCGACAATGCCGTCGGCTCCCGAAGTTTCTTCGATAATTCCGTGGGTCACTGTGCCGTTCTTTTCCGATTCCCCCAGGACCGACGTTCCGACGCCGGTGATCTGCGCCCTGAACCCGGCCGCAGGAGGTCCACCCTTCTCGCCGAGAACGAGTTTGAACTTCGCCCGGACCCAGTCTAATGATCTGGGGGTGTCTTCAACTGGTGGAGCGGGTGCAGGAGCAGGCTGCCGCGTTGTGAGCGCCGCCAATTTCTCGAGAATCGCCGCATTCACTTCCCGGCTGTCGCGGAGCATGAACGTCATCAGCCCCACGGCCGCCAGGCAGGCGGCAGTCATCAGAGTGGTGAGGATCAATTGCAGCCGTTGCGACATGGTTTTCTCCTGCATGGCGTCGAACCAGAGCCGGCGGGCAATGCGACGTGGATCGCCGAACCGGTCGAGGATGGTTTGTTTTGCGGCGGATTCTTCGGGAGTGAAATGCAGTTCGCGCGCCAGCGACGACTGCAAATGGTCGGCCAGTTCGTCGGCGATGTCCTGCCGCAGCGACGACGGTTCGTCGTCCCGCGGGGCGGGGAGTTCGTCGGCAATTTCAGGGGGCCAGGACATCGAGAACGATTTTCAAAAAGTGTGGTCGCAATCGAGAGTCAGACTAATTCCACGAATTCCGGAAATTTCGAAGGTTCTCAACAAGCTTCGGTGGAATGGAAATCGTGATGTGATTCGAATCGGGCGTCCTGATCTCGAAAACCGGTTGCTCTTTCAGGTTGCGCTGGCTGACGGCCGGACCCTGCTCGAAACCGGAGTCGACCCAATTGGTGAATGCAAGTCCCTGCGATCGGTTGGCCGCGCCGCGAGATTCGGCTTCGGCACTAAACTGACTTCTCTGGATGTATCTGTTGAACAGGCCACCGACGACCGGCACGGATCGCAATCCATTCACTGGATCATCGGTCGGCGGTTCGCCCACCAGCAGGTCGAGCACCCGGTACAGCCCTGCATTCAAGGCGATGCTCTCTTGGGGTGACTCGTCCTCGAATACGAGGGAATAGGGGCGCACTCTCGCCGTTCCATCACTCGGCGGTCCCTGCGGCGAACCATCATTCCTGCCTCCACGCGGTGGGCGACCGAAACCCAGACGTGGATTATTGAAGAACAAGCCGCTTCGGGTCGCAGGGAAGTCCGATTGCTGCTCCCAACTGAAATTGCCTGCACCGCGCCCCTTGAAATCGGGAACGACGAGCTGAGTCTTCGACGGTGTCACGATGACCACTTGGGTCGGATCAGCGACGCTCCAATTTTGACCGCTAACTTCGCGCGACAACCGCTGGACGCGGGCGATCAGCCACAATCCCTGGTCGCGTAACTCGTCGGGCCATTCCACAGTAAATGACGTGCTGGCCTTTGGGGTTTGGGAGCCGGGGCAGACAATTTCCTCAATCATCTCGCGCCCCGGCAGCACCGTGAGGGTCGTTTCAGATCGCGATTCGTTCCAGGGAGTGTAAACATTCAGCTTGTGTTGCCCAGGACGCACAAGTCCCATCTCGGCAATGCCATTTGTTCCGGTCGTCCGATTGATCTGAATTTCCTTGGCTGTATCGAGCAAGTAGCCTTGCAACTCGACGCTGAATCCCTCTGCGGGCGCACCTCCGGCCACATCTTTCACCAACCGTATTTTGACTGGATTCCATTCCATCGACCGGGGCGGTTCCTGACTCGCCGGCGAACGCGATGCCAGTGTCGCCAGCTTGTCGAGCAGTGCGGCGTTCGCTTCCCGGTTTTGTGCCATCTGCTCCTGCATCGCCTGATTGGCGTCTGAGACCTGGCGGACCAGCATCACGATCAGCCCCGCTCCTCCCAGGCAGGCGATCGCCAAAATCAGAACGGCACCGATCAACACCCGTTGCGACATGATCTTCTCCTGCAAGGCGTCGAACCAGAGCTGGCGAGCGACCCGGTGCGGGTCGCCGAACCGGTCGAGGATCGTTTCTTTGGCGGCAGATTCTTCAGGGGTGAAATGCAGTTCTCGGGAGAGCGACGTCACGAGATGATCGGCCAGTTCATCGGCAATGTCCCGCCGCAGCGACGCCGGTTCGTCGTCCCGCGGTGCGGGCAATTCGTCGGCGATGTCGGGGGGCCAGGTCATAGACGTCGGGCCGATGGGAAACGATCGAACGGAAGCGGTCCGTCACGCGTTACGGCATCACGTACACTGGAGCGCCCCGCCGAGCACTCCCTGCACCCCGGTGGCGAAGGAAGTCCATTCCTGTTTCCGGTCTGCCAGCGCCTTCTGGCCGGTGAGGGTCAGCTTGTAGTACTTGCGGCGGCGGCCGTCGATTTCGCGCCAGAACGACGACAGCATCTTCTGCCGCTCCAGCCGGTGCAGGGCGGGGTACAGGCTCCCCTCCTTGAGCTCGAAGTAGCCGCGCGACCGGCCGCAGACCGTTTGCGAGATTTCGTACCCATACGTGGGAGCATGTGCGACGACTTCGAGAATGAGCATCTCGACCGTCCCCCAGAGCAATCGCGAGTCCATAGGATGACCCTCTTTGGATAGACCGGCTATGTATGTGGCAATCATAGACCGTCGATGTATAGCCGTCAAGAGGCCGTCCGACGAATTCTTAGATCTGCGAGTAGTCGCGTTGGCTGAGGCCGATGTTAAAGTACCGCCGATGCCGCCGATTATCGCAGATCAAAACGGCGAACCAGTCTGATCAGCACGCGGACGCGGGACAAGACGTTGTTCGTTCGTTCCCGCAACACTATTCTGAACGCCGGTCGTTCCACGAAATACTGACACTGGCTCTGTTGGAGGTTTCCGATGTCCGTCGATCATGTCGTTTTTGTTCGCGACGACCGGCTACCCACCTTGGAACAATGGCAGGCTGCGTTGGCTCGTGCAGATTCGGGGATCGTGCTCGAAAAAATCGACGATCTGCGGGCACATACCGGCTATCTCCCCGCCAGCCACCGCGGCCACGACTCGGGTTTCGAATGGTACTACGGAACGATCGACGAATGGTTCGATGGCGATCCTCCCGAGGGTCTTGGTGATCGCCAGCACGTCGCCACCTTCGTCACTCACAGCGACATGCGCGAATTCGTGTGTGGCATGGTTGCAGGTGCTGTCCTGGCACAGGTTTCAATCGGGATGGTGTACGACGAGGATTCCGACGAATTGATTGACGCGCACGCTGCACTGGAAATTGCGCGAGGAACAGAGAAGAAGATCCAGTCGTAACCGAAGGAGGTTCTTCGCCGGCACAGTGTCACCTACGGGGAAGGCACTCGTCGCCGTCTGCGACGACGGAATCACCGGCCTCGCAAATTCGCCGAAGGAGGCGTGGGTCGAAACGTTTGTGGGGCAGGTTTTCAACCTGCCAGTCTGTTTCGAGAAATCAACTTGTCGACCGGCAGTCAACGGCGTGCCGGATTGTTGAACGGCTGGAAGGACGAGCAGGTATATCAACCTGCTCCACGACGGCTTCACCGGCTGTCGCTGATTGGCAAGACCTTGCCGGAGTTCGGCGAGGTGGGGATCAGCATCGCCGGGGGCTTGTTTCCTCGCCAGCGCCAGTGCAGAAAGCCGTCCTGGGCGTTGGCGTTGGAATCCGGATTCTGGCGGCGCATGGGGCGGGCAGTGATCGGTTCCTTCGCGGCCGGCTTGCGCGGCGCGGGTGCCGGGGCGACCAGGCGCTCGGGTTCCTCTCCTGTTTGCAGGGCAATTGATGCCAGGAATCCCATCTCGTCAGTCCCGCGTCTTAAGACGATGATCGTCTGGTCCGCCTCGACGACGACTGCGAACATCTGTCGAAAGCGCGTCGGGGCTTTTGCCGCCGGATCATTGGATTTGCATTCGAGCAGAATGCGCAGTGCCGTCTTTCCGGTATCGAGGTCAGACGGCGTCACGTCGAGCCGCCAGCCCGACTTGAGTTCGCTGGCTGCCTCGGCAGCCTTTCCTGCCTCGGCTTCCGCGAGCATCTCGATAGACGCCGGGATCCCGGTATACGTCGTTAATTGAGGGCGGGTCAGGATGCTGACTCGGTCGTGCTTGACGAGCCGTTCGATCAGCTTGTCGCACAGCCCATTGTCGTCGACGACGACCAACGGATCCGTGTCCTGGTCGATCTTGTTTCGCTTTTTTTCCGGCGGAGCCAGTAAAGTCTCGAGAGCTTTCCGCTTCGCTTCCGGAAGTTCGACCATCGTGACTTTCAGCGTCACGCGCCGGCGTGGTTTGCCATCTTCGGGTTCGGGGACTGCGACGAACTTGTCAGGCGCACCGGGGACCGGATTCGGTGCTGGGACTGGTATTTTCTCATCAGCCAGCGCGCTGCCGGCCCAGGCGAGCAATACGAATGACAAACAGCGAAATCGATTGAAATGCATCGGCCCTCTCCCGGGAAACTGCCAGAACGGGTTTTCCCAATTCGGAAAAATGGGGCCGGTTTGTATCCGTGAATGGCAAATGGGTCAACAGGGGGATTGGCGCCCGGCAAAGGCTCGGCCAGGCGAGCCGGTGGGTTCATCCCACCGGGATCGAGTTCACCGGCGCCCGCGGGTCCGTGCGCCATCTCGACTCGTCGCAGGAACTGCACGACGCGTGGGACGATTCGGATCAAACGGTTTGTGTGGGGTTGATCGATCAGACCGGTTTGCACCCGGTCCCGCAGGGATCGCCCCAGCGAGCCGGTGGGTTCATCCCACCGGGATCGAGTCCAACGGCGCGTGCGGTACCGTGCGACATCTCGACTCGTCGCAGGAACTGCACGACGCATGGAACGTCCCGGATCAAACGCTTTCGTGTGAGGTTGGTCGATCAGACGGGTTTGCATCGGATCCCGCAGGGATAAACCCTGCGGCTCGCTACGTCGAATGCGCCGGCACGCTCGTCCCAGCGAGCCGGTGGGTTGATCCCACCGGGGTCGAGTTCAACGGCGCACGCGGTACCGTGCGACAACTTGACTCGTCGCAGGAACTGCATGACGCGCGGGACGATTCGGATCGAACAGGTTCGTGTGGGATTGATCGATCAGACGGGCTTGCACCCGATTCCGATGGGATAAACCCATCGGCTCGCTGGGTCGGAGTCCCGCGTTCCCCTATTCGCTAGGACGCTGGCGAATTGCCGGTCGCTTCCAATCCGGTCAGCGTGCCGGTGCTCGAGCCGAACCGGTCGGATTCGATTCCCAGCCGCTGGAGCATCGACAGATATAGGTTGCACAGCGGGGGCGGATTTTTCTGGTCGAAAGCCAGGTGCTGCCCGTGCTTGAAGCCGCCACCGGCAAACAGGATCGGCAGGTTTTTGGCCGAGTGGTTGCTGGCATTCCCCAGGTTGCTGCTGAAGAAGAGCATCGTCCGGTCGAGCAGGCTTTCCCCTTGTTCTTCGGTCTGCTTCAGCTTTTGCAGCAGTTCCTGCACCGTCTTCATTTGTTCCAGCTCGACTGTCCGGAGCTGTTCGATCTTTTTGGGATCCTGGCCGTGGTGCGACAGGTCGTGATGGCCCAGCGACACCCCTTGGATTGGCGGAACGTCACTCGTCCCCAGCAGCATCATCGTAATCAGCCGCGTTGAATCCGTTTGCAGCGCCAGATGGATCAGATCGAACATGAGCCGCGTCTTGCCGATGAGGTCGGCCGCGACGTAATTATTCTGGGGGGGCTTGGCATCGACCTTCGGTTTGGGTTTCTTCGACCACTCTTCGCTGACAGCCATCCGCTTCTCGAGATCGCGGACGCTGGTGAAGTATTCGTCCAGCTTCTCGCGATCGCGGGAGCCGAGAGCCGTCTGCATGCTGCGGGTCCGGTCGCGGACCATGTCGAGAATGCTCTGGCCGTCGCGCAGGCGCCGGGCCTGGGCCTCAACTTCGTCGGGTCGCCCCTCCAGAAACAACCGGGCGAAGACCGGAGCGGGAAACGTATCGGTCGGGACCGGCGCGCCGCTGCGCGTCCACGACAATCCGAAGCCCTCGGCCGAAAGCGACAGGCTGGGAAACCGTGTTTCGCCGCCGATCTGCTCGGCGGCGAACTGGTCGAGCGAAATGCTGTTGCGGAAGCCTCCCCGGATTTCAGGATGCGGAGCGCCGGTCAGGTAGCTGTAGGCCGAGTCGTGGCTCGCCCCCACTTCAGGATGCGCCAGCCCGGAAATCACGGTGAAGTCGTCGCGGAAATCCTTGATGACCTCCAGATACGGTGTGGCCTCGTAGTCGCGGCCTGACTGCTCGGGGAAAAAATTCGGAGCGTGCAATCCCAGCGGCGCGCAGATGCAGACCATGCGGCGCGGCGGCCCAGGATTCGACGCACTGGCCCGGCCACCAGCCCGCGCTCGAGTGGGGGCGAACGCTTCGAGCCACGGAAGCGCGAGCGTTACGCCGGCAGCCTTGAGAAATTTGCGTCGGTCACGTTGCATGAGAACGCTCTCGGTCGGGGACTACTTCCGGCGGAACAAGTCGCTGGCGATGATTTCATGAATGAGCGAACGGAAGCCGTAATTCCTTTCGCGGATCCGACTGACGATCGCGTCGATCTGCGGAAGATCGGCCGCCGCGGGGGCGCCTCCCGTGGCGTACGTGACGAGCCGCGTCGTCAGGGCGCGGGCGATCTGGTCTTTGTCGGCCAGCAGCAGTTGCTTGAGTTCGTCGATGTTTTGAAACGGTCGGCCATCGGGCAGCTTGTCGGCCGGATCGACCGATGGCCCTTGCAGGTAGTGCATGCGCCGGCCCTCGACCAGCACCTCTTTGCCGTTTCCGCTGGTCCGGTAATATTCCCGCCAGCCGCCGATGACATCAAAGCTCTCCAGGGCGAATCCGGCGGGATCGATCCGCGAGTGGCAGCCCGCACACGCCTCAATCTGCCGGTGTTTGGCCAATTGCTGGCGAATCGTCGTGGCGCCGCGAATATCGGGCTCGAGCGCGGCGACGTTTTCGGGAGGCCGGGGAGGGGGCGTCCCCAGAATCCGGTCCAGCACCCATGCTCCGCGGGTGACGGGCGAGGTGCTGGTGCCGTTGGCCGTCACTTTCAGCACGCTGGCCATCGTCAGGACTCCGCCGCGATGGGAGTCTGGCGGCAGGGCCGTCTTGCGAAACTCCCAGCCGTCGACACCGGGGATGCCGTAGTGCCGGGCCAGGCGACCGTTGAGCATTGTGAAATCTGAGGCGACGAAATTCATCAGGCTCAAGTCGTCCTTCAGCAGTTCGTTGAAGAACAATTCCGTTTCGCGGAGCATCGAGACCTTCAGCATGTCGTCGAATTCGGGGTACAGAATGTGGCTGGGGATCGTGAAGTCGATGTCGCGGAGGCCGAGCCACTGCCCCACGAAATTCTCGGTGAAGTTCGCCGCCTGCGGGGATTTGAGCATGCGCTCGACCTGCGCCTGGAGTATTTCAGGCCGATCGAGTTGCTGTTGCTCGGCCAGCGCCAGGAGTTCGTCGTCGGGCGGTAGGCTCCACAGAAAATAGGAGAGCCGGCTGGCCAATGCGAAGTTGTCGAGCTGGCCCGGCTTCTCCTCGAGGAACAGGAACTCCGGAGAGACCATGATAGCGGCCAGGCCCACGCGAACCGCCTGCTCGAACGTATGCTTCTCGCTCATCCGCGCCGCAATCAGCGCCATGAGCGGCCGGAGATCGTCGTCGGTCACAGCGCGCCGGAACGCGCGGCGGGCGAACTTGCGCAGAATCCGCTCGGCATCGGCCAGTGGATCCTTTGAGACAACCTCAACCCGGTCGGGCCGGTTATAGGCCGGCGCCGGGGCCTGTGCCAGATCGCCGAAGATCCGACGATGGCTCTCCGGCGGCCAGGTTTCGTTGAGCGGTCCTTCCACGTCGACCCATTCGACTGCCAGTCCCGGGCCTTCGTATTTTTCGGCTCCGATTTTGTCGACGGTTTGAGCCGACGCCAGTCCGTAGGGTGAGATACGGAGTGTGTTCTTGGGCTCCAGATGGGCGATGAATTCAACCACATCAGCTTTATCGGCAGGCGCGTCGAAGTAGCCGACGAGGCTCGGCTTGCCGGTCATCGACAGATTTCCGGCGTCGAGCCGATAGGTGACCGGCTTTCCGGAACTCTGATAGCCCGAGGCCGAGATGCGAAAGCGATAGCTGCCGCCATCGGGCGGGTAGAGTTCGTAGAGGACAATGCAGACCCAGGGGGACGAGCTGAAGAGCACAGCCGTGTCGTCGTCCAGCAGACGATAGACCTTCTCTGTGGTCGTCTTGACCTGGTGCTGGTTCTTCATGAAGTAGCGCTTCTTGATGACGGGCGGTGGTTTCGGCCGGTTGGCGATTGCCACATCGAGGGCGACGTCGGCTGCTTCCAGATACCGCTCCATCTGAAACGACGAGAGATGCAATGCCTCACCGACGTTGTCAAAACCGTCCGCCGAGCTGTCGCGGGGGAGCAGCTCTTTCAACTCGACATGCACTCCCAGCAGATCGCGCACGGTATTTTCATACTCGACCCGGTTGAGGCGGCGCAGCACGACCCGCCCCTCGGTCGTACGCTGCCGGGCTTCGGCGTCGCGGACGCTGTCGCCGACCCATTTGGTCAGTGCCTGGACTTCCTTCTCGGGAGGGCGCGGTTTCGCCTGCGGGGGCATTTCGTCAGCCTGGATCCGCTCCAGCACGCTCCGCCAGCGTCGCCGGCCGGCGTCGGCGGCAAAGTCGGCCGTGAGCTGATCGACTCGCAGATTTCCCTTGGGCTTTTCGCCACTGTGACATTCCTGACAATGGCGGACGAGAAACGGGCGGATCTGCTCCTCGAATGGCCCGGCAGGAGCCTCTGATTCGCCAGGCGCTGCAAACACCCGTTGCTCGCTGAGATGCCACGCGATTCCGGCGGTGATCACAGCCACCCAGACCGATAACCGGTAGCCGTGCCGGCTCTGGCTTCTGCTCGGCAGTGTCCGCTCAATCGTCATGGTCAGGCACTTCCAGCCGATAGGCAAGCCACGTTGCAGATGTCAGCCCCATCCTCAATTTGGTATTGCGCTTAAGCCAACCGGGATTCTGATTCCAACGAGCGTATCACCATTCCCGGCTGGTTTCAAATTCTCAATGGCGGCAGGATCAACTTTTTCTCCCAATGGGAGCGCGGCCTGGTAACCCGAAGCGTGAGCGAGGAGCAAGCCAGGGTGCCAAAACATGTGTCCGTTGTGCATCGGGTCCCTCGCTCACGCGTCGGGCTACCAGAGAAACGCGACGCCCCCCGATTAGCGGATGCACCCGCCTGGATGGAGCGGCCAGCCTGAGCATGGAAAGCCGGCTGCCCCGAGGGTATGCTGTCGGAATGCCGGTGGTGGTTCTGGATAGCCGGCAAACACAACGGCGGTCCTCATGTTCAGGAGAGCAGTTATGTCGAAGAAGGTGACGAAACTTCATCGGCGTGGTTTTTTGAAGACCGCCCTGGGTGCCGCCGGCGCGGCTGTGATGGCACCGACGATCATCCCCAGCTCGGCCCTGGGCCTCGACGGCTCGGTCGCACCGAGCGAGCGGATCATCATCGGCGGGATCGGCATCGGGAACCGCGGCACCTACGACCTGGGCTGCTTCCTCGAACAGAAGGACGTCCAGTTCGTCTCCGTCTGCGACATCAAGGAGGCCCAACGGACTAAGATCAAGAAGATCGTGGACGACAGGTACGGCACTCAGAAGTGCGACATGGTCCGCGACTTTCGCGAATTGCTCGATCGCAAAGACATCGACGCTGTGCTGATCGCCACGGGGCCGAACTGGCATTCGACCGCCGCCATGACGGCTGCGAAAGCGGGCAAGGACATGTATTGTGAAAAGCCCTGCACGAAGAACATCGAACAGAGCCTGATCCTGGCTGATACGATGCGCCGCACGGCGCGCGTCTTCCAGGCGGGGACGCAGCGCCGCAACCTGCCGCACTTCGCGTTCGCCTGCGAACTGGCCCGCACCGGGAAGCTCGGCAAACTCAAGAAAGTCTACGCCCACCCGGCGGGGATGCAGGCCATGACGAGCGGTTGGCTGACTGCCGAAGACGTACCAGATAAAGACGTCGTCGACTGGGATATGTATCTCGGCCCCGCCGCCTGGCGACCGTTCAACAAAAGGCTCCTCGACGGATTCAATTTTGAAAAGGGGGGCGGCTTCGTCGGCGCATTCAACGGCGGCGGCGTGCTCGAATGGGGCTCGCACTGCGTTGACCTCTGCCAGTGGGCCGTCGGAGACTGCCCGCCGCCGGTGACATACTACGCACCGAAGGACGGCGAACTCGTCGCCCGCTACGAGAACGGCACCGAGCTCATCTTCCGCGAGAAGGGTTGGATTCCGCTCGGTTCGTGCCCGGTCCGCTTCGAGGGAGAGACCGGCTGGGTGGAAGCGGGAGACAGCGGCAAGCTGGTGCTCAGTTCACCCGCTTTGCTCGCGGGGAGAACAGTCGCCGAGATCGACGGCTACCCCGCGACCTTCCACGTCCGCGACTTCCTCGACTGCGTCAAGACGCGCAGCCAGCCGAAGGGGAATGCCGATGCGGCGTGCAACGCGCACATCGCCTGCCATGCGGCGAATATCGCCCTCTACCTGAACCGTCAGGTGAATTACGACCTCAAGAAAAACGAGTTCATCAACGATGAACAGGCCAATCGATTGCGGTCCGAGGCGTTGCGTGAACCGTGGCGCCTGTAATTCCGCCAGCCGGGTTTGGCAGCGTGTTTCCAATCAAAATCATCTTTCCACGATATCGGATCGATTCCATGCATCAGGCTCGACAATTCGCTCGCTCTGTCGTTTGTCTTGCAGCATTTCTTTTGCTGGCCGCGGCGGCCCAGGCCTATGACGGTCCTGACGCCTCACCCGCCAAAGAGGCCGAACTGCTGGCCATTCTTCGGTCGGACGCACCGGCCGCCGAGAAGGCGGTCACCTGCAAGCACCTGGCCGTCTATGGATCGAGCGAGGCAGTCCCCGAGCTGGCGAAGCTCTTGATCGACGAGCAGCTCTCTTCCTGGGCGCGAATCGCGCTGGAAGCGATTCCCGGGCCGGCTTCCGACGAAGCGATCCGCAAGGCGACCGATTCGGTCACCGGCAAGCTGCTCGTGGGGATGCTCAATTCGATCGGTGTCCGCCGCGACGCCAAGGCGACCGATCTGTTGATCGCACGCCTGCAGGATCAGGACGTCGAAGCCGCCTCGGCCGCAGCCGTCGCGCTGGGACGTATCGGTACCACCACCGCCGCCAGGTCGCTCAGGCGTTCGCTGGCAGGCGCACCTGTCAAAGTCCGCTCGGCGATTGCCGAAGGGTGCGTGCTGTGTGCCGAGAGGTTCCTTCTGGAAGGGCGCCCGACAGAAGCCGTGGAACTCTACGACGAAGTCCGCAAAGCCGATGTCCCGCAGCAGCGAATTCTGGAAGCGACACGCGGGGCAATTCTCTCCCGTAAGCAGGATGGAATTACGCTCCTGGTCGAAAAGTTCCGCTCTCCTGACAAGGCGATGTTCAATCTGGCCCTGGGGACGGCCCGCGAAATTCCGGGACGCGAAGTCGACGCAGCCCTGGCGACCGAGTTGACGAAGGCTCCGCCGGAACGGGCAGCGCTCCTGGTGGTGGCGATGGCCGATCGTCCGGAAACGGTTGTCCTCCCCGCCATTGTCGAGGCCGCGGGGAGCGGTCCCAAGGTGGTGCGACTGGCGGCAATTGGCGCGCTGGGGCGCGTTGGAGACGTTTCGTGCCTGTCGTTGCTCCTGGGGCTGGGTGTTGATGCTGATGCCGATCTGGCCCAGACGGCGAAAGCCGCGCTGGCTGACCTGCCTGGGGACAAAGTAGACAACGACATCGTCGCCCGGCTGGCCAAGCCCGACGGAAAGTTATACCCAATTCTGCTCGAAGTCGTCGGCAAGCGGCGGATTGACGCGGTGGCGGCAGTCGTGAAGGCCGTCGACCACTCCGACAAAGCGGTCCGCAGTGCGGCACTGACGGCGCTCGGCGAAATTGTACCGCTCCAGCAGCTGTCGGTACTGATCGGGCAGGTCGTGTCGCCCAAGCACGCCGAGGATGCCGCAGTCGCTCAGCAGGCGTTGAAAACGGCCAGCATTCGCATGCCGGATCGCGAAGCCTGTGCGGATGAGTTAACGCGGGCCCTGGAGCGATCACCGGCCGCCACGAAAACGACATTGCTGGAGATTCTGAGCGACGTCGGGGGGACCAAAGCGCTCAAGACAATCGCGGGCGCCGCCGGGAGCGACGATGCGCAGCTTCAGGATGCCGGCAGCCGTCTGCTGGGCAAGTGGAGCTCGGTCGACGCGGCGCCCGAACTCCTGGCACTGGCAAAGAGTACCACCAGCGAGAAGTATCAGGTCCGTGCGATTCGGGGCTACATTGGCCTGGTGCGAAAGTTCAAGACCATTCCCGACGCCGAGCGCGTTGAAATGTGCCAGAGCGCATTGACGGCCTGCCGCAACGTTGCCGATCAAAAACTCGTTCTGGATGTCCTCAAGCTCTATCCGACGATCGGCACCCTCAAGCTGGCAGTCAAAGCAGGGCAGGATTATCCCGAACTGAAGGACGATGCCAGTCAGGCTGCCCTGGCCATCGGCCAGAAGCTGGGGGGGAAATCCCCCGAAGTGGCGGAGCTCCTCTCCAAGGCGGGCTTGGGGAAGGTGAAGGTCGAGATCGTCAAAGCCGAATATGGCGCCGGCGCGACGCAGAAGGACGTGACCGAGATGCTCCAGAAGCAGGCCGCCGACTTCCAGTTGATCAATCTGCCCGACGCCAATTACAACGCCAGCTTCGGCGGCGACCCGGCACCCAACACTGTGAAGCAGCTCAAGATCCAGTACAAGATCAACGGCAAGCCCGGCGAAGCCTCATTCGCCGAAAACGCCCTGATCATTCTGCCCATGCCGAAGTAACGTCGTGGGGCAGGTTTTCAACCTGCCAGGGCATCGGAATTCAGCGGCGCGCCTGGAATGGTCGGCAAATTGCCGGAATTGAAGTCATTGAAATTCGACATTGCGCCGAGCTGTCGACTGCTGCGCCCGTGAAATGACGAGCAGGTTGGAAGCCTGCTCCACGGATCGTCGTGGCGATAGTCGTCAACGCGAACTGTCGTCCGGTATTCGTTTCGGCCTTGGTTCGTCGTCGTCCGGGGACGGCACGAGGCTCGGCACGAGGCCTGATTCGTCGTCGGGAGAGTCCGGAGCGAATCGTCGTCGTCGTGCGGGGCGATCGGGGGGAGCAGCAGGATAGGTCGCTGGATCGTCGCTGGTGGCGATCGGTTGGCGGACCTTCTGGCAATCGGCGATAAATCGCTCGACACATTCGGTCAGGCGCTGGGGGACTGCAATTTCCCACTGGTTCGCGCGACCGGAATGGACGTCGAATGTTTGCAGCAGCGGTGCCAGGATCTGTTCGCGTTTCTCGGCGTCTGAACCATCGGTCGGCCGTTCCAGGCCGTCACTCCAGTTGCGGAGTACGATGGCTTCCAGGGTTCCGAGATTCACCTTGCCCTCATCATCGTCCCGCTCATTGAAATTGCCGATCTCGGTGACACCGCAGACGAGGCCCCCCAGCATGTCATAGCGCAGGTAGTCCAGGCGTGCTGAAGCCCTCGGGGGCTCGCAGACAATCAGGTTTTCAATCCTGTAGCGCCCCGGAGGGAGACGCAGTTCGGTTTGCCGCTCTGTATCGGCGACGCGCAGGAAGAAGGGGCGATAGCCGGTTTCGCTCCACGGAGTTTCGCGGCGTTTCCACTTGCCGGAGCCAGACATTTGTACCCAGACCTCTACGTTTGCGTCGTCGTCAGTCTCTCGGAAGAAACGTGGCTCTTCGACATTTGCGCCGGTTCCACCTCCCGGAATGTCAGAAAACTGAAAGAACGGATCGCGTAGTGAAGAACAGCCAAATTCCATCTGCGATACGGGGCCGGGTGTCAGTCCAGCGAACGACAGCGAGAATCCTTCAAAAATCATCGACGATCCCAACTCGTGGTCGGGGAGTTTCTGGAGGTTGCCGTCGGGGGAGATCAGGAAATACTGGCGGGCCGACGCGGCGGGGTGGAACCACAGCGTGCCGTCGCAGTTTGCGCGGGCCCGGGTCGCCTCGACCAGGAGCCAGACGTTGCGCTCGCGAAGGGCCGGCGGCATTTTGACGATGCACGAGATGCTTCCCGGTTCGTCCGGCGGCGGGGGGCAGGGGAGTTCGCGGTCAATCGGTTTGCCGGGGAGGACAACGAACGGGGACTCGAGGAGACACTCACCCCAGGGAGAGCTGATGGCCAGGTTATGTTCCCCCGGGCGGACGAGACCGAAATCGGCGACTCCGTCGGGACCGGTCTCTCTCGTGAGCGACATCTGTTTGGCCGAGTCGAGCAGGTTTCCCATCAGTCCCACTTTGAAACCCGCCACCGGCGCCCCGCCGCGGCGCGACTGCACAAGTCGCAGTTTTACAGGGTTCCATTCCAGGGAGGCGGCAGGGATCGCGGCGGGAGGCTCTCGCCGTGCCGAGAGTTCGGCCAGCAGGGCGGCATTCGCGGCGCGGCTCTGTTCGAGAAGCAGGTGATTGAGCTCGCGATTGTCGCGGGTCATCACGATCACGACCGCCAGTGAAGCCAGGCAGGCACAGGCCATGATCGAAGACAGGGCCAGGTTCCAGCGCTGCGACATGATTTTCTCCTGCATGGCATCCAGCCACAGTTTGCGGGCGATCCGTCGTGGATCGCCGAACTTTTCGACGACTCGGCGTTCCGCCTCGGATTCATTACCGCAGAGAACAAGCTCGCGCCGGTAGGCGCACGTGAGGTGATCGCGCAATTCCTTGACGATCCGGGCGCGCAGTTCCGGCGGCTCGTCGTCGCGAGGGTGAGGGAAAGCGGCGGCGAGATCGTCAAGCCAGATCAAGTTGCGGCCTCGTTTGTGCATCGGGCACCGAGGTTTTCGTCAATCTGTGCGATCCGAATCGAAAGCTCTCCATCAGTTCAATATCCCGAAGGAAAAGGAGAAGAGGCCCGCGGAACGCAAGCGACTCAATGAATCGCTGGGAATCTTGACTGGCACTTTTGTGATCTCCTGATTTGCCAAGTCAAATTCAACAGAATCGACATTGTTGCGAGAGCCCGGATGAAACCACACGACCTTCAGCTCAAATTCAGATTTTCCGTCAGGTGGGAGGGAATCTGGAGGCACGACGCCATACAACCGCAAAGTGTATTTAGTCCCCCGCAGCGGCAGCGTGGCCGACGAGACACGTTCGATTCTGGGCAGTGTTGCGCTGGAGAGGTCGCTGGGCCCCTTGCCGCGGAACTTCAAGTCACCCGGCAGTGGCATCAGACGGCCGTCCGGCAGGATCAGCACGCGGCCGGAGCGATCTTCGAAACCGTTCTCAGTAAGAAGGCCGAATGCTCCCGCGGCTTTGTTTTCAAACGGCACCCAGATGCGCCCGGCAACGCTCACATACGTTGGCTGATACTCGCAATACAGGCCCCAGTTCTTCTGCGCGTCTGGAAGATCGTCGGGCCATTCGACATCAAAGGCAATCTCGCGTCTCGAGTTTTCAAACGCCGGGCAGGCGATCGTTTCAACTTGTTCCGGTTGCCCAACACGCACGTACAACTGCTGTGATGTGTAAACGCCGCCGGGAGCGAAGATGAAATATTCATACGGGCCAGGGTTCATCAGGCCGCAATCCACGATTCCGTCCGGCCCAGTCTCGCCGATATACAACATGGCGTCCGATGAACTGCCGCCCTTCCACATATGCGAATGAATGCCAACGCGGCAGCCCGGTGCCGGGGGGCCTTCGGCCGAACCCTGGACAACCCGGAACTTGAGCCGTGTGGCGTCGGGGAGCGCGGTCGGCGCGGCTTTGTGCTCGGGCTGGTTCAGTTTCTCAAGCACGAGCGCGTTGAAGGCCCGCCCCTGTTCGACGAACTGGCGGTTCGATTCCTGCATGCTGGCAATCATGGCGCGGCTCGCTTCGGCGCTTTGCTGGGCGCCGTGCCAGACAAAGCCGACCATCGCCAGACACGCTACCGACAGGGCACTCGAACAGGCGAACATCCAGCGCTGCGACATGATTTTCTCCTGCATGGCATCGAACCAGAGTTTGCGGGCGATCCGTCGTGGATCACCGAATTTTTCGAGGACGCGGCGCTCCGCGTCGGTTTCATCTCCGCAGAGGACGAGCTCCCGCCGGTAGGCGCACGTCAGGTGGTCTCGCAATTCCTTGACGATCCGGGCGCGCAGTTCCGGCGGCTCGTCGTCGCGAGGGCGGGGAAAGGCGGCGGCGAGATCGTCAAGCCAGGCCACGGGAGGCTCCCAGGATTCCATTCACTCCCGCCGAGAATTTGAGCCATTCTTTCTTTTTAGCCGCCAGCGCACTCCGGCCGGCCGGCGTCAGCTTGTAGTACTTGCGGTCGCGTCCGTCGACCTCTTTCCAGAACGCTTCGAGCAGTTTCTGGCGCTCGAGCCGGTGCAATGCCGGGTACAGGCTCCCCTCGGTGATCTCGAAATATCCGCGCGACCGCTCCTGGACCGTTTGCACGATCTCGTAGCCATACGTCGGGGCGCTACCGATGATTTCCAGAATCAGCGTGTCGACCGTCCCCGTCAAAAGCCGCGAATCCATGACAGACTCCCCTGATGCCTTGAATGGTTAGGCATATACATAGAAATTCAAGGCATGGATGTCAAGCGGAAACCATTGTCGTCTTTCGCTCCGCGAAAGAACGTGCTTTCGCGGAAAGATTGTGAATTTATCGACGTCCGCAACAAAATCGATAGTTCGTCTGAAAACCGAACGCACAGAATCGCTCAGGATCGACGATCGAGCGCTTGTTTGACTCAAAGC
>Ga0137463_1000183_pt1 | contig 24117 bp, 22 predicted proteins | sample EasRivERMGT800_2_FD_102333 | JGI IMG/M metagenome (GOLD analysis project Ga0137463, IMG submission 102333) | Soil microbial communities from meander-bound floodplain in the East River, Colorado, USA - East River MetaG ERMGT800_2 | ecosystem: Environmental > Terrestrial > Soil > Floodplain ...
AAGTGATCGATGGGGTATCATGGATACGCGCTCTCCATGGAGCGCTGCGTGCGTTGCAAAGGAGGCAAGATGGCCAGAGGTGGAGACGGAATCTACAAGATTGTCGAGGTGATTGGCACCAGCAGCAGCTCTTGGGAGGATGCGGCCATGAAGGCGGTGCAGACCGCTTCGAAAAGCCTGCGCGATTTGCGCATCGCCGAGGTGGTCAAGCAGGACATGAAAGTCGAGGACGGCAAGGTGGTCGCCTACCGTACCCGCGTGCTGTTATCCTTCAAGTATCAGGGATAGGCCCCGTGCGCTCGCCGTGCGGGCGCTATTCCTTGCCGGATTCGGAGATGGCCTTGCGGATAAAGGCCTTTCTCTCGCTCTTGTCCTCGATTTCATCGGCGATCATCAGGTAGAGCTCACCCGGGTCGCGCGCCTTCGCTGCGGCGCGCTTCACCACGATTCGGGCTACCGCGCCGATGTATTTGGAAAGCGACGCTTCGGCCTTTTCGATCGTTACGGCATCGATACGCGATTCAGTGCTGGCCTGCCGTACGGACTGCGGTCGCCCGGACGTAGGGCGAGAGGGCTCGCTCGCAGGCGTCGTCCTGTTGCCGGAGAATTTCCTCACGAACGCGGTGTGCGCCTTGTCGTCGGCGATTTCGCTCGCGACTATCTCGGCCAGGCCCGCGACGGTATGGGCTTTCCTGGCGGCGTTTTCGATCACGATGCCCGCGATCGGGCCGATGTGCCTGGCCAATTCCGCTTCAATGATCTTCAGGGTTTCATGGTCGAATTTCACGCCGGACGGGGTGTCGGCATTCGAGAACGGCATTCGCGCCGTCTCCTGAATCGTGACTGTCCTCTGTTCCGATTTCACGTGTGCCGGGAGCACGTTTCGGAATTCGCCGACCGTCTGAGGGCGCTGTTCTTCGTTCGGGGTGAGCGCCCAGTCGATGGCCGCCAGCAGCTCCGTGCTGTAGCGGGTTCGATCGGCCGCGTTCACTGCGGGTGGCAGCATGTCCTGGCGGATGCGCGCCACCGCGTCGACAGTCCTGTTGCCGGTCACCATCCAATACAGTACGCCGCCGAAGGCATACAAATCGCTCCACGGCCCCTGCTTGCCGTGGGAGTGGTACTGCTCGGCGGGGGCGTAGCCAGGCGTGACGATCACGGTAAGCTCGTTGCCATCTCCGGCCATTCGCGCTGAGCCGAAATCGAGCAATACGGGCGAGCCGTCATCGCGGATCAGAATATTGTTTGGCTTGATATCCCGGTGCAGATAGCGGGCGCGGTGAATAATCTCGAGGCCGTCGAGCAGAGGGTGGGCGATCCCAAGAACCGCCTTCTGATCCAGCGGCCGTCGGCTGCGGATCCACTCGTTGAGGGACTGTCCGGCAACGAATTCCATCACCATATAGGCGGTGCGGTTGGCCTCGAAAAACCGCATCACCCTCACGATATTCGGGTGACGGAATGAGGCAAGCGTGCGCGACTCGTCGAGAAAACGGGACAGGCCCCATTTGAACGAATCGAGCGCCGAATCCGATTTCGGCTGCACCGACTGGTCGTCGCACCGCAGCGCGAGTTCCCCCGGCAGGTATTCCTTGATCGCGACCTTTAGATTGAGATTAGAGTCGGTGGCAAGGTACGTGAGGCCGAAACCGCCGACACCGAGCGTCTGCTCGATGCGGTATTCGTTCAGCGCGTAATCGCGTGGCAGAGCGATATCGGCGGCCATCGGAACGCGACTACCTCCGGTCGATCAGGCTGATCGCCTTTTCCAGGCTGCGGCGCATGCGGTTGAACGACCGCGCCAGCAACGCGACTTCATCCTTGCCCGACTCAGAGAGCTCGGGAACGTCCATGTTGCCGACGCTGATCTGGTCGGCGTCGCCGGACATCTTCGTGATCGGCCGCACGATCAGCACCGACAGCATCATGTTGAGAATGACAAACAACACCACGAATACCCCGGCGAGCGAGGCCATGAAGGTGAAGAAAGCCCTGTTCGCATTCAAGACCGGCAGAGCCATCGGCACAGACACAACCTGCGCGCCGATCACCTCATTCAGCTTCCAACCGAAGCCGTTGTTGGGGCCGTAGAGCTTGATCATGGACGCGGGCGCCAGGTCGGGCGTCGTGTGGCAGGAGAGGCAGGCCGGATCCTTGATCTGGAACGGACGCGCGAGGAACAGCGACAGGCCAGTGGGCGTCGACCGAATTCCGGAGATCTCGGGGCGCCCCAGATTGTTGCGGAATTCCTCGACGATATCCGCTTCCCATTCAACGGCGCGGTTGCGCGGATTGGTCGGGTTGAGCGCCGCTTCCTTGTAGGCGTAATCGGGGTATTTCTTGCGCAGCTGGTTCATGATTTCGGTGGCGGAGAACGCCGGCACGCTTTGCGGCAGGAACTCGTCCTCAACCACGCGGAGCTTGTCGCGCACCTGGCCCACCGTATAGGCCCGCATGGACAGCGCCGCCTCCAGCATCACGCCGGCATTGCGCAGCACTTCGTCGCGCGCATTCTTGTGCAGAAGGTTGTAGGAGATGTAGCCGGATACCGCAAGTCCCAGCAAAAACACGACCAGCAGCACCAGATTGAATTTCAGCCTCAGACCCATGATCCCCCCTATCTGGACAAAGCGGACACGCCTGCCCGACGCTGGCAGACTGTTGCATTATAGACCATTACGATTTGTACGCGTTGTCAAAGGTTTGGAGACCATTCCTGCCGCGAGGCGGGGGTGATTCAGGAGCGGACCGTGGGTACGGAAGGGTTCCCGCGATCCCATGCCGGAATGCTATTTCTTGTATGGACAGTGAGGCTTGGTGCAGTCGGCGTAAAGGTGCAATGAATGCTCGCGGATGGCGAATCCCCGATCCTTCGCCACCCGTATCTGGCGCTTCTCGATCTCGGGATCGTAAAACTCCTCGACGCGACCGCACTGCATGCAGACCAGGTGATCGTGATGGTTGCCTTCATTGAGCTCGAATACCGCCTTGCCTGACTCGAAGTGGTGACGCTGGAGAATCCCGGCCTGCTCGAACTGGGTAAGAACGCGATATACCGTGGCCAGTCCGATATCGAGTCTCTCGCTCATCAGCACGCGGTAGACGTCTTCGGCCGAGAGGTGGCGCACCTTGCTTTCTTCGAACAGCTTGAGGATACGCAGCCGCGGTGCGGTAGCCTTCAAGCCGATGGTCTTGAGATCGTGGACGTTGGTCATTGAAGGTCCGTTCCGGGGAGGACGCCTGTTTCCGCTATGATATAGCGTTTCACATTCGGTCAGTAGCGCATCAACATGCAAAGAGTGCTCCTTCCGGCCCTTTCTATCGCGATGTCTGCGTGCGGAATTGCCCAGAATTTCTCGCCCTACCGGATGGAAATCCAGCAAGGCAATTACGTGTCGCAGGAAGCGGTGGCACAGCTGAAACCCGGGATGACCCGCGATCAGGTCCGCTTCGTGCTCGGAACGCCGCTGGTGAGCGACATCTTCCACCGCGATCGGTGGGACTATGTTTTCCTTCGCCAGCGCGCCAATCGCGGCGAGATCGAGCAGCGCAGGTTTGCGGTGTTCTTCGAGGACGGCAAGCTGCAGCGCGTCGATGGGGATATTGTCGCGGCTGCCGGAGCGGAGGTGTCCGCGCAGAAGGCGGATCAGTGAAGCTGGTAGTCGCCGGCGCGGGTGGCCGGATGGGCCGCAAGTTGGTCGAGATGGCGCTGAAATCGGCGGACCTGACGCTCGCGGGAGCGCTCGAAATTTCCGGCAGTCCGGTTATCGGCAAAGACGCAGGTGAGCTTGTCGGGCGCCCCTGCGGCGTCAAGATTGTTTCGGACTACGCCAGCGGAATCGTCGGGGCGGACTGCCTCATCGATTTCACCCGCCCGGAAGGCACGCTTGCCGGCCTGGATATTTGCACGAAGAACGGGGTGTCCATGGTGATCGGTACGACAGGTTTTTCTGCGCAGCAGAAGGAACGTATTGCCGCGGCAGCCGCGAAAATAGCGATCGTATTCGCTCCGAACATGGCGGTGGGCGTAAATGTTGCATTCCGGCTTGCCGGGGCGGCGGCCGAGGCGCTCGGTGACGGCTACGATGTGGAGATCATCGAGGCGCACCACCGGCACAAGGTCGATGCCCCATCGGGCACCGCGCTCAAGTTTGGCGAGATCGTCGCGCGGGCTCTAGGCAGGGATTTGGCTCGGGACGCCGTGCACGGGCGAAAGGGAGAAACGGGCACGCGCAATTCCGCGGCCATCGGGTTTCACTCCATCCGCGGCGGCGACATCGTCGGGGAGCACACTGTCATGTTCGCCGGGGAGGGCGAGCGCGTCGAAATTACGGTGCGCTCGGGCAGCCGTGTGAGCTACGCGCTGGGGGCATTGCGCGCCGCGCGTTTCCTCAAGGACAAGGACCGCGGCCTGTACGACATGCAGGACGTGCTGCGGCTGCGCTAGATCAGGGTTGCAGCGTCCCGCGCGGGACGCGTTTTCGCAGGGAAATCATTTCTGGGACTGCAGCGCCCGCAGCGCCTGCCGCGTCCACACCTGGTCGATGTCTTCGAGCAGCTCTTCGGCGTTTTTGTAGCGGTCTGCCGGATTCACGGCCAGCATCCGGTCCAGCAGCGCCTGGCAATCGGCAAGGTGCACGGGCAGCTGGGGCCGCGGTGCCCGGATATGCATTGCGATCAGCTCCGACACGGATTCGGCATCGAACGGACGCTCGCGAACCAGCATTTCGTAGAAGATGATCCCCAGCGAGTAGATGTCGGACTGCGCTGTCGCGGGCTTGCGTTCGATCTGCTCGGGAGAGACGTAGTAGGGCGTGCCGTACAGCTCGCCGTGGCGGGTGCGCCCAAGGTTCTCGCCGAGGCGCTTCGCGATGCCGAAATCGGCCAGCGCGATGGTCCCATCGGCGCGCGCCATGAAATTAGCCGGCTTGATGTCCCGGTGTATAACGCCGCGGTTGTGGATCTCGCGCAGCGCGCTCGCGGCCTGTGCAAGCAGCGAGAGTGCCTGGCGTCCCGTAAGGCCGTCGTCGATCAATTTGGAGAGGCTGCCGCGCGGAAAATACTCCATGGCGAGATAGGCGTGATCCTCGCCGAAGCCGCGGTCATAGATCTTGATCACGTTCGGGTGATCGATCGAGGAGATGATGTCGAATTCCTGCACGAAACGCTGCAGCAGGATTTCGTCCCGGCCGGGCGCCGTATTGAGGATCTTGAGCACCACTTGCTGCTTGTCGCTCTCGCGCTCGGCGAGGTAGACGATCGAAGACCCTCCCTGTCCGATCTTTGAGACAATGCGGTAGCCCTGAATGGCCAGGCGCTTCTTGCCGCGGGCTTGGCCGGCTGCCTGGCCCGCGAGGAGCGAGCGCAGCATCGATCCCAGGGCCGCCTTGGACGCATCCGCGGCGATCCTGGCGCTGGCGGCCAGCGCCTGTCGCATTTCATCCGGAATCTGCACCGGGGCGGCCTCGGCGCTGCCGGCACCGATGCCGATGATTTCAAAGGCCTCGGTAGGCACGCTGCGGCCCCGCAATTGCACTTTCTTGTGCGCTCCAGTCGTTACCACGGCTCCCGCCACGGCGACGGTGGCCTCGCTTGCCACCAGGGCCCACCCGAGCTTCTTTGTCTGCCCTTCCAGGCGCGAGGCAATATTGACGCTGTCGCCGACCGCAGTGGGTTCGCTCTTCTGGCCCGGGGCGCCCACATTGCATAAGAGCAGCTCCCCTGTGTGAATGCCGACGCCGATCGTGAAATCGGGCAGGTCCGGCGATGGATGGCGCTGCTTTACCCAGTCGCGGAAGCCGTGCGCCGCGATCTGCATCGCCAGGCCCGCGCGCACAGCGCGCCGCGCGTGGTTCTCGCCCTCCACGTCCTGGCCGGGCTCGAACAACGCCATAATGCCGTCGCCGATGAATTTCATGACCCAGCCGCGGCAGCGGATGATCGGGGCGCAGGCGATTTCGAGATAGGCCTTGAGCATCTCGGCGATGTCTTCGTTGGAAAGCCGCTCCGAATAAGTTGTAAAGTTTCGTATATCGGAAAACAGCACGGTGGCTTCCGCGATCCTGCCGGTCAGATTGATGGGATCGGTGTCCTCGAGCGCCGCGCTGGTGTTCTTGCCGGCGATCTTGTCCCGGAACTTCTCCGTCAGGCGGTCCTGCTGCGGGATGAGCCTTGCGGCCAAGACCTGCGTCAGGTTCTCGTGCTTCTTGAGACGACTGTTGACTGCCTCCATCAGTTCGTGGCGGGTGAAAGGCTTGGGAAGATAGTCGTCGGCCCCGAGATTCATTCCGCGGCGCATGCTGCTGCGATCGTCCAGCGCCGTAAGGAAAATGAACGGAATCTCGGAAAAATGCGGCTCCGCGCGCAAGACCTCGAGCACCGCGAATCCGTCCATTTCCGGCATCATCACGTCGCAGAGAATAAGGTCCGGCGGATCCTTGCGCGCCAGCTCGAGGCCGACGCGGCCGTTCTCGGCGCCTGTGGCTGCGTAGCGCTCGGCTTTCAGCATCAGCGTGATGTTCATGCGGATGCTGGCCTCGTCCTCTATGACGAGGATTTTTTTCGCCGGCCCCTGCGCCATCAGCCCATCCCGGCCAGATGTGCAACCGGCCGCAGAGGAAGAATCACGCTGAACCGTGTGCCGGCGCCGACCACGCTCCGGAAGCCGATCTCGCCGCTATGAAGTTCCACCGATTTTTTCACAATGGCCAGTCCCAGCCCGGTGCCGGGCCGGTTATCGACATTCGACGCCCGGTGAAAGCTTTCGAACAGCCGCGGCTGGTCCTGCTCGGGGACGCCGATTCCATGGTCCTGGATCTCGATTACCGCCTTCTCGCCCTGCCTGGACAGCGAAAGAATCACTTCGCTGCCCAAGGGGGAATATTTCACCGCGTTCGAAAGCAGGTTATTCATGATGTGACGCAGCAGCCGCTCGTCCATTTCCGCATCGGTGTGATCGAAGCTGTCGCTGAAAGTGATTACGTGCTGCTTGCCCTGCGCAATTCGGAATTCCGAGACGATCTTGCGGCAGAGAGCGCGCAGATCGAGCTTCGCCGGGTTGAGCTTCAGTATTCCGGATTCGACCCTGCCGAGGGTGAGCACGTCGTCGATCAGCTCGCTCATCCGCTTGGCGCCGCTCTGGATGGTCTGCAGGAGATTGAGTTTTTCCTCGGGGCTCAGGCTGTCGGGGTAATGCTCGATCAGCTCCGCGGACGACAGGATGGTTGCGAGCGGAGTGCGAAACTCGTGCGAGGCCGTGGCGACGAACCGCGATTTCATCTCGGACAGCTCGCTTTCGCGCTGCATTGCCGACAGAAGCTCGGCCTCCGCGAGCTTGCGCTTGTCGATATCGACGTTGACGCCGGTCATGCGCAGCGCCCGGCCGCCCGCGTCGCGCTCGACCACCCTTCCGCGGCACTGGCTCCATACCCAGCCTCCGGCGAGGGTCTTGACGCGGTGCTCGGCAACATACTCGGACTCCCCTCCGTTCAGGCAATTGCTCAGGGCCTCCTTCACCTTCGGAAGATCATCGGGATGCACCAATTGCGCCAATTCGTCCAGGGTCAGGGTGCTGGTTTCCTTACCCACTCTCAGGATGACAGCCCAGTTGCCGCCGAGGAATACGTTGGTCCTGCGCGCATCCCAGTCCCAGATGAGGATATTGGCGGCCTGCAGCGCGAGGTCCAGGCGCTCCTTGGCGTCTTTGACCTGCTCGAGCAAGCGCTCGTTTTCCTGCCCGAAACGAAGCGTTTCGATCAGGGCCCGATTGGCGGACAGATACAGCGCCAGGAGCACGGCGGAGAACACCAGAATCAGGATTCCGGCGGAGGTGTTGAAGGCACCGCCTTGCGAAAAAAGCAGGCCGATCAAGGGCGCGAAAATCGGCACGATCAGGCAGACAAACGACTTGGGGCTGGGGGCGAGCGCCGGGGGCAACCCCATCGCGACGCTGCCGATGAGGAACGGAATCAGGATTTCGTGAAACTGGCCGTGCTCCGGATAGAGCAGCATCACCGTCAGGCCCCAGGCGGTGCCGACCGCTGCGCTCGTGAGGCAGAAAAAACCTTCCCAGCGCGCTGCGGCTTGTGGTCCGGGTTGGCGTAGCCGGTGGGCGCGATTGAGGACGATTCGCACCAGGCTCGCGAGCACCAGCCAGATCAGCCAGGCAAAAAGGAGGCTATCGCTGATATTGCCCCAAAGGGCAAATGCCGCCACGGCCGAGGTCAGGAGAATGGCAGGGACATCCTTCCCCGCCAGCCGATAGAGGAGCAGCACTCGCTGCGGGAGGAACTCGGTCGAAGAGAGCGGTGTGCCGGCCTTGGTGGGCGAGGAAATCATGCCCTCCTTCTCTGCGGGTGAGGAGAACGGGGTTTGTTTGTCATTCGCTGCCTTGGCCTGCTCAGCACTCGCCAGGTCGCTCAATTTTGACATGGATTTGACGTGGTGTTGCTGTTTCGGTGCGCATCTGATCCGAATCCATGAATTTGATGGGGTAGCGGGATCAATGTATACTTCTCGCGTCTGACGCAAAGCGGGAGCGGCGCAAGCCGGTCCCGCTTTGCGTGTCTGGCCTCCCAATGAGCCTGCTGCCGTGCCCGCCGCCTCGCCCGCCCTGCTTGCGCTAGCCGACGGGACCGTTTTTCGCGGCAGCTCGGTCGGCGCCGAGGGACTCGCCTCGGGCGAGGTTGTCTTCAACACTGCCATCACCGGCTACCAGGAAATTCTGACTGATCCCTCGTATTGCCGGCAGATCGTCACGCTGACCTATCCGCATATCGGCAACACCGGCATCAATGCGCAGGACATGGAGTCGGGAAGAATTTTTGCGGCGGGGCTGGTCGTCAGGGACCTGCCGCTCGTGGCCTCGAACTGGCGGTCGGAGCGGGGCCTGGCGGAATTCCTGATCGCGAACAAGGCCGTCGCCATCGCCGGGATCGACACGCGCAGGCTCACCCGAATCCTTAGGGAAAAGGGCGCCCAGAACGGCGCCATCCTGGCAGGTGGCGATGATAGTGAGCAGGCCCTGCACGCGGCGCGGGAGTTTCCCGGTCTCGCCGGCATGGATCTGGCTAAAGTCGTGACCACCTCAACGCCCTACGAGTGGCGCGAGGGAACCTGGCATCACGGCAGCGGGTTTCGCAAGGCCGGGCCAACGCGATTTCATGTGGCCGCCTATGACTACGGCATCAAGCGCAACATCCTGCGAATGCTCGTCGATCGCGGCTGCCGCGTCACCGTACTGCCGGCGAAGGCGCCGGCCCGGGAAGCGCTCGGGCTCAAGCCGGATGGCGTGTTTCTCTCGAACGGTCCCGGAGATCCGGAGCCGTGCGATTACGCCATTCGCGCCATCCGCAAGATCATTGAATCCGGGATGCCGACCTTCGGCATTTGCCTGGGCCATCAGCTGATGGGCCTGGCGTCCGGGGCGAAAACCATCAAGATGAAATTCGGCCACCACGGCGCCAACCACCCGGTAAAGGATCTGGATAGCGGCGCCGTGGCCATCACCAGCCAGAATCACGGATTTGCGGTGGATCCGGATTCGCTTCCGGAAAATCTGAGGCCGACTCACGTGTCGCTGTTCGACGGCAGCCTGCAGGGCCTGGCGCGCACCGACTTGCCGGCGTTCTGCTTCCAGGGCCACCCGGAGGCAAGTCCCGGCCCGCACGACATCGGCTATCTGTTCGACCGATTTGTTTCACTAATGGAAAAGGCAAAAGCGTGAACCGCAGAGGACGCAGAGGGAGCGGGGAAATATTCAGCAGGTTCTTCGAGTTTCTTGGCGTTCTTTGTGTCCTTCTCGTTAAAGCTTTTCATGCCTAAGCGCACGGACATCAAGAGCATCCTGATCATCGGTGCCGGTCCGATCGTCATCGGCCAGGCCTGCGAATTCGATTATTCCGGCGCGCAGGCGTGCAAGGCGCTGCGCGCCGAGGGCTACAAGGTGATCCTGGTCAACTCCAACCCGGCGACCATCATGACCGACCCGGAGATGGCCGATGTCACCTACATCGAACCCGTCAACTGGCAGATGCTCGAAGCCATCATCGCCAAGGAGCGCCCGGATGCCCTGCTGCCGACCATGGGCGGCCAGACTGCGCTCAACTGCGCGCTCGACTTGGCGAAGCACGGGGTCCTGGAAAAGCACGGCGTCGAGATGATCGGCGCCAGCCGCGACGCGATCGACAAGGCTGAGGACCGCGAAAAGTTCAAGCAGGCGATGGCAAGAATCGGCCTTGCCTGCCCGCGCTCGGCGCTTGCGCACTCGATGGAGGAAGCGCTGCAGCTGCAGGTGGCGATCGGATTCCCGGCGGTGATCCGGCCATCGTTTACTCTAGGCGGCTCGGGCGGCGGGATTGCCTACAACCGCGAGGAGTTCGTCGCGATTTGCGAGCGGGGGCTCGACGCCTCGCCCACGCGCGAATTGCTCATCGAGGAATCGGTGATCGGCTGGAAGGAATTCGAGATGGAAGTGGTGCGCGACCGCAATGACAATTGCATCATCGTGTGCTCGATCGAGAATCTCGATCCGATGGGCGTGCATACCGGCGACTCGATCACCGTGGCCCCGGCGCAGACGCTGACCGACAAGGAATACCAGATCATGCGCGACGCCTCGATCGCGGTGCTGCGCGAGATCGGAGTCGATACCGGCGGCTCCAACGTGCAGTTCGCGATCAACCCGAAGGATGGGCAAATGCTCATCATCGAGATGAACCCGCGCGTGTCGCGTTCTTCGGCCCTTGCATCGAAGGCAACCGGTTTTCCCATTGCCAAGGTAGCGGCCAGGCTCGCGGTCGGCTACACGCTTGACGAGCTGAGGAACGAGATCACCGGCGCGCAGTCTGGTTACAGCACGCCGGCGTCGTTCGAGCCGACAATCGACTACGTCGTCACCAAGGTCCCGCGCTTCGCGTTCGAGAAATTTCCCCAGGCCAACGACCGCCTGACCACGCAGATGAAATCCGTAGGCGAGGTGATGGCGATCGGCCGCACTTTCCAGGAGTCGTTTCAAAAGGCGCTGCGCGGGCTGGAAGTCGGCGTCGACGGGCTGAACCAGAAAACAACCGACCGCGAAAAGATCGAAAACGAGCTGGGCGAGCCCGGACCGGAGCGCATCTGGTACGTCGGCGACGCGTTCGAGAACGGCTTCACGCTTGAGGAAGTGCACCAGCTCACCCGCATCGACCCCTGGTTCCTCGCACAGATCAAGGAGATCGTGGATCTCGAGATGGAGCTGGACGACCAGCGGCTGGCCAACATCGACGCGAGTACGCTGCGCATGCTCAAGCGCAAGGGGTTCTCGGACCGGCGGCTCGGATACCTGTTCAACTCCACGGAAGCGGAGGTGCGCGCCGCGCGGCACCGCATGGGCGTTCGTCCGGTATACAAGCGTGTCGATACCTGCGCCGCCGAGTTCGCCACCCGCACCGCCTACATGTACTCCACTTACGAGGAGGAGTGCGAGGCGCAGCCGACCGACCGCAAGAAAGTGATCGTGCTCGGTGGCGGGCCGAACCGCATCGGGCAGGGCATCGAATTCGACTATTGCTGCGTGCACGCGGCACTTGCGCTGCGCGAGGACGGTTTCGAGACCATCATGGTGAACTGCAACCCGGAGACGGTCTCGACCGACTACGACACTTCCGACCGGCTCTATTTCGAGCCGCTCACACTCGAGGACGTCCTCGAGATCGTCGACAAGGAAAAGCCCTTCGGCGTGATCGTCCAGTTCGGCGGGCAGACGCCGCTCAAGCTCGCGCGCGACCTGGAGGCGAACGGCGTGCCTATCATCGGCACCACGCCGGACATGATCGACATGGCCGAAGACCGGGAGCGGTTCCAGCAGCTTCTGAACCGACTGGGACTTCTGCAGGCGCCGAACCGCACGGCGCGCACGGAAAGCGAAGCGCTGCGCCTTGCCGGGGAAATCGGCTACCCGCTAGTCGTGCGGCCGAGCTACGTGCTCGGCGGCCGCGCCATGGAGATCGTTTATGAGCAAAAGGACCTTGAGCGCTACATGCGCGAGGCGGTCAAGGTTTCGAACGACTCACCGGTGCTGCTCGACCGGTTCCTGAACGACGCCACCGAAGTCGATGTGGACGCGGTCAGCGACGGCGAGAAAGTGCTGATCGGCGGAGTCATGGAGCACATTGAGCAGGCCGGCGTGCATTCCGGCGATTCTGCTTGCTCGCTCCCGCCGTATTCGCTGGCGCCCCAGGTGGAGGCGGAGCTGCGCCGCCAGACGGTGGAACTTGCGCGTGCTCTCAAGGTCGTGGGTCTCATGAATGTGCAGTTCGCCATTCAGAAAAACGAACAGAAAAACGGGCAGCGCGACAAGATTTATGTGCTTGAGGTGAACCCCCGTGCCTCGCGCACCGTGCCGTTCGTGGGCAAGGCGACGGGCGTGCCGCTCGCCAAGATCGCGGCACGCTGCATGGTGGGAGTGACCCTCGGGCAACAGGGCGTGCGGGGCGAGGTCATTCCCCGTTATTTTTCGGTCAAGGAGGCCGTGTTCCCGTTCGTCAAGTTTCCGGGCGTCGACACCATTCTTGGCCCCGAGATGAAATCCACGGGCGAGGTCATGGGGGTGGGCGCGTCCTTCGGGGAGGCTTTTGTCAAATCACAGATCGCGGCAGGCGCCACGCTGCCCGAGGCTGGGACGGCATTTATCAGCGTCAGGGACAGCGACAAGCTCCCGGTGGTGGAAGTTGCCCGGAATCTGATGCATCTGGGCTTCAATCTGATCGCAACGAGGGGCACCGCGAAAGTACTCGCCGCGCACGGAATCGCCGTGACCGTGGTCAACAAGGTGGCGGAGGGCCGCCCGCACATTGTCGACATGATCAAGAACGGCGAGGTAAGCCTGATTGTCAATACCGTGGAGGAGAAGCGCAGCGCCATTTCCGACTCGCGCTCGATCCGCACGAGCGCGGTGCAGCAGCGCATCACGTACTACACAACCGTGGCAGGCGCCCGCGCCGCCTGCGAAGGAATGCGCTATATGGGGGCCCTGGCGCCCTATTCCCTGCAGAGCCTGCACGCGAGTCTGGGTTGAAACGATTTGAACCCGGGTGGCCTATTGCAAAATTCCTGAAAAGGTGGTGACATAAAGCCGCCTCCCGCGACTTATTCCGGACTGAATCAACCGCTGCGAAGCTGGCGCTTGCCGCGCCGCGGCGGATTATTTTTGAGAAAATATGGGCACGATTCCCGTGACTGTCTCCGGTGCGGAACTGCTGCGGCAGGAACTGCATCGCCTCAAGGCCATCGACCGGCCAGGCGCGATATCGGCGATCGCCGACGCGCGCTCGCACGGCGATCTTTCAGAAAATGCCGAGTACGATGCGGCCAAGGAGCGCCAAAGCTTCATCGAAGGCCGGATCAAGGAGATCGAAGCGAAGCTTTCCAATGCGCAAGTCATCGACCCCAAGCTGCTCGATGCCGACGGGCGCTGCGTGTTCGGCGCGACCGTGGATCTCGAGGACCTGAAGGGCGGGGAGCCGGTGACCTACCAGATCGTCGGGGACGACGAATCCGACATCAAGAAGGGCAAGATCTCGATCGGCTCGCCCATTGCGCGGGCGCTGATCGGCAAATACGCGGGGGACGAGGTGGACGTGCAGACCCCCGGCGGGATTCGCAAGTACGAAATACTCGATGTGCGCTACGAGTAGCCGATCAGCGCCCGCGCTCGTAAGATCGGCCGCGGGCGCTGATCGGCAAATACGCGGGGGACGAGGTGGACGTGCAGACCCCCGGCGGGATTCGCAAATACGAAATCCTCGACGTCAGGTACGAGTGAGGATGCGCCGGGATTTGCGCCGCGACGCCGGCTGGTACGGCTGGCGGCGGGGTACCGAAGGTCTCGGTCCCGAGCGGCGCGCATCGCGCCGCTTGTCTTCCGGGGCCCCGGGGCGCTTGCGCCGTTCCGGCGCGCGGGGAATGCGGCGCGCGCTGAGCTTGGCGTCAGGGCGCCGCGATTCCAGGTCCGGGTTTTCCCGGAAGATCACCAGCATCCTGCCGATGTGCTGAACCGGTTGCGCACCGCTCTGCGCGCAGATTTCCGCCAGCAGGGTGTCCCGGGCGCCACGGTTGGCGCCGAGGACACGTATCTTGATCAGCTCGTGATTCTTTAGACTGCGGTCCAGCTCCGCCAGGACCCCCGGGGACAGGCCCGCCTCGCCGATCATCACCACCGGGTCCAGCGCGTGCGCGCGCGCCCGCAGCGCCTTGCGCCGGCGCGGAGCCAGGGCGCGTGGATCGAAAGAGGAAGAATCGTTCATGGATCCTATTGTAAATCGGGCCATGTAGATGGGTCGCACCGGAAAATCGAAGAACTGGATGCAGGCGCACGTGCGCGACCCTTACGTCCGGCAGGCGAAGCGCTCGGGTTACCGCTCGCGCGCCGCGTACAAGCTGATCGCGATCGTCGAGAAAGATCGGCTGCTGCGTCCCGGAATGACAGTGGTGGATCTGGGAGCGGCCCCGGGGAGCTGGTCGCAGGTGCTCGCCGAGCGCGCCGGTGCGGCCGGCCGGATCGTCGCGGTCGACCTGCTTGAGATCGCGCCGATCGGCGGGGTTACGGTGATCGGCGGCGATTTTCGCGACGAGGCGGTACTCGACCGGGTCGAAGCGGCATTGGACCGGCATCCGGTCGACCTTGTAGTTTCGGACATGGCCCCCAATCTATCCGGAGTGAACGCGACCGATCAGGCCCGCAGCATGCATTTGTGCGGGCTGGCACTGGAATTTGCCGGGACTCATCTGAAACCCGAAGGCGTTTTCCTGGTCAAGGTATTTCAGGGCGCGGGCTTTGCGGAGTTCCTCGCGGCGATGCGCGGGCGCTTTAAGAGCGTGGTTTCACGCAAACCCGGGGCTTCGCGCGACCGCTCGAGCGAGATGTATCTGCTGGGGAGGCGGCTGCGGGGCCGGTCTCCCGGATCGCGTTGACGATCTGGGCTCTGGCTCCTGGGGCGCGGCACCTGTAGAATGGGACTTACTTACCGTGCAAGGCAGGAGATGCATTGAATAACCTCTTCAAGAACTTTGTTATCTGGCTCGTCATCGGACTGGTGCTGATGACGGTGTTCAATCAGTTCAACACGCGCCAGACGGCCCAGTTGCCGATGGAGTATTCCCAGTTCATTGAAGAGGTGAAGGGCGGACGCATCGCCAAGGTGCTGATCGAGGGGCGAGTCCTCAAGGCCACGACCACCGAGGGCAAGCGCGTCACCAGCTATTCGCCTGGCGACATCTGGCTCGTCTCGGATCTTCTGAAGTACGGCGTCAAGATCGAGGCGAAGCCCGAGGAAGAGCCGTCGCTTCTCATGAATATCTTCGTGTCGTGGTTTCCGATGCTGCTCCTGATCGGCGTCTGGATCTTTTTCATGCGCCAGATGCAGGGCGGCGGACGGGGCGGCGCGTTCTCTTTCGGAAAATCCCGCGCGAGGATGGTCGATGAGTCGAACAACAATGTCACTTTCGCGGACGTCGCCGGCTGCGAGGAGGCGAAGGAGGAAGTCGCGGAGCTCGTCGATTTCCTGCGCGATCCGACAAAATTCCAGAAGCTCGGTGGCCGCATCCCCAAGGGCGTGCTGATGGTCGGCAACCCCGGCACAGGTAAGACCCTGCTCGCCCGCGCGATTGCCGGCGAGGCCAAGGTGCCGTTCTTCTCGATCTCAGGCTCCGACTTCGTCGAGATGTTCGTCGGCGTCGGCGCGGCGCGCGTGCGCGACATGTTCGACCAGGCGAAAAAGCACGCGCCCTGCATCGTGTTCATCGACGAGATCGACGCAGTCGGGCGCCAGCGCGGCGCGGGCCTGGGCGGCGGCAACGATGAGCGCGAGCAGACGCTCAACCAGCTGCTGGTCGAAATGGACGGCTTCGAGGCCACGGCGGGCGTGATCGTCATTGCCGCGACCAACCGTCCCGACGTGCTCGACCCGGCGCTGCTGCGCCCCGGACGTTTCGATCGCCAGGTGGTGGTGCCGCTCCCCGATATCCGCGGTCGCGAGCAGATCCTGCTCGTGCACATGCGCAAGGTGCCGATGGCGCCGGACGTGAAGGCCGACATCATCGCCCGCGGCACGCCGGGCATGTCGGGCGCGGATCTCGCCAACCTCGTCAACGAAGCGGCGCTCTTTGCCGCGCGCAAGAACAAGCGCCTGGTGGACATGGAGGACTTTGAGCGCGCCAAGGACAAGGTGATCATGGGCGCGGAGCGCCGCTCAATGGTCATGCCCGAGGAAGAGCGCCGCAACACCGCCTATCACGAGTCCGGCCACGCGGTTGTCGCGAAGCTCCTGCCCAAGAGCACCGATCCGGTGCACAAGGTCACGATCATTCCGCGCGGCCGCGCGCTGGGCGTAACCATGCAGCTCCCCGAGCAGGACCGCTACAGCATGGACCGCGAGCGGCTGCTCTCCACCATTACCGTGCTTTTTGGCGGGCGCATCTCCGAAGAGATCTTCATGCACCAGATGACCACGGGCGCGTCGAGCGATTTCGAGCGCGCCACCGCCATCGCCCGCAGCATGGTGACGCAATGGGGAATGTCCGACGAGATGGGCCCCATGGTCTACGGCGAGAACGAGGGCGAGGTTTTTCTCGGGCGCTCTATCACCACGCACAAGAACGTTTCGGAAGTAACCATGCAGCGGGTCGACGCCGAGATTCGCAAGATCATCGACCGGCAGTACGCGCTGGCGAAGAAGCTTATTCTCGAAAACCGCGACAAGGTCGAGGCGATGGCCAAGGCGCTGCTCGAGCTGGAAACCATCGATGCCGACCAGATCAACGACATCATGGAAGGCAAGTCGCCGCGCCCGCCCAAGGCGGCGCAATCTCCGCCGCCGTCGCCGCAGCCAGGGGCCCCCGGCGCGGCTGCGCCGGCTCCGGCATCGTAAGCCTTCGGCTCGTCCGCTGCAGGCCGCGGCTGATTAGAAGAGCAGGCCCGAAGCGAGCGCTTCGGGCTTTTTTGTTTCTGTGACCGTGACCCTTCGATTTCTCCGTTGCGGCAAATTCTGTCTGCCGCTCGACCGCGCGCTCATCATGGGCGTGGTCAATGTCACGCCGGACTCGTTTTCGGACGGCGGGCGCTTTCTAGATCCGGGAGCAGCGATTGATCATGCGCGCCGCCTGGTCGAGGAGGGCGCCGATATCGTCGACATCGGAGCGGAGTCCAGCCGTCCGGGCGCCGACGTCGTGGTCACGGCCGAGGAGGAACTGGGCCGCTTGATGCCGGTGCTCAAGGGTTTGCGGGATCTTTCGGTCCCCATGTCGGTGGACACGGTAAAGCCGGAAGTGATGCGCGCGGCCATCGGTGAAGGCGCAGCCATGATCAACGACATCAACGCGCTCAGGGCCCCGGGGGCGCTGGAAGCGGTGGCAGCGTCCGGCGTCGGCGTGTGCCTCATGCACATGCAGGGCGAGCCGCGTAACATGCAGCACGCGCCGCGCTACGACGACGTGGTCGTCGAAGTTAAAACGTTTCTCGCGGAGCGCGCCGCGGCAGCACAGGCGCACGGCATATCCCGCGAACGCGTCGTGATCGATCCGGGCTTCGGTTTCGGCAAGACCGTCGGGCACAACTTCGAGTTGCTGCGTAATCTCGGCCGGATTGCGGAGCTGGGGCTCCCGGTGATGGCAGGCTGGTCGCGCAAATCCACCCTGGGCACGATAACGGGCCGGCCGGCCGCGGAAAGACTGGCGGCGAGCATCGCCGCGGCTTTGCTGGCGGTGCAGCACGGGGCTAGAATTGTGCGCGTCCACGATGTCGCCGCGACCCGCGATGCGTTTGCCGTGCTGGCCGCGTTTGAAAAGCAGAATTAACCGCCAAGGACGCCAAGGTCGCAAAGGAACGTCAAGAAAGATTTCCTTGGCGTCCCTGGCGGTGAGACAGGAATTTTCATGACGAGAAGGTATTTCGGAACGGACGGCGTGCGTGGCAGGGTCGGGAAGCCGCCGATCACGCCCGATTTCGTGATGCGTCTGGGCTATGCGGCCGGCGAAGTGCTGGTGCGGCGCTCGAAAATCCGCGGATCGGGACTGAATGCGGGCGTGCACCCGGCGGTCTTGATCGGCAAGGACACGCGCATTTCCGGCTATATGCTCGAGGCCTCGCTCGAGGCGGGATTCTCCGCCGCCGGCGTGGATGTGATGCTCACCGGCCCGATGCCGACCCCGGCGATCGCCTACCTGACCCGAGCTCTGCGGCTGCAGGTCGGCGTGGTCATCAGCGCCTCGCACAATCCGTACGAGGACAACGGCATCAAGTTTTTCTCCTCCGAAGGCAGCAAGCTGCCCGATGCGGTGGAATCGGAGATCGAAAGACGGCTCGGACGTGCAATGCGGTGCAAGGAGTCGGCCGGGCTCGGCAGGGCACGGCGGGTCGACGACGCGGCGGGCCGCTACGTCGAGTTCTGCAAGAGCACGTTTCCAACCGCGCTCGATCTGCGCGGCATGAAGATCGTGGTCGATTGCGCGCATGGCGCGACCTACCACGTGGCGCCGCACGTATTTCACGAGCTGGGCGCCGACGTCGAAGCAATCGGCGTGAGCCCGGACGGCTTCAACATCAACGATGGAGTCGGCGCGACCCGGCCGAAGGCGCTGCAGGAAGCTGTAAGAACGCACCGCGCCGATCTGGGCATCGCTCTGGACGGGGACGGCGACCGCCTGATCATGGCCGACGGCGAGGGCGCGCTCTATGACGGGGATCAACTGCTGTACGTCATTGCGCGCGAGCGCGCGAAAAACGGCGGGCTCAAGGGCGTTGCCGGGACGCTGATGACCAACCTTGCCCTGGAGCGGTCTCTTGAGAAAATTGGCGTGCCTTTCGAGCGCGCAAGGGTCGGCGATCGCTACGTGCTGGAACTGCTTCTTAGAAAGGGCTGGCAGCTCGGAGGCGAGAATTCCGGGCATATCATCTGTCTGGACAAGCACACCACGGGCGACGGCATCGTTTCCGCCTTGCAGGTGCTGTCCGCTCTCAGGACGAGCCGCGCCACGCTCGCCGATCTTTGCAAGGAACTTGTCCTCTACCCGCAGGAGCTCGTCAATGTTCGGGTGCCCCGGCGATTCGACTGGGAGAAGAAACCGTCGATTGCAAAGGCGAAACGGGAAGCGGAGCGCGCGTTGGGCAGAAATGGTCGCGTGTTGCTGCGCCCTTCGGGAACGGAGCCCGTGCTGCGCGTCATGGTGGAGGGCAGGGAAGAGGGCGAGGTGCGGCGGCTCGCAAGCAGGATTGCGGACGCGGTGAAAGACGCGGCCTAGCGCTTGGAGAGGTCAGGATGATCGCGCTGCTGCAGCGTGTCTCGCAGGCCAGAGTCGAAGTGGAAGGCGAGACGGTCGGCACGATAGGCTCCGGAATTCTGGTTCTCACGTGTGCCGAGCCCGGGGACCGGGAAGCGACGGCGGAACGTCTCCTCGAGCGCCTGCTCGCTTTTCGCATGTTCTCCGACGGCGCCGGGAAGATGAATTTGTCGGTGAGGGATGCCGGCGGCGGATTGCTGCTGGTGCCGCAATTCACCCTTGCCGCCGACACTGACAAGGGCACGCGGCCGAGCTTCTCCCGCGCGCTGCCCGCCGATGCCGCACGCAGTCTCTTCGATCATCTCGTGGAGCGGGCCCGTTCGCGGCATACCCCGGTGGCCTCGGGGCGGTTCGGCGTGCACATGCAGATCAATCTCACCAACGACGGACCCGTTACCTTCTGGCTCCGCGTCCAGCCTCCTGCGGCCAGCAGGAATAGCTGACAAGACACTGAATTTCCCAGCGTTTTTGTTTGACCCTCGGGTCGAATGGGCGCTAAAATCGCCTACTTTGGCTGGTGCGGAAACGCAATGCGCGCGAGGCTCGTGGCAGGTAACTGGAAGATGAACGGAAGCCTCGCCGAGAATCAGCGCTTGCTCAATACCCTCAAGGCAGGGATCCCGGTTGGCGGGCGCGCAGGCTGCGCGGTGTGCGCGCCGTTTCCGTATTTGCCGCAGGTGGCCGCCGCCCTCGCCGGCAGCGGGATTGATTGGGGCGCGCAGAATGTCTCCGAGCACGGCGCCGGCGCGTACACCGGCGAAGTATCGGGGGCGATGCTGAAGGAATTCGGATGCCGCTACGCGATCGTGGGCCACTCCGAGCGGCGCGGCCATTACGGCGAGGATGACAACAGGGTCGCAGCCAAGTTCGTCGCGGCGCAGCGCGCAGGTTTGACGCCGATCCTGTGCGTGGGCGAGACGCTGGAGCAGCGCGAACGGGGCGAGACCGAAGGCGTGGTGGAACGCCAGCTCGAGGCGGTCCTTGCCGCGGCGGGCGTTGCCGCGCTCGGTGAGGCGGCAGTGGCCTACGAGCCGGTCTGGGCCATCGGCACCGGCAGGACCGCCGCGCCGGAGCAGGCGCAGGCAGTGCACGCGTTCATCCGCGCGCGGGTCCTCGGGCGCGACCGGTCGGTGGCGGAGCGGCTGACCATCATGTACGGCGGCAGCGTGAAGCCCGGCAACGCGCGCGAGCTGTTCGCGATGCCTGACGTGGATGGCGGACTGATAGGCGGGGCTTCGCTGGTTGCGGAAGATTTCATCGCGATCTGCGCCGCGGCGCGAAAATAATTGCGGATTGCCAAAGGACATGGCCATGGAATTCTGGTTTACCGTTGTTCTCATCGTCGACGTGACCGTCGCGCTTTGCATCGTCTTGCTTGTCTTGCTTCAGCACGGCAAGGGCGCGGACGTGGGCGCAGCGTTCGGCAGCGGCTCCTCCGGGAGCCTGTTCGGCGCGACGGGATCGGCCAATTTTCTTTCGCGCACCACGGCGGTCCTGGCGGTGATTTTTTTCCTCACCACGTTCGCGCTTGCGTACATGGTGACTCACAGGCCGCGCGCAGGCGGTGGGGTGATGGACGCGGTCAAGGAACAACCGGCGGTACCCGTGCCGACGGTTCCCGCGTCGCAGGCGGCTCCGGACGCAGCGAAGGCAGGCGATGCTGCGAATTCGAAAGCAAACGAGGTGCCGAAGTAGTAAAATTGCACGGTTAAACCGGGCTCGTCTTCGATACGTGGCAAGGTATCAAGCCCAATCATGCCGACGTGGTGAAATTGGTAGACACGCCGTCTTGAGGGGGCGGTGGCGAAAGCTGTGAGAGTTCGAGTCTCTCCGTCGGCACCAGACAAAGGGGGACTTGGATCGGAAGCGGGGCTTCCGGCCCAGGTCCCCAATTTTGAGAAGGACAAGATTTTTGTGAGCGGATGCGTGCGTGTGCGAATCGCCGGCACGGCGTCCTTATCCGTGGGCAAAGGCTAGTCCGTGCTTGAAAACTATTTCCCCATCCTGCTGTTCATCATCATCGCGCTGATCTTCGGCGCCATAATGGTCGCCACCGGCGCCGTGCTCGCGCCCCACCGCCCCGACAGCGAAAAGCTCTCTCCGTACGAATGCGGCTTCGAGGCCTTCGAAGACGCGCGGATGAAGTTCGACGTGCGCTATTACCTCGTCGCGATCCTGTTCATCCTGTTCGACCTCGAGATCGCATTTCTCTTTCCCTGGGCGGTGACGCTCAACGAGATCGGGAGCTTCGGCTTCTGGTCGATGATGATTTTCCTGCTCATCCTGGTCGTGGGCTTCATCTATGAGTGGATGAAAGGAGCATTGGAATGGGAATAGAAGGAGTATTCGAGGAAGGGTTCGCCACCACTTCGCTCGACAAGCTCATCAACTGGACCCGCACCGGGTCGCTATGGCCGATGACCTTCGGGCTGGCATGCTGCGCCGTCGAGATGATGCACGCCGGCGCCGCGCGCTACGATCTGGACCGCTTCGGCATCGTGTTCCGGCCCAGCCCGAGGCAGTCGGACGTCATGATCGTCGCCGGCACGCTGTGCAACAAGATGGCGCCGGCGCTGAGGAAGGTCTACGACCAGATGGCGGAGCCCCGCTGGGTAATCTCGATGGGCTCGTGCGCCAATGGCGGCGGCTATTACCACTACTCGTACTCGGTCGTGCGCGGCTGCGACCGGATAGTGCCGGTGGACGTGTACGTGCCTGGCTGCCCGCCGACGGCGGAAGCGCTGCTGTACGGCATCGTGCAGTTGCAGAACAAGATCAAGCGCACCAACACCATTGCGCGTTAATTTGCATTCGAAAGCTGAATTGGAGGATTTGCAAGGGGGTGTGCCCCCTTGCTCGAACAGATAATGCGGGCGATGCTCGAAAGGCTGAAAGGCGCGCTCATCCCGGCGCTGGGCGCAAGAGCGGCCAATTTGACCGAGGCGCTCGGCGAGTTGACGCTCGTGGTCAAATCGGAGGACTACGTCGCCGCGGCAAAGGTATTGCGCGATGAACCGGCGCTCGGGTTCGAGCAGCTTATCGACCTGTGCGGCGTGGACTATTCGGGCTATGGCGTTGGCACACGCGCAGGACGCCGCTTCGCCGTGGTCTCGCACCTGCTGTCGATTGCACACAACTGGCGGCTGCGATTGCGCGTTTTCGCGCCCGACGACGACTTCCCGGTGGTGGAATCGCTCACCGGAGTCTGGCCCAACGCCGACTGGTACGAGCGCGAGGCCTTCGATCTTTTCGGCATCATGTTCAGCGGTCACGCCGATTTGCGCCGCATCCTGACCGACTACGGCTTCATCGGCCACCCGTTCCGCAAGGATTTCCCGCTCTCGGGCAACGTTGAGATGCGTTATGACCCGGAGCAAAAGCGCGTGATCTACCAGCCGGTAACCATCGAGCCGCGCGAGATCACTCCGCGCGTCATCCGCGAAGAGGACTACGGCGACCTCGGAATACGCAAATGAAAATAGAATTAACCGCAAAGGACGCCAAGGACGCCAAGGAAAACAAGATTCCTTGCAGTCCTTCGCGTCCATGGCGTCCTTGACGGTGAAACTGGTCTTGTCGAATGGCTGAAATACGGAACTACACGCTCAACTTCGGTCCGCAGCACCCGGCGGCGCACGGCGTGCTGCGTCTGGTGCTGGAGCTGGACGGCGAAGTGATCATGCGCGCCGATCCGCACATCGGCCTGCTGCACCGCGCCACCGAGAAGCTCGCCGAGCACAAGACCTACATCCAGTCGCTGCCCTACATGGACCGGCTGGATTACGTGTCGATGATGTCGAACGAGCATGCCTATTGCCTGGCGATCGAGCGCCTGCTCGGCGTCGACGTTCCGCTCCGCGCCCAGTACATCCGCGTGATGTTCGACGAGATCACCCGGATCCTGAATCACCTTCTGTGGCTCGGTGCGCATGCGCTCGACATCGGTGCGATGACAGTGTTCCTCTACGCCTTTCGCGAGCGCGAGGACCTGATGGACTGCTACGAGGCGGTCTCCGGCGCACGCTTGCACGCCGCCTACTACCGGCCGGGCGGGGTATACCGCGACCTGCCGGATACGATGCCGAAGTACCAGGCTTCGATGTACAAGAACGCGAAAGCGGTGCAGACGCTGAACGAAAACCGCCAGGGAAGCCTGCTCGACTTCATCGAGGACTTCACGCGCCGGTTCCCGAAGTACGTCGACGAATACGAAACGCTGCTCACCGACAACCGCATCTGGAAGCAGAGGACCGTCAACATCGGCGTCGTCTCGCCTGAGCGGGCGCTCGCCCTCGGTTTCACCGGCCCGATGCTGCGCGGCTCGGGCGTGGAATGGGACCTGCGCAAGAAGCAGCCCTACGAAGTGTACGACAAGCTCGAGTTCGACATTCCCGTGGGCGCGAATGGCGACTGCTACGACCGGTACCTGGTGCGCATCGAGGAATTTCGCCAGTCGAACCGCATCATCAGGCAGTGCATCGACTGGCTGCGCAAAAACCCCGGGCCGGTGATCACCGACAACCACAAGGTGGCGCCACCGACCCGCGTCGAAATGAAGAGCAACATGGAAGAGCTGATCCATCACTTCAAGCTCTTCAGCGAGGGCTTCCACGTGCCGCCGGGCGAGACCTACGCCGCGGTTGAGCACCCCAAGGGGGAATTCGGCATCTACATTGTCTCGGACGGCGCGAACAAGCCCTGGCGCCTGAAGATTCGCGCGGCGGGCTTCCCGCACCTTGCTGCGCTCAACGAGATGGCGAAGGGCCACATGCTCGCCGACGTGGTGGCGATCATCGGCACGCA
>Ga0137463_1000184_pt1 | contig 24052 bp, 16 predicted proteins | sample EasRivERMGT800_2_FD_102333 | JGI IMG/M metagenome (GOLD analysis project Ga0137463, IMG submission 102333) | Soil microbial communities from meander-bound floodplain in the East River, Colorado, USA - East River MetaG ERMGT800_2 | ecosystem: Environmental > Terrestrial > Soil > Floodplain ...
GATTTCCGCCTGCGATGCATTCCAATCGACGACCATCGCGCTGCCGGATGTGGTGAGCGCCATATGCTCGGTCAGGGTCAGGCCAGGGATCAACGCTTCTTCCAGCCGTTCCGCCGGGACATATGCCCCGCCGCGCTGTTGGAAGTCGTGATATACCGATTGGCTGGTCCACGAAATAACAATCGTGCCCAGCAACCAGATCGCCCCGGCGACCAGCGCGACGATAGTGGCTTCGCCCAGGGCAGCGATGCCGGTCGTCTGGCCGAGCATCAGCCGAACAACCGTCGCCACTATGCCAGCGATAAGCACTATCGCCGATAGAGTAGGCAGCCAGAAGAATGGCGAGCGTTTGCCATCAACCGGACGGTCATCCAACAGGACTTTGCCACCATGCAAAGGGAGCAACCCCGCGCAGCCCTTGATGAGAAGCTGCTGGCCGCTGCCTTCCAACCCGGCCAGACCCAGCACTTCGCCTTCTTTGATTTCCAGGGAGATATCGTCGATATTCAGATGATAGGTATGCACCGCAAACCCGTCCAGCTTGAGGACAGGCTTCTCGGCGCGGTGAGAGACACGCTCGGCGCGGGGAAGTTCCTCGCCAAACATCAGGCGAACCATCTCTGCCGTCGGGCACGGGATAGGCCTGGCGCCGACCCATTTACCCTTCCGCAAGACGCTCACCTCGTCACACAATTCATGGACTTCTTCCAATTTGTGAGAGACAAGGATAATTGTCTTGTGCTCTTCTTGCGCCAGACGGCGCATCGTGTCAAAGAGGGCCGCTTTCTGCCCTGCGCTAATCCCGGTGGTTGGCTCATCCAAAATCAGAATCTCGGCACCCAAAGCCAGCAGGCGCAAGAGTTCCATTTGCTGGCGTTCGCCCATGGTCATGGTATCGACATAGGCGCGGGTGTCCAGCGCAAAGCCAAAACGCTTGCCATACGCGATCAGGTCCGCTTCACGCTGGCGCAGGGACAGCACCAGCTTGTTGTCATAAGCCAACTGGTAATTCTCAAGAACACGCATCGGGGGAAAATCCAACGGGTCTTGATAGAGCATGCCAACCCTACGCCGAAGTGCGTCCGAGGGCGATGCAAAGCTCACGGGCTGCTGGTTGAGCAGGACCTGGCCGCTGGTGGGGGGCTGGTAGCCAGACAGGATTTTCATCAAGGTGCTTTTCCCAGCCCCATTTTCGCCCAGGATGCCGTAAATGCGGCCCGGCGCAAACGTCAGGCTAATCCCGTCATTGGCCCGCAGCGTTCCAAAATGCTTGTGAATATCGCGTACTTCGACGTGCATGGGCAAGCTCCAGGACAGCCCGGATAGGCACAAGCGCGCCTCGTCCTAATGCCTGATCGGCACAAGAGAGCGGCATCTTTATGCCGCTCTCTCTGTCACTTGTAACTCGGAATAGCAATCGTCGTTACTTGCTGGCTCCGGTCATACCTTCCAGAAGCTCCGGCAGGAACCAGATTTCCACGTCTGTGGCCGCTTTGCCATCAGCCAGATATTCCTTGCCACTCTGCAGTTTGAGCGGGCCAGTCCAGACATTGACCTCGCCGCTGGCGAGCTTGGCGATGAAATCGTCCAGATTCGCGGTGTCTTTCAGCGCCGCGCCATTCACCCAACCCACTGCCGAGGTATCCTTGTTGTTGATGTTCTTCCAATCCGGGCCGTTCCAATCAAAAGCCTGCTTCCATGTACCACCCTGAACTTCCTTGGCGGTCTTCAGGTAGGCTGGCCCCCAGTTAAAATAGGGGACACCCAGGCAGACATCCTTGGCTTCTTCGCAGGCGCCTACAAAGTCATATGGAATAGCGTAGACCTTTTTGCCTGTCGCTGCGAGTTTGCCAGCCGTGACGACCGCCTCGGTGGTGTCGATGCCGCTGATCACCACGTCCGCGCCCTGGTTATAGAACTGGGTGGTGACTTCAGTTGGGTCTTGAGTGACACCGGGGATATTGAACCAGAAGCCAATCCAGACCACGTTGAACTTCAAACCGCCGGCTTTCATACCGCGATAATGTTCCCAGCAATACTTCGCGCCAAGATATGCCGAAGACGCGAGGCGGCGGGTTTCAAAGTTGATCAGCGGGCCAAGATAGGCGATCTGCTCGGTCTGGGTGGTCAGCGCTGCCGCGCAGCCCGCGATAGCCTTGGTGTATTCCATCCGGCCCATGATGTTGCCTTCGTTGGGCGGGGCTTTGCCTGCGTCAGGGCCCTCCGTCCAGGCCTGATCGCCCGACGAGTTAATGAAAGTGATGTCAGGATTGTCTTTAGCAACGGTCAGGGTGTCGTCCTGGAAAGCGTCTGAGGTGGTAAAGATCAGCTTCGCGCCCTGCTTTTTCATGTCGGCAACGACGCCCGCCAGTGTTGCTTCGGGGTGGTCTGCCGGGTTCAGGCTCTCAAAGACGATCATCTTTGAGCCAGCCAGGTTCTTCTCGACGTATTGGCCAGCCTCATAATGCGCCTGGCTCCAACCGTGATCGTTTTTGGGGCCGACCAGCACCATTCCGAAAGTAAGGTTTTGGTTAGCGGTTTGCCCCAAACACGCCGACATCAACAGGGCCAACAGCAACACAATCACTATCAACGGAGCAATTCGTTTGTAAATCATGAGTCTCTCCTTCATCTTTGCATATGAGTGAACTGCACAATACTTCAGGGGTCTATGCATCATCTGCCCGAGCGCCTCCTGCTAAGGATTTTCGGATGGGCGCCTCATGACTTGGTGGCGTCTATCCAATGGCTGCCCGCCAGCCATACCACATATCCGAGCTTATTGTAGGACAACTGGCCTCGCCTGCCTAGTGACCTTCATCCCGCTTGGGCTCCCGTGACGGCTTGTGCGGCTATCGCATCGTCAGGGCCATCACCGCGTTCTGGGCGTGCATGCGGTTTTCGGCCTCATCATATACCCGGCTGTGCGGCCCATCAATCACCGCATCGGCGACTTCAACACCGCGATCCGCCGGGAGGCAGTGCATGTAGATAGATTCATCTTTGGCCATTCCCATTCGCCGCTCGTCGCAGATCCAATCGGTGTACTGCTTGCCGATCTCCGCGGATTGGGCATCGTCGGTGGTGGTCAGCGACGCGCCCCAACTCTTAGGGTACACGATATCAGCGTCCTTGAAACCCGCGTCAAAGTCCGTCGATACCTCAAACGAGCCGTGGCTTTTGCGAGCGTTGTCTTGAGCCTGCTGCATGATGTCGGGCATCAATTTGTATTCAGGTGGGTGGGTCAGGCGGACGTTCATGCCAAAACGGTTCATCAGCAAGATGAGACTTTGCGGCACAGAAATCGGCTTCTGATAACTGGCGGCGTAAGCCCAACTGACATTCATGGTTTTGCCGCGCAGGTCGCGGCCAAAATTTTCGATGATAGTCATCAGGTCGGCCAGAATCTGGAACGGGTGATAGATATCGCACTGCATATTGAGCACCGGGACGCGGCTGGCGGCGGCGACTTCACGGATATATTGATTGCCGACGCCCCAATCCACATGGCGGATGGCGATACCGTCCGCGTAACGGCCCAGAATCTCGCCGATCTCTTTGGGTGTGTCGCCATGCGCAATCTGGGTGGTGCGGCTTTCGACGAACATGGCGTGTCCGCCCAACTGGGCCATCCCGGCCTCAAAACTGGCGCGGGTGCGGGTGCTGCTGAAGAAAAACAGCATGGTCAGCACCTTGTCGCGTAAGAGCGCCCGCGATTCGCCGGTGGCGCGCTTGCGTTTCAGGTCGAATGCCACATCCATGATGGTGGCAACTTCGTCATCTGTCCATTCCTGCTCGGTGATCATGTCACGCCCGCGTAAATCAGTTTGCATGAGTGTTCACTGCTCCTTGTGATTGTCTTAAAATGCGATACGGCGAGCGTCTCGCATCAAGGTTTCTTTCCCAGCAGTCCCGGCAGCAAGGCATACCACTCAGTCGCGCGTACGACATCGTCCAGCGGAACCTGATCGATAACCGTATGGGCGTACGCCTCGTCTCCCGGCCCAAAGCCAATGCTGGGGATATTTGCCTTACCCATCCAATAGGTGCCGTTGGTTGAAAAGTGCCACCTGCCGGTGGCCAGGCGGCTGCCCCACAACATCTCTCCGACTGTTACGCCGGTCTGTACGAAGGGGTGGTCATCTTCGAGCATCCAGGCGGGGAATATCTTTTCAACCGGGAAGATAAATCCGGTATAACTGGGCTGGTCATAGTACAGCGCCGTCGCTTCGACATCCGGGAAGGCCGAAGCAATCCGGCTAATTTGGGCAAAAGCGGCGTCAGGAGGCTCACCGAACGTAACCCGGCGGTCAACAAAAATCGTGGCCAGATTGGGAACGGCATTGATACTGGCTGTTTCGACTTTCATATCGGTGATAGTCAACTTGCCTGGCCCCAGGAAGGGATGATCTTCCAGTTCGGCCTCCAACATGATCAGAGCATACATGGCCGGGAGCAACTTGTAAATCGCGTTCTCGCCAAGGTGATTGCTGGCGGCGTGAGCGCTCTTACCCTTGGCTTCGACTTTTAGTTCAATCCGCCCTTTATGCCCGCGATATACTTGCATGAGTGTCGGCTCGCCAATCACCACGTAATCGGGGCGGATGCCCTCCGTATCAACCAGGGAGTTGGGCGCGATGCCGTCACACCATTCTTCCATATTGCCGAAGTAATAGGCGGTGATTCCCTCTAATAAGCCAAGATCGCGCGCCAGCGCCAGGCCGTAAATCATCCCAGGCGTGCTGGCTTTTTCATCGCACGCGCCGCGCGCAAAAAATATGCCGTCCTCAACCTTGCCCTCGAATGGATCCCACTCCCACTCGGCGGGGTCGCCAACCCCGACTGTGTCAATATGGCTGTCGTAGACGAGCTTAAGCGGGCCATTCCCGATCCGGCCAAGGGTATTGCCCATTTTATCGAACCGGACTTCGTCAAAGCCTAACTTTTCCATCTCGAATTGTATCCGGTCGCCTACAGGGCCAATCAGGCTGTCATAGCTGGGGATGCGACAAATATCTTTGAGGAATGTGATAATGTCTTCGCGCCGCTCGCCCACGCGCTGCCTGATTGTGTCGATCTTGGACTGCTCTACCATCCGCTTGCTCCTCTGGCTCGAAACTATAATAATGCCTGCGCCCGAACGTCCCCTATTGGACACTACTCTCGCCGCTCTCGCAACAAAACGCAGAAAGGTCGGGCGCAGGGTTGAGTTTTACTCCATGGCACCCAACACCAACGCCAGCAGCGACATCCGCATGACCACGCCGTTAAACGCTTCGATCCAGTAGCGGGCATGGCGGGTGCTGTCTACGTCTGGCGGCAGTTCGTCCATGCGCGGCAGCGAGTGCAGCACAATTGCGTCACTTTTGCCCTGTTTCTTGAGCAAGTCGCGCGTGACTTTATAAGCTTTGTCGGTCTTGCCATACGACTCGGCCTTGTCCTGGCGCGAGACGGTATAGTCGGGCTGGACAACCGGCTCCATGTAGATCACGTCGGCCTGGTCGATCACATCGATGACGCTTTTGGCCTCCTCATACTGGACGTTCTTTTCGTCCAGCTCTGCCTTGAACTCCGGGAGTAGCGACATATCAGGCGGGCAGACGACATAGGCCTTCACGTCAAATTGCGAGAAGGCATACAGGATCGAGTGCATGGTACGCATTCGCATGTCGCCAACGAGCAAAAAGCTTAATCCATCTATCGTACCCTTTTCGTTCAGGGTCGTATACAAGTCCGTCAGCACCTGTGTCGGGTGCTCGCCCCAGCCATCGCCGCAGTTGATTACGGGCACGCTGGACCACTTCGCAGCCTCTGCGGGCGCACCCTGCTGGAAATGGCGCATAGCGATCACGTCGCCATAGTACTCCAGCATATGAACCGTGTCCTTGATCGACTCTTGGTAGAAGTCGCCAGCGCGAGTCATTTTGGCATCCGAAAAGCCCAGAACGTGCCCGCCAAGTCGATGCATCGCGGCCTCCGTCGCCAGACGGGTGCGCGTGCTGGGTTGATAAAACGCCGTCAACAGCGTCTTTTCGGAGAGTAAGTCCGTATTCTTGCGGTCACGCGCAAAAGGCCGCAGTTCGTCGGCAGTCTCAAACACATGGTAAAACTCGGCCCGCTCAAACTCCTTCAATGACAGGATGTCCCGACCAGCAAAGCTTCTCATCGTGCACCTTAGCCTTTTCTCCCAGCATGGGAAACGAAATCAAACGAACAAATCGACTACCTTGAACTGCTCCACATCCACCAACCCTACATCGGTTAGCTTGAGGCTGGGGATAACTTCCAGCGCCATAAAGCTCATCGCCATGAACGGATCATGCAGGGTCGAACCGAGTTCGTGCGCCGCTTTGAGTAAACCATCCATTTGGCCGCGCACCTGCTCAATTGGCTGGTCGGACATCAATCCCGCAACAGGCAGCGGCAGCTTGGCGATAATCTTATCGCCGCTGACAGCCACTAATCCGCCGCGCATTTCGCCGACGGCACGGGCGGCGGTCATCATGCTCTGGTCATCGGCCCCGATTACCACCAGGTTGTGATGGTCGTGCGCTACCGTCCCGGCAATGGCGCCGCGCTTCAGGCCAAACCCGTGAATAAACCCTTTTCCAACATTCCCGGTCGCCCGGTGGCGTTCGATGACCGCCATTTTTAGGATATCGCGCTCTATATCGGCCACCGCCTGATCGCCATCGCGTTTGATCGCCTCGATGCGATTCTCGGTGACCAGTTGGTCGGGGATGCTGCCGATCACACGGGCCTGTTCACCCCGCGCTAGGATAGCGAAATCAACGGCTTCCCAGCGCACGTTCATCGAGCCGCGTAACTGGATAGATCGTCCCTGTTCGCCCTCAACGGGGAGCATCTGGCCGTCCTGCGCGATCAGATAGCCGCCGCGATAAATCTGTTCGGCGAGGGGCTGTTGGAGGTCGGAGAAGATGAACAAATCGGCGCGGCGGCCCGGGGCGAGCGCGCCCCTGTCGCGCAGCCCGAAGTATTCAGCCGGGTTGATGGTCGCCATCTGGATGGCACGTACCGGGTCCATGCCCTGCTTGATCGCTACCCGCACCATATGGTCGACCGAGCCTTCATCAAGCAGATCGGCGGGTACGCGATCATCGGTGCAGAAGCAGATGCGGCGGCTGTTTTCCGGCGTGACAACCGGCAGCAGTGTCAGCAGGTTATGGGCGTTGGTCGCCTCACGGATGAACAGGGTCATGCCCAGCCGCAGCTTTTCACTCGCTTCTTCCACCGACGTGCATTCGTGATCGGAGCGAATCCCAGCAGATACATACGCGTTGAGCAGTTTCCCGGTCAGACCGGGGGCATGACCGTCGATAACGCTGTCCGCAAAAGCATCCAGCTTCTCCAACACCTTGGGATCTGCATACACCACGCCAGGGTAATTCATCACTTCGGCCAGGCCCAGCACCCAGGGATTGCCCAGCAAATGTTCGATGTCGTAGGCTTCCAGCCGCGCGCCGCTGGTCTCCATATCGGTGGCAGGGACGCACGATGAGGCCATCACGTACATGCTCAACACGCCGTACTTGGCCTGTTCGAGCATAAAGCTGATGCCTTCCAACCCCAGCACATTGGCGATCTCGTGGGGGTCAGTCACTACGGAGGTTACGCCGCGCGGCATGACAGCGCGGGCAAATTCGGTGGGGATGCACATCGAGCTTTCGATGTGGACGTGCGCATCGATGTAGCCCGGTGCGACGTACTTGCCCTTGAGGTCGATTACCTGCTCGGCGTCATAGCCCGGCCCGATGCCTACAATGCGCGAGCGGCGGATAGCGATGTCAGTCTTGACGATCTCGCCCGTAAAAGTGTTGATGAGCTGGGCATTCTTGAGCAAGACCGCCGCTGGTTTGTCGCCGCGCGCAATCTCTATGAGTTTGGTAGGGTCCATGAAAGTTCCTTAGCGCACGATCAGGTCAGGCGAAAATGGCTGGCCCATCACAAATTTGCCGCGCCCCGCCTTAGCCGGGAAATCGCCGTCACGATAAACGACCTCGCCCCTTGAAATCGTTGCGCGAACTTTGCCCTTGACCGGCATTCCTTCGTAGGGGCTGTAGCCCGCGACATAGTGCAAGTCCTTATGGTGAATGACACCGTCCGGCTGAGGATCGTAGAGAACGACGTCCGCGTCACTGCCAACCTTCAGTGCGCCCTTTTGTGGATATAACCCGAAAATCCGGGCCGGGTTCTCACACAACTTGCGCACCAGCGTCGAGAGCGTGAAATCGCCCTGACCCTTGTGAACGCCGTACGTGTAAACCAACGGCAGCAGCGTTTCGAGGCCGGGTAAGCCGCCGGGCGTTTGGGTAAATTGTTGGAATTCGGTTTTCTGCGCCAGCGTATAGTCGCAGCTATCGGTTGAAATCACGTTGATTGCGTTATCGCGCTCCCCGGCCAGCTTCCACAAATAGCCGCGTTCAGGCGGATCGCCCGCATCACGGGAATGTCTCAGCGGCGGCTGCAAGATGTAATTTTCCGGGTGATTACCCTGGTAGGCTTCTTCGTCCAGCAGCAGATATTGAATGCAAGTCTCGCAATAGGCATGAGCACCTGCGCGTCGAGCCGCTTCAACGGCCTGCACGCTGGCTTCGTGGGTGCAGTGAACCACATAAATAGGCGCGCCCAGCTGTGAGGCCAGATACACGACCCGGTGAGCCGCCTCTGATTCGGCCAGCGCGGGCCGACCCTGCCCATGATAACACCAGCCGGTCTTGCCTTCAGCCACCAACTGTTGTGTCGCGTCGGTGACGATTGAATCGTTTTCGGCATGCACCAACACCAACCCATGCACGGCGCGTGTCGCCAACATCAAACGAGTGAGAGTCGCGTCATCCATGTAATAATTCGGGCGATAGGTGGTGTAGACCTTAAAACTCGGCGCGCCGCGCTCGACCAGCCTGCCCAGCATGGCTTCTTCTTTGCCATGCGGCAGGTCGGTGATCATCGTATGAAGGGCATAATCGATGATGGCCGGCTGGCAGTCCTTGAAACGATTATCTAACGCCTCATCAACCGTTTGGCCGGGAAACTGGGTGGCAAAGTCGATCACGGTTGTCGTACCGCCTGCCGCCGCTGTTTTGGTGCCGATCTCCCAGTTGTCGGCTGTCTTGTAAATGCCAGTATCAAGCTGAATATGGGTGTGCGCGTCAACGATACCCGGCAAGACCAGCAGTCCTATTGCGTCGATGATAGTGTCATCGGGTTGAGAATCGGTGCGGGCGACAACCCCGCTGATCTTTTCACGGTCGATCACCAGATCGGCGCTGATCTCCCCATCGGGCGTCACCACCGTTCCACCTTGAATGATCGTCCGTGACATGCTCGCCTCCTAATCGCCGTTGACCATCTGGCGGGCGATGCGGTTGTGCTTTTCAATAATCGGCTCGATTTCCAACGTGGTCAAGCGACCCTCCTCAACCACCACCCGGCCATTGATCATTGACCAGTCCACGCCGGTCGGCGCGCAAAATATCGTCGCCGCGACGGGGTCATGCAGCGCCCCGGCATACCCCAGTCGATCCAGCTTGATAGCGATCAGATCGGCGGCTTTGCCCGCCTCCAGCGAGCCAATATCGGGCCGCCGCAGGACGCTCGCCCCGCCTAGGGTCGCCAATTCCAGTGCGTCGCGGGCGGTCAGCGCGGCGGGGTCACCTGTCACACGCTGAAGCAGCATCGACTGGCGCGCCTCGCCCAGCAGGTGCGATCCGTCGTTGCTGGCCGAGCCATCGACGCCCAGCCCGACTGGAGCCTTGTGGGCGCGGAGTTTGGTCACAGGCGGGATGCCGCTGGCCAGCCGCATGTTGCTGGATGGGCAGTGAGCGACGCCGGTCCCGGTCTGGCCGAACAATTCAATCTCGCGGTCGGACATATGAACGCAGTGGGCATGCCACACCCTATCGCCAACCCAACCGAGGTCTTCCATATATTCTACCGGGCGGCGGCCAAATTTCTCGACACAGAACGCCTCTTCGTCCTTCGTCTCCGCCAGATGAGTATGGAGGGTTACATCGTATTGTTTCGCCATGCGGACCGATTCACGCATCAGATCGGCAGTCACTGAGAAGGGTGAACAGGGGGCCAACACGACACGAAGCATCGAATACGGCTGCGGATCGTGAAAACTTTCCAGCACACGCTGGCAATCCTTCAAAATCGCCGATTCCTCCTCAACGACACGATCCGGCGGCAGGCCACCCTTGCTCTCGCCGAGGCTCATCGAGCCGCGCGCGGCGTGGAAACGCAGGCCAATTTCCTGCGCGGCGCGGATTTCATCGTCGAGCTTCGCATCATTGGGGAAGACGTATAAGTGATCGCTGGAAGTCGTGCAGCCGGACAGCATCAATTCGGCCATTCCCACCAATGCTGACGTGTAGACGGCTTCCCCGGTCAGGTTGGCCCAGATGGGGTAAAGTGTCTTAAGCCAGTTGAACAAGTTGGCGTTTTGCGCCGCCGGGACGGCGCGGGTGAGAGTCTGATACAAATGGTGATGCGTGTTAATCAGCCCCGGCAAGATAATGTGGCCTGCGAGGTCAATCATTTTGTCGGCCTGGGTGGGCAGTTCAGCCGTCGGGCCAACCTGCTCGATGACGTTGTCACGGATAAACAGGCCGCCATCGGGGATTTCGCGGCGGTTTGCGTCCATCGTCACAACCATATCGGCGTGGCGAACGAGCGTCGTACTCATGGCTGGACGTGGACGCCTTTAGCCAGCGCCAGTTCCGCACCGTGCAAGGTATTCTTAAGCAGCATGGCGATGGTCATGGGGCCGACACCGCCGGGCACCGGGGTAATCGCGCCGACCCGATCTTTGGCCTTCTCAAACTCAAAATCACCCTTCCAGACGTATCCTTTTGGCGCGGTCGGGTCATCGACCTTGACTGTCGCCACATCGACGAGCACCGCGCGTTCTTTGAACCACTCGCCCTTGATCATTTCCGGGCGGCCCATCGCGCCGATCACAATATCAGCTTTGCCGACGATTTCCTGAATATTTTTGGTGCGGCTGTGCGCGACAGTCACCGTGGCGTCAGCCTTGATCAGTAGCAGCGACATGGGCATCCCGACGATATTGCTGCGCCCCAGCACCAGCGCGTGTGAGCCGGAAATCTTGAAGCCCGGGACCAGCTTCTCCGCCTCCTGCAGCAGCACCATGCAACCATATGGCGTCGCCGGGATAAACTCCGGCTCGCGGCCCTTCATCGCCAGACGGCCAATATTGATCGGGTGGAAGCCGTCCACATCCTTATCGAGGCTGATGGTTTGCAGGACTTTATCGGAGTCGATATGGTCGGGCAATGGAAGCTGAACCAGAATGCCGTGCACTTTCGGGTTTTCGTTCAGCTCGTGGATCAGGTCTTCAAGCTCCTGTTGGGAGATATCTTTGGAGCGTTCGTAGCCAAACGACTCGATGCCGACTTCGGCGCAGCGGTTGCGCTTCATCTTGACATACATCTGCGAGGCCGGGTTTTCGCCGACCAGCACCGCCGCGAGACCAGGGATCAAGCCTTCTTTTTCCTTCATGGTGACGACACTCGCCGCGACTTCATCCTGAACACGCTGGGCGATGGCCTTACCATCCAAAATTACTGCACTCACGAGAATACCTCCTGTGAGGGGATGCGGAGGATATTATCAAACAGAACTTCAACCAAACAACCGGAGTTTAACATGATATGCGATCAAGCTCCCAGTGACAATCATCACCGCACCGCAGGCCATGTATTATCCCAACAGTATTTCACACAAGGCCTGATCGCCTGTATTCTGATGATTGAAACTTATGATAAAGCAAATACGCCGTGAATCTGGGTCAAGGCACGCCTGACCAACCCAACCCACAAAACCTGACAGGGTGGCGCATCGCTGTGCTGGCCTTAATGGGTTCTGTCGCCTTCACTCTGACGCTGCTGCTGCTCGCGCTGGCGGGAGTCAGCGATCCACGCCCGCTGGGCGCACGGGTGATAGACGATACGTTTCAACGAACTGACGGCTGGATTGAGCCGGGTAAGAATGCTGCTAAACAAGCCAATTTCGCCAGAGGGGTGCTATCCGTCGGCCCGCAGACTCGAATGTTGTTGACATCCCTTTATACGCTTCATCCGCCCGGCTCGTTGATTGTCAGCGCCCGGCAGATAGATGGTGATATGACTGCCGGATACGGCTTGTGGTGGGGGGAGCACGGTTCGGCGCAGTACGCCATCGGTATCAACAGCGATGGGTATCTGGCGGTGCTCAAAATTGAGGCCGACCGCACAACCGGGCTGCGCCCGTGGGAGTTGTTTCCACATGTCAAAGGAATGAATACCATTAATAAGTTTCAGGCCGATATTGGCATGGGTCGCGTGACGATCTGGCTCAACGATGAGCGCGTGATCGAGTTTGAGCAAACGCCAGCTCACACGCTGATGTTCGGGATATACGCGGAGACAACAGGCCCCACCGAAGCGAGATTCAGGTTTGAGCAAATATCGGTGTGGGAGACCAATTCAGGCCACCTGCCATAAGATTGGCAAGGAAAATAAGATCGCCTCGTATAGGTTTTGGCGGTGATATAATCCGTGTCAGTCTCGCGACCAGTCACTGTCAGGCCGTTGCGCGCCTGTCCGATCCACGCCACTATATCATCCACCCAGGGTCGTCATGTTCGCCGAAATTGTGGTCAATCTTCCTATTGAAGGCGCGTTTCATTATCATATTCCCCCCGAACTGGCGGGGCGTCTGGTGGTGGGCCACCTCGTTGAAGTCAGCTTTGGGCGGCAGTTGGCGCAGGGGATCGTTTTGTCGTTCAGCCAGAGCGCGCCGGTGGAGACTACCAAGCCCGTGCTGCGCCTGATCGACCGCGACCCGGTGGTGAGCGCCGCGCAGCTTGAGCTGGCGCGTTGGATCAGTCAAAACTACCTAGCATCGCTGGCTGAATGCGTGCGCCTGTTTATTCCGCCTGGCCTCTCCAAACGCGGCGATCAACTTGTACACCTGGTTGATCCTTCCCATCCGCCTGAAGGGTTATCCCACCCACAGGCTCGCATAATGCGCCTGCTGGAAGATCGCGGCCCGATGCGCGCCCGCCAGATCGCGCGCGCCATGCCTCGTCACAACTGGCAGGATGCGCTTCGCTTGCTGCGGGATCAGGGGCTGGTCGTGCAGGAGCCGGTACTTGATCCACCATCGGTACAATCCAAAAAGGTCAGGCTGGTTGAGCTGGCGATCCCCCCGGAGCGCGTCGCCGCCGAAGACGCCACCCCTACCAAACGAAACAAAGCCCAAGCGCGTCGGCAGGCAATTTTGCGCGCTCTTGTATCGTCGAGAGGCCCGACAGCGTTGAGTCAGGTTTATGCTGCCGTCGAAGGGAGCACGTTGACCGATCTCAAGGCACTGGAGGAAGATGATCTCGTTATATTACATGAAGAGGAAGTGTGGCGAGACCCGCTCAAAGACCTGACGTTTATCTCTGAGAAACCGCCGGAACTAACCCCAGATCAGGCCGCCGCGTGGGAGAGCATTCAGGACGCGCTTGCGCAGCCTGAGCCGACACCGATCCTGCTGCACGGCGTGACCGGCTCCGGCAAGACCGAGCTGTACCTCCGCGCCGTCGATGCGGTACTCAAGCAAGGGCGGCAGGCCATCATGCTGGTGCCTGAAATCGCGCTGACCCCACAGACAATCCGCCGTTTTGGGGCGCGCTTCCCCGGTCGAATTGGCCTGCTGCACAGCCGCCTATCAGACGGCGAGCGCTATGATACATGGCGGCGAGCTCGCAGCGGCCAGATCGATCTGGTCATTGGCCCACGTTCGGCGCTTTTCGTCCCCTTCCGCAACGTCGGGTTGATCGCCATCGACGAGTGCCATGATGACAGCTATAAACAGTCGCCACCCGTCGAGCCTCCGTACTATCACACCCTGCCAACCGCGATCAAGCTGGCGCGGCTGCATCATGGCCTGGTGCTGATGGGCAGTGCCACACCAGGTGTGACAACCTACGCCACCGCCGCGCTGGGCAAAAGCATCCACCTGATCCGCCTGCCGGGGCGCATCATGGGCCACCGCCGCGCTATCGAAGTTCAGGCGATCCATTATCACATCCACGAAACGCGCTATACCCATCTGGCCGCCCACCCGGACGAGGCCGTGATGATCGACCTGCCCCCGGTGCAGGTGGTAGATATGCGCCAGGAGCTTCGCGCCGAAAACCGTTCCATGTTTAGCCGCGCACTTAGCAAGGCTCTGACCGCCGTTCTGGCGCGAGAGGAACAGGCTATCTTATTCCTGAACAGGCGTGGCTCGGCCTCGTACGTTTTCTGCCGGGACTGCGGCCACGTACTGATCTGCCCGCGCTGCGATACGCCCCTGACCTGGCATCAGTACCGGGATAAGAAAAATAATGAGCAAAGCCTCTTGGTATGCCACCACTGCGATTACCGCACCCGCCAGCCGGAAACCTGTCCAATCTGCGGGTCGGTGCACATCCGCTACTTTGGCAGCGGCACGGAGCGGGTCGAACAGGAAATTCGCGAGCTTTTCCCTGAAGCCCAACCCCTCCGCTGGGACAAGGACACTACCAGCGGCAAGGACGCCCACTTCGTGCTGCTCCAACAATTCGCGTCCCGACAGGCCAACGTCCTGATCGGCACGCAGATGATCGCTAAGGGACTGGATTTGCCGATGGTCACCCTGGTAGGCGTGATCAATGCGGACACAGCGCTGCATCTGCCCGATTACCGTAGCGCCGAGCGGACATTTCAACTGCTGACACAGGTGGGCGGGCGCGCCGGACGCGGTTTGCTGGGCGGTGAGGTGATCATCCAGACCTACGCGCCCGAACACTACGCCATCCGGGCGGCTGCCACGCACGATTTTGAGGGCTTCTACGCCGAAGAAATCAAGCGCCGGCGCGAATTAGGCTATCCGCCGTTCAGCCGGTTGGTGCGCTTGATTGTGCGCGCCGAGACCTCGGAACGCACCCGGCAGGAAGCGGAACGACTGTACAAGCGCCTTAAGGAGGCTATCGCTGAGAAGCATGCCACAAACCTATCGCTGATTGGCCCAGCGACCTGTTTTTACCCAAGGCGCGACAATTTGTACCGTTGGCACATTATTGTGCGGGGGCCGAAGCCGACCCGCGTGTTAGACGGCCTGCATGGGGGACAATTTCTCCAGATTGATGTAGACCCGGTGTCGCTGCTTTAGGTGTGGCATCAATTAGAGATTTTGATGCCTCTGACGGTGGGATCAGTCGAACAAATGTGGTAGAATCTGCCCTGTATGGTCTCAGAGAACTTCACCCCGCCCGCTCCCCCCATTGGAGTGATTGAATCGCTGACTTCCGGGTTCGATACGGTTGTTAACCGTCTCTATCTTATTCTGATCCCGGTCGTGGTTGATGTGATCTTGTGGTTGGGGCCGCGTATCTCTTACAAGCAAGCTTTAAGGGTGTTTGGAACGCCTGATCTTGGCATTCAGTTTGGCGAGGGTTTTCAGCGTCTGCTGTTTCCGCTATCGCCCGAGCAGTATTTTCATCCGATGTCCGCGACACAATATCTGCCTGCGCTGGCGATGCCCAGCGTTTTGAACAGCCGGGACGCAGCCCAGCTTCCGTTTGCGCTGACGCCGCCAGTGTGGAGCATCCCCACATTTGCCGGAATGCTGCTGTTGTTTTTGGGATCATTGCAGATTGGCCTGATCGTGCTGGTACCGTATCTGGGCCTGATTGCGCAGGCAGTTAATCATAATCCCATCGATTGGCGGGGCCTGCTGCGGCGCAGCCTGCTGATCATTGGACAGGTTCTGGCGATTGAGGGGGTGGTGGCAGTACCACTCTTTTTTTGCCTGGTGTTGGTCGTTCCGGAGATGTTCGTTGGCGCGCCAACCGATCCGGGCAAGGTGTCGTTGCTGATCATCCCAATTGTTATCTTTGCATCACTGTGGTTGACCGTTTCTGTGCTGCTGTCGTTTACCATTCACAGCATGCTGCTTAATAATCGGAATGTTCTGGGCAGCATGTGGGACAGCATGAGGGTTGTGCAATGGAATATGCCAGCCACGCTGGCGCTTCTGGCCCTGGTGAGCGTTATCTTTCTGGGGATGCAAGTAGTCTGGCGACTGGCTGACCCCGGTTCGTGGATCACGCTGGCGGCGATTGGCGGAAACGCGTTTATCAGCACTGGCCTGGCAGCCGCTACATTTGTCTTCTTCAAGGATCGCTACCGCTACTGGTCAGAGTTCCGTGAACAACTTATCGCAGAACTGGAGCGGCGACGCGTTAGTCAAGATCGCCGCAATTAAGCAGTCATGAACACCTCCAAAAGCATGGGGAAGGAATTCGATGGCAACCAAACTTGAGCAGGACAAACTGACGTATACCGAAGAATCGATCCAGCACCTGAGCGGGCTCGAAGCCGTCCGGCGTCGCCCTGGTATGTATGTGGGTGGCACAGACCTCAAGGCGCTGCACCATCTGGTCTATGAGGTCGTCGACAACTCGATCGACGAGGCCCTGGCCGGAACCTGCACGCAAATCATGGTGACGCTGCATAAAAATGGCGCAGTATCGGTGTCCGATAACGGGCGTGGAATCCCGGTGGGCAAGCATCCGATCGAGAAGATTTCCACACTCCAACTGGTCATGACCGAATTAAACGCCGGGGGTAAGTTCGGGGGTGGCGGTTACAAGGTATCCGGCGGTCTGCACGGCGTCGGCGTTTCGGCAGTCAATGCGCTGTCGGTCGGTTTGGAAGCCGATGTGCGCCGCGATGGCTACCACTGGCGGCAGCGCTACCAACGCGGCCAGCCTGTGGCCGAGGTCGAGAAAGTGGGAAGAGCACAAGATACCGGAACAACCATATTGTTCCTCCCCGACCCGGAAATCTTCCAGGATACGCAGTTCCGGTTTGAAACGCTGGCCAATCGTTTCCGCGAGATGGCGTTCGTCACACGCGGGATCACGATCCACTTGCGCGACGAGCGCGAGGAGCCGTTCCCGCACGAAATGTTGTTCTACTTCGAGGGTGGTATCCGGTCGTTCGTCCGTTATCTGAACCGCAATCGTAAGCCGCTTCACGACGTGGTTTACGGCAGTCAGGTTTTCGAGGTCGAGGAGCTTAAAGGAGCCAAGATCGAGATCGAGGTCGCCATTCAGTATGCGGATTATTACTCCGAGTCGCTTCTGGCCTTTGCCAATACTATTAATACGCCCGATGGAGGCACGCATTTGGAGGGCCTCCGGGCTGCTGTCACCCGCGCTGTCAATTTCTACGCCAAAAAGGCGGGGGTGCTCAAAGAAAGCGATCCAAGCTTCACAGGTGAGGACACTTACGAAGGCCTGACGGCGATTGTCAGCATTAAGCACCCGGAGCCTCAATTTGAGAGCCAGACCAAGGTCAAGCTGCTTAACCCGGAGGTCAAGGGGCTGGTTCAAACGCTGGTGACGCAGGCGTTTGGTGAATTCCTGCAGACCGATACCCGCGCCGCCAAGATTCTTTATGAGAAGTGTCTCATTTCATCGCGCGCCCGGGTCGCCTCCAAGCGCGCGCGCGACCTGATCCGCAGCAGCCCGCTGCAAAGCACCACCCTGCCCGGCAAGCTGGCCGACTGCTCATCCACCGACCCGGCACAATCCGAAATTTACATCGTCGAGGGCGACAGCGCCGGTGGGAGTGCCAAACAGGGCCGCGACCGCCACTTTCAGGCCATCCTGCCCTTACGCGGCAAGATTCTGAACACGGAGCGGGCCCGTCTGGACAAGATTCTGGATAACAAAGAGGTTCAGGCGCTGATCGCCGCGCTGGGGGTGGGCGTCGGCGACGAATTTGATCTGTCGCGGCTGCGGTATGGTCGGGTGATCATCATGACCGACGCCGACGTAGACGGTGCGCACATCCGCACCCTGCTGCTGACCTTCTTCTTCCGCTACATGCAGTCGCTGATCAAAGAAGGCCATCTGTATATCGCCCAACCACCGCTGTATCTGGTCAAGAGCCACAAAAAGCAGATTTATGCCTATTCAGACACCCAGAAGGACGGTTACGTCAAGGATTTTGGCGGAAATGCCGAGATTCAGCGTTATAAAGGTCTGGGCGAGATGAACCCGCAGCAGTTGTGGGATACCACCATGAACCCGGAATTTCGCACCCTGCTTCAGGTCACCATTGAAGACGCCGCCGTAGCCGATAGGACTTTCGACATGTTGATGGGCGCCAATGTCCCGCCGCGCCGCACATTTATTCAGACCCACGCCAAGAGCGTCCGCAATTTGGATATTTAGATACGCATCCATTAGCGGCAAATCGTTTTGTTTATCGGGGCTTTGCTTTGCGGCGTTTCTTGGACAAATAGCGCTCTACCGGAATATCGGCGCTGACCAGGCGTTGCCATCCGATGTCGTCCACTACTTGAATGAGACTGCGAATCTTGGGCTGATCGAGCATGTAGCCTACAAACGCAGGGTTCAGAGCCAGTAGGCGACAGGTTTCAATGGCGTTTGTCTCCACGACCAGCCTGACGTAATCGACCAGGATCTGCTGGGCGGCATCTTCCACCGACAGCGCGCCAGCCTGTTCAATGGCATCCGGTAGATGGCGCGGCACGGCATCCCAGATAAATGTGTAATGCGTTTCCGTGATCTGACCGATCCCCGTCTTGGTGATCAGAAAGCGCGCTTCGGCTTCGCTGACCGCACGGCGAAAACGATGCTGCTGGTGTTCGCCCGCCAGGCCCGCTTCGCGCTGTAGCGTGCGGGTGGGCAACGGGCCTTTGGCATGCACAATCCCGGCAATACGGTTGGCATCGGCGCTCAAAAAGCGGTGGCGATACAGTTCGAAGCGATCCCCATCATACTCGGCTGTGGGCGACAGTGCGTACAACGCCGGGAATAGGCGGAGTGACACAAACCCGGCGCGGCGGCGAAAGGGGCGGCCATAATATGCCTGTCGATCCGTGATCAACCGGTCGCGCCACAGCCGGAACCGGCCATCGGCATTCTCGGCCACATTCGGCAGCGTCAATCGGTCGTGCGGCGACAGCAAGCAAAAACCAATCTCATCAACCCACGTGAGCAGTTCATCGGCGGAGCGCAGTGGCCCATCAGCCGGATGGAAATGCCGCTCGCGGTGTTCGGCGACGGCGGTGTCAAAGGTGACTTTCCGAGTGGCGGCTGCCACTCAAGCCTCGACCCAATCAAAGGTGCGTTCCACCGCTTTCAGCCAGCGGCGGTAACCCTGCTCGCGTTCACCCTCTGCCATCGTGGGCAGCCATTCATGATCCAGCCCCCAATTGGCCTTGAGCGCTTCCTCACCAGCCCAGAACCCGGTCGCCATACCAGCCGCATATGCCGCGCCGAGGGCGGTCGTCTCGGCTACCTTTGGGCGGATGACCGGTACGCCCAGCACATCGGCCTGAAATTGCATCAGCAGGTTGTTGTGAACCATTCCCCCATCCACTTTGAGCGCGGTGAGGGCCACGCCCGAATCCTGGCGCATCGCTTCCAGCACTTCACGCGTCTGGTAAGCGGTGGCTTCCAGCGCGGCGCGCGCCAGATGCCCTTTGTTGGAATACCGCGTCAGACCGACAATCACACCCCGCGCATCGCTGCGCCAATAGGGGGCAAACAGACCGGAAAAAGCGGGGACAAAGTATACGCCGCCGTTATCGGCGACCGACTCTGCCAGCGTCTCAATTTCGGCGGAATTATCGATCAGGTTGAGGTTGTCACGCAGCCATTGAACCAGCGCCCCGCTAATCGCAATCGAACCTTCCAGCGCATACACCGGTTCGTGATCGCCGATCTGATAGCCAAAGGTAGTCAGCAGGCCACTTTTCGATGGTATGGGGGTATGCCCTGTGTTGAGGAGCATGAAACAGCCCGTGCCATAGGTATTCTTGGCCTCGCCCACCCCAAAGCACGTTTGCCCGTAGAGCGCCGCCTGTTGATCGCCCAGATCGCCGCAGATCGGGATTTCGCCGCCAAATGGCCCCTGTTTGGTGGTCAGGCCGTATGAACGCGGGTCGCTGGAGGGGCGTATTGTCGCGAGCATCTGGCGCGGGATGCCCATCACCTGTAAGATTTCGGGATCCCAATCCACTGTATCGAGGTTCATCAGCATCGTCCGGCTGGCATTACTGCCATCGGTGATATGCGCGCCTCCGTCCGTCCCACCAGTCAGGTTCCAGATAAGCCACGTATCGATTGTCCCAAACAGCGCATCACCCCTCTCGGCGGCTGACCGCAGACCGGGAACATTCTCCAGCAGCCACATCAGCTTGGGGCCGGAGAAATAGGTCGCCAGCGGCAGCCCGACACGGGCGCGAAACCGATCCTGTCCGCCATCTGCGGCGAGCCGAGCGCAGATCGCATTGGTGCGGGTATCTTGCCAGACCAGCGCAGGATGGTAGGGTTTCCCAGTCTGCTTGTCCCATACAACCGTCGTCTCACGCTGGTTGGTGACGCCCACTGAGGCAATATCTGACGCCTGTGAGTTGGCCTTCTCCAGTGCCCCGCGAATAACGTCCTGGGTGCGCGCCCAGATTTCGAGTGGATCATGCTCCACCCAGCCTGGCTGCGGATAGATTTGCGGGTGTTCTAGCTGGTGCACGGACACAACCGCGCCGTGATGATCAAACAGGATGCAGCGGGTGCTGGTTGTGCCTTGATCGACAGCGGCAACAGTGGCGGGCATGAGGAATTTCCTCGCATTCGCGGCAGATGAGGAAGCCAATGGAAAACTCAAGCAGCGATTCTGCCTGTGCGTCCACAATCCACCTTTTCGGTGCCAGTCTTTTGACCATCAGGGCGACATGAAACTTTCGGCAGGCACGTCAAAAGTCTTGTTAGTATCGTTCAGTACCATCATATTCACCTCCACCGGTGAATCGCCCAGGTAATTAAATAGGGTAACCGTGGTATGCCCAATCGCGCCGCTCTCGATGACGAACTGAAGCGGGACGCCAGCCTTCACGTCTGATAGATACATAGTCACTACCAACTCGACGCTGCCGCCAGCATTGGCCAGTGCGATGGGCTGACCGACGCAAAACTGGTTGCCATGCGCGCACAGGTTGACCGCCTCTTGACTGACCGACACAAGTTCTGGGTTAATCAGTCTACCGCCGCCATTAAGATTGAGCGTCGCCCAATCTGAGGTGGTCGTAATCTGGATGCGGATGCGGTATATCCCAACCGGGGTTGGCGGAGCCGCTGCGCCCGATTGGACGGGGATATTCTGCGCTATCGGGATTTCACCGCGCAGCATTTGTGTGGCGGCGCCTGCCAGACGCAAATACCAATCGTTTGGTAGCGTATGGCCATCGGTGTCCATGGACACAAGGTCAACCCCAACCGGTTGATCATCGCTTGTCGCGGCGATTTTGTACATCGCGGTGCCCTCATCCACTTCATCGAACATGGCGTTGTAGATCATGGGTACGCCAATCGAAACTGCGTTATAGATTTGCCGCCAGTAGAAACCCCCGCCTTGGCGCGGGATACCATTGTAAGGAGAGCCACTGTCGTTATGGAAGGATGACCCCGGATAGACAACCGGCATATACTCCGCGCCACAGTCACTGGCTTTGGACATATCCTGAATCATCGTGAGCTTGTACAGATCTGCTTCGATGTTGTTTGTATCACGGCCAACCGTCCAGGGGCTGATAATGTTGAGCGCGCAGTAATAACCCGCCCAGCCTGGATCGGTGAGTGAATCGTTCTGCAAAATGCGCCACGAGGTGGGCACGCCGCCCATCAGGGTGACCTGGTATTTCTGCTCCGGGTTATTCTCAAAGAAGTTAATCAGTTCCATGGCCTGATCGGGTGTTCCGGGGTGTTGAGTAAACCCCAGCCCCCAAATTGCCAGCACCGGCTTGCCACTATGATGCAGATAGGCAGGGCTTTCCGTCACCTTTAACACATCGACCATGTACTTCCAATCTTGTTCAAGGATGTCGACAAAGGTGCTGGTATCCATGCCACTGGTATCGTACATCACGGCAAAGACGCGCCCGTAAGCCTCTGCTCCAGAACGCACATTTTTCGTCACAACGTTGCGAACATCAAAATGGACTGGATCGGCGAGTTCGGAGCCAAAGCGCTGTACAAACACACCATCAACACCATACTGGCTCATCCATTGGAAATGGCGTGTCACGGTCGTCGGATTGTAAGCCGAGTAGAGATAGGCGGGTTGCCCATTGGCGTATTTCATATTCGTTTGACAGCGCTCGTCGGCGGTCAGTTCGCTGGCATCCGGCCACATATCTACCCGGAATTGGGCCGCATCTGGCGTGTTATTCTTGAACCAATGAAAATAACCATTGACGGTTGACCCGTCGCCGGGGCAGGTGAACCAGCCCTGGTAGCCCATCAGCAGCTTATGTTCCATAGTGGAGGCATCCACTGTCGTGTGCGGCACGCTTGTCGCGGGCGGCGCAGTTGTCGCATTCGGAGTGGGTGGAACGGAGGCAGATTGACATGCGGACAAAACCCAGGAACATGCTACGAGCAGCAGGAGCAAGCCTTTAGTTTTCATTATTCTCTTTCATTCACAATGAATGAATTCTTGGGAACATTACTGGCGGCCTGACTATTCTCGTAAGCCATTCCAGTATAGCACAGTCCGGTGTGTCGCTGGGTAGTGAATGATAGATTATTGAGGGGGGATGAGAACCAAACCGATCAACGCGCGCCATTTTTGACGGAGCGCGCCTGACCACGTATAATCGGGTCAATCGGGGCGGTTAGCTCAGTTGGCTAGAGCGCATCGTTGACATCGATGAGGTCATAGGTTCAAGTCCTATACCGCCCACTGTTATCCTCTGCGGATGCGGGCGTCGAGGCAGGTTGCTCGACGCCTATTTGTTTGCAAAAGCGGGTTGTCCAAAGTTGAAAATCTCTATGGGCTTGGTCTCGTATGTGATTACAAGACCAGTTTGATCCACCGCGATGGTAATATCGGCGACGTTGCCTTTGCGTGTCTGCTCGGAAAACATCTGGTCAAAGACAAAGTTCCCCAGGGAGTAGAATATGAGCCGGTTATTATACGTCTCGACCTGCTGCCGCCAGTGCGGATGGGCACCGATAATGATATCGACCCCGGCGTCAAGCAGGGCGTGCCCTTCTTGCTCCTGCCGGGCCGATGCCGTCGCCTGGTATTCATGCCCCCAGTGAAGGATCGCGATCAGAATATCCACCTGACTGCGGACGCTGGCGACCTCAGCCAGAGCCGTGTTAATATTCATCTCCGTTTCAGAATCATCATAAGCTACAATACCCACTCGCAGCCCATTAACTTCACGAGTGACGGCGTTGGCCGTGTAAACGGGAGAGATACCAGCATCGGTCAGATATTTCGCCGTTCCGTCGAACGCATCCTGTCCATAATCGTGGCTGTGATTGTTGGACATCGACATCACATCAAACCCCGCAAATGTCAGCCCCTCAACCACGCGTGGATCGCCGCATAAAACATCGCCGCCATCGGAAGGCTTACAATACGAAACGATCGGGCCTTCCAGATTCCCCAGTGTGAGATCCGCCTGACGCAGCGTATCCGCCGTTTCTAGAAACGGCCACGTAAAATCCGCCCGGTTGATCATCCCTATCAATACCTGGCGGCCTAGCATCACATCACCTACCGCGATGATATGAACCGGCCCCGGTAGCGGGGTTTCGGTAGCAGTAGGCGTATCCGTCGGCAAAGGCGTCTCGGTGGGGGTTGGCGTGGGCGTGTCGGTGGGATTTGATGTTGCCGTCGGCGTTGCGGAAGCCGTTGCCGTAGGCGCTGCAAACGGCGCGGAAAGGGTGCATCCGCCTACCAGCGCCGCTATAAGACAAGCACACAAGGAAGCGGTTATGAACTTCACCATAGTCTCCTGATTGGAAAGAAATGTTAAACTAATCATACGTATCGCGCCTGTTGGTGCAACAGTGGCGCGGGACGTTCTTAGTCATCCGTGCCTCGTTGTGATAGATTTCGCCTCAGGAGCGACAGCGTGAATTTCTTTGCCGTATGGGAAATAGGCGCAATCGTCATTGTAAGCTGGA
>Ga0137463_1000185_pt1 | contig 23872 bp, 17 predicted proteins | sample EasRivERMGT800_2_FD_102333 | JGI IMG/M metagenome (GOLD analysis project Ga0137463, IMG submission 102333) | Soil microbial communities from meander-bound floodplain in the East River, Colorado, USA - East River MetaG ERMGT800_2 | ecosystem: Environmental > Terrestrial > Soil > Floodplain ...
AATTTCAATTTCCTGATGCTCGACCTCACCAGCCGCCGCGATTTCCTCGTTCTGGCCCTCCTGTTCGAAGGGAGCCTGGCCGGTCTGGCGGCCGGTTTGGGGTGGTGGCTCCAGATCGATCCCCTGGCGCAGCTCAACTGGGACGGGCGGGCTGTTGGCTGGGGGTTGGCTGCGGTCATTCCCATGTTCGGCCTGTTCCTGCTCGGCGATCGATTTCCCGTTGGGCCCCTGCGGGTGATCAAGCAGTTCCTCTACGAGATGCTGGGGCCGTCACTTGCCGCATGTCACTGGTACGACTTGCTTTTGGTGGCCCTCGTGGCCGGTGCCGGTGAAGAACTCCTCTTTCGGGGAGTCCTTCAGCCGCTGACCGGTCTGGCCTGGAGCAACATTCTGTTTGGACTTGCGCACAGCATCACACCCCTGTATGCGGTTCTGGCCGGGTTGATCGGGCTCTACCTGGGCTGGCTCTTCGAAACGTCAGGCAGTTTGCTGGCTCCCATCCTCGCGCATGGGCTCTACGATTTTTTTGCGTTTCTCGTGGTGGCCCGCGCATGCCGGAAGAACTGCCCGTAAGCCCTGACGCCGACAGACTTTCGGCAGAGAACCGCGTCTTGCGTGAAATCGCCGTTTCCTGTAGAAACCGCTCTCCGCAATGGGTTTTTCAGAGGTTGCTGCGCAGGCCCGCGTTCGCGAGGCATGCGTGGTCCCCTCTGGTGGTGCCGGCGTAATTCCTGCGCTTCGAAAGCGCAGCGTCGGCCGATTGCGGCGAGACAGGTCGGTTCAGGACGGGCCGGCCTCGATGACACGTTCATGCGGTTGCCGGAGCAAGGATGCTGAACCGATTGCGCCGCTGGCTTTGCCCCGATCTGGCGATCGACCTGGGAACCGCCAACACATTGGTGTCGGTCCAGGGGCGCGGGATCGTGCTCGATGAACCGTCGGTCGTCGCCCTCGAAAAGGGGACGCGCAAGGTCCTCGGGCGCGGGACGGCGATCGGTAAACTCGCCCGGCAGATGCTGGGGCGAACTCCCGATTCCATCACCGCCGTCCGGCCGTTGCAGGACGGCGTGATTACCGATTTCGAACTCTGCGAGTCGATGCTGCGGTATTTCATCACCAAGGCGATGCGCCGCAGCGGGGGCTTAAGGCCGCGCGTCGTAATTGCCATTCCAGGGAGCATCACGGCCGTCGAGAAGCGTGCCGTGTTCAACAGTGCCGAGCGCGCCGGCGCCGGGCAGGTGTTTCTGATCCCCGAGTCGAAAGCCGCCGGGATCGGCGCGGGGCTGCCGATCTCGGAGCCGCTGGCCAGCATGGTCTGCGACATCGGCGGAGGAACCACCGACGTGGCCCTGTTCAGCCTGGCCGACATCGTGGCGGGCAAATCGATCCGCATCGCCGGCGACGAGATGGACGAAGCGATCATCGAGTACCTGAAGCAGCACTATTCGCTGCGGGTCGGAAAACAGACGGCCGAGCAGATCAAGATCGAGATCGGGAGCGCCGCTCCGCTCGACCAGGAATTGACGGCTGAGGTGCGCGGATGCGACACGATCGGCGGCGTGCCGCGCAAGGCGATCGTCACCAGCGAGGAAATCCGCGAGGCACTGTCTGAGCCGGTGGCTGCGATTCTGGCCTGCATCAAAGCCACCATCGAACAATGCGATCCGGAACTGGTCGCCGATCTTGTCGATCAGGGAGTGGTCCTGACCGGCGGCGGAGCGCTGCTGCGGGGGCTGGATGTCTTTCTTTCAGAGCAGTTGAACGTACCGGTTCGCGTCGATTCCGATCCGCTGACTACCGTGGCTCGCGGAACGGCGATCTGCCTCGACCATCTGGCCGAATGGCGCGACAGCCTCGATACGGGTGACGCCTGACCGCAGGCATCGCGAGCGTGCATGGATGATGAAATCGTCTGTCTCCAGTCCCTGGCTTACCGCCGTGATCCTGCTGGCAGGGACCGTGTTGCTGTTCGTCCCCAGCGAAAATACGCGTGCCCTCCGCGCCCGAATGCGCGACGCGCTCAGGCCGGGGCAGAGCGTGGTGCGTCTGGCCGTGGAATCGACTCGTTCCTGGACGCTGGCGTGGCAATCGTCGCCCCGGCAGGGCCGGCGGATTCGCCAGCTCGAAGACGATCTCAGGTCGGCCCGGCTCGAGAATCGCCGGCTGGCTTTGCAGATCGCGGGACTCAACGCAGGCGTACAGACGCTGCGGGCGCAGCAGGGGATCGCACCGCCGACTGCCACTCCGCCGCTCGTGACGGCGCGCCTCATTGAGGCGCGTGTGCTGGGCGAGGAAACGGCGGCGCTCTGGCGTGGCAGAAAACTGCTGGCCGTCGGAACGCGCGAGGGACTCGCCGAATCGTCTCTCGTGCTCGACGACGCACGCACCCAAATTGACGTCGGTGATGACACGGGCCTCTCGCCCGGCGATGCCGTTTACGCCGGGCGGATCGTGATCGGCAAGATCGCCGAAGTGGGGAGGTACAGCAGCACCTTGCGGCTGGTGACCGACCCGGGATATAGCGGCCGCGCGCGGCTGGCGCGCCGCACTTCGCGCGGTCTGACGTTCGGCGCCGAAGGGACACTGACGGGAGATGGCGGCAGCCTGTGCCGTCTCAGGCATATTTCCGATCCCGTTTCCGTCGGAGACGAGGTCTTCACCGGTGGCAGCGACGGGTTGATTCCGCATCCGATGTACTACGGCAAAGTGGTCCGGGCTGAACTCGAATCCGGGTCGCAGGAATGGCTGGTCTGGGTGCAGCCGGCTGCTGCGACCCAGCGCCTCGAGACCGTGCTGGTGTTGCGCCGCTCCGTGAACCCCGATCGCGTTCTTGCCAATTGACTGCGGCTGAATTTTCAAGTTTCAGATTCATCTTCCGGATCCGACAATGAAATGGTTACTGGTCGTTCCCGCAACCTATCTGGTCTTTGCACTGCAGACCGGCCTGGCTGACTCACTGACCATCGGCGGGTGCGTCCCGAATCTACCGCTGGCCGGATTGCTGATTATGGCCAGCCGCGGTTCCGGGTGGCGCCAACTCGTGACGGCTGCCGCGTGGGGGCTGATTGCCGATTGCCTGGCTGACGGTCGGCTGGGGCCGGACCTGATCGCCTTTGCAGTCTGCCTCGTCGTGTTTGAGCGGTGCCACATGCGGTGGAACCTGGGCTCGTACTGGCGTCTGGTCGCGATGTCGATCCCGCTTGTACTGCTCGAGACCGCCGTGACGGGCGCGTTGCGTGCGTCGCTCGACGGTCACGCCGTTGACTTCCAGCGGCTCTGTCTGTTTGCCGCCGGATCAACAGTCTGGACTGTCGTCGTCGTCGCCGGCCTGGCGTTTGTCGGGGCGCTCGTCGGCAATCGCGCCCATTACGGAAACGAGACTGCCGCCCCAGCACTTTCCAATCGCTGGAGAATGCTCACCGAGTAACCATGCTGAACCGTGCCGCCAATTCGTACAGCGCCGACGGCGGGACTTCCCGCCCGGGCGCAGACTGGAGCCTCGACGAGCGGCCCGGACTGCGGATTGCTGCGCTGTTTGCAGTCATTTTGCTGGCAGTGGCGGTGATCTCCGGGCGGCTCATCCACATTCAATCGCACCTTGCCGAACGGTACGCGAACGAATTCGACCAGACGATCGAGCGCTTCGAACCGATTCCCAGCCAGGAGGGCCGGATCCTCGCCGCCGACGGCCAGACGCTCGCCGAAGACAAAAGGATCTACGGAGTCAAGGTGCATTACCGCTGGCTCGAAGACCCCGTTGATCCCGCCTGGCTCAAGGCCCAGGCGCTTTCGCGACTCGAACGGCCGGCCCGCCGCGATGCACAGCGCGTGGCAACCGAACAGCAGCAGGTGCTGGAGCTGCGAAGTCAACTCTGGAAGAATCTGTCGCGGCTGACGGCAATCGATGCGCGCACGCTGGCTGGTCGGCGCCGCGAAATTCAGAAGCGCGTCGAAAAAATCTATGCTCTCATCGAACAGCGCAAGTCGGGCCCTGGGGAAACCGCGCCCGCCGGCGAAGCCTCGCCCCCGGCCGCAACGGTGTGGCAATCGCTGTGGCGCACCGTGGTCGCCGCCTTGACGACTCCTCCCGTCCGCGAGGCGGCCGAACCGCTCGTGATCCGGGAACAGCTCGATTATCACCTGCTGTTCCCCGAGGTTCCGCTGGAGACTGCGGTCGAGGTGGAAGCACATCCCGAACTCTATCCCGGCACACGCATTGCCGAATCGACCCGACGGATGTATCCGCAAGGGGGCATCGCTCCGCATGTCATCGGGTATCGAACGCCGCTGGACGACGAAGCGATCGCCAGCCGCCGGCGCCGATTCCCAGAGGGAGACCCGCTCGACTATCAGGCGGGAGATCGCATCGGCCGGGCCGGCCTGGAATTGTCGTATGAACGCCATCTCCGCGGCCTGCGCGGTGTGCGGAAGCTGGTGCTCAATCGGCGGGGCGAAGTGCTGCGGACCGAAGAGGTCCGCGAGCCCCGTTTTGGGCACGATCTCGTGGTGTCGCTCAATCTGCCGCTGCAGCGGGACGCCGAACGCCTGCTCGATGAATGTCTCGACCATGAACATCTCGACGAAACCAGCGGCAAGCCGCTGCCGATTCCCGGCGGCGGCGCCATCATCGTGCTCGACGTGCGGACGGGTGCAATCCTGGCCGCCGCTTCGGCTCCGCGCTTTGATCTGGGGCTGTTTGTCGAGCATGACGCAGCCGACTGGCAGCGGACGCTGGCCGACCCGCGCAAGCCGCTCTTTCACCGCGCGACAGAGATGGCGCTTCCCCCCGGATCGGTTTTCAAGGTCCTCAGCGCCATCGCCTTCCTCGAGAGTGGCAAGCTGGATCCTGCGCGGGATTTTCACTGCCAGGGCTTTCTGGATGATCCCGATCGCTATCGCTGCCTGATCTTTCGCAATTTCGGCGTCTCGCACGGCGATCTGAATCTGGCGGACGCGCTGGCCCGCTCATGCAATGTCTATTTCTTCTCGGCTGCCCGTCGGATCGGGCCGGAGTCGATTGCCGACTGGGCGACCCGCTTTGGTTTTGGTCAGCCGACAGGGATCGATCTGCCCGGCGAGCGGAGCGGAAATCTGCCAGTCGTCGAAGTGGCCTCAGCGCGCCCGACTGGCTCCCGGCGCCCGACCCGCCGCATTGACGACAATACCCTGCAACTGGCGATCGGGCAGGCGAAGTTGACGGCGACACCGCTCCAGATCGTGCGACTCATGGCGACCGTCGCCAATGGCGGGACACTGGTGACACCGCACTTGTTCGACTCGGCCGGACCGGCAACGATTGCGGCGACCGATCCAACGGGCGAATCACCGGGCGCGGTCCAGTCGATCCCCGATCTGTCGCGACGGACGCTGGAATGGGTGCGGATGGGCCTCGCGAAGGTGGTCGCCGATCACCAGGGGACCGGTTACAAAACGGTCCGCCTGCCCGAGATCGCAATCGCCGGCAAGACGGGAACTGCCGAGCCCGGCGGAGGCAAGCCGGACCATGCGTGGTTCGCCGGCTACGTCCCGGCCGACAAGCCAAAGCTGGCGTTCGTCGTCGTTCTCGAGAACGCCGGCTCGGGCGGCCATGCTGCCGGCCCCGTGGCACGGCAACTCGTCCAGGCAATGCTGGCCCAGGGATTGCTCGACCGGTCGAAGCTATCGGCACCCGCCGCAAATTGACCAGCCCCAGCGAGCCGCGGGGTTCATCCCCGCGGGATCGGATGGGAACGTCTCTGCGAGATAAACCACGACTGACAACTCTCGCGCCACCCGGTCGTGAGTTGACCCTGACGGTTCCGACGAGTGTCAAAGGTGTTCTCCCGCGTGCCGCAAACAAAGGTAAACCCGGTCCCGCAGGGGTAGACCCTGCGGCTCGCCTGTCTGAGCGAGACCGCCCTACGGGATCGGGTGCATCGCTTTCACGGTCAGAGTTGCCGTTCGACTTCCAAACGCGCGAAGCGCCTGCGACGGATTGAAATGTCATTCGGTACCGCGTGCGCCGTTGGACTCGATCCCGGTGGGATAAACCCACCGGCTCGCTGGGGCGAGCGTGCTGGCGCATTCGACGTAGCGAGCCGCGGGGCTTTATCCCCGCGGGATCGGGTGCAAACGTCTCTGCCAGATCAACCATTACGGGCAACTGTCACCCCACCCGAACGTGCCATCGACCTGAAACTTGGCGTTTGCGCGCCGGGCACCTACACTACTTGTTGAGAAATCAACGTACGTTTGTTTCGGAAGGCTCTGTGTGATGTCGGAACGTGTCGTCCTGGCAATGAGCGGTGGCGTCGACAGCTCGGTCGCGGCCTATCTGCTGCGGGAGCAGGGATACGACGTGATCGGCCTGTTCATGCGCTCGGGGGCGACCGAAGAGACAGCCTGTGCAACCGGTGCCGGCGCGCTACCGATCGTCACCGCGAGTGGGCACAAGCAGGGGTGCTGCAGCGCCAGCGACGCGGCCGATGCCCGGCGAGTTGCCGACGCGCTGGATATTCCCTTCCACGCTCTCAACTTCCAGGATGCATTTGGCCGGATCAAAGACTATTTCACTGACGAATATCTCGCCGGCCGTACGCCGAACCCCTGCGTGATGTGCAACAACTGGTTGAAGTTTGGAAAGCTGTGGGACTTCGCACGCCAGGTGGGGGCGACGAAGATCGCCTCGGGGCACTATGCCCGGGTCGTCCCGGTGGCTGGATCGAGCCGTCGGGCTCTCGTGCGCGGTGTCGATGACGATAAAGACCAGTCGTACGTTCTGTTCGGCCTCAATCGCGATCTCCTGGAGCACGTGCTGTTTCCGGTCGGAGAGTACGACAAGCATCAGATTCGCAACATCGCTCGCGATGCGCGACTGCGCGTCGCCGACAAACCCGACAGCCAGGAAATCTGTTTCGTTCCCGATCAGGACTATGCCGGCTTCATCCGCCGCTATCGCGGGGAGCAGGATACCTCGGGTGAACTGGTCGACACGGCCGGAAACATCGTGGGGCGGCACGACGGCTACGAAAATTTCACGATCGGCCAGCGCCGCGGCCTGGGGGTCGCCTTTGGCGCGCCGCGGTACGTCGTCGCGCTGCGCCCCGAGAGCCGGCAGGTTGTCATCGGCACCCACGACGACCTGGCCCGGACGGAACTGGAAGCCGACCGGCTCAACTGGCTGGTCGACGACGTTCCCCGGCGTTTCGAATGCCGCACCAAGATCCGCTATCTGCACACCGCAGCCGCCACGACAGTGGAATTGCTAAGCGACGATCGCGTGCGCGTGCAGTTCAGCAACCCGCAGTTCGGCGTCGCCCCAGGCCAGGCAGTCGTGTTCTACGACCGGGATCGCGTGCTGGGCGGCGGCTGGATCTGCTGAGGCTCTACGACCATTGCTTGTCTTTGAGCGAATGAAACTTCACGGCGTTGTCGTGGAACAGTTTCTTCTGGTCGGCCAGCGACATGTTCATGTTCCGCACGATCTCCTTGAGCGCTGTGACCCACTGCCGGAAGCTGGCGCGCAGAGTGCAGACGGGCCAGTCGCCGGCGAACATCCGGCGATCGGGGCCAAAGGTCTCCATGCTGAAGCGCATGTTGGGCTCCAGGTCGGTCGCCTTCCAGTCTTCTTTGGCCGTCACGACAATCCCCGAGATTTTGCAGACCACGTTGTCGTGCTGGGCGAGCGCTTTCATGCCGTCCATCCAGAGCTGGCGCTTCTTCGCGTCGGTTTCCTGGACGTTCCCGTTGCCGCAGTGATCGACGACAAACCGCGTGCGCGGGCACTGGGCGACGAGCTTGGCGCCGTCCATCAGTTCGCCGGAGCGCAGGCACAGATCGAAACTCATCCCCAGGTCTCCCAGCAGGTGCACGCTCTTGACGAATTGCGGACCGAGGCAAAACCCCGCCGGATCGTTCGTCCCGTGCAAAACCTGCCGCACCCCCTTGATCCACGGGCTCCCTTTGTATTTCGTGATGTACGCGGCGAATTCGGGAGTCGCCGGGCGGCCTGAAATGACGGCCCCCACCATCGGGTTGTCGTTTCGCTGGCACAGGTCGATCACATACTCGGCTTCCTGGACCTGCTGCGCCGGATCGACGTCGACCTCCATGTAAACTGACTTCACGACGTTCAGTCCCTGCGTCGCTTCCAGGTAATCCTTCGTGACGAAACTGCGGCCGAGTTTCGGGTGTCCCTTCGCCCAGGGGAGATTGAATTTCGTCAGGTCCCAGAGGTGCTCATGAGTGTCGACGATTGGCAAAGAGGCTTGCGAGTCCACGGTCTGATCCTTCTTCTGTTGGTCCTGGTTCTGAACTGCGATGGCCGGAGACGATGGCCCGGCCGAAAGCGCGGCGGCGGCCGCCCCCGCGGCGCTCATTCGCAGAAAGTCACGACGATTGGATGGATTTGGCATGGCAGGCACCCTCGAGCGGTGTAAGGGAAGTTTTGACTCAACATACGGGTCAAGCAGCAACACGGAAAGTCATCACGAGATTTTTTCTGTGCCATGCAGTCTGCGGGCTTGAGGATTATAATCGCCGGGAAAGGGTGTGTTGGTTCGCGATTTGACTATTGAACCGGTGCGGCCTGGTTCTGGCCTCTGGGAACAGATTGGAGAGGTGGACTTGAAGACGTTCGAAATCGCCGTCATCGAAGGAGACGGTATTGGTCCGGAAGTGACTCGGGCGGCACAGGCCGCCGCCGAAGCGGCGGTCGGTCGGTGTGACGTAGCGCTGCACTGGACAAATTATCCGTGGGGGACCGACTATTACTTCCAGCACGGCCGCATGGCGCCGGACGATTTTCTCGATCAGTTGGCGCGACACGACGCCATTCTGCTGGGGGCGGTCGGTCACCCGCAGGTGCAGGATCACGTCACGCTGAATGGCCTGTTGCTCCCCATCCGCCGGCGGTTCGATCAGTTCATTTGCCTGCGACCGGCGTTTCTATACGAAGGAGTTTCCAGCCCGCTCTCGAACAAAGCGCCCGGATCGATCGACATCCTCGTCTTTCGCGAAAACACCGAAGGGGAATACGCCAACGTCGGGGGCCGCGTCTACGCGCAGTCCGAACACGATGTAGCCATCCAGACCTCGGTGTTTACGCGCCGCGGGTGCGAGCGGATCATTCGATCGGCCTTCGAGAAGGCCCGAGTCCGGCCTCGCAAAAAGTTGGCCTCGATCACCAAGAGCAACGCGCAAGGTTACGGCATGGTCCTGTGGGACGAGTGCTTTGCCGCCGTCTCCCGCGATTTCCCCGACGTGGCCACTGAATCGCTGCTGATCGACCGGGCTGTGATGGAATTCGTCCGCCGTCCCGAATCGTTCGACGTGGTTGTCGCCAGCAATCTGTTCGGCGACATCCTCACCGACCTGGCGGCGATCATCGTGGGAAGCATGGGGCTGGCGGCCAGCGGCAACATCGACCCGACACGCCGGGGGCCCAGCATGTTTGAGCCGGTGCATGGTTCGGCTCCCGACATCACCGGCAAGGGGATCGCCAATCCGCTGGCGGCGATCCTCTCGGCGGCAATGATGCTCGAGCACCTGCAAGTCGGCGCGGCAGCGAGCGCGATTCACCGTGCCGTGGCCGACCTGTTGCGCAGCAGCGGCCCGCGCACTCCCGATCTGGGAGGGACCGCAAAGACGGGCGAGGTCAGTCAGGCGATCGTCGAACGGATCCGTGCCGGGGCTCGATAGAAAGTCGGGGATCGTATCGCCCGGATGCAATTGACCTGGTGAAGCGATCTGCGAATCGTCCGATCATTCAAAGCGTTAGCCGCGGAGGCGGCGGCATAGTTTAGCCTGGTGGCGTCAGCCCCAGGAACTTAGCGATATTTCGCGCACAAGCCCCGGAGGGGCGACATGTAATCGTGGTATGTCGCTCCTCCGGAGCTCTGCCAGGAAAGGCGATGCTGACCTGCGGCGGGCACCGCCGCGAAGAGCGGTGGTCCCGCAGGCTAAATTATGCCGCCCCTCCGGGGCTGACCGACTCTCGCCGAGACCGGTAGGCAGGTGAAAGTCTTTCAGGCTGAGATCGATTCAGACGTGCACAACATCGCGCGATGTGCGAAGGACGCTTGTTTTGCCACGTGCTGGCGCGCTTACGCGTCGGGCTACCAATTCCTGCGAACGAATCGAGCAGGGGATGTACCCCCGCAGCCTGCCGGCTTACGCCGCCCGCAAAACCTGGCGCTGCATGTAGTCTGGCGTGCGAACGCCGAAGTGCCTGAGCAGATACGGTGCTACGTCGAGCGTCGATATCTGCGTGCGGCGCGCCGAACCGGCGGCTGCGTGCGGGTTGTACTCCAGCAGCATTCCCTGCGGAATGTGATAAGCGTTTGTGTTTGTCTGGTCTTCGATTTCAATCCAGGAGAGCCCCAGATCGCTAGCGGCGCGCTGCTCGCCGTGAAGCGTGCAGCCCGCCCGGGATTCGTCGGCCGGGGCCACGCCAAACCGGAGCCGAAAGAACCCGTTGTCCTTTTCTGCAATCCCAATCGGTTCGCTTTCGACGTGAAGGGCGTGCAGGTTTGTGCGAAAGCGGTCAATCGCCGCCGGCTGTACGTGAACGCAGACGTCAGGAGCCATCGCGGGGCGCGACGTCCAGTCGCCCGGTGCGACACCCAGCGCGCTCATGAATCGATCGGGCGCCGTGCAATACAGCACGCGGGAACTGGGCTTGGCGTCGGTCGCTTCCTGACCCATGCTGGTGGCGATCATCAGCCGGTAATCTTGCGAAGCGTTGACAAATTTGACCAGCCGGCCGAAGAAGCGGTCGAACCAGGTCATCGTGAATTCAATTTCACCGCCGTAGGCGGCACGCCACTGGTCGTCGTACCGGTTTTCTGAATAGTCTTCGGGAAACGCCGCGGCCCAGTAGCGATGCAGCGACGAGGCGACGTGGTTGGTAAAGAATGTCGTGAAGGCGGGGCGGTGCTTCTTGAGCTGGTGCATGAACAGGTCAAACGCCAGCACCACCTGTGACGTTCGCCGCCGCACGCGCCGCATCGGTTCGAGCTTTTCAGACACGATCTGCTTGCCGAGTTCGAACATCGTCCGTCCTGTGAGCCCCAGGAATGGGGCGCGGGCCAGGAGACTCAGGGCCGGTTTCCAGGCAATGTGCCGGCTCACGTTGCGCGCCGAGCCTTGCACCATCGCCAGATTGAATTCCTGAAATGCCGACAACTGTTTCGGGAAGCACTCGCTGCCGGCGGCGAACGTGTCGGGAACGTAGAAGGCGAACTCGCCTCCTTCGATTTCGGGAGGGTACGAGTGCATCGAACCGAACACGCCGACGCCCACCCCCTGCCGGGCCAGAAGCTGCCAGATCGGAGGAAACTCCCGATTGGTTTCATTCAGGTCCTGGCCGAATTCGCAGATGCCGTGCCGGGAGTTGGCGACACCCCGATGCAGGCTGGGCCAGGTGACCCACGGCGAGAGATGCCCTTCGTCTTCGGTGACGGTTTCAAACTGCGTGCAGCGCGGGAGCAATCGCGCGAGGTTCGAATCGGGACGCCAGCGGCAGAACTCGTCGAGGATCCGGAACGGGACCTCGTTCAGTTCAAAGAAGATGATCTTCTGTTTCACGGCGTCCTCCCTGACACCCGGACCGCAATCGCAGGCTCACAGCCGTAAGCCCGGCGGGACTGTAGTTGTACTGTACAAACGTGTCAATATGGCCGCGGGAAATTCGGAATTCGGAGTGCGGAATGGGAGATGACGCCGCTGGGGTCGATCGTTTCGGTCTGGCTGCGCTAGTTCCAAAGGCGCTGTTTGATCCGGCGGGCGCGGCGGAGCAGCTTTTTCTGGCAGTCGTCGGAGGTTTCCGCCCGGGCGAAGAGTGTGCAGACCGGCTGGCCGCGCAGGATCCGGGTTCCGGGCACTGGCAGATCGGCGGCAAACGGGAGTCGGTCGCCAATCATCGACTCCGGCGGCAGAAGGAATCGGCTGAGATCGGCAGCCGTGAAGTCGCGCTCGGCGTAGATCACGATTTTTCCGGCGACGCTCGGCAGAGGGGGCGTTGCCGGCGATGCTGGGGACGCGCCGACGGAATGATCGCACGCGCGGCGATGGCGGTCGATCAGGGAAATCCCAAGAGACGCTTCGACAAGTTCGGTCGAGGCGGGGTAGCGCGGATTCACCTCGGTCAGCCAGACGCCGTTCTGATCAACGAGAAAGTCGCATCCAAACAGTCCCCGCAGGCCAGTCCCGCGCGCCAGCGCCTCGGCGATTAGTTTGATGACGAGCACGAGAGAATCGGGAAGATCGACGGGAGTAATCGTGCCGCACCACGCGAACGGCGGTGCATTCACCTCCGGCAATCCAACGAGCTGGCGCGTCAGCCCCACGACCTCGGTTTCAGTTGCTGTCGCGAGGCACACAGCCGAGATCGGCGCTCCGGTGACGTGCTCTTGAAAGTAGTGCGGCTCGGCCAGCGTGCGGGAAACGCTCGCGCCAGATTCCCATCGGGAGATGCCGCGACCACCGGCTCCGGAGAGGGGCTTGAGCATCCACCGGCCGTCTGGGTCGGGAGGGTCCGCTTCGCGAGGCCAGGTCGGGAGGCAGGGGAGTCGCGCCGTTTTGAAGAGGTCTGCGATGTACCACGGATCGCGAATGCGGTCCAGCACCTCCGGTCCGTTTCCCCAGAGTGATCGCGACCTGGCGATCGCTCCCACGATCTGGGGATGATTTTCGAGTCCGCCTGTGTACATCCACGGACAGGGAGCCACAGCAGCGGCTGCGGTCACAAGATCGCCCGGATAGCGGGCGAACTCGACAACTTGAGCCATGTGGCGCAGATCAAGGTCGGCAAACATGTCGGCACAGATTGGTGAAAGTCCGGCCCGAAAGGCCGAACCGGCTGCCGCACGCGTGCTGGCGCCAAGAATCAGAACTGAAGAATCGGCGGGGGGTGTGAGCATCAGGGAAAAAAGTCTGGTGGAAACTGGCAATCCGCCGGCCGAATTGTTATCTAAGTCTGGCGGCAGGAAGGCCGGCAGGCAGCATTCTGGCAGGTTGCATTCTGACAGGGTTCAGTCAACAGACAAGGTTCGCAACTCGGAGAAAAGCATTATGTCGATGTACGTCGGAGAAGCGCTCGTCGGTGAAGGCAATGAAGTGGCACACATCGATCTGTTGATCGGCGATAAGACCGGTCCGGTCGGTGTCGCTTTTGCCAATGCCCTGGCCCGCCAGTCGGCAGGTCACAGCAACCTGCTGGCAGTCCTGGCCCCGAACCTGGTCGTCAAGCCGGCCACCGTCCTCATTACCAAGGTCACGATCAAGGGTGCCAAGCAGGCGGTGCAGATGTTCGGCCCCGCGCAGTACGCCGTCGCCAAGGCGGTCGCTGATTCGGTCGAACAGGGAATCATCCCCAAGGACCAGACCGAGAATCTGGTCATCGTGTGCGGCGTCTTCATTCACTGGGAAGCCAAGGAAGACAAGAAGATTTTCGAATACAACTACGAAGCGACGAAGCTCTCGATCGCCCGCGCTATGAAGGGTGAACCCTCGGCCAGCGAAATGATCTCCAAAAAGGCGACCGCCAAGCACCCGTTCTCGGGCGTCTGAAATCCGGGCGCGTCGCTGATTCTGATTTCAACTTCGAACCCACGGGTGATCCTGCCCGTGGGTTTTTCTCTGTCCAGGCACATTCGCACCGTCGTCCCAGTCGAAGGCGTTTGACCTCATGAAAAAAATCCTGATTCAACTCGATACTGATCCGCTCCCCAGCGTCTTCGACCGGGTCGTCGCCGTCGATGCGGAAATCGACGAGCTCTTCAGCTACGGCGGGGTCTCGCCGGAAACCGTCGAGCCGCTCGTCCACGGCGCTATCTTTACGCGCGGTCCGAAGGAATTGATGAATACTGCCCTCTTTATCGGCGGCAGCAACGTCGCCGCCGGTGAAGCACTGTTTAAGAAAGTGCGCCGCACCTTTTTCGGCCCGATGTGTGTCTCGGTGATGATGGATTCCAATGGCTCGAATACGACGGCGGCCGCTGCCGTGCTGTCGGCGCGACAGCACCTCGATCTGGCGGGCAAACAGGCACTGGTGCTGGCCGGTACCGGGCCGGTCGGCCTGCGGGCTGCCCAGCTCCTGGCGGCGGCCGGAGCCCACGTGCGCGTGGGCTCGCGATCCCTCGAAAAGGCGGCACAGGCCTCTGAACAGGTCCGGCCGGGCGCGGCGGCCGGCTGCCAGGTGACTCCCTGTGCCTCCGCAACGGCTGATGAGTTGAGAGTGGCCTGCGAAGGGGCCGAGCTGATCATCGCGGCCGGCGCCGCTGGAGCCGAATTGCTCCCCCTGGACCTGCGGAAATCACTCACATCGCTCAAGGTGGCGATCGACCTCAACGCCGTCCCGCCGGTCGGGATCGCCGGCGTCGAAGCGATCGACAAGGGGACCGATCGCGACGGCGTGATCTGCTACGGCGCGATCGGCGTGGGCGGGCTGAAGATGAAGATTCACAAGGCGGCCTTGCGCAGGCTGTTCAGTTCCAACGACCAGGTGCTGGAATCCGCGAGCATTTACGCCATCGGCGAGCAGTTTCTCTAAGCGGTCGTTCTCCAGCTTGGCCTTCCCTCAGGGCGGAATCGGGCTGATTTTCCGTATTCTGTGAGATTTGGTCAGAGTTGTCAGTTCGCGCAGTTCGCCCAGAGTGCACCTTTCGGCAAAGTCATCTTGCCGGATCAGGCGGCTTTCGATATTTTCCCGGTCCCCATCGGGGCCATTTTTCCAGCCCTGCCACGTCTCCACCGCCCTCTCGCTGCTCTGTAAATCCATCGGGAAGAGTCACCTATGATTGGTGTCCGGCTCCCCAGCCGCTGTGTCCCCAGGGACATTTTGCGCTGCCTGCTCGTCGTCGCGACGTTGTTCGCGTCGGGCGTGGAGTCGGATCGATTGACTGTTCTGGGGGCAGACAAGAAGAATGCCGCAAACGTCGTCGATCCTTTCCTTGAGGACGACGCTGAGCCGCCGGCAAAGGACGACATTTCGGCCTTGCCTGCGCGGGAAGCAATACCCGGAACAAACGCGAAGAGTCGGCCGCCCCTGGCCGCAACTCCCGACCGGCCTCGGATGAAGATTTCGGCCGCCAAGTCGAACATTGACTGGGACGACGAATCAGAATTGGCGCCGAAGGTCGAGGCGCCGCGCGTCACGCGGCAGATCAGTAAAACGGCGGTCCCGAAGATCGATCCCGAAGAAGACTTCGATTCCGAATTCGATCTCGACAAGGGGGGGATGCAGGCAGGGAAGTCACCCAAGCTCAAATCGCTCAAGAATTCGCCGGTCGGGGGCAAATCGGGCTGGAAACCGATCGGCCACGAAGACTCGGGTTCGCTGGAACCCGACGAGGGAAAATCTCGCGGACCGCAATCCGAGGGATCGGCCCGGTTCGAGCGCGAGCCGGAGCTCGATAATCTCACCGAGCCCCTGGCCGACGTCATCATCGAAGGGAACAAGTCGTTCAAGACCGAACAGATCCTGAAGCAGATCAAGACCCGCAAGGGGCGCGTCGCCGACCCCAAGCAGATCAAGGAGGATGTGCGGACCCTGGTCGCGAAGCGCTGGTTTTTTGACGTCGAAACCCGCATCGCCCAGTCAAAGCAGGGTCCCGTTCTCGTGTTCCGCGTCCGGGAACGCCCCACGATCGAGAAGGTGACTTACGTGGGGAACAAAAAGGTCAAGCTGAAGGCGCTCAACGAATTGACGGGCCTGAAGGAGGGGGGAGGTTACGACGTGGGGGCCAATCGCGAGGCGGTGCACAAGATCGAGTCGCTGTATCACGAAAAGGGATTCAATCACGTCGAAGTCGAACTGGAAAAGGGAGGCTCGCCCCAGGATCGTGAGATCGTCTTCAAAATCACGGAAGGTCCGAAAGTCGCCGTCACCAAGATCAGCTTTTCAGGGAACAAGTACTTCTCCGGTCCGGTGCTCAAAACGCAGGTGAAAACGAAAACCAGAATCCTCTGGTACTTCGGCGGCAAGTACGACCCCATGTCGATTGCCGAAGACTTGAATGCCCTCCGCCAGTACTACCACGAACTCGGCTTCTTCGACGTTCAGATTCACGACAAAGTCGGCGAATCGGAAGACAAATCGCAGATTCACATTGAATACGTCATCGACGAGGGGCCGCGCTATAAAATTCGAAACGTCGAGTTCGTCGGAAATCATGTCCTGAAAGACCAGCAGCTCGTCGACAAAATGAAGGTTAAGGCCAACGATTTCTATGCTCAGCGATTCGTCAATGTGGATCGCGACAAGATCGTCGCCCAGTACGGCGAACTCGGCCGCATTTTCGCGAAAGTCGAACCGCGCACCCGTTCGTTCGAAGAGCCGGGCTACGTCGATCTCGTGTATGACATCAACGAAGACCGCCCGTACCGCATCGGGCGGATTCACGTGCACATCAACGGCGACCACCCGCATACGAAAGAATCGGCCGTCCTCACCAAGCTGACCTTCAAGCCGGGTGAGCTGGCCAGCATGTCCAAGATCGAAAAGAGCAAGCAGCGGCTCTCGAACTCGCAGATCTTCGCGGGTGGCAGGCCTGGCGGCGGCGCCAGCGGCGGTGCTCCCCCGGAAATCACTCTCAAGCCTTCGGAACTGGCCCCTCCCCGCCGCGATTTGAATCTGGCGCGGGGCCAGAGCGATTTCACTGATCCGCCTCCGCCGCGCAAGGCCGCGCCGAGTGTGCGGCGCGCCAAACAGGCCCCCGCACCTGAGCCGGAAGATGAAGACCATGAACCATTCATCTTTCGCGGCCAGAACGGTGACCAGTTCACCGGTCCGAATCTCGGCGGCCAGGACAGCTCTCCCTACGATCCCGTGATCCCTGAGGAACCTCCGGCGTTCGTCGATCCGATCATCACCCTCAGCGAGACCCAGACCGGCCGCATCAATTTCGGCGTGGGGATCAACAGCAACGCCGGCCTCCTCGGCAACGCCGTGCTCGAGGAGAATAACTTCGACATTCTTCGTCCGCCGACGAGCCTGCAGGACATCATGGACGGCACCGCGTGGCGCGGGGGCGGTCAGCAGTTCAGGTTGCAGGCGATGCCTGGCGTTCAGGTGAGCAGTTACATGGTCAGCTGGACCGACCCCTACTTCCTCAACCAGAACCTGATGTTCGGGGTCACCGGTCAGTACTTCATGCGGTTCTACCCCAACTGGACCGAGCACCGTGCCGGCGGAAACGTCCGTGTTGGCCATCAATTCTCGCCGACGCTGTCGGGGGTCGTGACGGGCCGGGCTGAAAACGTGCAGATCCTGAATCCGAGCATTCCGACGCCGGCGCAGGTGACGGCCGTGCTCGGGAACAGTTTCCTCTCGACGGTGCGCGGCAGCCTGATCCACGACACCCGCGACAGCTCGTTCCTGCCGGGATCAGGGCATTACGTCTCGCTCGATTACGAGCAGGGAATTGCCGATTTCGTGTACCCCAAAGCCACGGTGGAAGCCAAACAGTACTTTCTCGTTCGGGAGCGCCCCGACGGCGGCAACCGGCACGTGATCTCAGTGAATGCGACGGTCGGCTGGATGGGCAACCAGGCACCCTTCTTCGAACACTTCTTCGCCGGCGGTTTTACGACCTTCCGCGGATTCTACTTCTACGGCGTGACGCCGCGTGAAAACGGCTTCCGCGTTGGCGGTAATTTCGAGGCCCTGGGATCGGTCGAATACCTGCTCCCCATCACGGCCGACAATACGATTCAGATTGTGTCATTCAGTGACTTTGGTACCGTCGACAGCCGGGTGACGCTGGACGCCTTCCGCCTGTCGGTCGGCGCCGGGTTCCGGTTGAGTATCCCGCTGATGGGACCGGTCCCCATCGCCATCGACTTTGCCGTGCCGATCATGAAGCAGCCGTTCGACACGACGCAGGTCGTCAGCTTCTCGTTCGGCCTGTTGCGGTAATCGGCAGGCTTCCCGGTTACAATGACTTCGAAGAACTATGATTCTCGAAGGAATTGTGACCAGCCTGGATCCCCGCGGCGAACTGAATGTCGCTCCCATGGGGCCGATCGTCGACCCGGAAATGACGACGCTCGTACTGCGCCCCTTTCGGACGTCGCGCACATACCAGAACCTCAAGTCCCGGCCGTGCGGCGTGTTTCACGTCGTCGACGACGTGCTGCTCCTGGCGCGCGCTGCGATCGGGGAACTTGCAGCGGCTCCCGAAACTTTTCCGGCCGAGAAGATCACCGGCCGCGTGCTCTCGACTGCCTGCCGCTGGTATGAGTTCGAAATCGACGAGTGCGACGACTCGCAGGAACGGGTCACGATGCGGGCCCGCGTCGTGCACTGCGGCCGGTTGCGAGACTTCTTCGGTTTCAACCGGGCCAAGCATGCCGTGCTCGAGGCGGCGATCCTGGCGACGCGGCTGCATTTGATCCCGCGTGATGAAATCCTGGCCGAGTTCGCCCGCCTGCGCGTGATCGTCCAGAAGACGGCCGGCCCGCGCGAACGCGAAGCATTCGACCTCCTTGCCAGCCATCTGGAGGCCCATGTTCCGGCGGGTCAGCCGGCGTCCGACGCCGCGACCCGGCACACGGGATGATGCGGATGAATGACGGTTTCCCATGCCTTCACTAATCACGATTTCGACCGGGGCCCGCCTGCATTTCGGGTTGTTCGCGCACGGCCGGACAGGCGACCGGGAATTCGGCGGTGTCGGGGTGATGATCGATCGGCCGGGATTTGTCATCGACGTCACTCCGGCCGAGCAGGACGATTTGCCCGCCGGTCCCTGGCAACCGCGAATCGCTGCGCTGCTCGAGCGACTGCGCTCAACCAGCCCCGCCGGCGCGGCTCATCCACCACTGCGGATTGAACTTCGTGCCTCGTCTCCGCGACACTCCGGTCTCGGGTCGGGAACACAGTTCGCCATGGCGCTCGCCAGAAGTCTGTCGCTGCTGGCGGGAGAGTCGGCGCCGTCGGCCGAAGAACTGGCGCGGCGGGCCGGTCGCGGCTTGCGGTCGTCGCTGGGGCTCCACGGATTTGCGTACGGGGGACTGCTGGTCGATGCCGGCCAGAGCCGGCCGGGGGAGATCGGTCCCCTCGAGGCCCGTGTTGAAATCCCGGCAGACTGGCGGTTCGTGCTGGTCAGGCCGCGCGACGCGGCCGGGCTCTCGGGGAGTGATGAAGCGGGCGGGTTCGCCCGACTCGGACCGATGCCGCAGGCGAAGACAGCCAAACTCCGCCGGCTCGCGCTCTCTGAAATCGTGCCGGCTGTAACCGAGCGCGACTTTGCGCGTGCCGCCGATTCGATCCAGGAATTTGGCCAGATCGTGGGAAATTACTTTGCCCCCGTTCAGGGAGGTGTTCTGGCCCACCCGGACATGCGCGAACTGGTCCGGCGCCTCGCAGCCCGCCGGATCAAAGGCTTTGGTCAGTCGTCATGGGGACCGACCCTGTTTATTCTTTGTCCTGATGAGGTATTTGCCAGTCAATTGCTGGCCGACCTTGCGAGCGAACCGCCCTGTTCCCATTGTGAATTGACCATCGCCGCTCCTTTCAACCGCGGCGCCACTGCACTCGTTTCAGAAACTTGACCCAATCCTCAATTATGCCCACTCAACACCTGCTTCGACCCGCGCTGCTCATGCCCCTGCTCCTGGCATCAAACCTCCTGGCCCAGGAGCCTGTGCACTATCTCGACCCGCGACGGGAAGAAGGGAGCTCGGCAGCCGTCGTCGTCCCCGACGTGCCGCTGGTCCATACGGCACAATTCCTCGCTGTCGATGTGAAGGGGCGAATCGAAGGGAAAGATCGTCTCGACGTGCAAATCGAGTCGGTCCTCAACAATCTGGATATTTCGCTGATCTCGGAAGGGGCCGACTTCGCCCGAGTCGTCAAGATCAACGTCGTTGCTGCCGACGCTGAGGTTGCCGCAAAGGTGCGTGCGGCCCTGTCGCTCAAGTTCTTTCAAGCGCGCGAGGCCAGGCCCGCCGTCAGCTACGTGACGGGGAAGCTGCGGCATCCCGAGGCACTGGTCGCAATGGATGCGGTTGTTGCCGGCCCGCCAGTCGCAAGGAAGACGGTCAGCCGCTCTCAAATCCCCGATCGGGAGCAAACCGACCGGCTGGCTCGGGCGGCGACGCTGCCGGCCGGTCCGAAAGTCTACGTCTCGGGGCAGACTGAAAAGGGGAAAGATGTCTCCGAGATGACGCGCAATACACTGGCGAGCCTGACTGCGACGCTCAAGCATCTGGGGCTGGGGCTCCAGGATGTCGTGCAGATCAAATCGTTCGTCGGCCCGATGACTGCGACGGACGACGCTGAACGGGAAATCATCGCCTGGTTCAAAGACGAGCCGCTCGTCCCGCCGCTCGTATTTGTCGAATGGACGACCGCGCCGTCGATTGAGATCGAATTGATCGCGTCGGCCGCGGCAACCTCTGTCAAACAGGAAGCCGCCGTCGAATTCATCACGCCCCCTGGAATGACGTCTTCCCCGGTCTTCAGTCGCGTGGCCCACATGGCCGCCGGGCCGACAATTTATTTTTCGACGCTGTACGGAATCAGCGAACGGGACTCCGATGCCGAGCTCGTCGAAATCTTCAACCAGTTGGGGGACCTGCTCGGGCGGACCGGGAGCGACGTCCGGCACCTGGTCAAAGCCACCTACTATGTGACGACCGCTGAGGCGAGCACGAAGCTTGGTGAACGGCGGCTCAAACTCTACGACCCCCAGCGCCCGCCCGCCGCGTCAAAGGCACCGGTCGCCGGGACTGGCCTCGACGGCAAGACGATCACGATTGACATGATCGCCGCCCCGCGCCACAAATAGCACCAGACGTGAAGTTTCAATTGATGCCTGACTCAACCGCTGCAATCGACTCTCTCCCGGCACCACGGTTCCTGTATGGGACCGCCTGGAAAGAGGAAGCAACGCAGCGCTTCACCGAGCTGGCCATCGCTCAGGGATTTCGCGGAATCGACACCGCCAACCAGCGCCGGCACTATGACGAAGCGGCCGTCGGTGCGGGAATTCGCGCGGCGATCGCCGCCGGCAAGGTGACCCGCGAACAACTTTTTCTCCAGACCAAGTTTACGTTTCGGCACGGTCAGGACGATCGACTGCCGTACGATCCCTCGGCGCCGATCGCGGCTCAGGTCGCCCAGTCATTCGCCAGTTCGCTGGAGCACCTGGGGACGTCAACGATTGACTCCTACGTGTTGCATGGTCCCACGCAGCGCGTGGGACTCGCGTCCGACGACTGGACTGCCTGGCGGGCGATGGAAGAGATCCACGACAGCGGCCGTGTGCGCTGCCTCGGCATCAGCAACGTCACCCTCGAGCAACTCCAGGCCCTGTGCTGCGACGCGCGGATCCGGCCGCTCTTCGTCCAGAATCGCTGCTACGCCGTCCGCGAGTGGGATCGTGCCGTTCGCGAATTCTGCATGGCCAACAGCATGGTCTATCAGGGTTTCTCGCTGCTGACCGCCAATCGCGACGCGCTGGCGCATCCCGATCTCGCGCGCATCGCCCGGCGGCACAACCGCACCGTCAACCAGATCGCGTTCCGATTTGCCGTCGATGCCGGCATGCTTCCCCTGACCGGCACGACGAGTCCACAGCACATGCGAGAGGACCTCGACGTCTTCAACTTTCGACTGAATGATTCTGAGATCAAACGAATCGAGACTATTTGCCCGGTAAGAAATTGATGGGCCAGATTCGCACGGCGCCGTCGCGGCCGCCGCTGGCCAGCAGCTTGCCGTCGGCATTGAATGCGACCGTATGAATCCCCGTCTTGTGGCCGAGATAAGTCGCCAGCAGATTGCCCGATTCGGCGTCCCAGATTTTCAGGGCGCCGTCGGTTCCGCCGGTCGCCAGCCGCGAACCGTCGGGTGAATAGGCGACACTCCAGATGTCTCCTTCGTGGCCCGTCCAGGATTTGATGACCGATCCGCTCCGCGCATCCCAGATGCGGATCGTTTTGTCCCAGCCGACGGACACCAGCCTCCCGCCGTCGTGGTTGAACGACAAACCAAAGATGGGACCGGAGTGCCCTTCCAACGGCAGTTTCTGCGCCAGGGTTCTGGCGTTCCAGAGCCGAACGATTTTGTCGCTCCCGGCGGTGGCCAGGGTTTCGTCGTCGGGGGAGAGCGCCAGGGCATTCACCGTCCCCGGTTGGCGCACGTCGGCGACTGGTTCAGTCGAATCGAGCGACCAGACCCTGAGGCCCCCGTCGCGGCCTCCGGCGAACAGCGTTCGTCCGTCGTGCGCGATGAGCAGTCCGCCGCGCACGGCGTTGGTATGTTCAAATGTCTTGACCGTTTCCTGCCGGGCGACATTCCAGAGCTTGATCAGGCCGTCGTCGCCGGCCGTGGCCAGAAGATCGCCGTCCTGGGTAAACCGCGACGACCAGATATGGCCGCGATGCGCGTTGAGCGTCGACTTGACGCTTTTGGAAGGCAAATCCCAGAGTCGGACTGTTCCGTCTTCGACCGCCATCGCCACCGTTTCGTTCTTGGGATCGAAAGCGACCGACCAGACTGCTCCGGAATTGGCGCTGAGAACCGCCAGAGGTTCGCCCGAGGAGACCACCGTGCCGGGCGCGACAACCGGGGTCACCTGCGGGCCGGGATTGGCCCGATGCGTGAGATACCATCCGCCGAGCCAGCCCAGGCCGAGAAATGTGACGCCGATCGCGGCCGCAATCCAACGATTGCGGATCCTCCGTTTCCGTAGTTCGATCTGGCAGACCTGTGGCACGTCCTCCGACGAGGCTTTCATCAGCGTCCAATGGAAGTCCAGGAGTTCGGCCAGATGGACTGCCGACTGAAAACGGTCGGCCGGCTTTTTGGCGAGCAGGCGATCGATCGTCTCGGCCAGCCATTCGGGAACCGCCGGGTTCATTTCGCGCAATGGGCGCTGCTTCCCTTCGGCGATCTGCTTGAGAATGGCGAGCGCCGAATTTCCGACGAAGGGGGGCTGGCCGGCGCACATTTCGTACAGCACCGCACCCAGGCTGAACAGGTCGGAGCGGGGATCGACTTCTTCTCCCAGCGCCTGCTCGGGCGCCATGTACAAGGGCGTGCCCGAAACAAACCCGGTGCTGGTCAGCTTGACGTCCTCGGCGGCGCGCGCCAGTCCGAAATCGGTCAGCTTCACCCGATCGTTGAGCGTTTCCAGCAGGATGTTGCCCGGCTTGATGTCGCGATGGATCAAGCCCTGCGCATGCGCCGCCGCCAGGCCGTGCGCCGCCTGCATGCCGATTCTGACGACTTCCCGGAAGGGGAGCTTCCGTTCGCGCGCGAGTCGCTGCTCGAGCGACTCGCCGGCGATGAGCTGCATCACCAGGTAGGGAACTCCCCCCTCACCCGACTTTTCGACCTGGTGCACGGCCACCACGTTTTCGTGCGTGATCGACGCGGCCGTCCGCGCTTCGCGGCAAAAACGCTGGCGGGCGATGTCGTCGTCAGCCATTTCGGGTTCGAGGACCTTGATCGCGACGTTGCGCTGCAGCCGCGTGTCGAAAGCTTCCAGGACGACTCCCATGCCGCCGCGTCCGAGCACGCGCATGACGTCGAACTGCGCGAGCCGTCCCAGGTAGGCCGCGTCGGTCGGGGGCTGCAGAAACGGGAGCGACAGATCGCGATTTCGCGCTCCTGAATCCGGCACAATAGTGGGCGACAGCACGGCCTGGAGCGAGTTCAGAGCAGGCCAGTAAGCGGCACCGGCCTCGGGTTCGGCAGCGTGCAGCCGTTCGACGACTTGCGAAAGATTCGTTCCGGCCGTGGCAATCGCTTCGAGCTTCGACTGGCAGCAGGGGCAGGCGTCGAGGTGCTCCGTGCATTCCTGCTGCCGGCTGTCAGAGAGCGTCCCTTCGACGAGCTGGCCGAGTTCCTCGGTCGCAGGACACGTGGTGGCTGTTTTCATAT
>Ga0137463_1000187_pt1 | contig 23630 bp, 18 predicted proteins | sample EasRivERMGT800_2_FD_102333 | JGI IMG/M metagenome (GOLD analysis project Ga0137463, IMG submission 102333) | Soil microbial communities from meander-bound floodplain in the East River, Colorado, USA - East River MetaG ERMGT800_2 | ecosystem: Environmental > Terrestrial > Soil > Floodplain ...
GATCTTCGTCGACACGGTTGAAGAATGCGATCGCAATCAGTGCACAATGGGTTGCGATGCTCCGGTGCCGGAAGGCCCGAAGACGTGAGGATGATTTGCCGGCACCTGTGGCCGGTGAACGTCAGTTGTTAAGCGAGTTCGGATTCCGGAGGAGGCCCTCCTCCTCCGGAATCTTTCAAAATACAGCAGAAGTCAAGCGGAGTGCGGGCAGGACCGCTTTGGCGGTCAAAAGTGTTGGGGCAATTCGGGGCATTCGAAAGTCTTCTCTCCAGTTGAGCCGCCCTGCGGGGCAAACGTTTCGGCGGACTCGACTGGTAAAACCTGCGTCGAACGGGCAGTTCAACCACGTCACGCGACGTGGCGACGCAGGAACGGCGTGATTCGCCGGGGGGCAGACGACGTCATTCGTGAGACTGTTGCGGGAGGTCCGTTGATCGGCCTTCGCAGCACAACTCGGATGCGGCGTTCCTGACGGATCACAACTGTGCGGGCAATTCAGGCCGCGCGAGCATCGGTCGAACTCATCAGCCGTCACTTCAATTCACGGCTGGTCGACATTCACCGCAGGGCACAGCGCGACCTTTCTTGTGATACGCGATTCAAGAGTGTGGGGCACCCTTTCCAATCTTTCACTACAGGAGCACCGACCATGTTGCGCAATTTCTGGAATGATGAAAACGGCTTCCTCATCTCGGCTGAACTGGTTCTGCTGGCGACCATCACCGTCATCGGCCTGATCGTCGGGATGGCCGAAATTCAGTGGGCCGTCGTCGGCGAGCTCAATGACGTGGCTGATGCCATTGGCTCCCTCAACCAGAGCTTCGCCTTCTCGGGCTTCTGTGCCCACAAACAGTTCGGCAACGGACTCAAATCGCAGGTCGCCGGCTCGATGTTCGTCGACGTCGTCGAAGAATGCGACAACAACCAGTGCCAGATGGGTTGCGATCAGCCGATGCCTGAGCACAACAAGTACTAACCGTTGCCGGTGATCTGATCATTTCGCCGAATTTCTGAAAATGGATCGGTGCCGGACTCCGGGGGGGAGCGTTTCCCCTCCGGAGTTCTTGCGTTCTTTGCAATCCTGCGGCGCAGGGCTTGCCGGTTCCTTGAAACGCGAGGGTGGTTCTCCGAGTATATGATTCGAAACCCGTTCAAATTCCTGCCAGGTACGAGGAAAGGTCCCGATTCGAATGAGTCAGATCGCGCGGAGTCGCGGTGTCATTGGGCAGTCGTTCAGGATTCTCGGGTTTGTGGCGCTCGCAGCCGCTGTCTGGTGCGGTAACACGGCGGCAGACGAACCGGCCGCGGAAAAGCCGTCGGCGATCGAGCTCGATTTTGCGCTCCTCGATACGGCCGGCGGCGCCCATTCGCTGAGATCCGGGCCGAACCGCGATGCGCTGGTTTGCATCTTCCTCTCGACCGAATGCCCGATTGCCAACGGGTATATTCCCGAACTCAACCGGCAGTACGCCGCCCTGCAGCAGGGCACCTCGCGCGTCGCGTTTTACGGCGTGATCTCCGACCGCTCGATCACGCAGGCGGCGGCGGCAAAGCACTCTGCCGATTTTAAGATCGAATTTCCGGTGCTGTTCGACGCTTCCGGGAGTCTGGCCAGCACCCTCAAGCCGAGTCACACACCCGAGGCCTTTGTCATCGACGCGCGAGGCCGCCTGGCATACCACGGCCGCATCGATGACGTTTATGCCGATCTTGGCAAACGGCGCCCCGCGCCCACCGAAAAGACTCTGGCTGACGCCGTCGCCGCCGTGCTGGCCGGGCGCGCCCCGCCGCGAACTTTCGCAGAACCGGTCGGCTGCCTGTACGAGCCGCTGCAGAATCCGGACTTGGCGGGCAAAGTGGTCTACAACCGCGACATTGCGCCGATTCTGCAGGCCAACTGCATGAATTGCCACCGCGAAGGTGAAGTCGCTCCCTTTCCGCTCGTTTCGTATGCCGACGCATCGAAGCGCGCCCGTCAGATCGCGCGAGTCACGGGATCCCGGTTCATGCCTCCGTGGAAGCCGGCGCCGGATTTCGGACATTTTGTCGATGAGCGCCGGCTCAGCGAACGCGAGTTGTCGCTTATTGCCGACTGGGCCAGCTCGGGAGCGCCCGAAGGAGACGCCGCCGATTTACCTCCGGCTCCCCGCTTTGCCGAGGGCTGGCAACTCGGCGAGCCCGATCTCGTCATCAAGATGTCAGAGCCGTTTGAGGTGCCGGCCGACGGGAGAGACGTTTTTCGCAACTTCGTGATCCCGGTCGACCTCGACGAAGACAAACTCGTAGCGGCGATCGAGTTCCGTCCGGGGAACCGCCGGATTGTGCATCATTCGATTCTGTATCTCGACACCAGCGGCGCCGCGCGCAAGAAAGACGCCGCCGATCCCGGGCCGGGTTACGCCAGTTTCGGCGGCCCGGGATTCCTCCCCAGCGGGAGCATCGGCGGCTGGGCGCCCGGAGGCACACCGCAGGTGCTCCGGGACGGCCTCGGCCGCCCCATGAAGAAGGGTTCCGACGTCGTCGTGCAGATTCACTATCACCCCTCGGGGAAGCCGGAGGTCGACCAGTCGACCGTCGGAATTCATTACGTCAAGCAGGGAACGCCGAAATCGGTGACCGCGATCATGATCATCGACCGCGGGCTGTACATTCCCCCCGGCCAGAAGAACTACCAGTTGGCGGGTTCCTATACGCTCCCCTTCGACGTCACATTCGTCGGCGTGACGCCGCACATGCACCTGCTGGGGAGAGAAATGAAGGCGACGGCGACACTCCCCGACGGCACCATCGATCCGCTTGTCTGGATCAAGGATTGGAACTTCAACTGGCAGGACCAGTACCTGTTCGATCAGCCGAAGCGCCTGCCCAAGGGGACCCGGCTGGATGTCTCCGCCGCGTACGACAATTCGGAGGGCAACCCCCTGAATCCCAATTCCCCCCCGAAGCTTGTCACCTGGGGAGAGCAGACCCCCGACGAAATGTTCGTCTGCTTCTTTCTGGTGACCACCGATAATCCCAGCCAGTTGTTTCCGCTGATGATCGACAACTTCCGGGCTCTCGGACCGCGGCTGCGACTCGCGCCAAAACAGCGCCCGCCGGAAAGCAAAGAGGCGGCGGAATCATCGGGCGGCAAGTAGAGTGGGCAGGTAAAACGCCCCGGCTCAGCGAGACTGGACTGTCGATCGAAAGGTCACGATCGCCGGCGCGCCATCGCCGACGGGGCGGCCTCAATACGCCCGGCGATGGCGGGACGAGGGGATCTTCAGGGCCTTGCGGTACTTGGTAATCGTCCGCCGCGCCAGTTGATAGCCCTGTTTGGCCAGTTCATCGACGAGCGCATCGTCGCTCAAGGGGTCGTTCTTGTCTTCCTTGTCGACGATCTCTTTGAGCTTGATGCGGATAATGTCCCAGGCGACTTCCTCGCCGTCGGCTGTCGTCGTTCCACCGCCGAAAAACCGCTTGAGCGCAAAGATGCCCCGCGGCGTCTGCACGTATTTGTCATCCACGGCGCGCGACACGGTCGTCACGTGCACGCCCACGACGTCGGCGATCTGCTGCATCTTGAGCGGAACGATGAATTCGGGCCCCTTGTCGAGGAACGCCGTCTGATGATCGACGATCGCCTGAGCGACGCGCTTGAGCGTGTTGTACCTTTGCTCGATCGACTCGATCAGCCAGCGGGCCGATTCAATTTTGCGTTTGATGTACTCTTTGGTCTGCGGGTCGGCCTGGCCGTTCGCCAGGAGTTGCTGGTACTTTCGGCTGATATTGAGCCGCGGAGTGTATTCATCTTCCAGCCGCACCGCATATTTTCCGCTGGCATCCTGCTCGATGGAGATGTCGGGAACGACGTTCGGCGAGGAGGCCGCCTCGAAGTCGCGCCCCGGTCGCGGGTTGAGGTGCTGCAGTTCTTCGCGAGCCTCTTTGATCAATTCCAGCGGATAACCCGTTTTGCGTTCGATGACCGGCAAGCGGTTTTCGGCCAGATCTTCGAGATGTGACGTGATCAGGGTGATCAACACGTCGCGCATCGGCGTATGCGGACCGATCTGCAGCAGAAAGCATTCGCGCAGGTCGCGGGCGCCCACACCGGGCGGATCCAGGCGCTGAATCATTGACAGGGCCGCCTGGGCGTCGTCGGCCGTGATCGGCTTGCCGTAATCCTCGATCATCTTTTCGAGAGTTCCGGGGAGCCGGCCGTTGGCGTCGAGATTCTGAATCAAGTACTCGGCAAACTCGCGGATTTCCGGAGCGCACGAAAAAAAGCCGAACTGCTCGAGCAGATGGTCCTGCAGCGATTGCGGCCGGGCCACCAGATTGGACATCGCGTCATGGACTCGCTCGCCGTCTTCGGAAATGCGATTCGATGAGACGCGTGGCGAATAGGTATAGTCGTCTTCGGACTGCCAGTCTTCCGGCATGTTGAGCAGCCGCTCGAAGTCCTCCTGATTGTTGTGTTCGGAATCAACAACCAGTTCCTTCTGCTCAAGCGGCTTCTCAATCGGCTCAGGGCGGGCTTCCGCCGGTTCGCCAAGGTCGCCCGTGTCGGCCGGTGCTTCTCCGGCGGCTTCGGGAGTCTCGGTTTCGACGACCGGCTCTTCCAGCAGCGGATTTTCGCTCAGCTCCTGCTCGATGCGTTCCTTCAGCGCCATGATCGGCAGCTGGAGGATCTCCATCGACTGGATCATCCGCGGAGCCAGCTTCATCTGCTGGCTCATCTTCATCTGTTGACCGAAACTCAGTTGCATTTCAATTCCAGACCTAGACGCCCGCGTCGTAAACCCCCTCGAGAACCGCAATCCATTCGCCGCCTGTCGAACTCCCGTCAGAACGCCTGCCGGCCTCGAAGCGCATCGGCCAGCATCGCACTGTTAGCAAACTCTAGCACGCTCCCTGAGGGGATACCCCGAGCCAAACGCGTTATTTTGACCGGTTCCCCGGCCAGCAGATTCGAAATAAAGAGCGCCGTGCCATCTCCTTCAATTGTCGGGTTGGTCGCCATGACCACTTCCCGGACTCCCGTTTTGCGAATTCTCCGGTGCAGCGCATCAATCGTAAGCTGCTCCGGGCCAATGCCTTCCAGCGGGGAAATCCTGCCTTGCAAGACGTGATAGACTCCCTGAAAGGCGCCCGATGCCTCGAGCGAAATCAGGTCCCGCGGCTGCTCGACCACGCAGACCACCTGCGGATCGCGCCGGGGATCTGAGCAAATGTGACAATTCTCCCCTTCGGTGAGGTTGTAACAGATAGAGCATGGTCGAACCGTCGTTTTCACGACGCGGATCGCCTCCGCGAGACCGAGTGCCGTCTCAGGCGTCGACATCAGGACAAAGTGCGCCAGACGCTCGGCCGACTTTCGTCCGATGCCCGGCAGCGCCTCGAATTCATCGATCAGGCGGCTCATGGCCGGTCCGTACGGATTCACATTTCCTCATTTCGGCAATTGAAAAAAACCAGTCGCGGCCGGGGGATCCTATCAAGCTGGCCGTTGCTCTCCGGATTCAGCCACCGCTGCCCATGCGGAGTTGCGAGAGCGCGTCCTCTAACCCAGGTACGTTCAGCCCTCCCGCGAGTTTTCCCATCTCTTCGGCGGCTGCCTGTCGTGCCCGGTCGAGGGCCTGATTGACCGCAGAAACGACAAGATCTTCGACCATTTCGCGATCCTGGGAGTCGAACAACGGCTGATCGATCCGGCACGCGAGCAATTGCTGGTGACCATTCATCTCGACAGTCACCATTCCGCCACCGGCTGACCCTTCGACCTTCAGTCGCCCCAGTTTTTCTTTCATTTCCTGCATGCGGCCCTGCATCTCCTGGGCCTGTTTCATCAACGAGGCGATCTGGCCAAGTTGTTTAAACATCGTGTTTAACCTTTCCTTTCCACATCCAGGCTGCGCTGTCCTGCGGGCACGCTTTCAACCTTGATGACTGTCGCACCAAATACGGAGATGGCTCGTTGTACCAGCGGATCCCGGTCGCTATCGGACGGCTTTTGCTCGACTTCCTCGACCGGGCTTCCGCCGCCGGGTTCCGCCGGACGGGGGTTTGGTATTGATTCGTCAACCGCCAGATTGATCCGAATGGGACGACCGACCACCCGTTCAAACGCTTTTTCAACCCTCTTCAATTGCTCGGGTGACCGTTCAAAGTACTGCTTGCTGAGATGATAGCTCTTGGGAAACGTCAGGACCAGAGTGTTTGGCCCAAGAATTGCAGTGCGACATACGTTCTTGGCATGCGACTTGGCCATATCTGATAGAAGTGAAATGACTTGCGACAGAATCTCGCTTTCTCTGCCCACATCTAATGGGATCGTTTCCGTCTGCTCGACAGTCTCAGAATCCTGATTGATCTCCAAAGTCGGAGCTTCGGACCGCGGCTCTGGCGGTTGAAGCCCAGGGTTTTCCCGGGGTGATGCTGCGAGCGATTCCTGTGCCAGAGAGCCGGGAATCGTATTGATTGAGTTGGCCGAATCCGGGCTCCTCCGGCCCGACAAAGCGCCGGTCAGTTTTGCCCCCTGCGGGTTCGCGGTACTTCGCGGAACTGACGAAACCGGTGGCCCGCCGACCGATTCCCCCTGCCGCAACCTGCCGACCAGCTCCGCCAGGTCGTCGAGCTGGTCGAGGCTTCCGATCCGGATCAAGGCCAGTTCCAGGAGGACACGGGCGAAAGTCGCCCCCTTCATCCGGTGCTTGGTCTCGGCAATGATCTGCAATGCGGCAAGAATCGTCTGCAGGCCCGCTTCCCTGGCCTGGGCCGCCAATCCGGGGCGCTGCTCGTCGGCGACCGAGATCAAATGTGCCTGGGTGGCACCAGACGCGAGGACCATCAGATCGCGAAAGTAGGCGAGCAATTGATCAGTCAATTCGCTGATCTGCGCCCCCGACTCCAATGCGGTCTCCAGCAGCTCGAGGATCCGCGGGCGCTCCCGGCCAACCAGTGCCTGGCCCAGTTCGACAAGCCGTTCATCGGGGGCCGTGCCCAGCAGCCGGTGGACGTCAGCCGTCCCGATCTGCTGGCCTCCGAAAGCCAGTAACTGGTCGAACAACGACTGGCTGTCCCGCATTGACCCCGCCGCGCGGCGGGCGACGAGTGCCACCGCCTGCGAATCGACCTCGACCCCTTCGGCCTTCGCGATTTCGGCCAGCCGGCGACCGATTGTTGCCGTGGCGATCGTCCCGAAGTCGAAGCGCTGGCACCGTGAAAGGATCGTATCAGGAAGCTTCTGCGGATCGGTTGTGCAGAAGATGAATTTGACATTCGGCGGAGGCTCCTCCAGCGTCTTCAACAGCGCATTGAAGGCCTCTTTGGTCAGCATGTGCACTTCATCGATGATGTAAATCTTGTACCGGCAGCGCATCGGCTTGATATTGACGTTGGCCCGCAGAGTGCGGATTTCGTCGATCCCCCGGTTCGACGCACCATCGATCTCGATGACGTCGACGTCGCTGCCGGCCGAAATTGCCTGGCACACATCGCATTCGTTGCAAGGGTCCCCGCCCGAACTGTTCGGGCAATTGAGCGATTTGGCCAGGATCCGCGCCGTCGACGTTTTGCCGACGCCGCGAGCGCCGGTGAACAGATACGCGTGTGCGACGCGATTTGCGGCAATCGCATTGCGCAGCGCCTGCGCGATGTTTTCCTGCCCGATGACCTCACCGAACAACTGCGGCCGAAAGCGCCGGGCTAAAACCGTATATTCCATGAGGATCCTCGTGGGAGTTGCTGTCGCCAGAGGTCGCATCATACCGTGAACAGCGAGCGAAGGGAGCGCTTTGCGCCGGTGAGCGGGCCGTGTCAAAGAGTAAACCGAATCAGGTGCCAGGAATTGGCTGGAACCGCTCCCCTTGACCCTCCGCTGCCGGGCCATGATACTTTCGTTGGCAGGGGTCCCTTTGGCGACGACGCGACCTCCCGCCCACTGGCCCCCGTAGCTCAGCTGGATAGAGCATCAGATTTCTAATCTGACGGTCGGGAGTTCGAATCTCTCCGGGGGTGCTGACTTACGCCAATTCACGTTCCTTGATCCCAGAGAGAATTTCCTCGGGTCGCTTTCGGCCATTGATGGGCGTCAATTCGAGGGAGTAGCGCAATGGTCGCCCCAGGATCGACAGTGTAAGCCTTGCAGGAATCACGAAAAGGAATCTGGCGGTCTGGATTCCGGCAGAGCGCCCTCCTTTTGGCGCTGCTGGCTTCGGCTGGGGGTGCCGGCTGGTGGTATTCGCGCCCGCCACTGCCGCCGCCAATCAATGTGGCGACTCGCTCCGACGAGGATCTCGAAGATCCCCGCGTCGTCAATTCGGGATATCTTGGTCCTCAGGCCTGCGCGGCCTGCCATGCCGAACGCGTCGCCGAATTTCTCGAGACCAGTCATTTCAAGACCTTCCGCATTCCAGACCCGGCCGTGATGCCACGCGGATTCTCTCCCGGAAACGGAACGTACACATCCCTTATGCCAGGATTGCGGTTCGAAATGACGCGCGCCGGGAAGGACTTCTTCCAGACTTCCATTCGCTCAGGTAGCGTCGGTGAGCAGAGAACGCGGGCTCGCATCGACCTGGTTCTGGGCGCCGGCGGGAAAGCGGACGAAGTGTACCTCACCTGGGATGGCGACCGGCTTAAGGAGTTGCCAATGGCCTGGATGTTCGAACTCGATCGATGGGGGTGCAGCCATATCAACCGTCATGGGTCCGGGGATTACTCGCGCGAATCGACGCTGAGGTGCCTGGAGTGTCACAATACCTGGTTTGAGCACGTACCCGGTTCAGCCAACCAGTACAGGCCCGACAGCTTTCTGATGGGGGTTACTTGCGAGCGCTGCCACGGTCCCGGGAGCGATCATGTGAAATTCCATCAGTCGCACCCTGGAGCCGAGACCGGCCAGAAGATCGTCCGGCCTTCCGGACTGATCCGCGAGCGACAACTCGAGGTGTGCACACAGTGCCACAGTAACGCAATCCAGAACAAGGGTCCGGCCTTAAGTTATCGACCCGGAGTGCCGCTGGAGGATCACTACAGGACGCTGATCGCTCCCCGGAACACCGAGGACGATCACGTTGCCAACCAGATCAAATATCTGCGCCAGAGCACGTGCTTTCAGAAAAGCGAACGGCTGACCTGCACCACCTGCCATAACCCGCACCGGCGCGAGAGGCCGGATGTGGTTGGCATCCAGTCGTGTCTCAAGTGCCACCAGACGTCAGATTGCGGCGAGCAAAAACACCTTCCGGCGGAAGTTCAGACACGCTGCGTGGCTTGTCACATGCCCTCGCATCTCAAAATCAACGTGAATTTCGAGACTGAAGACGACAACTACGTCCCCCCAATGCGGCGCTGCGATCACCGCATTGCGGTCCATCTACGGGCCCGCGACGGAGTCCTGCTCGAATGGTTTCGTTCACAACCGGGCGAGTCAAACCGGACAGAGTCAGATCGCCTGACGGGCACACTGGCCGACGACTGGCTGGCCGAGGCCGAGGCGTGCCGTCTCGACTACAGGTTTATGGGAGCGATCGCAGCGCTTCGCGAGGCCTGCCGTCTCGATCCTGCTCCGGCCAACCGTGCCGCGCTTCAAGCCGCGGTTGCCACTCAAGACGGGATCGATCGGGCCCTGGCCGATGCCGTGCAGCAGGTCGGCGAACACGACTATCAGCAGGCCATCGATACGCTCGATGGAATTCTGCGCATCAAGCCCGACCATGCCAAAGCGCACGGCAAGCTGGGTACGGCCTATGCTGCCATTGGACAGAAAGAATTGGCGGTCCAGCACTGGGAGGCGGTCGCGAAATACGATCCCGACGATCCGTACGGTCATTCGATGATTGCGTGGCAGTCGTTTCTTGAGAACCGTGCCGAGGACTCGCTGGAATTTTACCGCCGGGCGGACGAGGTTGATCCCTATCTCGCGCCCATCAATTACCGGTGGGGGCTGGCGCTGGCGCGGCTCGGTCGCTGGGACGAGGCCGCCGCTCGGTTTCGGTATGTTCTGGAGATCGATCCGTTTGATGCGGGAGGGTCCCAGGGGCTGGCCTTGGCGCTGTCCAAACAGGGAAATCTGACCAAGGCCCTGGCGTATGCGCGCCGTGCGGCCCGGTATTCAGATTTCAAGAACCTCGACATTCTGCTCACGCTGACGGACGCCTATGAGGAGCTTGGTCGTTATGCCGAAGCGGCCGATGCGGCAGACAAGGCACTCAACGTCGCGCTGAATTCGAATGCCCAAGCGGCACCTCGAATCCTGAAGCGACTCGAACGCCTTCGAATCCGTTCGCAGTCACCGGCCGGAATGGAGGATCGATGAAGAAATCTCGCTGCCGAACGGGAACTCGATCGCGCCTTTCGTCGATTGTTCTTGTTGCTGCTCTGCTGACTCCAGGCTGCCGGGAACAGGGGAGGCCGGCGGGGGATTCAAATCAAGTGACCGGCAGCCCGACTTCGCCGGGCGCTCGCGTCGGACCAACACCTGAAACACTTGCTCGTTTCACCGAGGTTGCCGAGGCCAGCGGCGTCAGGTTCACGTTCCGCGACGGGCAGGAGGCCGGACATTATGCCATCCTGGAGTCACTCGGAGGGGGCGTGGCACTGTGGGACTACGATGGAGACGGCCGGCTCGATCTCTTCCTGCCGGGTGGTGGAAGATACGGCAACAACAACGAAATTCTCGGGTTGCCTGGAGCGCTGTATCGCAATGCCGGCGAATGCTCGTTTCGCGATGTCACCACGGTCGCTGGCCTTCAGGAATCGCAATACTACAGCCACGGCACGGCGGTTGGAGATTACGACAACGACGGCTTCCCGGATCTGGTGGTGACGGGGTATGGCGGATTGACGTTATTTCATAATCAGGGGGATGGCACTTGCCGAGAAACGGCCCGGGCGGCAGGCCTCACCGATACCCTCTGGAGTTCCAGTGCTGGCTGGGGCGACCTCAACGGCGACGGTGTGCTTGACCTGTACGTGGCCCATTACGTCAACTGGTCGTTTGACAACCATCCGTTCTGTCCGGCCCAACAGAATGGGAATCAGCGCGAAGTCTGTCCGCCCAAGAGATTCGAAGGACTTCCCGACGTTCTGTACTTCGGCATCGGGGACGGCACGTTTCGGGACGGGTCACAAGAGGCTGGCCTCTTGCCGGTCGGCATACCCCCGGAAGTCTCGATGCGTGATTCCGACAAGGGGCTGGGGGTTTTGCTGGCCGACGTCGATCTCGACGGCGATCTGGACATCTACGTTGCCAACGATACAGTCCCCAAGTTTCTCTATCGCAACCGGGGGAACGGCACGTTTGACGAAATCGGCAGTCAGTGTGGCGCCGCGCTGTCTGACGCCGCCACGCCGGACGGCAGCATGGGGCTGGACATCGGCGATTTCAACAACGATGGTCTTCCCGATCTGTGGGTTGCCAACTACGAACGCGAAAGCCTGGCCCTGTACCGCAACGACGGGAACTGCCAGTTCCTGCATGTCAGCCGCTCGACCGGTGTGACGGCCGTCGGCTCGATGTTCGTGAGCTTCGGGACCTTGTTCCTCGACTTCGATCGAGATGGCGACGAAGACATCTTCGTCACGAACGGGCACGTCGTCCGATTTCCCACGAACGCTCCCCTCAAGGAATTGCCGCTGCTGTTCGAGAATCGTGGGGCCCGCTTTGTGAACGTCGCTCCTTCCGCCGGCCCGTACCTGTCTGAGCCGCACCTGGGCCGCGGCGTCGCCGGCGGTGACATCGACAACGATGGAGACATCGACCTGGCACTCTCCCCGATTAATGAGCCGACGGCGATCTTGCTGAACGAGTCGCCCAATCAAAATCACTGGCTGCGGGTGCGACTGATCGGCGTGCGTTCGCAGCGCGACGCTGTGGGCGCCCACCTCACGCTCGTCACGTCAGCTGGCAGGCAGATCCGTCAGGTCAAAGGGGGGGGGAGCTATCTTTCGCAGAGCGAATTGCATTGCTTTTTCGGAATCCCGCAGGACGCGCGAATCGAGAAGCTCCTGATTCGCTGGCCGTCCGGAGCGACTCAGGAACTCGGCGACGTCACTCCCGATCGCGCAATCACCGTCATCGAAAAGTAATCGGGTCCGCCAGTTTGTCAGGCACTGGTGGCGGAGCGCATTCCGGGTCAGCCGCGGCCACCAGCCGAATTCCCGGAGCGATTCGCATTTTCCCGCGTTTTATGCAAAAATCTGTGTGGTTTCGAACGCATTGTTTTATGAGGTAGACTATTCTGATGGATTCTCAATCGACAGGGGCCCCGTCTGTGGCTTGTCGTAACTTTCTGGCCTTATTCTTCGCGAAAATCAGGGGGCGGACGCTGAGCCGGCCCCGGCACACTCTGCCGCGCTCTGCCTGGCCTTGGATCGCCGAGGTTCAGGTGCTCGAAGCGCGGGCGCTGCTGTCGAGCGCCTCGGCGGCCCCGCTGGGGCTCGTTCCGGCCGGAGCCGGCGGGACCGCCGTCACGCCGCACTTTACCGCCGCCCCCACCGGGTATTCTCCGACCCAGCTTCGCCACGCCTATGGATTCGACCAGATTTCGTTCAATGGGACTCCGGGAGATGGCACCGGGACGACAATTGCGATCGTGGATGCGTTCGACGATCCCAACATCTTCAATTCCGATCCGAATCTCCCAAATGATCTTCACAAATTTGATGTCGCCTTCGGGCTCCCCGATCCGCCCAGCTTCATCAAGCTGAATCAGTTCGGCAGCACGAGCAATCTGCCCGCCCCGAACAAGGGATGGATCACCGAGATCGCCTTGGACGTGGAATGGGCCCATGCCATCGCTCCTGGCGCAAAAATCCTGCTGGTCGAGGCCAACAGTGCCAGCGGTGCCGATCTCTATCAGGCCGTCGACACCGCCCGGAACTATCCCGGCGTCAACTTGGTCTCGATGAGCTGGGGTGGGCGAGAATCAATCTTTGAGTCTTCACTCGACAGTCACTTCACGACGCCGGTCGGTCACGTGGGAGTGACATTCGTCGTTGCATCCGGAGACAGCGGTGCACCGGCTGAATACCCCTCCGCATCGCCGAACGTCGTGAGCGTCGGGGGGACAACTCTGAACCTGGACTCAAACGGCAATATCCTCAGCGAAACGACGTGGAAAGGGAGCGGCGGCGGGATCAGTGCGCACGAAAAACTCCCCTCCTACCAGGCCGGTCTCGTCCCCGGAAAGAAACCGCACCGGGCGACCCCCGACGTGGCTTACGATGCCGACCCGAATACTGGTGTCGGCGTTTACGACTCTTACAACAACGGCACGGTGACACCCTGGGGCCAATGGGGGGGCACGAGCATCGGGGCGCCGCAGTGGGCGGCCCTCTTCGCGATCGCCGACCAGGGCCGGACTCTGGCCCTCAAGGGATCTCTCGATGGAGCCACCCAGACGTTGCCGGCGCTTTACAGTTTTTCACCGAACGACTTCCACGACATCACGACGGGCAGGAGCGGCCCGCCGCGCATTGCGGCCGGTCCCGGCTACGATCTTGCCACCGGATTGGGGACTCCGATCGCCAATCTCATCGTGGCCGATCTTGTCAGCACGACGATCACCGGACCGGCCTTTGCGGTCTCTGGGTTCACGGTGAACGGAATTTCCGCCGAAAGTCCACTTGCGGCAGCACTGAAAAAACTGCCCCTCGCGCAGATCTTCGTGTCGATCGAGCACGACCACGCGGCAGCTCTCCACCACGCCGACCCGGTTGCGGTGCATCCGCTTCTTCCCGGCAAAAGCCATGCGGCGCGCGGCCGCGGACGTTGAACCACCGGCGCGCATCACCCGGCGGACTCTTCACAATTCGAGCGGGCCTGAGTGAATTCGGCTTGCAGTGGTGTCGGGAGCAGAGGTAGCATTAATCAGCACTGTAACTCCAGTTTGCAGTCTTTTGCGGGCTTATTCTTCCGGGCGGTCAGCAGTTCCGACCGAAGTGTCATGGCGACGCTTGGCTTTCGAGCCCTGCAGCCTGCGGCTCGTGATGAGACCGCCCGCGGCCTCTGGTGGCGACGATTTCATCGCGACGAGCGCGGGGCTGTCAGTCTCGAAACCATTCTGATCATTGGCGCCGTCAGCTTGCCGATCCTGATCTTTGTCATCAAATATGGCTGGCCGCGAATTCGCGATTACTTTTCGCGCAACATGCAGACGCTGGAGAATGAAGCGAGCGGAGTGAGCGGGAGCAAATAACTGCTGTCCGTCCTGATCGAGGGTCTGATATCGGTTCTCGAGGAGTGGGGAGTCGCGACATGATCGAAGCTGTCACTCAGAACCGCCGGGCGTTTCTGAAAGGAATGGCTGCATTGGCCCCCGCCGGTCTGCTGGGGATCAAGGCGCCGCAGATCCGGGCTGCCGACACCGCCGAGCCGGTCGAGCTGAAGAAACTTACCATGGCGAAGTTCCAGCCGCTGACGGGCCAGGACTTTCGTCTGGCAGGGCCGAACGGCCCGGTCCCGCTGGTCCTCGAAAAGGTCAAAGATCTGCGGAGCAAGAACGACAAGCACCGTCCTGGCGATATCCGGTCCGATCCCTTCCTGTTGATCTTTCTGTCGAAGAATTTCGAAAAGGTTCCGGCGGACATTTACCGTCTTTCAAATCCGAAGCTTGGCTCCTTCGAGGTCTATCTCAACGAAGTCTCCGCCGACGATGACCCGGCAACCGTGCATTTCGCCGTCGTGTTCAATTGACACGTTGCCGGGGACTGCCGTCTCGCAATCAGGGCCGCGACGGATAAATTCCGACGAGAGCGATACAGAAGTTGAGCCCGAGAAAAGGAGACTGAGTCGGAATCGGCTGATTGCCTCCGGTCTGTCCGATCATTCCGGCTGCCATCGTGTTGTTGTCAGACGCCATGGCGAAGTCTCTGGTTTTCTTTGCCAGATAGTTCCCCGCTGGCGATGCTTCCTTGCCGGCGATCGAACTGCAGGCGACCGAGTGGCCGTGCGCCGGCATCTGGTTGACGGTCAGAGTTGTCGTGGCCGCGCCGCCGCTTTGCCCGATACTGATGCTCGGCACGCCGCCGCTGGTTCCCGTGTGAACCGGCGCGCGTCCCTGCAGGTTGGGGAGCGCGAAATTGGTCACGCCGTTGCCTCCGTACGTCGTCCCCAGCAGCGAGAACAGCGCCTGGTTCTGAGCGATCGGCAGGAGTTGGCCGTTACACTGTGACCAGCCGACCGGCGCAAAGTTGAAGCCAAGAATCCGAATTTCACCGATGAAAGGCTCTGCCATTTTCGTCTCCTTTGCGAACTTCAACCCCGGGGCCAAGGTTGACGAGCTGGACGATGAAACGAACCGCGGGTAAACGCCCGCGGGACGATATGAACAGTGCCGTTGCTGCCGCGGACAACCAGCGCAAATCTGCAAGGGGTCAGGCGCGGAAATACCGAATCGCACCAATCTGGCGCGTGGGGGGCCATAACAACTCCGGCGGCCGTCGCGAAAGCTCCGGTCAAGTTGCGGCGTTGGCCCGCCTTCCGTCCTGACACCCCGGCAATGGAATCACGGAAAGTGTGAACCGAGTGTTCGTTCAGGCGCGTTCAGTATGACCGCCGGGACGGGCCGATACAACATCAGTCCTCGCGTCGAGCCGAACTCGCCCGCCATGGTCGCGGCCAGGGGCACCCGCCGTGGCAGCCGATCCCCTGATATCGGCTTGCCAGGTGCCTGCGTTTCCTCGCCAAACACGCAGATTTCAATCAGAGCGGCCACGATATTCCAGCGACAGGTATACCTGACTGTCTTCAATCACCCGAAAACCGAGCCGTTCGTACAATCTGGCAGCCGGATTGAATCGTTCGACATGCAGCCGCACCGGCTTGCCGATGGCAGCCCCCTCGGCCAGCAAATCGCGGATTAACTGCGTTCCAATTCCCCGTCGCTGAAACTCGGGAATCAGGGAGATGTCGATGATTCGAATCTCCTCGGGTTTGCGCGCGACATAGAATCGGCCGATCACCCGGCCGCAGTCCTCGATGACGAGAAAGTCAGCGTCCGGGTAGTGCAATTGATATTGCTGCGCCTGTGCGGCGAACTGTTGGCGCAAAAAAGCTTCCTGCACTTGCGCGTCCCAGCCCGTGGCAGCGAATTCGCCGATCCGTGAGGCGGCGTAAACGCGGAACAGAAACTCGGCGTCCCCGGCATTGCCGGGGCGCAACGTGATCGAATGCGGCATGCGAACAACCTCGACCTGGACGCGCGACCCGAGTCACCGGCAGGATTCTCGAGAGGCTTGCGCAGGAATCAGGGATCGAATTCAGTATCCTGCCGGCTCGAGATAACTTCAATCAAATTCCACAGCCGGGACGAATCGTATTGTCCGGCTCTGGCTTGCCGTTCAGGACAGATTTACCCGAGGCTCGGTTGCATATTCGACCGAGACGTGCCACCTTGGAAGCTTGCGCTCGAGGAGATTTTGAGATTCCATGATGATGATTGCGATCGTGCTGCTGACGGTGCTGGCGCTGGCCTACGCCAACGGCGCCAACGACAACTTCAAAGGGGTTGCCACGCTGTTCGGGAGCGGCACGACTGACTATCGCCGCGCCCTCTGGTGGGGAACGGCGGCGACCTGTGCCGGCTCGCTGGCGGCCGTTGCCCTGGCCGAGGCGTTGTTGTCGAATTTCAGCGGCAAGGGACTCGTGAATGCCGAACTCACGGCGAATCCGCAATACCTCGCTGCCGTGGCCTGCGGCGCCGGGCTGACCGTCCTGGTGGCGACATTTGCCGGCCTGCCGATCTCGACGACTCATGGCCTGGTCGGGGCGCTGGTCGGCGCGGGATGGGCGGCCGGTTCGGCGATCAGTTTTGAAAGACTGCAGGGGACGTTTTTTATCCCGTTGCTCCTCAGCCCGCTGATTTCGCTGGGAGTGACAGTCGTCGTCTACTCGATCCTTCACGCAGTTCGCACCCGCTTCGGGATCACCGAAGAAACCTGTTTCTGCGTGGGGCGCGAGGCGGTCGAGATTGTTCCGCGAATGGACGCCGCACTGATGCTCGAGCGGGTCGAACAGTTGACCGTGGCCCGGGGCACAGCGATCACGTGTCGTCAGCGGTATTCAGGTCGATTCTTCGGTGTTGACGTTTCACGAGTGGTCGACCCGTTGCACTATCTGTCGGCCGGGGCGGTCAGTTTTGCCCGCGGGCTGAACGACACTCCCAAGATTGCGGCTTTGCTGCTGGTCGTTCCGCTGTTTGGAAAAGCGGGTGCCATTGCGCTCGTGGCGGTCGTGATTCTCACCGGCGGGCTGGTGAGCGCCGGCCGGGTGGCCGAGACGATGGGACGCAAGATCACCCCCATGAACCACGGTCAGGGTTTCACGGCTAACCTGGTGACGAGCGGGATCGTGCTTGCCGCCAGCCGCTGGGGGCTGCCGGTTTCAACGACCCACGTCAGTTGCGGTGCGCTGTTCGGCATCGGGACGGTCAATCGCCAGGCGCAATGGAAGATGATCGGTACGATCCTCCTGGCCTGGTTGACGACCCTTCCCTGCGGCGCTCTCCTCGGTGCGCTGGCGTTTGCGACGCTGGGGCTCGTTACGGGGGGTTCCCCGAGTTGATCGGTATCGTCGAGCCGTTTCCAGGTCCCTCCTGATCGGGGAAGATCGTGTTCATCCACTGCGACGGCAAGAGTCGCACCGACTCGCGCAGGCGTTCCTGCCACCAGTTTGAACTGTCGACAAGATCTTTTTTCTCGAACCGGTGTTCGACAAGCTCGAAACTGTCGCGTTTGTAGATCACGATGTCGATCGGGAAATCAACATTGGCGGCGCTGATTCGCGTTGAATCGAACGCCAGGCAGCCGACCTTCAGCGCGAAGTTCATCGGGTCGGAATACTTCAGCGTGCGGTCCAAAATCGGCTTGCCATAGCCGGTTTCGCCGATGATCGAGTAGGGCGTCCCCGGACCGACTTCCACCCAGTTCGCCTGCGGATACATCAGGTACAGCTTGTGCTCGCGGTCGTGTTCCATCTGTCCGCCGATCAGGGCGTGCAGGTTGAACGTCAGATTCGCCCCTTCGAGAGCCTCTTTATCCTCGGCGGCGACCCGTCGCACCTCGTGGGCGAAGGCATTCACCGCCTTGTACAGCCGATCGAACTCAGTCTCGTTCGAATCGAGAATGTCTTCAAAATATGTCACGACCTTGTCGCGCACCGATCGCAGTCCCGAAGTCATCAGGAACAGTGAATGATGATCACGGTTGTAGACCGATACCTTGCGGGCCGTGATGCATTCGGATCCCGTCGTGACCCGTGTATCGGCAATTCCGACAAGACCGTCGTGAACTTTGGCAGCCATGCAGAACGTCATGCAATGTCCTTCTCAGAGCGCGCGAGAAAAAACCAACTCGCAACCGCGGGGCCGGCTCGGTGCAGCAACAGTGCTGCACCTTGACCTCAGAGCAGGCAATCACGGCCGCGGCTGTTCGCTTCCGTCATTGCGACTGCGTCTGGCTGGAACTGGTGCGCTCGACGGGGTGAGCGGCGAAAAACGTCTGAAACACGGCATCGTCAACAAGATTCAAACGCGTCTGGAACCGATCGACGAATTCGTGCAATCCCTCTTCGATGATATCATCGATGTAGGCAAAATCGAACTGTGAACCGAGCAGGCTCAACTGCTGCTCGGCCGGAGTCTGGCCGGCGCCGCGGGGCGAGCCGGTGATCGCATGCAGTGATTCCTCGGCATGAATCAGGCAGAACCGCATGGCCCTCGCAAATTCGCGGTCGAGTATCAGAAAATCGGCCACGCGCGACGGAGTAATCCTGCCGCGCGAACGGTGATACATCTGAAACGCGCTGGCCGATTTGAGCAGGGCCGACCATTGAATCAAATCGAGCGGCGTCCCGACTTCCGAAGTGGAGGGGAGCAGAATGAAGTATTTGACGTCGAGAATGCGCGAGGTTTTGTCGGCCCGTTCGAGCAACCGGCCCAACTGGGCGAAATGCCAGGCTTCGCCGCGCGACATGGCCGAATCGGTCATTCCCAGCAGGAGCTGGCTCGAGATTTTCACCTGGCCGAGAAACGCATGCGGGTTGTCGAGTGCTGTGGCTGTCTCGGTTCCGCGAACCGTCAGGTAAGCCTTATTGAGCTCTTCCCACATTTCCGAGGGGATAATCTCCCGGATCGACCGGGCATTCTCGCGGGCGGCCCGCAGACAGGCGACGATTGAATTGGGATTTTCGAGGTCGAACGTCAAAAACTCCCAGACGTTCTCGCGCGTGGGAGGGCCGAACCTTTTCTCGAAGGCGGCACGATCCCCCGTCGTATCGACGAGTGGACCCCACTGCTCCTTCATCGAGTCGCCCAGGTCGAGCGTGAGATTGATGTTCACGTCGATGAATCGAGCGACGTTTTCGGCCCGCTCGATATAGCGGTTCATCCAGAAGACCGAATTGGCGACACGGCTGAGCATGCTTCAGGACCCTGCCAGCACCCAGGTGTCTTTGCTGCCGCCCCCCTGCGAGGAGTTCACGACCAGTGATCCCTTCTTGAGGGCCACGCGCGTCAACCCCCCGGGCAGGACGTAGATTTCCTTGCCGTACAGAATGTAAGGGCGCAGATCGACGTGACGGCCTTCCAGATGGTCGTCGACAATTGTGGGAACACGCGACAGGGCCAGCGTCGGCTGAGCGATGAAATTGCGCGGGTTGGCCCGTATCGACTCAATGCACGTCTGCTTCTCTTCAGCCGAGGCCTTGGGGCCGATGACGATCCCGTAGCCGCCCGATTCGTTCGTCGGCTTGACGACGAGGTCGTCGATATTGGCAATCACGTGCTGGCACTGCTTTTCATCCCAGCAGACCCAGGTCGGTACGTTATTCAAAATCGGGTCTTCACCGAGATAATACTTGATAATCTGCGGAACGTAGGCGTAAACCGCCTTGTCGTCGGCGATTCCGGTCCCGGGTGCATTGGCCAGCGCCACGCGGCCGGCACGGTACACTTCCATCAGGCCGGGCACCCCCAGGGCCGAATCGGGCCGGAACGTCTCGGGGTCGAGGAACGTGTCGTCGATGCGGCGGTAAATGACGTCCACAGGTTGCAGCCCTTGCGTTGTCCGCATGCAGACGCGCCCGTCGGCAACGACCAGGTCCGAGCCTTCGACCAGCTCAATCCCCATTCGTTGAGCTAGAAACGAGTGCTCGAAGTACGCCGAATTGTAAACCCCCGGCGTGAGCAATACGCAGGTCGGTGCGTGATCGGTTGGCGGAGCGACGTGCTGCAAAGTTTCGAGCAGCCGTTCGGGATAATCTTCCACCGGCAGGATTTTGAGCCCGCCGAACAGCTTCGGAAAGATGCGTTTCATCACCTCGCGGTTTTCGAGAACGTACGAGACCCCCGAAGGGCACCGCAGGTTGTCTTCGAGGACATAGAATTGCCCGTCGCCGTCGCGGACGAGATCGGTGCCGGTGATGTGGCACCAGATTCCCCTGGGAGGTTTCAAGCCGGCGCAGGGATCGAGGAAGCACTTCGCCGAATGCAGCAGTTCTGCCGGCACGACCTTGTCTTTCAGAATGAGCGCCTCGCCGTAGGCGTCATCGATAAAGAGGTTGAGCGCCGTGATCCGCTGTTTGAGGCCGCGCTCAATGCGGTTCCATTCGTCGAGTTCGACGATCCGCGGGATGATGTCGAAGGGCCACACCTTTTCGGTCCCGGCCGAGTGGCCGTAGACGCTGAAGGTGATTCCCATATTCAGCAGCGTGAGGTCAGCCGCCGTCTGCCGGCGCTGCAGTTCACCGTCCGAGAGCGACGTCAACCGATCGGCCAGGCGCGCGGTTCGCGACCGCGGACGTCCGTCGGGTTCGAACATCTCGTCGTAAAAATTCTCGGTCTGATAAGAATCGAGGCGCATGATTCCACGAGATGATGAAGCAACAGGCGTACCAACCGCGCGGTTCTTGTAACGCTCGCGCGACGGCGGGCGCGCCACGATATTACAGCACGGGATGTTGATTACTCAACCTGGTCTGAGCGCGGGGTTTTCGGGGCTCACTATGCCTCGTGCCCGTGGGACGCTCATAACTGCCTGCTTTCCGGGCAGATCGAGTGACGGTGGGCAGACATCAGCGTACACTGATTCCGGGAGGTCATTTCATGCGAGTATCACGATCGATCTGCATTGGACAGGTCTGCATGGCAGTCCTGCTGGACTTATGTCTGCTGCACGCGGCTGACGTCCGCAGCGAAGACGTTCCGCCACGAGCAGCCGCCCGTTTCATCAATGCCGAAAACATCTTTTCGCCGGAGCATCTGCATAACCATGGCTCGTGCCTCGTCGAATGCCCGAACGGCGATCTGCTCTGCTGCTGGTATCGCGGGTCGGGTGAGCGCCGGGCCGACGATGTGGCAGTTTACGGCGCCCGGCGCCGTCGCGGTGAAGAGCGGTGGAGCGAACCCTTCGTTATGGCCGATACGCCGGGCTTCCCGGACACGAATCCCTGCCTCCTCGTTGATCCCCGAGGGAAGCTCTGGCTCATCTGGCAGACAATCATCGCGAATGAGTGGCATACGGCCCTGACAAAATACAAGATCGCAGCGGAGTACACCGGCGACGGTCCCCCCCGTTGGGACGTCAGTGACACGCTGATTCTCAAGCCGGGCCCCGAGTTCTCCGAGACGGTGGGAAAACAATGCGACCTCGATGAGCCGGCGCTCGAGAAACTCCCCGAAGCTCAACGCGAAACTGCCCGAAAATACCTGGCCCGGCGCCGCGAACGCGCAGGTGACAAGTACTTCATTCGCATGGGGTGGATGACGCGCGTGCATCCCCTGGTTCTGGATGGCAAGGCGCTCATTGTGCCCCTCTATTCCGACGGATTCGATTTTTCCATCATGGCCTTAAGTCATGACTGGGGAGCCAACTGGTCGGCCAGCGCGCCACTCGTGAGTTTCGGAGGGGTGCAGCCGAGCCTCGTGCGCAAGAAAAATGGCACGCTCGTCGCGTATATGCGGGACAACGGCCCGCCCCCCAAGCGCGTTCTCACCAGCGAATCCAGCGACGGCGGGCGAACCTGGAATTCGGTCGTCGACACGGCGATTCCCAATCCGGGCGCAGGCCTCGAGGTCTTGGGTCTGGTTTCCGGAAGCTGGGTCTTGATCAACAATGACACCGAGCAGGGACGGCACCGCCTGACGGTTTCCCTCTCAGACGATGAAGGGCAAACCTGGAAATGGAGCCGCGCCCTCGAATCTGACGATCCCGGCCCGGAAGCCACAACCGCGTCGTATCCGTCAATTGCCCAGGGGCGCGATGGCAGGCTGCACGCCAGTTACACGTTTACACTGAAGGGCAAGAATGCCACACCCGGACCGGAAGGTAAGCGCGAGGTGGAATGTATTAAACACGCCGAGTTTGACGAAGCGTGGATTCGTGCCCGCTAGAGACAGACGAAGCCGGCAGCGTTCGATAAAATAAATCCCATGCAGCAACGAGCCATCCAGACCGTCGCACGGCGCGCAGTGGCGATTCTCGCCATCCTGTGTTGTCGAACGCTGGCCGCGGCCGAACCGGCGGCCGACGAGGTCGAATTCTTCGAGAAAAAAGTCCGGCCGATCCTGGCAGAGACGTGCCAGAAATGCCACGGGGCATTCAAGCAGGAAGGAGGCCTGCGGCTCGATTCGCGCGAGGCACTGATCAAAGGGGGCGACACCGGTCTGGCGATCACCGCGGGGAAACCCGAGGAAAGCCTGCTCGTCGACGCGATCGGCTATGCCGGCGACATCAAGATGCCCCCCAAAGGGAAGCTGCCCGCCGATCAGATCGCCGCCCTCACCGACTGGGTCAAGCGCGGCGCCGTGTGGCCGCCCGACAAAACCCCTCCCGGAGGTAAACCAGGCGAATTTGACCTGGCGGCACGCAAGGCAAAGCAATGGGTGTATCAGCCGATTCGCCCCGCAGCCCCTCCTCCGGTCAAGAACCAGGCGTGGCCGCAAAACGCCGTCGACAACTTCATCCTGGCGATGCTGGAAAGCGTCGAACTGGCGCCGGCGATGCCAGTCGACAAACGCACGCTGCTCCGCCGCGCGACTTTTGATCTGATCGGTCTCCCGCCGACTCCCGCCGAAATCGAAGCCTTCCTGGCTGATGATTCGCCGCGCGCGTTCGAACAGGTCGTTGAGCGCCTGCTCGACTCACCTCACTACGGCGAACGCTGGGGCCGGCACTGGCTCGACCTGGTGCGATTCGCCGAGACTCATGGGCACGAATTCGACTTCGAAATTCCCAACGCGTTCGAATATCGCGACTACGTGATTCGCGCCCTCAATGCGGACGTTCCCTACAACCAGTTTGTGATCGAACACATCGCCGGCGATCTGCTCCCCCAACCGCGCCGGCATCCCACGGCGAAATTCAACGAGTCGATCATCGGCACCGGGTTCTGGTATCTCGGTGAAGCCACACATTCGCCGGTCGATGTGCGGTCCGACGAAGCCACCCGGATCGACAACCAGATTGACGTCTTTGGCAAAGCGTTTCTAGCCGAGACGCTGGGCTGCGCCCGCTGCCACGATCACAAATTCGACGCCATTTCAACGAAGGACTACTACGCCCTGTCCGGATACCTGCACAGCTCCCGCTACGCGGTAACGTGCGTTGACCAGCCCGACGAGCGGCTGGCGACCGTCACGAACCTGACC
>Ga0137463_1000188_pt1 | contig 23467 bp, 17 predicted proteins | sample EasRivERMGT800_2_FD_102333 | JGI IMG/M metagenome (GOLD analysis project Ga0137463, IMG submission 102333) | Soil microbial communities from meander-bound floodplain in the East River, Colorado, USA - East River MetaG ERMGT800_2 | ecosystem: Environmental > Terrestrial > Soil > Floodplain ...
GCACTGCGATAGCCTATCTTGCGGCACGCGTCGACGCAGCGCTGACCGATGCGCTCGCGCACCTTCGGAGACAGATCGGGCGCCGGAGCTTCCTCCATGACCTTCTGGTGCCGCCTTTGCAGCGAGCAATCGCGCTCGCCGAGGTAGACCACATTCTTATGGGCGTCGGCGAGAACCTGCACCTCTATGTGGCGCGGATTCTCAAGGTACCGCTCGATGTACACGGTTGGATTGCCGAACGCCGCCTCTGCCTCGGCACGCGTGAGTCCGATTGCGCTCTTCAATGCTGCCTCGGTGTGCACTACCCGCATCCCCCGGCCGCCGCCGCCCCCGGCGGCCTTGATGATGACCGGATAGCCGATCTTCCTGGCGATTTTTATCGCTTCCTCCGGGGATTCAGGAAGCGGTCCCTCGGATCCCGGTACGCAAGGTACCCCGGCTTTTCGCATGGCCTCCTTGGCATTTACCTTGTCGCCCATCAGCCGGATGGTGTCTGCTTGCGGTCCAATGAATACGAAGCCGCTCTTGTTGACTCTCTCGGCAAAATCGGCGTTCTCCGAGAGAAACCCGTAGCCGGGGTGTATCGCCTCGGAATCGGTTACTTCTGCTGCGCTGATGATGGCAGGTATGTTGAGATAGCTCGCCGCTGAAGGGGCCGGACCGATGCAAACCGATTCATCGGCGAGTTTCACGTACTTTGCCTCGCCATCAGCTTCAGAGTGCACGACCACGGTCTTGATGCCTAAGTCACGACAGGCGCGCTGAATTCGCAGGGCAATTTCCCCCCGATTGGCAATCAGGATCTTCTCGAACATACCCGGCGGCTAGCCGATCATCATCAAAGGCTCGCCGTACTCGACCGGCTGGCCATTCTCCACCATGATCGCCTTGATCACGCCGTCCTTGTCCGCCTCGATTTCGTTCATGAGTTTCATGGCCTCGATGATGCAGATCGCCTGCCCGGCCTTGACCGTATCTCCAACTTCGACAAAAGACTTTGCTCCGGGGGATGCGGAACGGTAGAAGGTGCCTACCATCGGCGATTTGACGAGGTGGGAACCAAGGGAAGTTGGGACCTCGTTCGCGGGATTCGCGGTAGCGGGTGCTCCTGTGGTGCCTGCCTGAGGGGTCTGGTTCGACAAGGCTCCAGCCGCAGGAACCACCATGACTTCCCGGCTTCCCGAGCTACCCCTGGCAATCCTGACCTTTTCCTCACCTTCGGTGACCTCGAGCTCGGCAATGCCAGAGCTTTCAACAAGATCAATAAGCTTTTTCAGTTTGCGTAGGTCCATAGTGTCTCCTGCCGCGCACCCTATTGGGCCGCACGGGGTTGAGTTAGGCGAGACCTAGTGCGTGTACCCATGGGATCCACGGCATCCGGTGATCAGGATGCGCGCGGACGGGCTTTGCGGGTGCTCGAGGCCTGTCCATTCGCCAACGCAAATTCCAGCGCGAAGTCGTAACCTTGGCCCCCAAAACCGCATACCGTTCCGACTGCAAGGTCGGAAAAATATGAGTGCCGCCTGAACGTTTCCCTGGCGTAGATGTTGGACAGGTGTACTTCAATGAACGGGATTTGAACTGCAGCAAAGGCATCTCGAAGTGCAACACTGGTGTGGGTAAATCCACCGGGATTGACGATGATCCAGGCGATTTCCTGCTTTTTTGCGGCGTGTATGCGCTCTATGAGAGCACCTTCATGGTTGCTCTGGAACACGTCAATCGGCGAGCCAAGACGCCGGGCTGCCGTGCGAAGCCGTTTATTGATGATGTCGAGCGTGTCGGTTCCGTAGATCCCCGGTTCGCGTGTACCCAGAAGATTCAGATTTGGCCCGTGAATGACCAGTACGCCCCCACGTCGATGCGGGGAACGGCCTGATCCACTGCTTAACTTGCGCATAGGGCGGAGTTTGCCGCAGATCGATGCAATTTGTCCAGGCAGCAGCGGTGGCTGCCCCGACGCCGGCCTTCATCGCGCCGAAATGTCATCCAGCCGAAGAACGCTGGGGACAACTAATCGCTAACGTTACAGTTTTTTCGAAGTAATTGAATTGTTTTAGAAGATATTACGGGGTTTTAAGTACAATTAAGAGCAAACATTTGCCCTGCTTTACCTTGAATAATCTACCTAAAATCAATGATTAAATGCGCCGAACGAGAAGTTGCGACACGGCCTCTATCCCCGCCCTCCCTATGGGCCTGCCGTCAGGGGAGGACTTCAGCGTGCCGCGCTCGTCTTGGAGGGCGTACACGGCCAAGTTGACGGGCACCCCGGACCAGTCGCACTTGAGTACGGAGACGGCCCGGACCTGATCGCCGTTGTAGCACCGCTGATCACTGACGTCGTAGGAGATGCCACGATTCAGCAGGAACAACTCTACCGCTTTGCAGTCGTCGGTAAACAGCTGAAGGTCGATTTCGCCGTACCGGCCGACCGTACCTTTCAGTACGGGCCCGGCAAGATACGGGCGAAACTGCTCGAAAGCATGCATGACTTCCAAGGCCAGGGTGCGCATGTACTCTATGCGTTGCCGCTGTTCGTCGCCCTGATAGAGACGCTGATAGGCATGCAGTTCTGCCTCGACTTCGTCATTGTTGGGAAGCGAGCGAGTGTCAACTGCACCCAGTTGCCGGGCCGCTTTGCGCTTGGCGAGAGCGAAATCATCGATTCCGTCCTCGGCCATCAAGCGCGCCGCCGTTGCCGCGATGCGCGCCCGCATCTGCAGCTGCTTGGATCTGGTGTCCCTGGGCATTCGGCAAGCACCGCCGGGTAGGCAATACGAGTCGGGCGATCATACCCCAGCGGGAACGCCCGTCGAACTACGCTAGAATCCGTCCTCTTCCTGAAAGCCTCGTTTCAGCGCTCCGTCCGGTGCACATTCACGTACTTGGTATCTGCGGCACGTTCATGGGCGGAATCGCTGTCATCGCCAAGGAGGCGGGGCACAGGGTGACCGGATGCGATGCCAACGTCTATCCGCCGATGAGCACGCAGCTGGTAAGCCAAGGCGTCGAGCTCATCGAGGGATACAGCGCCGATCAACTTGCGCTGGAACCTGATCTCTGGGTAGTCGGCAACGTTGTGAGTCGCGGCAATCCGCTGATCGAAGCTATCCTGGACCGCGGAGACGCTTATGTCTCTGGCCCGCAGTGGCTCGCAGACTCTGCCTTGCCGGGTAAATGGGTTTTGGCGGTGGCCGGCACGCACGGGAAAACGACCACATCCTCGATGCTTGCATGGATCCTGGAAGACGCCGGACTTGCTCCCGGTTTCCTCATTGGCGGTGTGCCCGAAAATTTTGGAGTATCCGCAAGACTGGGGCGCGGGGGGCACTTCGTGATCGAGGCGGACGAGTACGACACCGCCTTTTTCGACAAGCGGTCGAAGATGGTGCACTACCGGCCCCGAACCGCGATCCTGAATAACATCGAATTCGACCACGCAGACATATTTCCGGATCTTGCGGCGATTCAACGTCAATTTCACCACCTTGTTCGTACCGTGCCGCAGTCTGGCTGCGTTATAGCAAACGGTACGGACACCGCTGTGGGTGAGGTCCTGGAGCTCGGATGCTGGAGTCGCGTCGATCGCTTCGGCGTCAGAGACGGCTGGCTGGCGCGCGATCTGGGAGGGGAATCCCTGGAAGTCCTCTACCGGAATGAGCTGGTGGGTCAACTGCGCTGGAACCTCATCGGCGAGCACAATCGACTGAACGGTCTGGCAGCTATTGCGGCTGCCCACGCTGCAGGAGTGGACCCGGCGGTATCGATTCGCGCCCTGTCGCGATTCCAGAGCGTGCGGCGCCGCATGGAGCTCCGGGGTACCGAAGCGGGTGTTTCAGTGTGGGATGACTTTGCGCACCACCCGACGGCGATCGCCTTCACGCTCGCCGGGCTACGCGCCAAAGTTGGGCCCACGCGAATATTGGCAGTCCTCGAACCGAGATCCAACACGATGAAGCTCGGCGTGATGAAAGATCGCCTGCCTCAGAGTCTCGATGGCGCGGACCGGGTCTTCTGCTACAGCGCAAATCTTGTCTGGGATGCGGCGGCGGCGCTTTCTCCGCTTGGCGATCGCGCGGTCTGTGAAGCCGATCTCGAGCGATTGCTTTCGAAAATCCTCGATGAAGCCCGGTCCGGCGATCAGGTGCTCGTGATGTCGAATGGGGATTTTGGCGGAATTCACCAGCGATTGCTCGCCGCGCTTGCCGTGCGCGCGGCGGCGATCGGAACATGATCGTCTATTTGAGCTTCAGCGAGCACATTCACCTGATACTCGAGTTTGCCGAAACCTCCGTCTAGGGGATTTCTCTCCACACGGACTTGCCGTCCCTGAGCGCGTAACGCGCGACCGCTTTTTCTTCGAATCGGAATCCCAAACCGGGTGATTTCGGCAGGATCAGCGTGCCATTCCGGTGGGCAAGTTGCGTGTCAATCAGGCGCCTGAAGTTGAGTACCTGATCGTCGGGGAAAAATTCGACGTAGCGCGCGTTCGGCGTCGCCGCGACCAGATGGGCATGCAGATCGTGGAACCAATGAGGGCATACGGTGACTCCGTAGCTCGCGGCCGTCGCTGCAATCCTTCTCCACTCGGTCACCCCGCCGCATACGAGCGCGTCCGTCTGCAATATCCGCGCCCCGCCCTTGTCGAGGATTTCCTTGAAGTGCCAGCGTCCGGTACCGATTTCGCCAGTGGCAACCGCGATCCGAGTGAGCTTGGCCAGGCGCGCATGATTCTCGATGTCGTCCGGGAAAAACGGCTCCTCGATCCAATACGGGTCGTAGGGCTCAAACCGCTCGACGTAGCGCATCGCCGTGGGCAGATCATGCCACGCGTTGTTCGCATCGAGCATGAGCTCAACGTCGGGCCCGATGGCTTCGCGCGCCGCTCTTACCCGCGCCGCCTCTTCTCTGGGCGATAGCCGACCTACCTTCATTTTTACCGCCCGGAATCCGGCTCTGACATATCCGGCCATTTCCGCCCCGAGTTTCTTCGGTGTCTTGCCGGGGAGGTAATAGCCGCCGCTTGCGTACGCGGGGACGGCCTCTTCCACCGCCGCGCCCAGGTACTTATATAGCGGAAGCTTTGCCGCGCGAGCGTTCAAGTCCCAGAGTGCACAGTCGACGATCGAGATCGCACGCATGACGCTCCCCGCCCGCCCGTGCAGCAGAGTCTCCTGAAACATGCGCTGCCAGAGTCCCTCCACCAGCAGGCTGTCGCTTCCCAGGAGCAAGGGCGCCAGCAACCGCTCCACCGCTTGCGCCACCAGCGTCCCGCCGCTGGAGCCTGCGTAGCAAAAGCCGATCCCCTCGAATCCGCCTGCCCGTATCTTTACCAGTCCGTAGTCGCGCGCCGAAACCGTGCGCGTCGCAAAGCTGGTGGCATTGTCAAGCGGCACTCTTGCGGTTGCGACGGATATCGAATCGATCTTTGCCATCATCGGACCCTCGAGATATGGACGGAAGAAACAGTACTACGCTGAGATATAATTGTCTCATCCGTCTGTTCCCCGTGACCCGGCTCATGTCCAGGTCCGCCCCTCCGTGAACGTCCTCTACGAAGATCACGGCACGCTCAGAGTTGCCGCGGTCGTCACCGATGGCGACAACTCTCTCCATATCGAAGCGCCCCACGGAAAGCGCGCGAAAATAAAGGCGAAAGACGTACTCCTTCGCTTTCCCGAGCCCGCTGCTGCCGAGCTGCTCCTGCAAGCCGAAGCGATCGCGGCAAGCGTCGACATTGATTTTCTCTGGCAATGTTGCGGCCAGGCGGAATTCGAATTCACCGGTCTCGCCAGTGAATACTTCGGGCGGACCCCTTCGGCGACGGAGGCCGCCGGCATATTGGTCAAGGTGCACCAAGCTCCGATGTACTTTTACCGCGAGGGCAGGGGGCGCTACCGGGCCGCTCCACCGGAGACGTTGCGTGCCGCCCTGGCCAGCGTAGAGCGCAAGAAGCAGCAGCAGTTGAAGATTGTCGCCTGGACCGAGCAACTCGCGCGCAGCGAACTCCCCGAGGAATACCGGCCCGTGCTGGCGCAATTGCTTTACGCGCCCGATCGAAACCGCGCCGAAACCAAAGCGCTCGACGCGGCGTGCGCAGCCACCGGGCTGTCTCCGGCGCGACTCATCGAGCGCTGTGGAGGGATTCCCGACGCACACGAATACCACCTGAACCGGTTCCTCTCCGAACACTTTCCCGGGGGCACGGGTTTTCCCGGCGGCCTGGTACCGGACGAGCTTCCGGATCTACCGCTCGCCGAGGTATCTGCATTCAGCCTCGACGATGCTGCCACCACGGAAATCGACGATGCCTTCTCACTCACCCCGCTCGACGACGGGAGAATGCGCGTGGGTATCCACATCGCGGCGCCGGCACTGGGGGTCGCGCCGGGGTCTCCGGTCGATGCTCTGGCCCGTGGGCGGCTCTCCACCGTGTACTTGCCGGGCCGAAAGATCACGATGTTGCCGCCCGAATTGATCGAGCGCTTTACCCTTGCCGAAGGCACGGTCCGGCCCGTCGTTTCGCTGTATCTGGATATCCGCAGCTCCGATCTCGCAATCGAAGCCCGGCACACCCGTCTGGAGCGCGTGGCAATCGCGGCGAACCTTCGCCACCATGCCTTGGAGGCGCTCGACGCGGCGTTTCTTGCTGGTCAGTTGTGCGACGACGTTGCCTACTGGCGCGAACTTCATACGCTTTGGAGAATAGCCGTCGCGCTGGAACGCTCCCGCGGCAAACCCCCAGCGGTGTACGAGCGTCCCGACTATAACTTCATCATCGACGGTCACGGCAATGCCGCCCGCGTTACCATTTTCGAGCGCAAGCGCGGCGCGCCGCTCGACAAACTGGTGTCGGAACTGATGATCGCCGCGAACGGTGCCTGGGGAAAAATGCTCGACGATCACGGCGTGGCCGCGATCTACCGGGTCCAGGCCGGCGGGAAGGTGCGCATGTCGACCTCGGCCATGGAACACCAGGGACTGGGAATCAGTCACTACACCTGGGCAAGCTCCCCGCTGAGGCGCTATGTCGATCTGCTGAATCAGTGGCAACTGCTCGCCTTGCTTCGCGGCGAGGTACCGCCATTTTCCCGGAACGCCGATTCCATGCTATCGGTAGTGCACGATTTTGAGACGACCTACGCGGCCTATGACGAGTTTCAGTCACGCATGGAGCACTTCTGGTGCCTCAAATGGCTCCTGCAGGAACGGGTGGAGATTGCAGGGGCGACGGTGGTGCGCGAAAATCTGGTGAAGTTCGACGGAATGCCCCTCTATACCCGGGTGCCTTCCCTGCCGTCGCTCGCGCCTGGCTCGGGCGTCGAGCTTGCGGTGACGGAGGTCGATTTGATAGATACCACCTTCAAGTGTGTTTTCCTGGTGTCCAGGGAGCCCTCCACGGGGGCGGTGTAGATACTTAAGACAACCCTTAAGGATTATCGTAGAATCGCATGATTCACAAAGCTTTTAATTTAAGAAGCGTGAACCTGCCTGAGTCGCTCTCCAGCGCCCTCTCTTGGCCCGGGCCGCTTGCCGATCTGGATGCGGAATCGCGCGTACTGGCTTGGGCTTTGTCGATTTCGATCATCGCTCATGGAATCATCCTGTCGATTCAGTTCAAGCTGCCCGACGCTGGTCGCAAGTTCGCACCGTCCCAGTTAGAGGTGGTGCTCGTCAATTCCAGGTCGCGTACGAAGCCTACGGACCCCGATGTCTATGCGCAGGCGAATCTCGATGGGGGCGGCGATACCGACCTGAACCGGCGCGCAAAGTCACCCTTGCCTGTGTTGCAGGCGATCGAACGCGGTGCGGACCTGAAGCGCTCTCAGCGCCGGATCCAGGAACTGGAGGCCCGGCAGCAGCAGTTCCTTTCCCAGGCGCGCTCCAGCGAAAGCGTTGCTAGAGCGGAGCAGAAACCGCAATCGGAAACCAAGGCCTTGCTGTCCGGCGCGGAACTCAGCGAGAGCGCCCTGCTGATTGCCCGGATGGAGGCTCAAATCGCGCGCCAGATCGAGGAGTACAACAAGCGCCCGCGCAAGACTTTCGTCGGCGCCCGTGCGGCCGAGGTGCGTTATGCCCTGTACGCGGAGGACTGGCGGCAGAAGATCGAGCGGATAGGAAACCTCAACTATCCGGAGAGCACGAAAGGAAAGATCTATGGCAGCCTGCGGCTCACTGTATCCATCAACTACGATGGCAGCGTGGCAGGCATGGAACTGGAACAATCCTCGGGGCAGAAGATTCTGGACGCGGCCGCGCAGCGCATTGTCCAAATGGGGGCACCCTACGCGAAATTTCCGCCGGATATCCGAAGGGACACCGACGTTCTTGTGATCACGCGCACGTGGCACTTTGCGCGCGGCGGTAAAGTGTACAGCGAGTAAGGGAAGCGCACCCCGTCGCGCGGGCGACCTCGCGTTCGGGGTTAAGGTAGTCCGGAGGAATCACCGTCATGACCGACCGCTACGCCGTGATCGGCAATCCGGTCGCGCACAGCAAATCTCCTGAAATTCATGCGGCATTCGCACGAGCTACCGGTGAGGAAGTCGAATACGATCGTCTGCTCTCCCCCATAGGGTCATTTGCTTCGATCGTCGGGCATTTCAGACGGTTGGGGGGGAAAGGGCTCAATGTAACCGTTCCCTTCAAGCAGGAGGCCTTCAGACTTGCAGATTCTCTTTCGGGACGCGCGAGCACGGCGCAGGCCGTAAATACCTTGCGATTTGATGGTGACCGTGCCTACGGGGACAACACCGACGGTGAGGGTTTGGTGCGCGACATTACGCGCAACCTTGGCGTAAAGCTTGCGGGGAAACGCGTGCTCGTGCTGGGCGCTGGGGGGGCGGCGCAAGGCGTCATAGGCCCGCTGCAACAGCAGGGTCCGGCAAGCCTGCTTGTCGCCAATCGCGATCCGGCGAAGGCGGAAGCGCTCGCGGCTCGATTCGGCGGCAAGGTGCGGGCGGCCTCCTATCTGTCGCTGGCGCACGGCCAGTTCGAGGTTGTCGTCAACGCCACGTCGGCTAGTCTCACGGGAGAGCTGCCGCCAATACCGAAGGGAATCTTCTCAAAGGAGGCGCTCGCTTATGACATGGTCTACGGGCGGGGAGACACCCCCTTCCTCGGGCGTGCGCGAGCCGAGGGCGCTGGCGTGCTGGCAGATGGGCTCGGAATGCTTGTCGAGCAGGCCGCCGAGTCGTTTTTCGTCTGGCGCGGCGTACGGCCTGACACCGAGGCGGTGCTGGCGGCGCTGCGCGATTCGGCGTCGGTGAAGCGACTGTAATGAAGCTGCTCGTATCCCTGTGGAGGGGGTTTTGCTACCTGGTCGGGACCCTGGTGATTGCCTTGTCGGTCTACGAGTTCTGGTTTTTCGTCCAGATTCTCTATTGGGTCGACAACAATCCACAGGAAACGCGCTTCATGGAGGCGCGGATCGAGACGCTGCGCCAAAAGGACCCGAAGGCGCGATTGCAGAATCGGTGGACCCGCTATGAGGCCATATCCGTCGACCTGAAACGAGCCATCATCGTGGCCGAGGACGCCAAGTTTGTCGATCACGAAGGGTTCGACTGGGAAGGCATTCAGCGCGCGATGGACAAGAACCAGAAGCGCGGAAAAATTGTCGCGGGAGGGTCCACCATTACGCAGCAGCTCGCGAAGAACCTGTTTCTTTCGGGGGAGCGCAGCGCTCTCCGCAAGGCGCAGGAGGCAGCGATCACGGCCATGCTCGAGGCGGTGATGGACAAGCGGCGCATATTCGAGATCTACCTGAACCTGGCGGAGTGGGGGGAGGAGGTCTTCGGGGCAGAAGCCGCAGCGCGCCACTACTATGGCGTGAGCGCAGCTGATCTCGCGCCGGCGCAGGCTGCGCGCCTCGCAGCGATGCTGCCGCGGCCACGATACTACGACCGCCACCGTGATTCCGCCTATCTGGCGAGTTACAGCGACGTCATACTGGAGCGAATGCCCGGCGCGCAGGTGCCTTAGGACGCGGCGCGCAAGGGATTGAGTTGGCCACGCGGTGGCCTGCGTACAACGCTCACCCAGGTTCAACATCACAGTCCCGCAAGAAAGAACCGCAGGTCGCACGGGGCGAGATTCTTCTTTCGCCATCCTGCAGTGCGCTGCTAGAATCGCCGCAGCCGCGCGCGGGCTTGCATCCGGTCGCGAGCGGCGTCGAGCCGAGTGCAATCAGCATCCAAAGGCCTGCCGCGGCGCATGACCGACGCTCTGAACCGGAAGACGGACCTAGAGGATCTCCAGGCGGACCTGCGGGAGGTTCAGGGAATGCTGCGCCGGCTGCGACCGACCGAAGTTCAGAGAGGCGACGCCGAGACCCCGGGCTTCGGGCTGGGCGAATCCCAGCGACAGGCGCGGAACGTCGCCGACTTGCGCGCCAAGCTCGATGCCATGCATCTCGCCGACATCGCGTACCTCCTGGAGTCGTTGCCGCTCGAGGAACGCCAGATCGTATGGAACTTGGTCAAGGCAGAGCGCGACGGCGAGATCCTGCTCGAAGTCTCGGATGCGGTGCGCGAAACGCTCATTCGCAGCATGGATTCGCAGGAACTCGTTGCGGCGGCCGAACAACTCGAGGCTGACGAGATTGCGGATCTTGCCCCCGACCTCCCGGACGACGTCATGCACGACGTCTTCAAGGCGCTCCCCGCCGAGGAACGCGAGCAGCTGCGCGCCGCCATGTCGTATCCGCAAGACGCCGTGGGCGCTCTCATGGATTTCGACGTCGTCAGCGTGCGCGAGGACACCGCCGTCGAAGCGGTAACGCGCTACTTGCGGCGCTTCGACGCGCTGCCGCACCACACCGATCAGCTATTCGTGGTCGATGCAGACGAGCGCTTGAAGGGCGCGTTGCCGCTTTCCAAGCTGATCGTTTCCGAGCTCGCCTACAACGTTGGCAGGGTCATGCGAAGCGACGTGGTCACGTTGCAGACCGGCGACAAGGCGCAGGACGCCGCCAAGGCGTTCGAACGCTATGATTTGATTTCGGCCCCCGTTGTCGACGAGCAGGGCAAGCTCGTGGGCCGGGTGACGGTGGACAAGGTGGTCGATTTCATCCGCAGCAAGAGCGAGAGCGAGTTGCTGACGCAGGCCGGCCTTCGGGAAGAGGAAGACGTGTTCTCCTCGGTGTGGGCGAGCGTCAAGAACCGCTGGTCCTGGCTTGCCATCAACCTGGTCACTGCGCTTATCGCGTCGCGGGTCATCGGCGCATTCGAGGACTCGATTGAGAAGCTGGTGGCCCTTGCGGCGTTGATGCCCATCGTAGCCGGGGTCGGCGGGAACTCGGGGAACCAGACCATCACCCTGATCGTGCGCTCGATCGCACTGGGTCAGGTTCAGAGGGAACACGCGAGAAAGCTGCTGGCGAAGGAACTCGGCGTCTCCCTGTTGAACGGTCTTATCTGGGGCAGCGCTCTCGGACTGATCGCATATTGGCTCTACCGGAAAGTGTCTCTCGGGCTGGTCATGACCGCCGCGATGACGCTCAACCTGGGGCTCGCAGCCATTGCCGGTGTGCTGATCCCGCTTACCATGATGCGGCTCGGGCGCGATCCTGCGCTCGGATCGTCGGTCATGGTCACCGCGATCACCGACAGCGGCGGATTTTTCATTTTCCTGGGACTGGCCACCTTGTTCCTGGTCTGACCTGGCGCGCCCGCGACCCTACGAATGCGTCGCGAAGACCGCCTCCGCTGCCGCGATAGTGGCGGCGATGTCCGCGGCCGAGTGGGCGGAGGACACGAATCCCGCCTCGTAGGCCGAGGGCGCAAGATACACGCCGCGTTCGAGCATCGAATGAAAGAATCGGTTGAATGCCTCCCTGTCGCACTCCATGACCTGGGCGTACGTGGAGGGCGGCGTCGCGCGGAAATAGAGCCCGAACATGCCGCCCACCTCTTGTGCGGAAAACGCTATTTTGCGGCGTCGCGCTGCCGCGGTCAGGTCCTCGCAGAGCGATCGTGCCGTCGCCCCCAGGTGCTCATAAAATCCCGGCACCTGGATTTTTCGAAGCGTGGCCAGCCCTGCGGCCACCGCCACGGGATTTCCCGACAGCGTCCCGGCCTGGTAAACCGGGCCGAGCGGTGCGATCTTTTCCATGATGTCGCGCCGGCCTCCAAACGCGCCCAGGGGCATCCCGCCGCCGATGACTTTCCCCAGGGTCACGAGATCGGCACGCACGCCGTACAGCCCCTGCCCGCCCTGTAGTCCGACGCGGAATCCCGTCATCACCTCGTCGAAAATGAGCACGGTCCCGTACTGCGAGCACAGTTCGCGCAGGCGCTGGAGGAACCCGGCCAAAGGCACGACGAGATTCATGTTGCCTGCGACCGGCTCGACGATGACACAGGCGATGGATTCACCCGACTCGCGGAACGCTGCTTCGAGCTGCGCAGTGTCGTTGTACGCGAGCACCAGCGTCTGCGCGGCGGTCTCGGGAGGCACTCCCGCCGAGCTTGGATAGCCCAAGGTCAATGCGCCGGACCCCGCTTTGACCAGCAGGCTGTCGGCGTGGCCGTGATAGCAGCCCTCGAATTTGACGACGAGGTTGCGCCCGGTAAATCCGCGCGCGAGCCGCAAGGCCGACATCGTCGCTTCGGTGCCGGAACTGACCAGGCGCACGAGTTCCAGGCCTGGCACAAGGTGTACGAGCAGTTCCGCCAGCTCGGTCTCCGTTTCGGTGGGCGCGCCGAAGGACAGCCCGCGTCCCGCCGCGTCGCGCACCGCCGCGACGACGTCGGCGTCCGCGTGGCCCAGCACGAGCGGTCCCCACGAACCCACGTAGTCGATGTACTCACGGCCGTCCGCATCCCAGATCCGGCTGCCCGCGCCGCGCGCGACGAAGCGAGGAGTTCCGCCGACCGCGCGAAATGCCCGCACCGGTGAATTCACGCCGCCGGGAATCGTTTTCTGCGCTCGGGCGAACAACGCTTCGTTGCTGGTCACGATGACTTCCCGGCGAAGAGGCGGTCGAATGCCCTTGCCGCCGCAGCGACGTCCGGGGCATCGAACAGGGCGCTGATCACCGCGATCGCGTCGGCTCCGGAATCGATCACCGCGCGCGCGTTCTCCGGGGTGATGCCACCGATAGCGACGATGGGGATATCGAGCCTGGTCCGAGCCTCGCGGAAAAGCGCGAGCGGCGCGCGAATCGCGCCGGGCTTGGTGTGGGAAGGGAAAACGCTGCCGAACGCAACGTAATCGGCGCCCTGCTCGCGCGCGGCGACCGCCAGATCGAGGCGGTCGTAACAGGAAGCGCCGAGGAGCTTGGCGCCGCCGAGCTCCTCGCGGGCGCGCTCGATTTCCAGGTCCTCGCGACCCAGGTGCAGGCCATCGGCCCCCACGGACAGCGCGAGATCCAGATCGTCATTGACAATGAACAGCGCGTGCGCATCGCGGCACAACGCGCAAAGCGCTTCGGCTTGGGCGCGGCGCAGCGCGCGATCGGCAGACTTGGTACGGTACTGGACGGTGCGCGCTCCGCCAGAAAGGGCGAGGCGCACTTTTCCCGTGAGAACACGGGTGTCAGGCTCCTCGGGAGTGACGGCGTACAACCGCGCTACTTGCGATGCCGCGGTGCCCTGCCGCTCAAGCGTCGCCTGGACCCGATTCATCCGATTCTCGAGCCCAGAAAAACCGGTCCGGCAGATATTGGCCCATCCCGGGGCGGAACCCCGCGTTCAGCGCCTGCCAGGTGAACTCCTGTGCCTCGTGAACCGCCTGAGGCAGTTCCAGACCATTGGCGAGGGTCGCTGCGATTGCCGAGGCAAGCGTGCAGCCCGACCCGTGGTAGCTTCCCGGCAGCCTCTGCCAGCTGTCGGAGCGAACCACACCCTCTGGTCCGTACAGAGTATTTTTCACTTGCGGCGTATTTTCGTGCGTTCCGGTGATGAGCACGTACTCGCATCCCAGGGCAAGTAGTTTCTCGGCGGCGCGCGCCAGATCCAGATCTTCTTCGTCCTCGCTGCTTTCCTGGACGAGGCGTCGCGCCTCGCGGCTGTTGGGCGTGAGGATGGTCGTCTGCGGCAGGAGCAGCTCGCGCATTGCCGAGATCATGTCTTCGGTCGCGAGTTCGTCGCCGCGTCCCGACGCGAGCACCGGGTCGAAGACCAGAGGAACATCGGGATAGTCGGAAACAATCTCGGCAATCACAGCCACGTTTTCCATGCTCCCGACAAGGCCGATCTTGAACGCGGCCACCGGCATATCCTCGAGCAGCAGGCGCGCCTGGTCTACCACCCAGTCCGAGTCCACAGGATGCAGGCTCTCCACCCCCGCTGTGTCCTGAACGGTGATCGCGGTCACCACCGACAGCGCGTAGCACCCCATCGAAGAGAGCGTCAGCAGGTCGGCTTGGAGTCCGGCGCCCCCGGTGGGGTCGGTCGCGGCGAACGTAAGGACGATCGGGGGAAGCGCGGGGGAGGACATGGGCGGCGAGGAGATCGGTGCGGTTGGCACGCATCGCGCCGATCAGGTTAAGATGCGGCGACCCATTGTATCCCAATGACAACCTGATGATGGAAAAGAAAGATTTCAGTACTTGGATGTGCCTGATATGCGGCTTCATCTACGATGAGGCAGCTGGACTGCCGGAGGAGGGCGTTCCCGCAGGAACGCGTTGGGAAGACATCCCCATGAACTGGACTTGTCCGGAGTGCGGGGCCCGGAAGGATGATTTCGAAATGATCAAGCTGTAGTCGGCGCGTTTCCTGCATGCCCCGCTGGGGTATTGCCCCCGAAACGGTCGGGCGGAAGCCACACCCTAATAATAAGCCTGAAATAAGCCTTACAAGGCTTTGTTTTACATGGGTATGGTTGTATAGTGTCACATGTGTTAAGGCTCGGCGCATCTATGCCGATGGTTGCAGCACGTCCGACAAGCTTGTCGGAACACTACACAACAGAGGAGCGCGTGGGCGAAGCCAACAGTCTCGCGGGCGTCAAGGTGATGGTGATCGATGACTCGAACACCATCCGCCGCAGCGCGGAGATATTCCTGGTCCAGGCCGGATGCAAGGTGATTCTGGCTGAAGACGGGTTTGACGCGCTCGCCAAGATTACCGACCACCAGCCCGACCTCATTTTTGTCGACATCATGATGCCGCGTCTCGACGGCTATCAGACCTGCGCGCTCATCAAGAAGAACACGCGTTTTGCCACCACACCGGTCATCATGCTGTCGTCCAAGGACGGCCTCTTCGACCGAGCCCGCGGCCGCATGGTGGGTTCCGACGAATATCTCACCAAGCCCTTCACCAAAGACAGTCTTCTGAAAACCGTAGGGGTGCACGCGCCCATTCGTACTTGAGGAGCAATGCCATGCCGATAAAGAAGATCCTGATCGTCGACGATTCACCCACCGACCGCCAGTTTTTCATGGAGACCCTTTCCAAGCAGGGATATCAATGCGTCACGGCGGAGAACGGTGACGAAGCGATCGCCAAGTCCAAGTCCGAAAAACCCGATCTGATCCTGATGGACGTCGTGATGCCTGGGACCAACGGATTCCAGGCCACCCGCGCCATTACGAGGGACGAGGCCACCAAGCACATTCCCGTCATCGTCGTGACGAGCAAAAACCAGGAGACCGACCGCATCTGGGGCATGCGCCAAGGGGCCACCGACTATCTGGTGAAGCCGATCGAGGCGAAGGATCTGCTCGCCAAGGTCGCGGCGATCAAGTAAGGGACCGGCGGAATGGCGCGACAGATCAGCCTGCGAGAGTTTCAGCAGAGCCTCGCACAGCGATTGCGCGAGGCCCAGGCGGAGGCCGAGCCCACATCGCGTCTGGGGGTACAGACCGGAGCGCGCCACTGGCTGCTCAAGCTCGACGATGCCGGGGAGATGTTGTCGCTGCCGGAAATATCCAGCGTGCCGCTGACCAAGCCCTGGTATATGGGTCTCGCCAACATCCGCGGTGTGCTGGCGAGCGTGGTGGATTTCGGCGCTTTCATGAGCGGCGAGCCGACCGCGCGGACGCCCGATTGCCGGCTGCTGCTGATCGCAGACCGGTTCCACTCATTCAGCGGATTGCTGATCAGTCGCATGCTGGGACTGAAGAACGTTCAGGCACTGGAGGCTGTAGACGAGCAGCCGGACCGACCCTGGGTCGGTGCCGCCTATCGGGACGAAGAGGGCCGCGTCTGGCGCGAACTGAACGTCAGCGAACTCACTTCCAGCAACGATTTCCTGCATGTCGGCATATAGAGGGAGGATCCGATGAAAAGAAGAAAATGTGACGACGGCCGGTATTGGCGGCGACACGCAACGCGCCCGTGCTTCGCGCCATTGTGGTACCGCGCGCAGTTGGCAGCTCAAGCATAGATCCGGAGGTCTTATGGCATTCAAGCTTTCGTTCAAACTCGGAAACAAGAAGGAGGCCGCCCCGGCCCGACCGGTACCCAAGCCAGGTGCAAAAGCCGCTCCCTGGGCAGTGCCCAAGGCACCGCCGCCGGGCAGGACCCCGGGTCCGACTACCGTCATGGAGGGGCCCAAGCGGCGTCTGCTCGGGTTCGGTGCCCTGCGCGTAGGGCAGCAGTACGCGATTCTCGGCTCGATTTTCGGCGTGCTGTTCATCGCTGCGGCGGTGATCGTGTTCATCGACAATCGGGCTGCGACTTACGGAACGATCTACGTGTCCACCTCGGCGCAGATGCGCATGCTGACCCAGCGCATTGCCAAGGCGGCGCAAACCGGGCTGATCGGCAGCCCCGAGGCGTTCAAGCAGCTGCAGCAGTCGCGCGACGAGTTCCTCGGCGCTTTGAAGCTGCTAACGCAAGGCGGCGAGGCGCTCGGCGTATCCCTGCCTCCCACCTCGGATGCGGTTCGGCCGCCGCTCGAGAGCCTCACCAAGGAATGGGAGAAGACCGAGCGCGGGGTGCAGTTGGTCCTGGATCAGAGCAAGAACCTGATCGGGCTGGGCAATGCCGTGCGCCAGATCAACACCAACAATCCTGTGCTTCTCGACCTCGCGGAGCAGATCCAGGCCCTGAAACTGCAGGCGCAGGCGCCGGCGCGCGAGATCTCGATGTCCGGACAGCTGGTGATGTTGACGCAGCGGCTTGCAAAGAACGCGAATTCGATGCTCGGCGCCGACGTCATCGACCCGGAGGTGGCGTTCCTGATGGGCAAGGACACGACGACATTCCGTGACCTGCTGCAGGGCATGGCCAAGGGCAGTGACGTGCTGCGAATTTCCGCGACCAAGGACCCCGAACAGCTGGCCAAGCTCGCCGAACTCGACAAGGCCAATCAGGAATTCCAGGTGGCGGTAGCCTCCATCCTCGGCAACCTCCAGGCTCTGGTGAACGCCAAAGCTGCCGGCCGGCGGGTGGTGGACGACTCCGAGCCGCTGCTCGCGGCGGCGCAGAGACTCGGCGACGCCTACGAGCAGGAGCTCGGCGGCCGTACGGTCAACGCCATCGTGCTGACGGTGTTGATTCTGCTCGGCATCGGCGTGATCGGGCTGCTGATCATGGTGTACCTGGGCGACACCGGGCGGCGCGCGGAGGAAGCCGAACGCCAGCGTGCCGAGATCGAGCGCACCAACCGCGGCAACCAGGACGCGATCCTGCGTCTCATGAACGAGATGGGGAATCTCGCCGAGGGTGATCTCACGGTCAAGGCGACGGTGACCGAGGAGATTACCGGTGCGATCGCCGACTCGGTCAACTTCACCATCGACGAACTGAGAGGTCTGGTGGGCCGCATCAACAATACCGCGGCGCAGGTGACCACCGCCACCGAGGCCGCGCAGAAGACCTCTGCGCAGCTGCTCGCCGCCGCCGAGCGGCAGTCGGTCGAGATTCGCACAACCAGCGCGTCGGTGCTGAGCATGGCGAAGGCCATGGGCGACATGTCCTCGAGTGCCTCGCAGTCGGCGACGGTGGCGCGCCAATCGCTCGCGGCCGCGCAGAAAGGCACACAGGCAGTACAGAACTCGATCTCGGGCATGAACGAGATTCGCGAGCAGATCCAGGAGACCTCCAAGCGCATCAAGCGCCTTGGGGAGTCCTCGCAGGAGATCGGTGAGATCGTGGAGCTGATTTCGGACATCACCGAGCAGACCAACGTCTTGGCGCTGAACGCCGCCATCCAGGCGGCCTCCGCCGGAGAGGCGGGGCGCGGCTTTACGGTGGTTGCCGAAGAAGTGCAGCGGCTCGCCGAGCGCTCGGCCGAGGCGACCAAGCAGATCGGCGCCATCGTGAAGACGATTCAGACAGACACACAGGATGCCGTCTCGGCCATGGAGAAGAGTACCCAGGGCGTGGTCGAAGGCGCGAGGCTGTCGGACGCCGCGGGTCAGGCGCTCTCGGAGATCGGCACGGTGTCGCAGCATCTTTCGCAGCTGATCGAGGGAATCACCTCGACGACGCAGGAACAGGCGAAGGCCGCCAGCACGGTCGCCACCAGCATGCAGGACATTCTCAACATCACGCAGCAGACGACCGAGGGCACCAAGCGCACCGCCGTGTCGATCGGTCAGCTCGCCGAACTTGCCAAGGAACTGAAGGGTTCGGTTGCAGGTTTCAAGATCGCCTAGGCCGGTGTGACTGAACGCACGCAATGAACCCGCGCGCCGAATTCGACGTCGGACCGCTCTCCTGGGTAAAAGGCGAGATCGATCTCGCCTTGCAGCGCGCCCAGGAGGCGCTGCGCGCATTCGCGGCGAACCCAGCCGGTGTGGCGCAGTTGAGATCCAGCCAGGCACACCTGCACCAGGCGCGCGGCGCTCTCTCCATCGTCGGCCTGGATGGTGTCACGCGCCTGTCCGAGGAGGTCGAAACGCTGCTGTCCGGGCTGGAAAAGGAAGGATCGCGCGGAAACGCGGACACGCTCGCGCTCGCCGAGCGCGCGTTCAGCGGGATACTCGCCTATCTCGACCAGCTCATGGCGGGCAATCCCAATCAGCCGCTGCGGCTCTATTCCCTCTACCGGGATGTGGTGGCGGCGCGTGGCGGCCAGGCCGATCCCACCGACCTGTATTTTCCCGATCTGTCCTTCCGCCCGCCAAAGCGCGACAAGATTCCGGTGGTGCTCAAGCCCGCAGAGCTGGAGAAGTTCCTGCGCGAGCAGCGCAGTCGCTACCAGCGCGGTTTTCTCAAGTGGCTGAAGAACGATTCCGGTGGTGCCGAAGAGATGCGCTCGGCTGTCGCGGCAGTCGAAGCCACGCAGGGCCTGACCTCGCAACGCGCGTTCTGGTGGGTGTCCCTCGCTTTTTTCGAGGCGCTTGCGCATCAGGCGGTGCCGCCGGAACTCGATCCGAAGCAGTTGTGCAACCGCATCGAGCAGCAGATGAAGCGCATGGCCGAGGGCATTCCAAACGTCGCCGAGCGCCTGTTGCGCGAGGTGTTGTACTACGTGGCACGCGCGACGTCGGCGAGCGGCCACGTGCGCGAGGTGCAGGAGACCTACCATCTGACGCAAACGCTGCCGCCGGCTGAGGGAGCCGAAGGCGTTACCGCGGAATCCACAGCGCTCAAATCGGCGCGCGAGCTGCTGGGCCAGGCCAAGGATGCTTGGAACAAGTTCGCCTCGGGAAATGCGGCGTCGCTGCCGGCCTTCCGCGACAGCATGACCGCGCTGGAGGACCAGACCGCGCGGCTGGGTAACCGGGGGCTGGGTGCGCTAGCGAAAGATATCGTCGGGGTCGCCGATTGGCTCGCGGCCGAGCCGCAGAAGATGAGCGACGCCGTGGCGCTCGAGGTCGCGACTGCGCTCCTGCTGGTCGAAAACGCGCTGGCCGGATTTGCCAGCCTATCCGAGGAATTCACGCAGCAGTCGCAGGTCGTCTGCGCGCGGCTCAAGGACAGCGTGCAGGGCAATCTGTTGCGCGGCACGCCCGAGATTCCGCTTCTCGACGAGATGTCGCGCAAGGCGCAGGAGCGCCTGCTGATGAACCAGGTGGTCGCGGAGATCCAGACCAATCTGCGCACCATCGAACAAGCGCTCGACGCGTTCTTCCGCGACTCCTCCAGGCGCGGCGAGCTTGGGCCGCTGGAAAAGCCGATGCGGCAACTGCTCGGTGCCCTCGAAATTCTCGGCGAGCAGCGTGCCCGCGAGACGCTGAGCGCCGTGGCCGAACAGATCCGCCGTTTTGCGGAAGCCGACTACGTCGCCAACCCGCAGGACTTCGAGCGCGTCGCTCAGACGCTCTCGGGCCTGGGCTTCTACATCGAGGCGCTCGGGCACGGGCAGGCGGACTTCGACGCGTCCATGCGGCCGATCGCGGTGGCAAGGTCCCGGGACGAGGAACCCGAACAGGCGTATCCGGTGGCCACCGTCGAGGCGCAGATCGTGAAGCAGCAGCGCGAAACGGCGAACCTGTACGAGGAATGGAAGAGGAAACCGGACGACAAGTCGATCCGCGCGGAGCTGCAGAAGAACCTGGCCACCCTGCAGAAGGGAGCCGGACTGGTCGCCGACGAGAAGCTCGAGACCTCGGCAGGGCAGGCGCTGCAGGCACTGGACAAGTCGGCGACCATGCCCCTCACGCCCTACCTGCGGGAGGCGATCGAGAGAATCGCACCGGGAACGGGCGCGCCGGCGCCCTCGCCCGAGGCGACCAAGCTCATCAATGCCAGCGCCGAAACCGTGGACGCGGAGCTTCTGGGCGTCTACCTGGAAGAATCCGAGGAGGTCCTCGCGACCATACGCGAGAACCTGGAGATCCTGCGAGAGCAGCACCTCAACAAGGAAGCGCTCACCACCCTGCGCCGCGGATTCCACACTCTCAAGGGCAGCGGGCGCATGGTGGGCCTCACGCGGCTCGGCGAGGCGGCCTGGGCGGTCGAGCAGACCATGAACCTGTGGCTGCAGGAGGGCCGCGCGGCGACGCCCGAACTGCTGCAGCTCGTCGACACGGCGCACGAGTATTTTTCGGAAAACGTGAAACGCCTCAAGTCAGGCGGGGCCTCCAGCGACGAACAGATCCTGGTGGAGCTTGCCGAGAATATCCGCAAAGGCGAGGCGCCGCCGACCGCGACATCGGCCGCGCCGCGCGCGGACCCGGTCGAGCCCGTCGTGATTGGCGCCGCGCCCGCCGCGCTGCCTACTGCTTCGGCCGAAGACGAATCCGTGCAGCTCGGCGAGCACCGGGTTTCAACCACGCTCTTTACCATCTTCAGTGGAGAAGCGCGCTCGCACGTCGCAACGATCCGCGAGGAGCACGAAACCCTGCGCCAGCACGGGGTGGTCACCGACACGCTGATGCGCGCAGTGCACACGCTGGCCGGCAATTCGGGGACGGTGAGGATCTCGGCGCTCTCGGACCTGGGCTATGCCCTGGAAAAGGCGCTGCAGAAATTGGCGGTGAGCGAACTCTCCGAGGAGGAGCAGGCGCTCGTCGGGGAAGCGATCGACACCGTCGAAGCCATGGTGACGGGCGTGCTTGAGTTTCGCGTGCCAGGGCCGGTGCCGGCGCTGGCTGCGCGGCTCGAACAGATCGGCGCGCTGGCCGTGCCGACCGCCGAGGTCCCGGAGCAGGAAGCGGGCCTGTTGCGCGTCGCGCCGGGCGAGGAGGAAGGGGCGAGCGCCGCGATCCCCGATGCAGGCGCGCAAGAAGCAGCCGGCGAGCCCGAAGCGCCTCTTGAAGACCTCGACGCCGAAGAGATTCAGGAGGAACGGCGCCGGCGGCGCCTGGATGACGACATCGATCCGGAGCTCCTCCAGATCTTCCTCGATGAGGCGCACGAGCTGGTCCCCGCCGTGGGCGGAGCGCTGCGCGACTGGCGTGAGAACGGCGACAACCCGCAGCTCGGACAGGCCCTGCAGCGCGTGCTGCATACACTGAAGGGCAGCGCGCGCATGGCAGGTGCCATGGCGCTCGGTGAACTCACCCACCGCATGGAAACGCGCGTGGAAAACGCGCTCACGATGAAGACCCTGCCGGCGACCTTCTTCGAGGAACTGGACACGTCCTGGGACCGCATGGGCCTGCTGTTCGACCGGCTGCAAAAGCCCGGGGCCGCTGAGGAACTGCCTGCCGACCGGCCGGCCCCCGCTCTGGCAGCCGCACCCGCGGGGCGCGAGGGGGCCGCGGTGGCGCCGGCCCCCGCAGCGCTGCCTGCGGATCGCGAAGCCCAGCCCAGGGCGGTGTTGCGCGTTCGCGCCGACATCGTCGACCGTCTGGTCAACGAAGCGGGCGAGGTGGCGATCGCGCGCAGCCGGATCGAGGGAGAAATGCGCGCGCTCAAGGCGGCGATGCAGGAATTGACCGACAACGTCGCGCGCCTGCGCGCCCAGCTGCGCGAGATCGAGATCCAGGCGGAATCGCAGATGCAGTCGCGCCTGGAACTCGTCAGGGAGACCAAGCGCGAATTCGACCCGCTCGAAATCGACCGCTTCACCCGCTTCCAGGAGGTTACGCGGCTGATGGCCGAGAGCGTGAGCGACGTGTCCACGGTCCACGCCAACCTCATCAACACCGTCGATGAGACCGAGAAGGCGCTGGCCGCGCAGGCGCGGCTGAACCGCGACTTGCAGCAGGGCCTGATGCGCGTGCGCATGGTCCCCTTCGGCAGTCTTCAGGAGCGCCTCTACCGCATCGTGCGCCAGACTGCGAAGGAAGTCGGCAAGCGCGCCAATCTCGACATCAAGGGCGTCCAGGTCGAGCTCGACCGCTCGGTGCTGGAGCGTATTACCGCGCCGTTCGAACACCTACTGAGAAACGCGGTGACCCACGGCATCGAATCTCCGGAAAAACGCCGCGCCGCGGGCAAGCCCGAGGTTGGCGAAATCCGCCTGGAGCTGCGCCAGGAGGGCAACGAAGTGCAGCTCACACTCTCCGACGACGGTGGGGGCCTGGACATCGAGCGCATTCGCGAGAAGGCGATCGAGAAGGGACTGATGGGCCCGCGCGTCACGCTTTCCGAGGCGGAAATCGCCGATTTCATTTTTCAGTCTGGCTTCTCGACAGCCGAAGAGGTGAGCCAGGTTGCCGGGCGCGGTGTCGGCATGGACGTGGTGCGCAGCGAAGTAGCGGCCCTCGGCGGACGAGTCGAACTCGCCTTCACGCGCGGGCAGGGCACCCGGTTCGCGATCTACCTCCCGCTGACGCTGGCGGTGACCCAGGCGGTGCTGGTGCGCGCGGGGAACAAGAACTATGCAATTCCCGCCGTCATGGTCGAACAAGTGCAGCAGCTGCGCCAGGAGCAGCTTGGCAACGCCTACGCGACACGCCAGAGCGAATGGCACGACCGGCGCTATCCGTTCCACTATCTGCAGCACCTGCTCGGCACGACAGACGCAGCCGCCGAGCAGAAGCGCTTCTCGCCCACGCTCTACCTGCGGAGCGGCAGCAACGCCATCGCGCTGCACGTCGACGAAATGGTCGGCAGCAACCAGGAAATCGTGGTGAAGTCGATCGGGCCGCAGCTGCAGCGCATCGCCGGCATCACCGGCGCCACGGTGCTCGGCACGGGCGAAATCGTCCTGATCCTCAACCCCGTAC
>Ga0137463_1000189_pt1 | contig 23467 bp, 21 predicted proteins | sample EasRivERMGT800_2_FD_102333 | JGI IMG/M metagenome (GOLD analysis project Ga0137463, IMG submission 102333) | Soil microbial communities from meander-bound floodplain in the East River, Colorado, USA - East River MetaG ERMGT800_2 | ecosystem: Environmental > Terrestrial > Soil > Floodplain ...
CGCGCTCCGAACACTGTGGCCGTCCTGAAACGCGTGTGCGAAGACACCCCTCGGCCGATTCGCGAGATCATTCCGGAGATTCCCGAGCGGCTGTGCAATCTGATCTCAAAGCTCCATGCCAAGCACCCGGAGGATCGCTTCCAGACAGCCCAGGAAGTCGCCGACCTGCTGGCGCGCTACCAGGATGAGGAACTGGAATCCGAGCTCACTCCGCCGATTGCCCAGCCCGTCGCCCGGGACTCAGCCGCCCCGACCGGGAAGAATCGCGACGTGCCGCGTGCTTCTGCGACTGGCCCGGCAAGTTCCATCGACAAAATTTCTGCGGTTTCTGCGCGGCGCCGTCGCGCGCTGGCAGCGGTCGTTTTGCTCACCATCGGCCTGCTCGCCGTCTGGAATCATCAACACAAAGAAATCCGACCAGCGGCGCGCCCACCCATTGCTCCCATCCAAAGCGCGGGAAACAAGAAGTCCACCGACGAGCCGACCGTCGCGACCTCGGCACTCGACGCCCGCCGCCGCGAAGAGATTCCACCCATCCTGCTGGCGTTGGCCGGTGGGGGCGATCCTGAAAACGCTCCAGCAAACCTCGTCGGCATTCTGGGGGACGGGCGAATTCACTCGCCGAATGCGATTCCCAGTCCTGACGGTCAGTGGCTGGCCTGGCCGATCGACCGCAACATCGTGGTTCTGGATGCGAAGACCGGCCGCTTGCACCGCACGCTGATCTCTCCCCGCAGCTTCGAAATTGTCGCATTCAGCCCTGATGGAAATCAGCTGGCAGGCACTTCGTGGATTGGCTGGGGCCCGGGTGGCACAGACGATCCCTATGCTGTTGTCTGGAATGTGGAATCCGCCGAGATCAGGTGCAAACTCGTCGGACACATTGGTGTGCCGGCCAATGACCCCGGGCTGGCCAGTCTGGGAATCAGTTGCCTGGCCTTCAGTCCCGACGGACGACGGATTGCAACGGGCGGCGTCGACAAGATGGTTCGAACGTGGGATGCCACGACAGGATTGGAGCTGGTGGCCTGCCCTCACGGAACCGTGCCGCGCCATGTGACGTTCAGCCCCGACAGCCGGCAGCTCATTACGGGCGCCTCCGGCGCAGAGGGGGCGTTCCTCAAAGTCTGGAACGATGCCGGACAGGAGGTCCATACGTTCCCGGAACATACGGGCGAATTTCCAAACGCCCGCTTCAGTCCCGACGGAAAATGGCTGGCGACCGGCAGCAGTACCGAACTGATGCTGCGCCGTGCCGACACCTTCGCCGAGGTCCGCCGCTTCGAGACTCCCGGGAGCTGGCTCGCCTTCAGCGCCGACAGTCGAACGCTGGTGGCGCAGAAGCGGCACTACCCGGCGAACGAGAAACATCACCTGACGCGCTGGGATCTGGAAAGTGCTCAAGCCCTTTCGCCGGTCACTCTCCCCATCGCGGGTGAGTGGCCCTATTACCGCCTGAGCCCGGACGGCAAGTTGCTGTTCATGAGAAACGAAGGAGAGCCGGTCCTTTCGGGACGAGCGTACGATGTCGATACCGGAAATGAAGTTCCAGGTTTTGGGCACCGAGGCGGTGTGGGCTCCATCGCGATTGATCCCGCCGGAAGGCTGCTGGCATCTGGCGGCCTGGACCGCACCGTCAACCTCTGGAACCTGGCGAGCGGGTCCGTCGAGCGCACTCTCGCTGCCCACACCGAAGGGGTCACCAGCGTCGCCTTTTCGCCCGACGGCAAGACCCTCGCCACCGCCGGCCACGAAGGGGTGGTCAAGCTGTGGGATGTGGCGGACGGCAACGAGCGCCAGGCTCTGCGCGGCCATAAGGGATATGTCGCCATGGTGGCCTTCAGCCCCGACGGAACCCTGCTGGCCTCAGCCGGCGCCGATGCAACAATCAAGCTCTGGTATTTGACCATCGACAAGGCCGAGCGAACCTTCACAGGCTTCGCCTCCGTCGTGCACGGCGTCGATTTCTCTCCCGATGGAAAGATCGTGGCTGGCGCCAGCCTCGACGGTACGGTACGCCGCTGGAACGTCGCCGACGGCTCGGAGCTGGCCGTGCTGCGCGGCGACAATGTCGCCCTGCGAAGCTTGGCGTTTCATCCCGGCGGCAAGACGCTCGTGACCGGCGGAATCGATTCTCGAATCTGCGAATGGGACTTGGCCGCCCGAAATCTGAAACAAACCGTGAGCGCTCATTCGACCGTGGGAGGCCTGACTCCAGTGACGCACGTCGCCTGGGACAAAACCGGTCGCCTGCTGGTTTCCTGCGGCTCGTTGGACTCGACCGTTCGCCTCTGGAGCTGGGAAAGCAGGCCGCCGCAAAATTATGTCTTTTCCCTCCCGGACACCCTGGGTATCCCCACAGGAATCGCCTTCACTCCCGAGGGCCGCCATCTCGCCGTTGCCTCGCGTTCCGGCCTGATCGAGGTATTCGCCGTGCCAGAGGCCCCGCGAACAGAATCGTCACCTCCGGCTCCGCTCGCTGTGCCTGACGCTGCCGAACTCGCGAAGGGCCCCAGCGCCGCCGGCGCACTCGAACGCCGGCAACTTTCCCGCGAGCAGCTTGTGAAGGCCGGCCGCGGCGATGCTGACAAGGCACCGTCCGAACTCGTGTCCGTTCTGGACGATGACCGGTTGGTGCTCCCCAGTGGACCGCGATCGTGGGTCGACCAGAGCCCGGATGGCAAACTCCTGGCCGTTCCCTGCTCTGAAGACATCATCTTATTCGAGCTCCCATCCGGCAGGCGGCTGCGCGTCTTGAAAGGGCCAGGTGGCCAGGTCCGAAAAGTTGCATTCAGCCTCGATGGCCAGCTCCTGGCGGCCTCGGCATGGAGCGACGAACGCGAGAGTCGCGTCCGCTTGTGGGACATCGCCACCGACTGGACCGTGCTCGAACGCCTGCCGCCTCCCACGCACGGGGTCTATTTCCTGGCCTTCAGTGCCGATAGCAGACAACTTCTGGTTGGAGGAGGCATCGGCCAGCCCCTGTATGCCGCTGACGCGCGCAGCGGCGGTGAAATCAAGGTGCTCGATTACGGTCCTTCCTTCCATTCGATCTTGAGCCGCTCAGGTCGGCGCATCGCCGCCATCGATTGGAACAGCCGCAACATCGTCGTACTCGATGCTGAGACCTGGAACGTGGTGCGCACCCTGGAGCGGAACTCGGATTACGCCGGAGACGCTCTGTTTGACCGTGACGGGAAAATCCTGGTCGTCGGCAGCGATTCGGAAGTCAAGATCTGGGATACCGAAACGTGGAAGCCGATGCACACCCTGCCCACGGTGGGTCATCATGTCGCTCTCTCGCCGGACGGCCGGACCCTCTGGACCTGGTCCTTCTTCCGCCCCACGAAGACCCGCACTTTTACGCGCTGGGATGTCACGAGCGGTCGCAAACTCGGCAAAATCTCAGTCGACGTCACTGACGAATATATTCAGGCCGAGATCAGTCGTGATGGCAAGGCACTGTTCGTCGTGAGCAGTCTGCCGTATCTGCGCGTCTTCGATGCCGAAACGGGAAACGAACGCCCTCGACGGCAACACGCAGGGCAGGTTCTCTCAGTCGCCTTCAGCCCCGACGGAACTGCCCTGGCCTCGGCTGGAGCCGATCGCACGATCCGCCTGTGGGACGTCTCCACCGGAGAGATGCGCCACGTCCTGACGGGGCATCAAGACCAGGTCGCCAGCATTGCTTTCAGTCCCGACGGATCCAGGCTGACCTCGGCCAGTACGGATGGCTCGATTCGTCTGTGGGATACTACGACCGGCGCCGCAGTTCGCCGGCTGGGCGAGCATGTCCGGGCCGCCACGAGTGTCGCCTTCAGTCCCGATGGGGCCACCGTCGCTTCCGCGGGACTTGACGGATTTGCGAAACTCTGGAATGCCCAGACCGGCAGGTTATTGCAGACCTGCCGCGTCCCGGCCGCCAGCCTCAATTGCGTGGCCTTCAGTCCGGACGGCAAGACCGTCACTGCCGGCTCAAATCGCGGACTGATTCATCAGTGGGACGCAGACACCGGTTGGGAATTGCGAACCCTGAAGTACGACGCCGATGCAGAAGTCCATTCTCTCGCCTTCCACCCGAACGGACTCTTCCTGGCGACAGGGAGTCAGCCCGGGGAAGGAAACATCCGGCTCTGGGATCTGGCGAATTCTCGTGAAGTGCAACGATTCGCGGGGCATTCATCGGCCGTCCACACCCTGGCCTGGCGCGCCGACGGTGGACTGCTGGTCTCGGCCGGAGCGGCCGATGGCACCGTGCGGCTCTGGAACGTGCTTTCCAAAGGTCCGGGAGGCAAGGTCGTCCCGGTCGCTTCAAGCGGTCTGGTTTCCGCCGCTCTCAGCCCGGAAGGGCGCCACATCGCAACGGGAAATCCTGACGGAACAATCTGCATTCTGCGCCTGGCGCCGGCCGGCGAAGTCTTCACAGCCACCGCTGCGCGATGAACCAAACACGCCAGGCTCGGCCTGGCCCGGTCTGACGAAATCGCAGCACAATCATCGCTCCCGCCTCCCCTCCCGCCGGGGTATAATCGGGGGATGAAGCTGAAGCATCCGATCATCCCCTGGGCGCTTGCAACGCTGGTCATCATCGCTGCGCTGACGTTCTATGCGGGCATGAAACTCGGATATTACACGGTCGATCAGCATCACCCGGACCAGATTCGTTTTCGATTGGGCTCAACCGACGACGACTCTGACCTCCAAGGTATCTCGCCCTGATTTACGTCAAATCTCCGCGCCCGGCCCAGGGTGCGATCCGCACGCAAAAGGGACCACTACCCGGAACCGCAACGAGTTGGCCGGCGCGCCGGATCTGACTATACTTGAGGGCGTATCGACCGCGGGGTTTCAGCGCGACACCCGCGATTTCGTATGAAGAACGTCGCGCCTTCTGCCTTCCGAATGTGGTTCGATGGACCTGTTAGAATTCCCCGCCGGCGCCGTCATCTTCAACGCCGGCGATCCGGCCACTCGTGCCTATCTGATTCGTACGGGCACTGTCGAGCTATTGCGCGGGCGTGACGGGAGCGTCGCGCGCCTGGCCCAGCTCGAGACCGGAGAGGTCTTCGGCGAAATGAGCCTCATCGAAGAACGGCCCCATTCGCTGACGGCGCGCGCCGTGACCGGCGTGCAACTGTCGGCCCTGCCGCGGGCCGAATTTGAACAGTTGTTGACGACCGATCCAGCGGCCTTCCGTCTGTACCTCAGAACTCTGTTCGAACGCCTGCGGACTCTCTCGGCGCAGGTCCAGGGATCCAGGGCCGCACCGCTGTCGACCAGCAGCGGCATCTCGGTCACGATTCATCCAGTCACCCGCCGCGCCGCGGCGACGCTGCCTCCCGAGGGCTTGCGGGTCAACAAATACCCCTTCCGCATCGGCCGTGCCGCCGCGGAGCACGAAGAGATTCCGCTGGACCTCAACGACCTGTGGCTGGTCGACGAGATGCCGTTCAACATTTCCCGCAATCACGCATTGCTGGAAATTGAGGCCGACAAAGTGATCGTCAAGGACCGCGGTTCGTCGCTGGGAATCCACGTGAACGACGTCCATATCGGCGGCAAAGCGGTCGACCGCGAGATCGCGCTCGAAGACGGCGACAACGTCGTGGTGCTCGGCGGTCGCATGTCGCCGTATCAATTCCGGATCGATGTCGCCCGTTGAAGGTCTGGCAATGCGGGGTGCGGCCGACGATCACCGACCATTTCCAGAAGCAGCCCGCTCTCGGTTGCTGTCTGGGATTCATGGTGGTTGCTCCTGATGCGTTGCACTGTGTTGCATCGTCACCGCTGAGCGCCGGATCATTTCGGCGGCTGGCTGCTGCGGTCTCTGATGTCAAAACAGACGATCTCAACGGGAGTTCGAATATACATCCGTCCGTCGGCGATGACCGGCATGTTCCAATCCAGCAAACCCCTTTGGCTGCGCGGCCCTGTGTTCCGCAGATCATGCACCTTTTCGATCCGCCCCTTCTCGACGTAGGCCCTGGGATTGGCCTCGATCAGCGTGACTGTTTGATGGCTGCGAACATAAATCCGCCCATCGGCAGCCGTCAGCGACAGGCCCATGCGAAATCCTGGCTGCGACCATTGCAACTTGCCGGTTTGCAATTCCGTGCAACGGAGAGAGAAATTCGCTTTGCCGGGACTCCCCCCCAGGGCCCACGATTCTTCGCGCTTGTCGACCCAGAACCCATAGATATGACCGTCGACAATCACCGGGGGCGTGATGGCCTCGTGGACTTCGTTGCCGGTCCACAGGATTCTGGGCTTCGGATCGGCCTGCGAGAAATCGCACTCCACGAGTGACTTCTGCCAGCCGTTCAGGTCATCCAGATAGAGATTAGCGCCGACGGGCTTGAGTCCGCCACTGGCCCACGCCGGCGCTTCGTTCGGTCCCGAGCACTCCCAGTTCCAGACCTGTTTGCCGTCCGTCAGGCGCAGGATCTTCCACTGGCGATTTCCATGAATGACAACACAGTCTTCCTTATGGAACGTGATGGGGAGCCCGCTGCCGGTGACCAGACCGGGACCGCGCGTGCCGGGCGCGCAAGTTTCTTCGAACTTCCAGAGCACGTTCCCTGACAGAGCATCGTAAGCGAATACCTGCATTTTGTCGGTGACGTCGGTCGTGGCCCAGGCGGGAATCGCGGGGCTTCCCCCCTGCCAGTAGAACATCACGATCTTGTCGCCGATCGGAATCAGCGAGCCGTTAAAGCCTTTCCACTCCAGGTTGCCGTTGTCTTTCAGCGACCCGTTCAGATAAGGAGACTCGTCCCGGAACTTGTGTTGCCAGACGATCTTTCCGGTCTGCCGTTCGAAACAGAATCCATCTCCAAACGTTCCGACTTCATAGACATAGTTGTCTGTAATCGTCGGGGTCGCGCGCACCCCCAGTTCGCCCCAGCCGACGGAATAGACAGGAGGCACCTCATACGTGTGACTCCATTTCTCGTTGCCCGTATTGGCGTCCACGCACTTGACGGTCTCATGCAACGAATCGTCGTCCAACTGGGCGAAGCAGAGATCGTCACCCGCAACGGACGGGTGGTTGGAGCCGGTCCCGACCGGAATTCTCCAGAGCACGTGGGGACCATCTTTCGGCCATTCGCGGAGCAGGCCCTTTTCATCCGTCGTGCAGTCTCCCCGGGGCCCTGCCCAATGGGGCCAGTCTGACTTGCCGGGTGCGCGGGTCGCGGCGGGATCCGCCCCCAGCGCCGCCGAGGTACCCGCCAGGCAGACGATCAACGTTGTTCTCAGTGACATGCTCTGGATCCGATCAGTTTTTCTCACCGATGCAGTAAACGGCCTGAGTGCCACGCATGATGATCTTGTCATTGATGAAATAGGGAGTCCCGATCATGCCGTCGTCGAGTTTGTTGAGTCGGGCCAGCTTGTAATCGCGCCCGAGTTCGAGCACGGCAGTGGTTCCGGCGTCGTCAAAGAAAAAGAGCTTGCCATCCGCCGCGGCCGGACTGGCATACGCGTATCGTGCGCGCGACAAGCCGTCGATTTTCGAACCCGGTTCAATTTTCTCAGCCTTGGTCGCATCATTCACGACCCGGGTCGTCGTCAGGCCTGCGCCGGTTTTCGCATCGATGATATGCAGCCGGCACTTCTGGCTCTCAATCGTGTAAATGAGGCCGTCTCGATAAACGGGCGAGGCCATGAACACGCCGCCGAATTCGGTCTTCCAGAGTTCCTTCAGGTTCATGCCCGGCGCAGCTTTGGCGGGCAATTCGAGCGCCCGGGCTTCGGCATCGATGAGATACAGGACATTCCCCTCGATCAGGGGGGTCGTGTAGGTCGATTCAAATAGCCCGGTGCAGAGGATTTCGCCGTTGACCAGCCGGACGATGTCGCCGGCAGGTGTGACGGCCACCTGTTCGCCGCCGATGGTCGCGATGGCGGGCGTGCCGTAAGTCGGTTTGGCATTTGCGACTTTCCACAGCGTCCTGCCGTCTTTCGCATTCAATGCCAGCAGACATCCCCACGACAGGATGATCTGGTCGCCGACGAACACTGGCGAAGAGCTGAAGAATTCTTCGTCGAGGGCCGTCTCGATGATCTGGATCCATTTCTGGTTTCCGTCGAGGTCGTAGCAGGCGCAGAGCCCCATGGCGTTGATATAAAAGACGAATTCGCCGTTGCTGGTCGGCGTGGGAGTCGATTGCTTGCTGTCGCCGCCGCAGCCGCGCATCAACTTCTTCGACAGATCGGCCGGGATGTCCGGGCTGTCCTTGCTGAACAGGTCTTTCTTCCAGAGGAGCTTCCCGTCCGCGATGTCGAGGCAGACGAGGCTCCCCATTTCGGCCGTCACGAAGACCTTGTCTCTGGCGACAATCGGCGAAGAATAGCCGCCGACGTCGACGGGGGTCTTCCAGTGAACATTCTTGTCCGGCCGCCATTCGGCCGGAGGATGAATATTCGGATACCGGCCGCTGCCGTCGAAGCGCCACATGATACTGGCAGTTGGCGCGGGGGTTTTTCGAGGCTCAGCTCTCAGTCCCGGCTGGGCCACGGGGACCAGAATCAGAAGCAGGACGCCGCAAACGCAGTCTCGCAAAGCAGGTTCCTGTTCCAAGATCCCGGACGGAAGCGGCCGGCGGTGGATCGACTCCCGTTCGCGTTCAGAGAGTGAGTATCGCCGAGCGGCGAGACGGACGTCAACGGAACAGCTGGCTCGTGTCGGCTCTCGTCCGCTCGATTTCGATGCCGGCGTTTCAAGTGGTCACTCGGCAGGAATTCCGCCGAGGGCTCGGGAGTTGAGAGCAGCGATCGACGTTGATCTGCCGACGTTTCGGCGGATCGAAGACGGGGAACTTCTCCAAAATCGCGCGTTCGACTGCCGGCTGCCGATTGCGTCTGCAATGGGAGATGCCGTAGACTGGACGAGCGGCACCAGTTTGCCGCCAATCGTGCGTCCGCTTTTCCCTTGAAGGGCCGTCATGGGATCTGAGTCCAAGTCGCCAGCCGCCGCAGGTCCGCCTGGCGGCCTGGACCAATCGGTCGCGCTGGCCAGGCAGGGGACTTCCGAGGAACTGGGGCGGCTGCTGGAGGCGTTTCGACCATATCTCCTTGCCATTGCCAACGCCGAGTTCCCGCAGGGCCTCGCCGGCAAACTCGGCCCGTCCGATCTCGTCCAGGTGACACTCGCCAAGGGGCACGGTCGGTTCGCCGGTTTCCGTGGCTCCACGCCGGAAGAACTGGCGCGCTGGTTGCGCGAGATCTTACGCAACCACCTGAAAACCGTGGCGCGGGACTACGCGCGCGACAAGCGAGATTTTACCCGCGAGCAGCCGGCCGACAGCACTCTGGTCCATCCCCGGCAGCTTTCCCCCAGTGCCGAAGCCCTGTCGCGCGAAGAACGCGAGCTCCTGAACAACGCTCTCGGGCAGCTCCCGGACGTGTACCGCCAGGCGATCGACCTGCGACATGCCGGAAACCTGACATTTCAGGAACTTGGCGAGCGCCTCGGTCGATCGGAAGAGGCGGCTCGCAAAGTCTGGGCCCGCGCGGTGCGGCAATTGCAAGAAAAACTGGGGATTGATGCCACCCGACAACCTCGACCTGAATGCAGGCATGCCTGACATCGACGACCCGTTCGTCGATTCGCTGGCCGGCTTCGATGAAGAGTTGCGGCGCGGGGGCGCATCGCCCTTTTTGAGTCTGCCTCTTTCGGAATTGAGCAGTGCCGCCGACCTCGACACGGCCGGCGCGCAGGCCTGCCTGACGTTTCTGGAACGGGCGTTCCCGCGGGGGGCTGGAAACGACGCTCGATCACTCGAAACCGATCGCCTCGGCCGCTTCGAGCTCGTGCGAATTCTTGGCCAGGGGGGCTTCGGAATAGTCTATCTGGCGCGCGATCCACGTCTGGGCCGGCTGGTGGCGCTCAAGGTGCCGCGGCTCCATACCCTGGGCAACCCCACGCTGCACGCTCGCTTCCTGCGGGAAGCTCGTGCCGTAGCCGCTCTCGATCACCCGCACATCACTCCGATTCTGGAAACGGGTGAAATCGGGCCGGTGTGCTACATCGCGTCGACCTATTGCGAAGGGGCCGATCTGGCGGAGTGGCTGAAAACGCACGCTCCCGTCGCCCCACGCGTTGCGGCCAGAATCGTCGCGGCCCTCGCCGATGCGACGCACTACAGCCATACGCACGGCATTCTGCATCGCGATCTCAAGCCCGGCAATATCCTGCTGGCGGCTCGAAATACGACGTCGGGCGCGCTCGACGACGAGCTGCCATTCGTTCCCCGAATCACCGATTTTGGCCTGGCCCGCCTGGCGGAAGAAGGAGTGGGAGAGACGGGGAGCGCCGTACTGGGGACACCGCAGTATATGGCGCCAGAGCAGGCCGGCGGCCGTAGCGGCGAAGTGTGCGCGGCGACCGACGTGTATGGCCTGGGAACGATCCTGTACGAACTCCTGACCGGCCGCCCCCCGTTCCAGGGGACAGGCATCGTGGAGGTGCTCGATCAGATTCGGTCGGCCGACCCGGTCCCTCCCTCGCAACTCGTCCGCTCGACCCCGCGGGATCTCGAAACGATCTGTCTGAAATGCCTGCACAAACAGCCCCGCGGAAGGTACGCGTCGGCCGGAGACCTCCGCGACGACTTGCAGCGATTCCTGCGCGGCGAGCCAATCCGAGCGAAGCCGTTTGCGGTGTGGGAACGGAGCCTGAAGTGGGGACGCCGGCATCCGGCGCTGTTGGCAGCGATTGTTGTTTCCGTCCTGGCGGTCGTCCTGCTGGTCGGCGGGCTGGCGGTCCACCTGGCGCAGGTCGAAGGACACCTGCAAACGGCCGAAAAACTGCGCGGCGAGGGACTGGAGCGCGAGGCGACTTTGCGGCTGCAGGCGTACGTCGGTGAGATGGAAGCGGCTTCTGCCGATCTGGCGGCCGGCGTGCCGCAGTTGGCACGTCGCCGTCTCGAGCAATTTGTTCCGTCTGCCAGTGACGAAATTGACGTACGAGGTCCGGAATGGCACTACTTGTGGGGACAGTCGCGGACTGTCGTTCCTACCCTGACCTTTCGCGGCCATGAGCGCCCCGTTTTCTCGGTCGCGATCACAGCCGACGGTCAACTGGCAGTCAGCGGCGACGAGGCCGGGGTCATTAAAGTGTGGGACCTGAAGACGGGCGAAGAGCGGAAATCGTTCGCAGCCCACGATGGGGAGGTGCGGGACCTCAGATTCTCGCCGGACGGCCGGTATCTGGCTTCGGGGGGATGTTACCATTTCATTCGCATCTGGAATGTCCAGGACTGGTCTCGCGTGACGGAATTCGATGCCCACGATGGCACGGTGATGTCTGTCGATTTCGATCCCGAAGGCGAACGGCTGGTCTCTTGCGGGCGGGATGGCGAAATCCGTTGCTGGGACTGGCGACATGCCAAAGTGCTGTGGCACTCGAAGCCGGGCGAAACCGTTTTTCGAGCCCGTTTCGCGGATCGTGGCTTGGCGATCTACTCGGTCCACGACAACGGGATTCTCACGCGGTGGGAAGCCGCCTCTGGAAAGATCATCCGTTCGGAAGAAATGGGGAGCACTCGGAAAAGTCTCTTAACGATGGATTTGCCACCCGATTCCCGGTTCATCGTGGGGGGCGGCTATGCCAAGGAGATCCGCTGCTATGACACCCGGGCCCATCAGCAATGGACGCTGCCGGTGAGCGAAGCTCTCTATGCAACCACATGCAGTTCTGACGGACTGCACGTGGCCCTGGGGGGAGGTGGCGGAGGGATCGACCTGCTGAAGTTCGGCGTCGGCTCATTCCGCGGGGTCACCTTTCGCCGATGGCCGGCGCATGATGACACCGTCACGGATTTGCAGTTCTCTCCCAACGGGAAGCAGCTGCTCAGCACTTGTCTCGACGGCACCGTGAAAGTCTGGAATCTGGACGACATTCCCGCCGAGCAGGTTTCATTTTTCAGCGAAACGCGGGGACCGAATGTCACGGTCGGTCTCCACGCGATTGCAGCAGGCGTTGAATACTTCGCGTTGGCGGGAGAATCTGGAGGCCACGGCTGGGTGCGGCTGTGGAACGTTGCGGAACTTCGCGATGAACAGTTCATTGAAGTTCCCGATTTCCCGATCCACGGAATCGTCGCCGATCCCACGAGTGAACGATTGGCCGCGTTTTCCGATGATCGTGCGCTGATCATCTGGGACAATCCGACCAGCGACGTCACCCCGCGCATACTCAAAGTTCCGGGAATTCGCGGAGTGGCACGCTCCCCCGACGGACGGACTCTGGCGATCGCGATCAGTCTCGAAAACTCGCAGAGCACGGTCGTTCTGTACAATCCTAACACGGGCGAGCCCATTCGGAAGCTTTGTTCCACTACCGGCCGAATTGTCGCATTGGCCTATGCACCCCACGGTCAGACTCTCGTTGCGGGATTTCATGGCTCGCCGATCCAGATTCTGGACGCGATCTCGGGGGAGGCGATAACGGTTGCGGGAACAGAAGTTGGCGCTCACCTGTTGAGCTTCAACGCTGCGGGAACGATGCTGGCGGCGGCCCGCCTGACACACCCCGGAGAAGCAGTCTTCGCCCACCAGTTTGGCAATCAGGTGACCCTGATCGATTCTGCATCTGGGCGGCTGATGTCGAAGTTTCGGCATTCTCAAGTCGACTCGCAAACCTGTGACCTGGCCATGTCGCCCGACGGACGGCTGGTCGCCATCAGTTCTGTTGACGCAAACGGAACCCCCGGCCAGGTTCTGTTGAGGCATATCGAATCCGGCCATACGATCATGATGCTTCGCCCCTTCGAGTTTCAGCCCGATAAGCTCCTGTTTCTTCCGGGAGGCGAGTTCCTTGCCGCGACCACAAGACTGCCCGGCTCCAACGCCGATCGAGGACTGGTTTTGTGGCATCTGGGACCAACTCCACAGCCGAACCCGGCACATTAGCTGCCACGTTGCCTGATCGCGGCCGCCATTTCCGAGAATTCTCAAAAGAATTCCGAACCTCGCGGGTCCGGATTCGCGGCCATCGGCGTCTGGAGAGCCATAGCCGAAGTCCTCTGAACCTGGTGCCTTCTCAATTCAAGGGAACAAACAGCATGTTCACACGCCGAAAGTTTCTGGTCCACAGCGCTTCCTCGCTGGCCCTCACGCTGGGCGCAGCCAGCCTGGCCAAAGCCGCTGTGGGCGGGTGGGCTCAGCAGCAAGGGGGCTCGCAGGACTTGCAGACCCACCTGGTCTGGCTGGATTTTACAAATCTGCAACAGGTAATCGGCGGTCTCGACTATGCGACCACCACCGCCGCTAACTTTCCTTCAATTCCCGTGACCCCTCCGATCGTTCCTTACACGAACCCTTACGATGACTGGCGGATTCCGACTCTCGCCGAAATGACCACGGCCTGCGCCCATGGGCTGGGTCTGAACTGCCCTCTGTTCGGCACCCCCAACGTTTATTACCCGTGGTGGTCCTCGAAGACGAGAGCCGGAGGCAAACAAGCGGCTACCGTGGATATGAGAACTGGCGTGACCGATTGGGCGACAACGAAGAACAGCTACCTCTGCATCATGTTCGTCCGTCAGGGAACCTGATCCGGACGGCCGTCCTCAATCAGACCCTGAACACAGCCGGCAGCGAACGGATCCCGAGACCCGTTCGCTGCCGGCGTTGGCGTGTCATGGTTACAGAGCAAAGTCGGCAACTTCATCAGCTGGCGTAAGCATCGCCGGGAAGGAACCGATCGTCCCTCGCCGCAACGCCGTGCCGCGGACGCCCGTTCAAATCCAGGCCCCAAATGGAACGAATCCGGACTGCGGAAAGCCCGCCATCCGGATTCGCGACATCAACCGGGGGTCACAACCTTACGGTTGTGCCAGCCTGGGACTTTAGTTCCGCCGGCATTTGCTCCGGCGGCATTTGCCATAGGCGCTCAAGGTGTACGACTGGGGAACTTCCCCGAAGGCTTCTTCGAAGAGCCTCAAAGTCTCGTCGCGACCCTGCTCTTCCTGCACTTCTTCCGATTCACCGAACGTCGGGAAGTGATGCTGGAAGCGGCCGAAGATCGTCTCGCAGTCGGCCTGATAGCGGGCGGTGTTCAGAACGTGCGTGTGCCAGACTTCGTCAATGTCTTCCGAGGGAACGAGGACCGCTTCCGGGTTCCAGTGCATCAGGGCCAGGAACTGCTTGTATTCGTTCAGTGCACGTTCGACGCGTTCTGCATCCCACAGCCGTTCGCCATTGCGGCGCTGGGCTTCGAGCGCATCGTCATCAAGCAGCTTGCGGCCGAGGTAGCCCAGGTCGAGGTTCGCAATTGATTCAGGGAGCGTTCGAGTTGCAGTTTCAAAAACAGTCATCACTCCACTCCTTCCTGTCGGCTGGTGTTGGCCCGCTGAGAGCAGCGTGCTCGGGCGGCTTGCAAAGCTCATGCCTTGCATTGTGTCCATGGCTTTGCGCAGCGAACAAGAGCGGAAACTGGAATTCGTGATTCTGCGGAGCATTTGCAATGTGAACGCCGTTCAAACTTTGTGTCGGTCCCAGTTTGACACGCAGACCTGGGGGATTTGGTAAATTTGTCGTGAGTTTTCTGGCAGGAGCTGCTGGACCCGAATCGCGGCATCGCTGCCATTTCCACTTTCTGGGAAAACTGAAAACGGAGACTCGACGATGGCTGTAGCGCCTTCAACTTCCGGTTGAAGTGTAGCGTGCAGGTCTTCTCGCCTGCATCGCTTACCACATAAGCGCGGGCTAGCGTGATCCAGGCAGGGAGCGGGATTCCTGCCTGGATTTCTTTTTGCGCATTCGGACGTTGCTCACGCTCTCTGTCGGCGGTATCGTTGACAGCGACACAGCCCCCTATCGTTGTACTGTTGCTGGCCCGACGGACATCGATCAAGGGGCTGTGTCGTTTACCCGCTCCTTGTTTCTGGAGTTTCTCCCATGAAACGATCCTGTACGGCCTTTTTCGTCGGTTTGCTCATCGCTGTCAGCCTGCCTGGATGTGATTCATCTTCCGCTGTCAAATTCGACGCGACTGACCTGGATACGGCGGGTAAATCGATCGAGAAGATGACTTCCGACATGACTGACGAACAAAGACAGAAGTTTGTCGCCCGTGCGACGGCCGTTTCCGTTCTGCTCAAGCCGGGCACGTCCAATGCCTCACCGACCGATACAGTCTGGAAGGGGATTCACGGCATGACAAAAGCCGAGATCGAAGCCAAAGCCAAAGAACTCCTGCCGCAGGATACTGCACCGGCAAAGTAACCGCTGCGTGGCTTTGCCTAACAAGGAACGTTTGCCCCGAAAGTCCCGCGTCTGCCCAAAAAATCGTTCGCCGGTGCATTGACGCCGACCCCGGCCCGTGGCATCTTAAATTCAGTCACTGCGATTCAGGTCGCGGAGACGAGCATCAAGCCCTCCCTCGAAAGCGCTAATCGTCGGAGGGCTGCTTGCTTCTTTGACGATCGCAGAGGCATGCGACTTCGATTCAGCGACTTACCACAAATTATCTTCTGGGGTGTCGTTGACAGCGCTACAGCCCCTTGCGATTTCGTGTTGCTGGCCCGATGCGACTCCGTTTTGAGTCTGTGTCATCACTTTTCCGGCGGATCTGTGCAAGTCGCGGCACGGACGATCGCCACCGTGCCCTCGGTTTCAATCCGCAATTCGGGATGGCATCAGCATCTTCCCGATGCTCCGATTGTTGCAGCATGCCTACAATAGGATGGGAAGCACGGAACCAGGGCCGACTACTGAGGTGTACGATGAAAGAACCGTCCTTTGGCGACGTCTTTGCTGGAATCGGCACGGCAATCCTGGCCGCGGCACTCATGTTCGTAGCCGTCTTCATTCCGCTGGTGCTCTTCACGTTTATGTTCCACTAGGCCTCAGGGCGTGATTCAGCAACAGCAGCGCCAGCTCTTCAACGGTCAGAGTGGACTTGTCGCCATCGCCGTTTTTGAGCGGCCACTGCGTCATCAAGTCGTCATACCGGGCTCGCGACTCGGGAGAGTCGAACACGCCCAGGTAACGATCCTTGCCGTCGATCCGAACGCGAGCTTGCCCGGAACCCTTGTGAAGCATGTAGGCCGGCTGTCGCATGTGCAGCGGACCCCTCCTGTCGGGGATCTCACGCCGCACCGCCGGGCTCTGTGGCCGGGTCCGCCCCGGAGACTACCACCGCGAACTGGTCGTCGGTTCCAGCCATCCAGAAGGCAGGTAATCGCAAACTGCGACTCGGCAGTTACTTGTGTTCAATTCCCCACCCACGATTCGAACGTGGACTGAATGATCCAGAGGAACCCGGAGAAAACCTGAAAAGTGTGTGAATCCTCGGTGTTTTGCGAGTATATCGCCCGTTGCAGTTATCTACAATCATCAGCGCAAATCTACGGAGATATTGATATGTTTCGATCAAGGTAGGGTAGGAACGGGGTAGTCGTTTTTTATTTCCGGAGCCTTGGCCGTGACCCACAGCGAATATCGGGTAACACTCGACACTCTCTCCGATGAAGATTACGTCGCGTTTGAGAAAGAATTGGGTGGCGACAGCACGACGCGAGACCGGCGAGTCCGGGAATTCATCGCAAACAATGCAAAACTTGAAGGGGAGATTTGCCGGCTGCTCGGATTGAAGACAGAGTCAGAAAAGTCTATCGAGGCGGCGCAGGTTTCAGCGAAGGCCGATCGCGATACTTCTCTCGCAACTCGAGCGGCTAATTTGCACATGGCCGAAGCGAATCAGCTTGCCGCGGCTGCCCTCAAGAGTGCTGATCACGCCAACGACATCGCTGCCCGTGCGCTGGCGCAGGCGAGTCATGGCAAGTGGATTGCCGTTGCCGCGCTGGTCACCGCCCTCTTCGCCGCGCTGGCTCAATTTGGGTCGTGGCTCCGTCCCACAAGCTCCGGATGACGCACAGAGTATTTGCTCCGTCCGCGCTTGTTATTCATCGGTCGGCGGCGAATCGCTGTACCGCTTCAAATGCGATTCGGCGCCCTGCACGCCGCGGCCGAACTCGGCTGCTTGCTCCGCCGTGAAGCCGTGGGCTTTTAGAAATGTCTCGGCTTCTCCGCGCTGCTCGTCGGTCATTACCGACGTATCGAGATGGTACGTTTGGAGGATCGACGCGATTGCGTTCGGCGTGAATTTCTTGTGCTCCCAGATTTGTTCCACGACGGAGCGCGAGCCCTCGTTGTAGAAATGTCCTCGATCTCCTCCGCTGCTGACGATTGACGCGAAATGTTTGAAACTGAGGTCGTCGTCCGGATCCAAGTCGGCAGGCATTGGGTTTCTCCAGGTCTTTTTAGTTTCGGGTCAGTCGCTGGTGGGTTCCTCCGCTCGGCGTGCCTTCTGCTCCTCCTGACGATCCAGAATCCCCAGAATCCAATCCCGCGTGATGTCCACGAATCGCTCGTCAGTCCCCTCGCTGTTCAGGATTTCCATCACCGGCGCCGATCCGTCTGCTTTGCGGGCTCGTGCTCGCTTTCGCTTTGCCATGTTCTCGCCTCTCGTTTCAAACGTCGCGGGTTGGCGGTTGGTTCACGGTGTTCGGCTTTTTCATCCGTTTGGGTTTCGTTGGCTTGCCGGCGGGTGTCTGTGCCGACTGTTCGGGCTGTCGGTCCCCCGCTTCCATGCCGATCATGATAAGGTCAACCAGTCCCTCGATTGCTTCCGTCCTGGCTTCTTCTGGCGTCACGGTTGCGCGCCTTGCGATTTGAAACAACGGAAAACCCGGCCGACCGTTGCCAGCCGGCCGGGGTGTGAGAATGCTACTTTCCAGCCAGCGACTTTGACGATGAACCAGCGGGCCTGCCGTACAGCGTCCGATGTTCGCGGTCCCACTTGGCACTCAGAGCGCTCACGGGCGATACTGCGTCCTTCTCCAGCGACTTCCGTTCCCTCTTCACGCGGGACTCGAATTCCCGCCTCCGCTGTCTGCGTATGCCGGCGAGCCGCTTGGCTTTCGCCTTCGGCGTCTCGTCGGGCCCGGCTTTTTTGAACGTAGTGAGAATGAATCGCCGCGCCTTCGCCAGATCCTTAATCATCGGTTCGATGGCTTCAAGGATTTGGCTGAGAAAATGGCACCGCGCCGGATCGAGTTCAAGGTCATGGTCGAGCGAAATACGGATCTTGTCGCCGTCGATCAGCCCCTGCGGCGTCGGAACCATAAACTCAAAGCCGGGCATTTGCTCCTCCCAATCCTCAAACCACTCTTCGAGCCGCTTCGCTTCCTCAATCGCCAGACACATGCGGCATTTCTTCGGGTCCAGAAACCCGGCAAGAAGAGGGCGCTTCGCTTTCGCTGGCTTGCGGGACGGACGACGGGCGCGACGTGACGCTGCTTGGGTGACTGGCATTTGCGAATTCCTTTCGCGCGCCGCACTTCATGCGGGGCGCTCCAAAAGCGAAAACCCTGTCACACGGCGTCGCACCACGGGTCTAATCGTGGGCAGCATTCCCTTGCGGGATGCTGCGCGCTCGTGTGACAGGGCTTTCGGTGATTCGTTAGGAATCGCATCTCTTAGACCTTTCTGCGATGCGTCCAATATGCATATTCTGCACATTGGCGTCAAGTGTAGAATCTGTGCATTCCGGTTTCCGGCCGGACGTTCTATTTCTTTCGACGCTTCTGCGGTGACGGGGGAAGTACATGCCGCCAGTCCTCAAGTTCGAGGATCTCGGCGAGAGCGACCATTGCGAACGGCGACGGGAACGCAGTCCCTCGCATCCAATTGCGGATGCCCGCCTCGCTGAAATGCTGCTCTTGTTTTGCCAGCCGCATGCGAAGTTCCTTGACCGTCAACCCAGCGTCTTGCATCAACCCCTGGAAGTGAGCGCCAAACCGCTCGTTCAGCTTCGCCGGGTCGAGATTCTTTCTCTGACGTGGCGACATGCGGCAGATTGTCGCCGTGTCAATGCCAGATCGCAAGGCGCGGGGATTTAAGCCTGCGCCCGTATCGGTTCGCACTGGTTGCGGTCCAGATATTCCATCGAGTTCAGCCTGCGCTATTCGCTCGGAATGGCGTTCAGCAGATCCTCTCGATTAAACACTGTGAAGTCGCCGGTGTCCGGCGCTATCGGATCAAGCATAATCCGGAAATCAGTCGTTCCGGCATTGCTGCGACTCGGAGGTTTTTCGATGAATGCGCGGATGTCGTCTTTAGTTTTCAATTCGACAAGCAGGCATTCTTGTCCCTCTCGTTGTCGGAAAAGCCCAGCATATTCAGTCGACGTAAACATGGGCAAGAAGACATCCTTGCCGGCCTGGAGGAAAACACAGCCAGATCCGTCTTTTAGGATGTAGGTGAAAAGCGGAATCGGAATAATCGCTCCGGGCATTAGTTTCCTTCCAGTGCTGGGTACTTACTTGTCCAGAATTTCGCGCGCCTTCTTTGCCGCCTCGGTTCCTGGGTATTTCTTAATGATGTCCTCCAGCGCCAAGGCGTACGGGATTTTCTTCCCGGCTTCGCGTAATGGTTCTGCGGCGCGCAGCTTCGCGTTGGCAGCCTTTTCGTTGGCCTCGATCGCCGCTTGCAGGTCGGTCTCTTTCTTGTCGGCGGCGTCCTGCTCTGCCTTCGCCTTGATCTCTTCCGGGCTCGGCCCCTTCTTGATCGGTGGCAGCTCGCGTACTTGGGCGTCGTCCTGGCGTTTCGCGTCTTCCGGCCGGACGGTCGGAATTTCCTCAAGCTGCCGTTCGGCCTCTCGCTTGGCCTTCTCTTCCATCTTGGCCTTTTCAATCGCAACGCGCTGCTGGAAGTCGCCGTTCTTCTTCTGCGCATCGTCAACGGCGGTGCTCACGGTGCTTGCCCCGAACCACATACATCCGCCACAGGCGAAGATGCAGACCAGAGTAAAGCAGATAAAGAACACGACGATGGCCGTCCCCACGCCCATCGCGCCGAAGAATCCGTACAACAGCCCCTTGCTTGGTTCGCTGCTCATGGAGTCTGACCCTTCACCAGAGAAATCGCGGCAACCGTCCATTCATCATGCGGCGGTCCGGCTTGCGAGTCAAGCGGGGGATGGGACAATGAATCACCGCTTCATCTTGGCCTGCTTGATTCGTCTTGGTGGCAACGGTTAGCATCATCATCCCAGGCCGCAGAACAAACCAAATCCGTCCGCCTGGTTCCTTCTTAGGGAGCAAACCTTGCAATCACTATCCAGCATCAAGAGCGAGGCTGATCGGGCGCGGCGAGAAACGACCGACCCCGGAACGAAGCGACTGGCGGAGGCCGTCGTTGAACTGTGCAAAGTCGTCGAGAACCTTCGCGGAATTGCGGATGACGCCCTGTCCACGGCGAAAAAGAATCGTCTGAAATAATTCGGCGCCGATCCCAGAAATGACACAGCCCCATGATCGATGTCTGTCGGGCCAGCAACAGTACAACGACAGGGGCTGTGTCGCGGTCCACGATACCGCTGGTATTCCGGCGTTTCAACGCTCGTCCGGCGGCCCCTTGGTTTTATTTGATCCAAAACGGCCTTTCTCGCGTTAAACTCATCGTTGTCTCGCCAATCGATGGTTGAACCGGCATGATGTCGAAAAATGTCAAACAGGGCTTTACAAGTCGTCGCGCTGGTCCTGGAACTCTCCTCGGCAGTTTTCATGGTAATGGGCGTGCTTACTCCCGATACCGTTCGCGGCGCGGGACTCCAGTTTGCGAAATGGCTTAATGGGGAATCGCGATCGAGCATTATCGAATCTGCGAGAATTAGCGTCGTCGGTCCTCCGAAAAGAGACACATGGCTCGAACACGTCGGCTACCAATGCGGCATTCACTTTGCGGCCCAGATGCTCACGTTCTTCCTGGGCGTGTTTCTGGTCTGGCTCGTCTTTCTAATTGCATCGGTCTGTGGCTTCATCTTTCACAACAGGATTGAAATCCCGGGCATTGCGGCTAGTACCAGTTCTCGACTTATCTGGTGGGGCTCGGCAACCGGGATTCTCATCGTGACTTCGTCGTACATCGCATTTCTTTCCGATCAATTCAGCCACAAGCCTGGTGCTCGCGACAAAAGGGTCGCTGCTCTTTTGCGTCCGTTTGGTTGTTTGGCGGTCGTGTTGCGGCCTTTCGTCAAGCCGACTGTTTGGATTGTTTCGATATTCACCCTTTACCTTCCGCAGCAATGGTTCCGATGCCTCAAGGTCGTACATCGACAAGGCGTGAACTGGCTGCTCACGTTGATTGGTTTTGCAATGTTCCTCGTTTCGGTGGCCCTTCAGGCTTTCACTCTTTTCCGGTCCGAGTGATTGGCTGGGTCAGCTTCGAACTCCCACGACGAGAAATCCGGTCCAGGAGGGATTATGGAACCTGCCAAGGATTTGGAACAGCAGAAGCTCGCGCTCGAAATCGAAAAACTTCAGGCAGAGATTCGCGGGCCCTGCAATCGCTGGTATGTTCCCGCGATTATTCAGGCCATGCCTGCCGCACTCCTTGTGGTTGCCACGTTCGTTGTGGCTCTCGCCACAGGAATTTTTGACGCGAAGCGCGTCTGGATTGAAGTCACAAACGAACGGCTCAAGATTGAACAGCACAATCTCGAACAGCAAAACGCGGTCGAACGGCGCGAGTTGGCGCGATATCAACATGAAGCGGAAACGATTCGCAAACTTCAGGAATCGTTCCCGTTCTCATTCGTTTTCTTCTTGCGCGATCTCGACGGGCTGGCTGTCGTTCTTGAGGGATTCAACTTCGGTGGTGGTTCTCTTAGATTTACGGACGCGGGCGGCAACGTTCTTTCTGCGCTGGAAGAAATTGACAAACTCGAAAATGTGAAGCATCTGCAATTGGTCAAGGTTGGCCTCGACGGTTCCGAGGCGGAGCGGCTATCAAAGATGCGAATCGAAAGAATTTGCATGACCGAGATGGAGATCGGTGACTCGGTCATTCGTCAGCTCGCTAAAAATAAATCGCTAAAAGTCCTTGGGCTTGATAAATGCACCGTCTCCGAAGCCGTAGTTGCTGAGTTGAAGAGGGATCGTCCCGACATTAAGGTTGGCGATGGGATTGAAACAGCAATTCAAGGCAGAATACTCCCAAGGAAATGAGCGCGGCTTTCTCCTGACGTCGTTGTGCAGCCGCTTTATGGATCCAGTTCCTGATCATCCTTGCGGCGGTTGGCGAAATCGCCATCCAGCAGCTCGCGCACTCGGGGCAAGAGGTCCTTACTGCGGCCGTTGAAATGCAGCGTGCAGGGCTTCACGCCCGTTTCGCTGATCGTCGGGCGGTCGGTTCAGTCGTCCTCGCGGCGACCAGCGAAATAGCTCGCCAGCAATTCCACGACATGCGGCTTGGTGGCGATTGCCGTCTCGGTCCAGCTCCACAGGCCGTTGGCGTCGATCTCGATGTCGGTGTCGCGGTCGAACCCGGACCCCAGCAATTCAATCCAGCGCTGGCGGTATTTGCGGTTTGCGCTGCTGCCGTGGTACAGGTGCATGACGTCGGCTGGCAGGTAACCGATGGCCCCCCCAATGGCGGCGGCGATCGGCGTGGCCCATTCGGCAATCTGCTGCGACCACTTCTCCGGGAGCGTATTGTCCCACGGGCGGGCCCCAGTCGTCGCCCAAAGCTGCATGACGTCTCCGCTGCCGATGATGTTGTCGTCGCGTATCGCGTGCCTTTGTGGTCGCGCGCTTCCGGTCGTAGGCGGACGATGACCCCGCGGGCTCTGACGCCGTCTTTGCTGCGAACATCTAACCTGCCATGTCGGCGATTTGTTTGACGGCCCGGAGCGCGCTCGCGAAGTCACCCACCGCAATCATCTGGCGGTAGAGTTCCCGGCTGGCTTCGAATGCCCAGCCGCGGATCAGCTTCTTGTCGAGGTCACCGGCCTTCGTGATTTCATCCAGCGCTGCGGCAATGAGTGGTCGGGAGTCCGCTTCCGGCCACGTCGTCTGGATGGCTTCGATGATGTGGGCTTCCGTCTGCCCCTGAACAATCCACAAGAAAACCTGCGTCACCTTCGCGACGTCTTGCGCGGCCTGGGTTGTAGTCGCATCATGCCGGGCACTTTGCTCAACAAAATGAGTTCTTCTTCAGGCTCCGAAGCGGCGCTGGCGACGCCGGACGGGAAACGAACGGGCGGCTTGATTCCTAATCGAGATGCGCGCGAAGGCGCAACAGTAGCGGACACGGGATGTCCTCCAGCGTGTGGGAGTTGTTAGGCAGGATGCAGTACTCACTGCGCCTGCCTAACGTTGACGGCCAGCTATCCCTGGCGGTCCTCACCCATTCACGCGAGGACGTTACTTCCAACGGTCCATTAACCCAAGTGGTTGTCGCATTGCAGCCACAACGCGGCAGACTCTGAACGATGGACTCGTCTGCGCCGATCACCTTGACCGGATACCGATCACGTTGACCGGATGTCTGAATTCAGTAGTTCCAAGTTCGGCAGATTGCTCTAGGTGAACGCAAGGCCCCTCCTCAGAATGGCTTGTGTCAAGAAGACCAGCCTGGGAGGGAGCCCATGCGTTCAAGGAAGATTGGTAACATA
>Ga0137463_1000190_pt1 | contig 23431 bp, 26 predicted proteins | sample EasRivERMGT800_2_FD_102333 | JGI IMG/M metagenome (GOLD analysis project Ga0137463, IMG submission 102333) | Soil microbial communities from meander-bound floodplain in the East River, Colorado, USA - East River MetaG ERMGT800_2 | ecosystem: Environmental > Terrestrial > Soil > Floodplain ...
ATGGTCCCTGCTCGCGCGTCACCTGGTTGTGGTACAGCTCTATCGGATTGATCGCGCGACTGCCGTACTCGTCGTCTTGCGCGAAGGGCTTGAAGACGGATGTCAGGAGGACGCGAGCTCGAGGTCCCTTGGGGTGCTGCATCGGAAGCCCATAGTCTGACCGCTTTATCCGCCGCGCCGTATGACGTAAATCATTCAGCTCAATCGAGACGCTGTCGGCTCCGGGCGAAATCTGGATCGAGTCCAACTTGTCGTACTGAGAGGTGGGGCAGCTACTCATTTGGTGCCCGATCATGCGTCTCCTGCCTGCCGACGGATATGTTTGCGCCGCTGCGCTTCAGATTCGAACTCCTCCAATTCGGGATCCAGCGCGTCGCGCGCAGAGACAATTCCGATGGGCTCGCCGTTTTCGACCACCGGTACGTGACGGAAGCCATTCTCGTGCATCATGAGCAATGCGTATCCGAATGACTCGTCTGGCGTGACAGTCTTAGGCGCCGGAGTCATTACATCAACCAGCCGGGTGGTCTGCGCATCGCGGTCTTGCGCGATGACGCGAAATACGGCATCCCGCTCGGTAAAAATGCCGACCAGACGTTTGTTTTCGACCACCATGACCGCACTGACTTCGTTTTTTTTCATCAGTTTGGCCGCTGTACTGACACTGGTATCCGGCGGAGCAATGAGAAACTTCTTCTGCTCCATGACGTTTCGAATCGGTTCACTTAACATGAATGCATCCGGCTCCGTAGTGGAATTGCTCAAGGCTACCCCCGCTTCCAGTTCCCGGAGCAGCGGTGCCGTGGCGACGGCGAGAGCGCTCCTTCAGATTCGAGAGCAGCGCGAACAGAACGAATAGAAACGCGAGAGGGGCCTGCCAGCCGACGCGCCTGAACATCAACCAGTGGCTCTCACGCTGGTCGTGGGCACCACCGTGGGCCATCGAGACGATTCCGTCGAACAGCGAGATAGCCGCGAATAGCGCCGTCATCACTACGAACGCGGTCATTAGAGACATACAAGCCTCCTTTTCATCCTGCGAGAACATATTCACTGATGTCCCGTATTGCTTGCAATCCAACGCCAAATCCTCGCGAGGCATATTGATCGGCGTCAACTGAAACGGCTTATTGCAATGCAACAAGCAGGGCTCGGTAGGAAGCGCGCCGACGCGAACAGAGAAACACGTCGCGCCGATCGGGGCCTGGCGGTACGGGGGCGTAACTCGCGGGGCTACGTAGAGGTGCGGAACTGCCTTCGTCTCTGCCGAGCCAAAGCCGCATCCTCTCGTTCTGCCGTGCTCTTGAGGCGAAACTCTGAGGACAGGACAAGGAGTTTGCACAGCGCTACTTGCGGCTGCTGGTGTCGGAGGTTCGATTCACGGTGAAGGAAGTGATGCCCAAGGACAGCTATTCCGCCCTGGAGCACGCTGTGGGACAAAGCGGAACACTCGCTCCTGCCGGAGTGCCCAGTTTTGTCCCGGGTTGGCTCGGCTACTCCGGCGTAGTGACCTCACCCCAGACGGATCGAATTTTTTGCGGAGCACAGCGAAGCGTATAATAATCGATAGTTTTTTTGGTGTCCGGGCTGCCTCGGCGGCCCGGGTTAAACGGGAAACAGGAGCCGAATAATTCGGCGACCTGTGCTGCCCCCGCAACGGTAAGCAAGTGCGGATGCGCTTCACGAGACCCTCCCCGGGCCTCGAACCACTGCGGCGTTATGCTGCGGGAAGGTGAGCGCATCAAAACTTGTCAGCCCGGATACCGGCCAGAAAACAGGCGAAGCGGTTGCGGGAGGCGACCGTCGGTGCGCAAGCGATGCGCCGGACGGCGTTGCGCCTGTATCCCGATCTCTCTCCCCTGACGCTTCACGTCAGGTATCGGTCAGCGGGGACGTTGACCAGATAAGGGAGAATACCCATGGGCAATGAGCGCCCAATTCAACCGTATTTGATCGGCTCACTATTCCTTTCCCTCTCCATATCGGCTCTGGCACAACATCAGGACGAAAACCCGCGCGACGCGGTGGTGGTCACCGCGTCGCGGCTAGAGCGGCAGTTGACAGACACCATCGCTCACACCACGGTGATCACGGACAAGGATATCCGCGAATCGCAGGCTGTCGACTTGCCGAGTTTGTTGCACCGCGAGGCCGGCTTCGAGTTCGTGCAGAACGGCGGCGTTGGCACCACGAGCAGCATTTTCATGCGCGGCGGAGATGGCCGCCAGGTGCTGATCCTGATCGATGGCGTGCGCGCCGGCTCGGCAACGACCGGCACTACCGCGATCGAGAATGTGATGCTCGATCAGGTCGAGAGGGTGGAGATCGTGCGCGGCAATGTCTCGGCGCTGTATGGTGCCGGCGCCATCGGCGGCGTGATCCAGATATTCACCAAGCAGGGACATGGCACGCCGCGCGCCCAGGCGCAGGCGATGGCAGGTTCGCGCGGCACCTACCGCGTTTCGGCCGGCAATGCCGGCAGCGTGGACGACACGCGTTTCAGTCTGAACGTCTCGCAGTTCGAGACTCGCGGCTTCTCGGCCATCAATACGCAGCAGGCACCCAAAGCCAACCCGGACAATGACGGCTATAAGAATCTCAGCTTGTCGGGGCAGATCGCGCAACGTCTGACCGCCGGCCACGAGATCGGTCTGCGCGTCTACCAGAGCGCCGGCAAGGTCGAATACGACAACGCTTTTGGCACGCCGACCGAACTCGATAACGCGAAGAATGCGCTGTCGAACCTGGCGCTGTACTCGAACAACCAGTTCACCTCGTTCTGGACTTCGCACCTGACTTTTGCGCAGGGCAAGGACAAATCGGAAAACTTCGTGAGCGGCAAGACTCCGACGCTCTTCGAAACTGCGAATACGCAGTCCTTCTGGCAGAACGATTTCAGCTTCGCCAAGGAGCACGTCGTCACCGCCGGACTGGAACGGCAGGAGCAACGGGTGGACAGCACGACCGCCTACACGTATACCGGCCGTAATGTGAACAGCATGATGCTCTCTTATAATGGTCGATCCGGCGATCACCAGCTGCAGGCGAGCAAGCGACGCGACAGTTATTCCGACTTCGGTGATGCGGATACATGGCTCGCCGGTTACGGTTACGACTTCACGCCGAGCTGGAAAATGACGGCGATGAGATCAAGCGCCTTCAGAGCACCTACCTTCAATGAGTTGTTCTTTCCGGGGTTCGGCAATCCCAACCTGCAACCCGAAAAAACCCAGAGCAACGAACTCGGACTACAGTATGTCGCCGACGGTCAACTACTTCGGGTGGTGACGTTCCGCACCGAATACCGGGACCTGATCCAATCCGTGGCGGTGGCGCCTGGTATTTTCCAGGCACTGAACATCGGGGAAGCGCGGGTCAAAGGCACCGAGCTGAGCTACACCGGGCAGTTTCAGGGCTGGGACATGCGAGGGAGCCTGACGGCGCAGGAGCCGATCAATACCGCGACCGGGGCCCAGTTGCGCCGTCGCAGCAAGACTTTCGGCAATCTGGTGGTGAACACCACGCTTTCCCGCTGGCGGCTGGGCTCGGAATTGATTGCGAGCAGCTCGCGTCCGGACAACGATATCGTCACCGGCGCGCCGGTGACACTGGGCGGCTATGCCGTGGTCAACCTGATCGCAAGTTACCCGATCGAGAAAAACCTGTTCGTTGCGGCGCGCTTGGAAAACGCCTTCGATGAGCACTACCAGGTCGCACATGGCTTCAACACGCCGGGTCGCGGGCTGTTTGTCTCGCTCAACTGGCGGCAGTAGGAAGACGCTTGCGACGCGCGTTGCTCATCTGGCTGGCTCTCGCGGGGGTGGCGCTCGCCGCGTTTGCCCTCGCGCTGGTCACCGGCAGCAGCCGGGTGGTGCCGCTCGATCTGTTGCAGGTGCTGCTCTCTTCCGGCGACAGCATCACCGGCGAGATTGTCATCAGGCTGCGTCTGCCGCGCGCACTGGCTGCATTCGCCACCGGCGGTCTGCTCGCGCTGGCCGGCGCCCTGATGCAAATTCTGCTGCGCAATCCGCTCGCCGATCCTTACGTGCTCGGCCTCTCGGGCGGCGCGGCGGTCGGCGCGCTGGGCGCTATGCTCCTCGGGCTCGGCGCGCTTGCTGTCAATATTGGCGCGGCCGGTGGGGCGCTCGCCTCCATCCTGATCGTGTTCGCACTGGCGCGGCGCGACGTCGGCAGGCAGCAGTTGTTCGGCGCGCTCGATGCCTCGCCGCGTCTCTTGCTCACTGGCGTGATGCTCGCCGCCGGCTGGGGGGCGATTATCACCCTAATGCTCACGCTGGCACCCGAGGCCAAGCTGCGCGGGATGCTGTTCTGGCTGATGGGCGATCTGAACGGAGCCGAATCGTGGTTGCCGGCGCTACTGGTACTGGCGGTTGCTCTCGCCGTGATTTACCCGGTGGCGCGCGAGCTCAACGTGTTGTTGCGCGGCGAGGCGCAGGCGCATGCGCTCGGGGTGCGCGTGGCGCCGCTGCGCCGCATGGTGTATCTCGTCGCCTCGGTAGCGACGGCGCTTGCCGTGACTACCGCCGGCACCATCGGATTTATCGGACTGGTGGTGCCGCATGCGCTGCGCCTGGCCCTGGGCAACGATCAACGCATATTGCTGCCGGCCTGCGCGCTGGCCGGCGGCACGCTGTTGCTGCTCGCCGACACCGCGGCGCGCACCGTCATCGCGCCGCAGCAGTTGCCGGTGGGCGTGATTACCGCGCTGATCGGCGTGCCCTCCTTCCTGTTTCTGCTGATGCGTAATCCGGGGAAAGCATGACTGTGCCGCTGCTCGATGTGCGCGACCTGGCTCTCGATGTGGGCGGGCGCGCCCTAGTGCGCGAACTGAATTTCCGGCTCAACGCCGGCGAGGTGTGGTGCATGCTCGGCCCGAACGGTTCGGGCAAAACCACTTTGCTGCACACTGTGGTGGGCCTGCGCGAACCGCAGGGCGGCTCGGTGCGATTGGCCGGGCGCGCACTGCGCGACCGCCCGCCGGCCGAGGCGGCGGGCCTGCGCGGTTTTATGCCGCAGACCTTGCACGACGCTTTCAGCGCGAGTGTGATGGACAGTGTGGTGCTGGGACGTCATCCGTATCTCGCGCGCTGGCAATGGGAGGACGAGAACGATCGCGCGCTCGCGCAGGCGGCGCTCGCGGCGGTGGATCTGGCCGGATTTGAGGCGCGCGACGTGCTGACGCTCTCCGGCGGTGAGCGCCAGCGCGTGGCATTGGCGGCGCTGCTCGCACAGGATGCGCCGCTCCTGCTGCTCGATGAGCCGGTGTCGCATCTCGACCTGCATCACCAAGTGCTGGTGCTGACGCATCTTGGAAAACTGGCGCGAGAGCGCGGCAAGGGCGTGCTGTTCACGGTGCACGATCTCAACCTCGCCGCACGCTTCGCCAGCCACGCCCTGATTCTTACGCCGCAGGGTGCGGTACGACAGGGGCTGGTCAACGAGGTGATGACCGAAGCCGAATTGCAGCGCGCGTTTGGCCATCGCGTGGTGCGGATCGAGGTAGCCGGCCGGACCCTATTTGTGGCGGAGTGATCATGAGCGATGAAGACACCGACATCAACGCGCGTCACAAGGCGCGCATGCAGCGCAGGAAGGCCGTGGTCGATGAAAAGATGCGGGCGGCGCGGCGCGATGCCGGCCTGCTTATCGTCGCGACTGGTAACGGCAAGGGCAAGTCGAGCTCGGGATTCGGCATGGTGGCGCGCGCTCTCGGCCACGGCATGAAGGTCGGTGTGGTGCAGTTCATCAAGGGTGCCATCCAGACCGGCGAGGAACGGTTCTTCCGGCGTTTTCCAGACGAGGTGGAGTTTCATATCGCGGGCGAGGGCTACACCTGGGAGACGCAGGACCGCGAGCGCGACATGCGCAAAGCCGAGGCCGGGTGGGCCCATGCGCGGCGCATGCTCGCCGACCCCGCTCTCGGGCTGGTGCTGCTCGACGAACTCAATATTGTGCTCAAGTATCGCTATCTCGACCTGCGGCAGGCGGTCGTCGATTTGCGGGCACGTCCGGCGATGCAGCACGTGGTGATCACCGGCCGCGGTGCGCCGCCCGAGCTCATCGACGCAAGCGATACGGTGACTGAAATGAATCTGAGGAAGCACGCCTTTCAGCAGGGCATCCGCGCACAAAAAGGCGTGGAGTGGTAAATGCTATCAACGCACAGCGTCGTAACCACACAGAGAGCCGCCATGAAATTTTCCATTGTCCCGCTGTCCTCCGAACTCGAGGCCGCGCTGCGCGGGAAAATCGACGCCAAAACCAAGCCGCTCGGCGCGCTGGGCCGGCTGGAGACGCTCGCTTTGCAGATCGGCCTCATTCAGCAGACCGAGTCGCCGAAGCTCGATCGGCCGCAGATACTGCTCTTTGCCGGCGATCACGGCGCGGTGGCCGAAGGCATCAGCGCTTACCCGCAGGAGGTCACCTGGCAGATGGTGCACAATTTTCTGTCCGGCGGCGCGGCGATCAACGTGTTTGCGCGCCAGGCGGGCATCGCGGTGCAGGTAATCGACGCCGGGGTGAATCATGATTTTCCGGCGCAGACCGGGCTACGCGATTGCAAGATCGCGCACGGCACCGCCAACTCCGTGCGCGAGCCCGCCATGAGCGCGGCGCAATGCGCGCGCGCCATCGAGACCGGTGCGCAGCTTGTACGTGAGTGCGCCGCGCAGGGCACCAACGTCATCGGCTTTGGCGAGATGGGCATCGGCAACACGGCATCGGCCTCGCTGCTGCTGCACCGCGTCGGCGGCGTGCCGCTCGCCGAGTGCATCGGACGCGGCGCGGGTCTGGACGATGCAGGCTTGGCGCGCAAGCGCGCGATTCTCGAGCGCGCTGCGGCGCGCCGACCGGGAACGCTCGCGCCACTGGAAGCGCTCACCGAGTACGGCGGATTCGAGATCGCCATGATGGTCGGAGCGTTTCTCGCCGCGGCGGAGGCGCGCATGGTGATCCTAGTGGATGGCTTCATTGCATCCGGCGCGCTGCTGGTGGCGAGCCGGATGCACCCGGCAGTGCTCGCCTACTGCGTGTTCGCGCACGTCTCGGCCGAGGCGGGGCATCGGCGCATGCTCGAATTGCTCGGCGCCCGGCCGGTGCTCGATCTGGACATGCGTCTGGGCGAAGGCACCGGCGCGGCGGTGTGCTATCCCGTGTTGCAGTCGGCAGTGAAATTCCTGAACGAGATGGCGAGCTTTGCCGATGCCGGCGTGAGCGAAAAGTCGCACTCCTGACCGTGAACATCCTCGCCGATCAAGCACGCCTTGTGCTGAGCGCGATCCGGTATTTCACGCGGCTGCCGGTGCCGCGCTGGGTCGGTCATTCGGAGCGCCAGTTGAACGACGCCTCGCGCTATTTCCCCTTGGTCGGCATTCTCGTCGGTCTGTTCGCCGGCGCGGTTTTCCTGCTCGCCATGCGCGTGTTTGCGCAGCCGGTTGCGGTGCTGCTGTCCATGCTCGCCGGCGTTCTGCTCACCGGCGGCTTTCACGAGGACGGCCTGGCCGACGCCTGCGACGGTTTCGGCGGTGGCTGGGACAAGCCGCAGGTGCTCGACATCATGAAAGATTCGCGCATCGGTAGCTACGGCGTGCTCGGACTCGTGTTCGCACTCGCGCTTAAGTTCTCCGCGCTCGCCGCGCTGCCTGTCGCCCGGTTCCTCGTCATTGCGGTGGCGGCGCACGCCTTCAGCCGCTTCATGGCGGTGTCGTTGATTTACACGCAGCGCTACGTGCGCGAGGACGTTAGCGCGCGCGCCAAGCCTGCCGCGCAGAGTCTCTCGACGGTCGGCCTCGTTTGCGCTGCGCTGTTTGGTTTGGCGCCGCTTGCCTGGCTCGGGACGGATGGCGCGGCGGGCGCCTCGGGCGCGTTCGCGCTGCGGCTCGCGCTCGCGCAGTACTTTTATCGACGCATCGGCGGCTACACCGGCGACTGCCTGGGCGCCGTCCAGCAAGTGACCGAGATCGGTTTTTATCTCACGCTGCTCGCATGGATCTCTATCTGATCCGCCACACCCGCACGCAGGCTGAGACCGGCGTGTGCTACGGCCGGCTCGACGTGCCGCTCGCGCCGACCCATGCCGAGGAGTGCGCCGCGGTGCTCGGCCGTCTTCCCGCGGCGCAGGCGTTGTGGAGCAGCCCGCTCGCACGCTGCCGCGTTCTGGCCGAGGCGATCGGCAAGCGTATCGGCGTCGCGCCGAGGATCGACGCGCGGCTGTGTGAGCTGAATTTCGGCGAGTGGGAAGGCCGGCGCTGGAATGCACTCGAGCGCGACCAGAGCGAGCGCTGGTCGGCGGATTACTGGAGCGTCGCCCCACCCGGAGGCGAGACGTATCGCGAGTTGCACGAGCGGGTCGGCGCGGTGCTGGCGGAGATTCTTGCGCGGGACGCGCAGCGGGTTGTGCTCGTGACGCATGCCGGGCCGATTCGCGCCGTGCTGGCGCGTTGCGTGCCAAGCGGGCCACGGCGCTATCCGGAACTCGAACTCGAATATGGCGGGATCACTTTGCTACGCGCCGGCGAAGCCGGCTGGCGCCTGGAGTATGTCAATGGCTAGCGGGGCGCCGGCGTTGACGTGCCCCGCGCTGCTGGTGTCGGGATGCGCCTCGGGCGAGGGCAAGACCACCGTCACCGCAGCACTCGCACGCTACCATGCGCGCGCCGGGCGGCGGGTGAGGGTGTTCAAGTGCGGGCCTGATTTCATCGATCCGATGATTCTGGAGCCGGCGAGCGGCGCGCCGGTCTACAACCTTGACTGCTGGATGGTCGGCGTCGAGGCTTCGCGCGCGCTGCTTGCGGCGGCGGCGCGCGAAGCCGACCTGATTCTCGTCGAAGGCGCGATGGGGTTGTACGACGGCGAGCCGAGCGCCGCCGATCTGGCAGTGACTTTCGGCCTGCCGGTGGTGGCGGTGATCGACGCAGGCGCCATGGCGCAGACTTTCGGCGCTGTGGCAAAGGGCTTGAAGGAATACCGCAGCGTGCCGTTTGCCGGCGTCATCGCCAACCACGTCGCGAGCGTGCGCCACGGCCGCATGCTGGCCGAGAGTCTGCCGCCGGACATTGCGTTGCTTGCTGCGCTGCCCAAGACGGCGCGACCTTTTCCGGAGCGTCATCTCGGTCTGGTGCAGGCCGGCGAGCTGCCCGAACTGGCCGCCATACTCGATGCGCTCGCCGATCTCGTGCAGGAAAGCGGCTATACAGCGCTGCCGCCGGCGGTCGCGTTCGCGCCGCAAGCAGCTCCCTCTCCCGGGGCGCTGCTTGCCGGGCGGCGCGTCGCTGTGGCCCGCGACGCCGCGTTTTCCTTTCTCTATCGCGCCAATCTCGATTGCCTTGCCGCGATGGGCGCCGAGCTGATTTTCTTTTCGCCGTTGGCCGACGAAGCGGTACCGTCGACCGACGCGCTTTATCTGCCGGGCGGTTACCCGGAGCTGCACGCGGCGCGGCTCTCCGGCAACCGCCGCTGGCTGGATTCCGTGCGCGCGTACGTCGCCGGGCAAAAGCCGCTGCTGGCAGAGTGCGGCGGCATGATGGTGCTGTTCGACTCGCTGACCACGTTGGATGGTGCCAAGCATGCGATGGCCGGGCTGCTGCCGGGCAAGGTGACGATGCGCGAGCGCCTTGCCGCCATCGGACTGCAATCGCTTGTCCTGCCGCAGGGCGAGCTGCGCGGGCACAGCTATCATTATTCGCAGCTCGCTACACCGCTCGCGCCGGCATGGTGTTGCACGACGCACCGCCACGGCAAGGGTGAGGCGGTCTATCGCCTGGGGGCGACTGTCGCCTCCTATCTGCACACCTACTTCCCGTCCAATCCGGCTGTCATCGCCGCGCTGCTCACGGGAGAGCCATGAGCGATTTCACGCGTGAGCAGATCGAGACGGTGTACCGTGTTCTCGAAACGCGGCGCGACATGCGTCACTTCCTGCCCGATCCGGTGGACCCGGCGGCGCAGCGGGTCGACCTGAGCAAGCTGGTTTTCACCGATTACTGGGGCGAGCCCGCCGGGCAGGAGAACCCGGCATGATCACGCTGATCACCGGCGGCGCACGCTCGGGTAAGAGCGCGCATGCGGAGGCGCTCGCCGCGCAGAGCGGCCTGGAGGTCGTTTATATTGCAACGGCGTACGCCGGCGATGCCGAGATGGGTGAACGTATCCGGCGTCACCGCGCGCGCCGGCCCGTCAACTGGCTCACGCTGGAGGAGCCGGTTGCGCTTGGCGCGGCGCTGCGCGCGCATGCGCGCGCCGGGCGCTGCATCGTGATCGATTGCCTCACCCTTTGGCTCACCAACCTGATTGTTGCCGACCATCTGGGTGGCGGTGACGTTGCGACGATCGCGCCCGGTGCGCGGTTCGCCGCCGAGCGCGCCGACTTTCTCGATGCACTCCAGGCATCGCCCGGGGAGTTGATCGCGATCGGCAACGAGGTCGGCATGGGGGTGGTGCCGCTGGGCGCGCTCAACCGTTTTTTCGTCGATGAAGCCGGCCGCCTCAACCAGGCGATCACCACCTTCGCCGGCAAAGTAGTGTGGATGGTCGCCGGCTGTCCCGTTGTGGTGAAGGGCGGTGGGTGAGATGCTGGCCGGACTTACCCTGACCGAGGTGTTCATGTTGCTTGGCATCGGCATTGCGCTCGATGCCGTGTTCGGCGAACCGCGTCGCCTGCATCCGCTGGCGGGATTCGGCCGGTGGGCCGATTGGCTCGAGGGAAGATTGAACATCGCGCCGCTGGGCACAGCGTTCGGGCGCCGCCTGCTTGGCGCATTTGCGCTCGCCGTGACGGTCGGTGCGCCAGTGCTCGTCGTTGCGGCGGCAGTTGCGCATGCCCCGGTCTGGGTGGCTGCGTCGCTCCATGTCGCCGCGCTTTATTTTGCACTTGGCGCGAAGAGTCTTTGGGAACACTGTCACTGCGTCACCGATGCGCTGGCCGGCGCGGATCTCGTCCGCGCCCGTGCACTCGCGGCGCGTATCGTGACTCGCGATTTGCGCGACGCATCGGTGTCCGACGTGGCGCGCGCCGCGGTGGAATCGGTTCTGGAGAACGGCAACGACGCGGTGTTCGGGACTCTGTTCTGGTTCGCGCTCGGCGGCGCGCCGGGGGCGATCGCCTATCGGCTGGTGAACACGCTCGATGCGATGTGGGGCTACAAAACGCAGCGGTTTCTTCATTTCGGCTGGGCCGCGGCCCGGCTGGACGACGTCATGAACTATGTTCCGGCGCGTCTGACCGCGCTCACCTATGCGCTGCTCGGGGATACGCGCGCCGGGCTGGCCTGCTGGCGAGCCCAGGCACGCGCTTGGGAGAGTCCCAATGCCGGACCGGTGATGGCCGCGGGCGCAGGTGCGCTCGGGCTCGAGGTGGGCGGTGCGGCAAGCTACCACGAACGCATGGAAGAGCGCCCGCGGCTCGGGGCCGGGCATGCTCCCGCGGGCGCGGACATCGATCGTGCGCTGCGCCTGGTTTTTTCCGGTGTGGCGATCTGGTTCGGGCTGCTGGCGCTGCTTGTGCTGGTGGTGAGGTGGAGCACGTATGCCTGAGCACGGTGGCGATCTCGCTGGCGCATCCCGGGAGTACCGCATTCCCGTGGAGCGCTGGCTCGACCTTTCCACCGGTATCAATCCGCTCGGCTATCCGGTGCCGCTAGTGCCGGCGAGCGACTGGCTGCGCCTGCCCTCGGACTTGGGCCCGCTGCGACGCGCGGCCAGAGACTACTATCAGGCCGACAGCCTGCTGCCGGTCGCCGGCACCCAGGCGGCGATCCAGGCGCTGCCGCGGCTGCGCCCGCGTTCGCGAGTGATGTTATCCGTGCCGACCTATAACGAGCATGCGCATGCCTGGCGGCGCCACGGCCATGCGGTGCGGATGGTGGCTGCGCGGAATTTCGACGAGCATCTGGTGCAAGCCGATGTGCTCATCGTGTGCAACCCGAATAATCCGAGCGGCGAGCGTATCGACACCGCGCAGTTGCTTGAGTGGCATGCCAATCTTGGTGCGCGGGGCGGCTGGCTGATCGTCGATGAGGCCTACATCGACGCCACGCCCGAGGCGAGCCTGGCCGTGCACGCGGTCCGACCGGGTCTTGTCGTGCTGCGTTCGCTGGGAAAATTTTTCGGTCTCGCCGGCGCACGCGTCGGCTTTGTATTCGCCGGCGCGGATGTGTTGCGTGCGTTGCAGGACGAACTCGGTCCCTGGACTGTGTCCGGGCCGGCGCAGTTCGTCTCCTGTGCGGCGCTTTCAGATCGCATCTGGCAGGCGCGCACGCGCGCGGCACTGACCCAGGCTGGCCGGCGGCTCAATGCACTGCTGGCGCGTGTCGGCATCGCCGCTCAAGGCACGGCGCTGTTCCAATGGTGGCAGGATAAGCGTGCTAGGGAGCTGCACCGCGATCTCGCCCGGCAGGCGATCCTGACGCGCGAGTTCCGCGGCATCGAGCCGGGCGGCATCCGCTTCGGCCTACCCGGCGTCGAGGAAGAATGGCAGCGGCTGGAACAGGCGCTCGATCGTGGCATGAAATACAGGGAGTAAATGCAATGCGCATGAATGTTCCTCTGCGGTTCGCGCTTGCTACGACGCTTGTGCTGTGCTCCGCCACCGCCAGCGCCGAGATTCGCCTCGTCGATGACAACGGCCAGACCGTCGTTCTCAGGCAGCCCGCGCAGCGCATCGTCAGCCTCGCGCCCCACGTCACCGAGCTGCTTTATGCCGCCGGCGCGGGCGAGCGTATCGTTGGCGCCGTCGAATACAGCAACTACCCGGAGGCCGCGAAGAAGATTTCGCGCATCGGCGACAACGTGCAGCTCGACCTCGAGCGCATTGTCGCCCTCGAGCCCGACCTGATCGTGGTCTGGCTGCACGGCAATGCGCAGCGCCAGCTCGACAAGCTGAAGAAGCTTGGCATCCCGGTGTTTTACAACGAGCCGCACCGGCTGGGCGACATCGCGCGATCCCTCGAGCAATTCGGCCGACTCGCCGGCACCGAGGTCGTTGCGGCGCGGGCAGCGAGCGCCTTTGCGGCGCGCGAGGCCGAACTGCGTGCACGCTACGCCGGCCGCGCGCCGGTGCGGGTGTTCTACCAGATCTGGCAAAGACCGCTGATGACCGTCAACGGCGAGCATCTCATCAGCGACGTAATCCGATTGTGCGGCGGGCAGAACGTATTCTCCGATCTGAAACCGCTGGTGCCGGTGGTCTCGATCGAGGCGGTGCTGGAGGCTGACCCGGAGGCGATCGGCACCGCGATCATCGATGCCAAGGCGCAGGACGGACTGGAGGGCTGGACAAAATGGCCCCGCCTCACGGCCACCGTACATGACAATTTTTTTCTCATCCCTACCGATCTCATCAGCCGTCTTGCGCCGCGCATCCTGGAAGGCGCACAGCAGATGTGCGAGCACCTCGATGCGGCGCGCGCCAGGCGACCGAAAGAGCAACCATGAACTACCGGCGCATCGCCTGCCTGTCGACGGAAGCAGTGGAGACGCTCTACCTGCTCGGGGCCGAGGATTGCATTGCCGGCATTTCCGGCTTCACCACGCGTCCAGCGCGCGCGCGCAAGGAAAAGCCCAAGGTGAGCGGTTTCTCCAGCGCCAGGATCGAGCGCATCCTGGCGGTCGAGCCGGATCTGGTGATCGCTTTTTCAGATTTGCAGGCCGAGATCGTGCGCGAGCTGATTCGCGCCGGCGTCGAGGTGCACGTGTTCAACCAGCGCGATCTGGCCGGCATTCTGCGCATGATCCATGCACTCGCCGCGCTGGTCGGCAGGACGCAGGCCGGCGAGCGGCTCGTCGCCGGATTGCGGGCGGACCTGGAGGCGGCGCGCCGTCGTGCGCAGGATCGGTCGCGCCGCCCGCGCATTTATTTCGAGGAATGGAATGATCCGCTGATCTCGGGCATCCGCTGGGTGTCGGAATTGATCGAGGCAGCCGGCGGCGAGGACTGCTTCGCCGAGGAGTCGCGCCGTTCTTCGGCGCGCGAGCGCATCGTTGCCGATGCGGCCGAGGTGGCGCGACGCGCGCCGGACATCATCATCGGCTCCTGGTGCGGCAAGAAATTCCGCCCAGAGCAGGTGCGTGCCCGCCCCGGTTGGGAAACGGTGCCGGCGGTGCGCGACGATGAACTCCACGAAATCAAGTCGGCCGACATTCTCTCGCCCGGGCCGGGCGCGATCACCGAAGGACTGGCGCAACTCGAACTCATCGTGACGCGTTGGGCGCAGGCGGCGGCGAATCGGTCATGAAACCGAACCGGATGTGCGGGACGTTGATGGTGCAGGGCACGACCTCAGATGCCGGCAAGAGCACGCTGGTGGTGGGCTTGTGCCGCGTGCTGCGCCGGAGCGGCGTCAGCGTGACGCCGTTCAAGCCGCAGAACATGGCTCTGAACAGCGCGGTGACGGCGGAGGGCGGCGAGATCGGTCGCGCCCAGGCGTTGCAGGCCCAGGCCGCCGGCGTGCCGCCGCACACCGACATGAATCCGGTGCTGCTCAAGCCGAACTCCGATACCGGCGCGCAAGTCATCATCCACGGAAAGGCGCGCGCGGACATGGATGCGCGCACCTATCACGAGTACAAGCCGCGCGCGATGGCCGCGGTGCTGGAGTCGTATCGTCGATTGCAATCCCAGTACGATTGTGTGCTGGTGGAGGGCGCGGGCAGCCCGGCCGAGATCAACCTGCGCGAGCGCGACATCGCCAACATGGGCTTTGCCGAAGCGGCGGACTGTCCGGTGGTGCTGGTGGCCGACATCGATCGCGGTGGCGTGTTCGCGCACATTGTCGGAACGCTGGAGTGCCTGTCGGCCCCGGAGCGTGCACGCATCCGGGGTTTTGTCATCAACCGTTTTCGCGGCGATATCGAGCTGCTGCTGCCCGGGCTTGCGTGGCTTGAGCAAAAAACCGGCAAGCCGGTGTTCGGCGTGCTGCCTTATTTGCACGGCCTACATCTCGACGCCGAAGACGCGATCCAGCCGGAGCAGGTCGAGAAAACGGAAGGCGAGCGGCTGCGCGTGATCGCGCCGGTGTTGCCGCGCATCAGCAACCACACCGATTTCGACGTGCTGCGCGCGCACCCCCAGGTCGAGTTTAGTTTCGTCGGGCCGGGTATGCGCATTCCGCGCGCCGATCTCATCGTGCTCCCGGGCAGCAAGAGCGTGCAGGCCGATCTCGGCTGGCTCGAACGCGAGGGCTGGATAACGGAAATCAGACGACATCTGCGCTACGGCGGCAAGCTGATCGGTATTTGCGGTGGGATGCAAATGCTCGGCGCGCGGCTGCACGATCCGCACGGTCTGGAAGGTGCGCCTGGCAGCCAGCCCGGCCTTGGATTGCTCGATTACGAGACCACGATTGAGCCGGACAAACAGTTGCGCCAGGTGCGCGGCCGGCTCGCTATATCCGAGGCGCGCGTCGCGGGGTACGAAATTCACATGGGCGTCAGCACCGGCCCGGCGCTCGCAAATCCGGCAATCCGGCTCGACAATGGTCGCACCGACGGCGTGCTATCCGGGGATGGGCAGGTGCTCGCCACCTATCTGCACGGCTTGTTCGACGAACCGCAGGCCTGCTCGGCATTGCTTTCCTGGGCGGGTCTGGCGCGGCCCGCGGAAGTGAACCATGCCGCGCTGCGCGAGGCGAGCATCGATCGTTTGGCCAACGCGCTGACCACGCACTTGCAGATTGACTGGCTGCTCGCCACGATTCGCTAGGGAAGGTTTGAACGGTCCCGTCAGCTTGATGCTGAGCTGACCGGCTATTTCGCCAACATTGTAAAAAGGATGGGAAAGCTAGGGGCTTGGCCGTATCCGTTCCGGTTATTTATGTGACAGTGGACCGCGCGCTAACAGCTACATTTTTGCGACAGAATCCCGGTCGTTGCGAGCCCTTCAACTCAGCTACCGGTGGCATCCAAATACAATTCGCTGTTCTTTCCCCTGATACGTCCCTGTTAATTCCCTGATACGGCGCGCCCGTGCGACGCGGCTGTGCGGGCTATCTGCATCGATGAGCGGCCATATTTCGGCGAGAACGGCTTCCGGCTGAGAGCGAATTCGGAAGTCGGTCGCCTGTTGCATCCACAGCACGATTCCGTCCCCGCCGATCAGGATCGCGGCTGGTATGGCCATATCGCGGAACGGTCCGCGCTTGGGCGTGAAGTTGCGATTCTGCAGGTTATAGCGGCGGATGATTTCGAGCGACGGATCGGCCACGAGCGTCATCTTCCAGTTGCGCTTTCGCTTGAATTGCTTCAATTCCTCCACCGAGTCGTGGCTCACGGCGACAAGGTGAATACCGAGAGCGTCGAGATCGGCGCGGGATTCGCTCCATCGCTTCAGGTCGGCGACACAATACGGGCACCAGGTTCCCCGGAAAAACTTGAGCAGCACGTACGCTCCCGCGAGATCCGACAGGCGAAACTCCTTGCCCTCCGCGTCGAAGGACTGGAAGTCCGGCGCCTTCTGGCCCACGGCCACTGCGGCGCGCTGTCGCGGAAGGCCGCTCATGAAGGTGAGAAGAAACAGGAATGACGCGACAACAAGCGCGAGGCCGCCGACCGCGTAACCGACCGCGCCCGGGTGCAGGAGCAGCGCGCCTGTCGCGATCAATCCCGCAACACCTACCATGGCGCGTTCGACCGACGGCGTGAGCGGCGCGACGGCATTGGTCCAGACGACGACACCAGTGGCTAGAGCAAAAGCGCACAGCGCCAATATGATCCCTAGGCTCATTTTTCCGTTCTCCTTTTTATTTTCGTTCGCACATTGCCTCGCTGATATTCCATAGCCGCGCCGCCACTTTGCTGTCGTGCGTAATCGCTTTGGTCCGCCTTTCGCGGTAGCGCAGGAAGAAGCGGCCCGAAAGGCCGGCGATTCCCGGAGAGGATGCGACGTAGACGGATGTCCGCGCGCCCTTCTCCGGACTGGCGAAGAGGAAAGGAACCCGCTTCATCACCAATGGAAAGAGTGCGGGCAGGCCGCGCATGTTGTCGCCGAATCGCGTCCGCGTGGGGCTCGGACTAAGGCAGTTCGCCGTGACTTTCGTGCCCTTGAGACGCCGTGCCAGTTCGTAGGTAAACAGGATGTTCGCCAGCTTCGACTGGAAATAGGCCGCCAGGAAGTTGTAATGCTGCTCGCCTTGCAGATTGTCGAAGTCGAGCGTGGAGCTATACGTTTCTGATCCTACGGTTATGATGCGTCCTGTTGGTGCTGAACGCACGAGATCGAGCAGAAGACTCGTGAGCAGAAAAGGGGCGAGGTGATTCGTGGCGAAGGTCTTTTCGAAGCCATCGACACTCAGCTCCCTTGCTGAAAATATCGCACCAGCGTTGTTGATCAGCACGTCGACGCGTGGAAATCGATCGTGTACTTCTACGGCCAGGGCGCGAATGGATTCCTGAGATGACAAGTCTGCGATAAGGAGTGCCGGCGCTGTGCCGGTCGCGACCTTTTCGACCTCGACTCTGGCGTGGGTGCCGCGGCCGATATCGCGACATACCATGAGCACAGAGGCACCAAGCTCCGCCAATCGGCGGGCTGTTGCAAAACCGACGCCGCTGTTCGCGCCAGTGATCAGAACTATTTTGTCATGCATAGCTAATTCGGATTCCGCAGGTATGCGCGAGTTGGCCACCGGCTGCCGAACCACATGCGTCCGAGGAGTCCGTCCCGGCGGATGAACTGGTGGTAAAGCGCCGCGAGCGCGTGCACCGCCATGATCGTGATCAGCAGCTTCGCGATGAGGCCGTGGGCGACGCGCGTGGGGAACACCGCGAAGGACTCGGGCAAGGCAGCGCCGGAGCCGCCGAACAGGATCGACGGCAGCCCGGCGAGGATCGCCGTGGCAAGCCCGGTTCCGGCCATCGCCGCTATCAGAACGTAGAACCCGTAATGGTTGAGCAGGGCGAGCTTGTCCAGCACGGAACTGCCAGTCTTCGCGGGCACGGGCCTCGCGCTCGACATGCGGACGACGAAACGGACCGCCATCAATGCGAGGATCGCGATTCCGCCCGCCATGTGCGCGCGCAGCGCCTCGAGCTTCTCCGGAGACGAGTTGGGGATCTTCTTCATCACAAACGTGCCCAGGACCAGGGCGGCGACGACAAGTGCGGCCAGCAGCCAGTGCAATGCAACCAAGGCAGGGTGATAGCGCGACGGATTCATGATTGCTCCTTGGCCTCCTGGTGATTTTGGTGCAATAGGTGACGGTTCGCGTCGTTTGCTTGGCGCCATGAAACTCGCCGCCGCCCCGGCCAGAAGAAGGAGCCCGGAAACCTGCGCTCGAGCTTGAGCACATAGGAGACCAGCCACACGAAGAAATTGCGGACATGGCGCGCTTTTCGACCTTTGAGAATGAAAAAGGCCTGCCTTTCGTCGGGATAGCTGAAAAAGCCCACGCCACCGCGCCCGATCGCGACGCCTTGGCCGAAGGCGGAGAAGCTGAACGGCTGGAGGCGCCGCCCGACCCTCTGCGCCGCGATGACATCGGCGGCATGGGCTCCCGATACCAGAGCGGCGAACGCCGACAGTCGATAGGGCGCGCCGGTCGGAGCGATCGGATGGGCCGCGTCGCCGACCGCGAGGATATGCGCGTGAGAAATCGACCGCAGGCTGGGATCGACCCGGATCCGGCCCTGCGGGTCCGTCGCAAGGCCGGCGCCACGGGCGACCGGCGCCGAGCGCAGCCCGCCCGACCATACACAGATGTCACAGGCGATGGATCGACCTGTGTCGGTCATGACCCCGGTTGAGCGGACCTCGGTGACGGTCTCGGCGTCGATCAATCGGACACCCAATCGCGTGAGCCCGGCGCGCACGGCCTTTTCCACGCGCGCTCCCCTGAAGTCGCCGCATCGCGATCGGCTGACCATGGTCACCTCGGCGCCCGGCCAGGCGGTCTTGATTTCGCCCGCGACTTCGATCCCGGTCTCGGCGCCGCCGACCGTGATGACGCGCACCGGTTGACCGGCGCTCTCCCGCAGCCTCGAGCGCAGCGCCGCCGCGGAACGCGGGCCGTCGCCGGCCTCGAGCCGATAGGCGTGCTCGGCGGCGTCCGGAACATCGTCCACGTCGACATTCGAGCCCAGCGCATAGATGGCCTGATCGAACGCGAGTTCCCGCTCTTCGGTGCCGGTGGCGATCCGGATGCGCCGTCGGTCCGCATCGAGCGAAGTAACGCTGCCGCAGATGAATTCGACAGGGGTTCCCGCGACGAATGCCGAAATCGACGCGATGCGCGGCGTGACCGCGGCCACGATGCTCTCCTGCAGCCTGACTCGTTCCAGGAACTGGTCGCGAGCACTTACAAGGGCAATGCGCAATCGCCATTTTCGCCGACCGAGCCGCAGCGCGGCCATGAGCCCGGCGTAGCCGGCGCCCAGGATCACAACGTCATAAACACTGAAATTTCCTGTCGTCTGTGTCGCGCTCATACCTGCCTCCAATGATTGGCACCCTGCAGAACAAGACACGCCAGGAGGCTAACCAGGGCGTATTTTTTCTTCTCCATTTGTTGCATGCTCGTCTCCTTAAGAAAGCCGTGCGGTTGCCATCGCAACCACTGATACGACTAGTAGGGTTGCCGTCAGTCGAGCGGAAATTTTTACTCGATGTTCAAGTCCCTCAATTTCCGATTCCATTTGAGAAGTGAGTCGTCCCTGCGATCTAGCGACGTCCATCTTTGCAAGTTTCTTTTCGGCGGGCCCGCTACCGATAGCGCCGGTGAAAAATGAAATCACGGCCGTGGCAGCGCCAAGCGCGAGTACTTTTTCGGCGTTCATCCACGCGCCACTATGCAAATGCCGAAACAGGTAAATTCCGGTCAATAAACTGAAAACCGCAGCTGGGGCGATTATCTTTGCGCCGTGATTCACCATGGATTGTCGTAGAGCTCGCGACTTGGCAGGATCAGGGCTGGACTTCATGAACCAAAAGCCCACTAAAATGACAAAGCCGGCCCACAGCACGCTGCTTAGAATGTGGACTGACCTAACTGCCAAAACCAAAATCAAATCAGACATGATTCGTCTCCTTGTGCGGCGTTTGCCAGAGCAGTCTTTGTTTGCGTATCTTCCAAAGGCGTTTTCTGCGAATTCCCGTAGGGGCTCTTGTAGAGGACGGCTTCGCTCTCTAATTGCGCACGGTTCTTACAAATTTCTGCAACGCCACCCCAATCTGATGAGGAGAATCTTCCTGAAGGAAATGCCTGCCCTTGACCGTGACTTCCCGCTGGTTCGGCCAGGTCTGGCAGAACTCGCGGGTTCGACCGGTAACTATTGCGCCGGGATCGCCTGCGATGAGGAGTTTGGGAAGCGTGCTCCGGGACAGCCACTTCCCGTAGTTCTCGACGATCGCGGTGACGTCGGCCGGCTGTCCCTCGATCGGAATTTGTCGCGGCCAAACGAGCGTTGGTAGCCGTGCCTCCCGCTCGAGATACGGCGCCCGATAGGCAGCCATTTCCTCGTCGCTCAACTTGCGCAGGATGCCCCGCGGCAGCACGCCCTCTACGAAGAAATTCTCGCCGAGGACCAGATGTTCGCCCACGTTGGAGCGCAGTGTCTGGAAAATGCCGCCCGCATCCTGAAAATCTTCCCAGCGGCGCGGCAGAGCGATCGCCTCCATGTAGGCAATGGCCTGAACGTGCTCCGGAAAGCGGCTCGCCCGGTGGAATCCCAGGGCCGACCCCCAGTCATGCACGACCAGAATGACGTTTCGCGTCAGACCCAGGGTGTCGAACCACGCATCGAGGTAGCGTGCATGATCCGCGAACCGGTAAGACCGGCTCGGCGATTTTCCGGATTGACCCATTCCGACCAGATCGGGAGCGAGGCAACGTCCGAGGCCGCTCAGATAGGGGATGATGTTTCGCCACAAGTACGAGGAGGTCGGATTGCCGTGCAGAAACACGATCGGATCACCGTGGCCGGTGTCGACGTAACTGATCTCCGAGTCGAGTACCGCGACGCGCCGCCTCGGGTGAGGATCGGCTGCGCTAATTTGCATGGTGGTCATGACCAGTCTGAGGTTCGCCGGCGATTGATATCTCGCGCAGTCGGCGCCGCCTGCCTAGTTCAATGAGGATGCCGATCACCGAAAGCGTCAGGACGATCGCCTCGACTTGCAGCAAGCGGAGCGCCTCGGCGGCGGCCCCGTCGATCACGATGCCCAGGAATCTCACCGCGGTGACAATGCCGATCATCGTCGCAAGAACGACGAGCCCAATGAGAAGTCGTTTCGTGGAAACGAGACAGCCCAGCAGGATTACCGCGAATGCAAGGGGAAATGCGCCGAAGGCAACCCGCAATCGGCTGATGGCCATCACCGAACCGAGGGTGATCTCGTCGGCTGCGGCCTTGCCAACCGGGTCGGCCAGGTATCTCCAGCCGATGAGCGTGAAAAGCGCCGTGACGGCCAGCAGCAGCAGCCGGGTGATCCAGGGCGCGAAGCGCCAGAATTTGTCCATGGGTTCCTCCTATCGGCATCCGGCCGCGGCCCGGTGCGCCGGAACGGGCAGGTCGGCGGAAACGTCCGTGGCAGAGATTCTCGTGTACGCTAGCGGCATGCTGCACCTACCTTTCATGAGCAAGAGTCTTGTAAAGATACGATACCGTATCGTATCGTATAACATCTTGTGAGGTCAAACCGGTTGAAAAAGAAGCGGGCGGGAAAGCCCGTTCCGAAGGAAACCGACGAGCGGGTCCGGCGATCGAAAGAGACTGTGCTCGCAGCAACTTACGAGCTTCTGACGGAAGCAGGACTGGGCGGGGTAAGCGTGGATGCGGTGTCCGCGCGTTCGGGCGTCGCCAAGACCACCATCTATAGGCATTGGCCTTCGCGCTCGGCCTTGGTGCTCGACGCCTGCTCGCAGCTGGGATCGAAGCGCGAGGCGCCCAATACCGGGAGCCTCAAGGGGGACGTCACGGTGCTCGTGACCGATCTCGCGCGGCGGCTGCGAACCGCGCGCTGGGCGGGCGTGCTTCCGTCCATCATCGACGCCGCGGAACGCGATCCTGAGTTGGCCGAACTCCATTCGCGCCTTCACGCGGGACTGATGGGGGCGTTCAACCTGGCGGTCGAGCAGGCCCGGAAAAGGGGCGAGCTGCCGCGGACCCAGGACACCTCGCACCTGCTCGCAGCGCTGGTCGGCCCCCTTTTCTATCGGCGATGGTTCTCCCGCGAGGCGCTCGATGAGCGATTCGTGCAAAGCATTATCGAGAGCGCGGTCGCCAAGCTGAAGCCCTGAGTCTTCGGCAGCAAGGTGGCAAGGCTTGTCGCCGGCTGCCTGTCACCTCGCCATGGCGGGTGCCTTCGCCACCGATGGCATGATGTAGTGCTCCTCCGAGAAGGGCTTCCAGCGTGTTGCCGCTGCTGATGAGTGCCGCGGCCAAGAGCGATGATTCGACCGTGAGGTTGGCCAATGGGGCGCCGATCCAAGTTTGCGGCCAAACGCGGCCGCCCGGCAACAGCGCTGCTGCGAGGGCGATACCCGAAGGCGGACCACGCCCCGTGGCGCAGCCGGGTGGGATCGCGAGCACCAGCGATATCCTGACCGCGACAAATTAGGCCACAGCAAGCAAGCCCTCTTATCACCAGTATGCCGCTGGAGCTGGCACAGGGTTCGCCTGCCCGTCCGGTCTGGATTGAGAGGTCAGGCTGCATCCGCGGGGCACTCGTATCACTGGTATCGAAACGCTACGATGGTGTAGCATTGCTACGAGACCGTACCGTAGCGAAGTGGAGCATGGCAACTTGGTAACGAAGAAAAGGAGACTGGTAGCATCGGAACCCGACGGGCGTGTGCGCCGATCGAAGGAGGCGGTGCTTTCAGCGGCCTATCGTCTGTTGACCGAAACGGGTCTCGGCGGTGTAAGCGTGGACGCGGTATCGCGGAAATCAGGGGTTGCGAAGACTACGATCTACCGACATTGGCCGACACGCTCGGCGCTACTACTGCAAGCCTGTTCAAAGGCCGGCGCGAAGCCGCAGGCGCCCGACACCGGCACGCTGAGAGGCGACCTGACGCTACTGCTTGGACATATCGCGACGCAATTGCCCGACGCCCGTTGGGCGACAGTCTTACCGTCCATCATTGACGCGGCGGAGCGGGATCCGGAACTAGCACGGCTTCAGGCGCGCCTGCACGGCGAAATGCGCGGGGCCTTCCGCACGATCATAGAACGCGCGCAGCAGCGTGGCGAACTGTCCCGCCGCAGCGATCCTGCGCACGTAATTGCTAGGGTCATGGGGCCACTTTTTTATCGACGTTGGTTCTCACGCGAGCCGTTGGACGATGACTTTGTAAAGAGCGTCATTGAGAACGTTGTGGGGCACACCAAACAACATCGGTGAGTTTGCTTTCTTGGCCACGGTTTGATCAGGCAGGGTGATTGTCGGGTCGTCATCTTCGGATCCTAAGACGTCGGAAGTCCA
>Ga0137463_1000191_pt1 | contig 23419 bp, 15 predicted proteins | sample EasRivERMGT800_2_FD_102333 | JGI IMG/M metagenome (GOLD analysis project Ga0137463, IMG submission 102333) | Soil microbial communities from meander-bound floodplain in the East River, Colorado, USA - East River MetaG ERMGT800_2 | ecosystem: Environmental > Terrestrial > Soil > Floodplain ...
TCCTCCAGCGGAATCACGCACGCCAACATTAACAACGCCGGTGCGCTCCGCGCGTCGAGCGCCGCCGGTATGCATAATTCATTCTCAGCCAATCACTTCTCGGCCAATCGTGCCGGGGGCTCTGCGCTCGCCAGCCACTCGGCACTGGGAAGCAACTTCGGTACTCGCGGTGCCGGCATGGGGACCGCCCTCAGTGGTCGCACCGCTGGCATCGGAGGCAGCGGATTGAGCGGTCGGTCTGGATTCGCGAGCAACTCGTTTGCTGGCCGCCACAATTCTGTGAATGGCGGCAGCAACTTCAATCGCGTTGGCAGCAACTTCAACAACAGTGGCGCTAGCTTCAATCGCAGTGGCTTCGGCGGCGGCGGTTTGGGTTATGGCTTAGGTGGCCGTGGCTGGGGATACGGCGGCTATGGATACGGTCGCGGTTTCGGCCTCGGATTTGGCAGCGGCCTGCTCTTCTCGTCGTTCCTCTTCGGACTCGGAGGCTACGGTGGATATGGTGGCTTCGGGTATGGTGGGTACGGCGGATATGGAGGGTACGGTGGGTACGGCGGCGGATACGGTGGAGGCTATGGCGGATACGGTAACTCGGGATACAGTTCGTATGGGCCGGCTTACGGTTCTTCTTATGGCCAGTACGCCGCGACAGATCCTGGTCTCGTCGATCCGTATGCGACCGGTGCTTACTACGATCCAGCCACCAGCGCGGCCCTTGCGACAACCGCACAGCCGCAACAGTTGGCAACTACGAATCCGGCTACCGCCGGTGGATTTGCCGAACAGGGCGAAGCCGCCTTCAAGGCGGGAGATTACAAGGGAGCGATGGGGGCGTGGCGGCATGCCGTGGTCGATGATCAGAAAAATCCGTTGCTCCTGATGATGCTGGGCCAGGCATTCTTCGCGACCGGAAATTTCCAGGAAGCAGCTGGGGCGACCCAGGCGGCGATGGACGTCATGCCCAAGGATCAGTGGGGGGTCGTTATCGCCAATGCGAAGGAACTGTATGGCAACATGGATGACTATACTCAGCAGTTGCGAGCACTCGAGGCAGCCGTCAAGAACAAGCCGGATGACCCGGCTCAGCGGTTCCTGGCCGGCTTCCACTATGGATACCTGGGTTATCCGCAACTGGCGATCGACCAGCTCGATCGGGCGATTAAGATCGCACCTCAGGACGAAGCGTCGAAGGCCCTGCGCGACGAAATGCGAGCGAAACTCTCCGGGTCGACGACTCCTGCCGCCGCTCCCCCAGCGGCGCAGACTCCTGCGTTCCCCATGTAGGTCGCAGGAGCAAGCGAGCTGGACATGACCCCCTCATGACCAGGTCGCCAACGCTCGACCAGCGCCCACCCTCATCAATGAGGGTGGGCGTTTCTTTTTCATTCCCTGAAAAAAGGAGTCCCGTTGACGCCGCCAAAACCGGCCCGATTTAAGGCAACAGTTCCGAAACACCCTCCCGGAACCGCGAGGGCAGTGATCATCCCGCCCGAGGTTTTCGGCGAAGCGATTCTCTCCGATCCCAATCCTGCTCGGCCGGCACGGCGAGCACCACGCGCACTAAGCCCGCTCGGCGACGGCGTTTCCTTGCATTTCGCTCACCTCAGCGGTTGAATTGAACAGTGTGTGAGCCAGTCGTTTCTCACAATCGATTCGTTCAACCGCAGGTACACACGTTTCAGGTTTTTCAGTGGGCCGGATTCCTGACGAAGTCCAGCGTCTCCCAGGGGGCCGCGACCGGGAACACCGATTTCCGGGCGGCACGCAGTCTCCCGGCATATGAACACTGGCAACTCTTCTGACGGCAATTTGACCCCGCGACGACAGAGCCGAATGCCCGAGTGGGTGTTTCCGTAGCGACGAGGGATGTCTGCCGATCGGATTTGCGCGCGAGGCGACGCGTTCTGCGCCGCAGCACGGCTTCGTGCCAGTTCGAACGGCACCAGGTGAAATGACAAGCAGGCTGGGAACTCCCTGGCCAGCGGGCCCGATTTGCGGACAACGTGAGTTCCACTTCAACTCTGGATGATTTTCGCAGCGCGCTTTCTCACACATTTCACTGGGGAGACGAAAATGTCCGAAAGACCTCGGCAGGGAAAATGGCATGGTGCACTTCTCATCGCGGGGATGATGGTGCCGGCGCTGGCCGGGTGCGGCGAGGCGCCGCCCCCGCGGGTGACGCACAGTGGGTCTGGTGCGACTCCACCTGTCAAAGACATTCAGGTTTTCGAGGAGAGATACGACGAGAAAAAGGAGGACCGTGGCGAGGATACCGCCCCGCCAGATCGAAACGACCCGCCCTCGATCAAGACCCCCTGGAGCGGAAAAGAGTACCGGGTCGTGGAAGTGTTCTACGCCACCGACCGCAAGCGCGTCGTCAGCGAAAAACCATCGGAAATCTACGGAGCCGACAGCAGCGACGATCTGCAACTGGGTCGCCTGGAAGTCAGCATTCCGAAAGGGCACAAGCTGGGGTATCTCGAGAGTCCCTCGATGCTCCATTTCGAGTTTCACGAAGACCCCAAAAAACATGTCGTCCTGCTCGAAGTCGGCCGGCCCCTCTCCGAGGCCGCCTGGACCAAGGGGATCGACAACCGCTTGACTGCATCCACCGAGAAGGCGGCGCTGCTGTTCATTCACGGCTTCGACGACACGTTCGAATTCGCCGCCCGACGCACCGCCCAACTGGCCTGCGACCTGTCCTTCGACGGTGTCCCGCTGATGTTCAGTTGGCCGTCTCAGGGGAGCTAGTCCGGCTATCCTGCCGATGAGGATCGCGTGATGACGGCCGTACCCGATTTGAAACAGGTCCTCGCGCTGATTCGCGAGAAGACGCAGGCCAAGGGCGTGCACGTCATCGCACATAGCATGGGCAACCGCGTGCTGTGCAACGCGCTCCGAGAATTCGCCATCGAAAAGACTGACGTCCGCCTGGACCAGGTCATTCTCGCCGCGCCCGACGTCTATACCGACCACTTCCGCCGCCAGCTCGCACCGGAGATCGTCAAGGTCTGCAAGCGCGTCAGCCTGTACGCCTCGTCCGAGGACAAAGCACTGATGCTGTCGATGAAGCTCCATCGCGACCCGCGGGCCGGACTGTCTGGCCTGGACCGCTGCCTGGTCCCGGGGATCGATACAATCGACGCGTCGACGATCGACACCTCGCTCATCGGGCACGGCTATTTCGCCGAGAACCGGACAGTGATCGACGACATCTTCATGGTGTTAAAGCACCAGTTTGCACCCAACTTGCGGCACTTGGTAAGGAATGGAGACGACCCGGCCGTGTACTGGACTTTTCCGTAATCATGGAATTTGGGATGCGGAATGGGGGAGGGTTCACTGCGTGGCCCAGAAACGCACTCTGGGGATCCCTTCTTCCTCCGGATCGACGATAAATCATTTCTTGTAGCGGAAGCAGCCGGGGACGTGATCGTTGACGATGCCGGTCGCCTGCATCCAGGCGTAGACAATCACTGGACCCACGAATTTGAAGCCTCGCTTCTTGAGCGCTTTCGACATCTCTTCCGAGAGGGGTGTCTTCGCCGGAACGTGACCACCAGCCAGGCGAATCGGCTTCCCGCCGGCCATCGTCCAGACAAATCTCGAAAAGTCCTCGCCGGCGTCTGCCATCGCCAGATAGGCGCGGGCGTTGCCGATGGTCGCTTCGATCTTGGCGCGGGAGCGGATGATGCCCGGATTCTTGACGAGCCGGGAGACGTCGCGCGCACCGAATCGCGCTATGACCTCTGGCTCGAATCCCTGAAACGCTTCGCGGAATGCGTCACGCTTGCGGAGGATCGTGATCCAAGCGAGCCCCGCCTGAAAGCCGTCGAGCATGAGCTTTTCCCAGAGGGCTCGGCTGTTGCGCTCGGGCACGCCCCACTCTTTGTCGTGGTAGGCGCTCATCAGCGCGTCGCTAGCAGCCCATGGGCAGCGGTCTGGCATCTGGCGTCTCCTGAGTCCACTTTGGCATTTCTCCGGGGTATGATGATACTTTCAACGCCTATCGGATACGCTAATCTATGACGACGGCCCTCGAAAGGAGACTTCGATGCACGTTGACTCGCGCTCGGCACGAGTGAAGTGGCTGCTGGTCGTATCGCTGCTGCTGGCCACGAAAATTGCGGCGGCGGGATCGGCTGAAGGCTATCCTCCTGCGGCGGAGGTCAAGCGGGCATTTCTCAAGCAGTTGGACCGGCCGCGCGTAGCGCTCGATCCGCAATCACAGAAAGTTGAGCCTGCTGCCAATGGTCTTCTCGCCGAGCAGGTTTCGATCGCCAGCGAGCGCAAGGCCGATGGTTCGATCGAGCGCGTGCCGCTGCTCATTGTCCGCCCTGAAAAGTCGGCGGGGCGGCTGCCGGCGGTGCTCGTGCTGCATGGGACCGGCGGAAACAAAGAGTCACAGCGCGGGTTCCTGGAGGATCTGGCCCGGCGCGGGATCATCGGCGTCGCGCTCGACGCCCGATACCACGGCGCGCGGTCCGGCGGCGCCAAAGGGGCAGAGGCCTATTTCACCGCGATCACCCGCGCGTGGCAGGCGCCAGCCGGTCAACCACACGAGCATCCCTTCTACTTTGACACGTGCTGGGATATCTGGCGGACGCTCGATTATTTGCAGACTCGTCCCGACGTCGATGGAGAGCGACTGGGAATGATCGGCTTCAGCATGGGTGGGATTCAGACCTGGCTGGCGGCCGCCGTTGATGAACGCGTGAAAGTCGCCGTGCCGGCCATTTCGGTACAGAGCTTCCGCTGGAGTCTCGATAACGGCGCCTGGCAGGGGCGGGCCAATTCGATCAAACCGGCGCACGAGGCAGCCGCCGCCGATCTCAAGGAGCCGGAGGTCAACGCGCGGGTCTGCCGCGAATTGTGGACCAAAGTGATCCCGGGAATGCTCGACCAGTTTGACTGCCCGAGCATGCTGCGCCTGTTTGCCGGTCGGCCGATGCTGATCGTGAGCGGCGACACAGACCCCAACTGCCCGCTCGGCGGAGCGAAACTCGCTTTCGCGTCAGCCGAAGCGGCTTATCGTGACGCCGGGGCAAGCAACAAGCTGAAAATCGACGTGGCTGCCGACACGGCTCACAAAGTCACCGACGAGCAGCGGCTGGCGGCCCTTGACTGGCTGCAGAAATGGCTGGCGCTCGAAGGGCACCCGGCGGCGGAATGGTCCGAACCGGTCCGCGGGCTGCGCGGGCGGCTGGTGTACGGCGAAGGAGAGAAATTTGTCGGCGCCCGTATGGCGCTCATTTACCTCGAGTTGCAGAATGTTTCCGACCTCGGGAACCCCATGCAGATCTATTTCAACATCGATGTCGCCGTCCCGTGTGAATTGCTCGACGGAACGGGCAAGGTCATTCCGACGTCTGGCAGTCCCGCCGACATCGAGAGCCCCGAACATTACTGGATCTCACTGCCGCACGATTCGAGCCTCAAGTTCCGCGTCTCGGTGACAGGCTACGGCGTGCAGCCGAACGGAGGGCTGCACATCGGCATGATGGCGGGAGACTGGCGGATTCCTGTCGGGTCGCGCGACGAGCGTTATTTATCGGCGCGGTTCAGCGTGACTCCGCCCCAGGAGCAGGGGCGCGTCAACGTCTGGAAGGGAGAGCTGAAACTCCCGCCACTCAAGATCCCGGTGGATGTGCCGTGATGGCCATCGTCTCCTTTTGCTCCGCAAAAGGGCGTGAGTGATGTAGGGTGGACTTCAGTCCACCCGGAACGACATCTCGTGTGGACTGAAGTCCACCCTACGGTTTATCGACCCACTGCGGCGGAGGCGTAATCTCTTCGGCCGGCGGATGACCGGCATCTTTGCGTCCGCTGCCCGCCAGGCGGCTCGTAGCGCGAACGCTCATGTCGTGATCGCACTCGATCTGACAGCTCAGTCGCACTCCCGTCAGGCCGCGCGCCGCCAGAACGTCTCGCTCGGCGACCGTCATCCGGCTCGGCTCGCCGTCGACGAATTCGACGCGGCAGGTCGTGCAGCGCGCATTGCCGCCGCAGGCGTGCAACTGATCGATTTTCGCGTCCTGCTCCAGAGCCAGGACTAACCGCTTTCCCTGCGGCACTTCGAACTCACCAACTCCATCCACTTTCAATTTCGGCATGGTTGTGCTCCCTGGTTGTCGATCTTGAGGCGTCCGGGCGCATTATTCCACTCGCACCCCGGCAGAGCAAGGAGCCCGCGTCCGTCGGCTGACAGGCAGAGGAATAAATCAACGGGCGGAGTCGTTGGCGGCTTTGCGCGGCACAACGAGTTTGGCAGCCATCACCTGCACGATCTCGCCAAGCTGATTGCGAGTCTCACAGCGGATGGTCGCGATGCCCCGATCGGGCCGGGAGCGCGACGATTTCAGATCAACGATTTCCGTCTCCACGTGCAGGATCGAATCGGGATGCGTTGGTCTGGGCCAGGAGAGTTCTGCCGCGGCGCCAACGAGCCCGCCGGCAATCGACAGGCCACTCTCGACCAGCAGCCGCATCGTGATCGACGCGGTGTGCCAGCCGCTGGCGACCAGCCCCTGAAAGATCGTCTCCTTGGCCGCTGCGGGGTCGAGATGAAACGGTTGCGGGTCGAACTCGCGGGCGAACGTCTGAATCTGCGCAGCGTCGATCTGGTGTGTGCGGCTCACGAAACGCTGTCCCACGTGCAGGTCGTCGAGGTACAGTGGCGTCCTGCTTTCCGGCCGATTGGAAACTTCCAAAATAAATCGCTCCTCTCCTGTCGTTTTCAGTAATTGTCCTCGCGCCGTCCCGCACTGTTCTCGCATTTTCGTCGCGACCGAGGTGATTTACCACTAAGACTCCAAGGCTCGAAGATCGGAATTCCGAATCGTGGTCGCACAAATGAAATCGATCAAATTCAAGCGCGCACTACTCTCATCATCTTTATCTTCGAGGTTGATTCGCGTCGTACTTTGTGTCGTCGTGACTTCGTGGTAATTCCTGAATCTGCCGCGCGCTCCTGACACACGAACAGAGGCAATCGTCCTGAACCTCTTAAGAATTCCGGAAAAATAAAAAGGTCTGTTTCCGGCACAATCGACCGGATTGGTTCCGTTTCGCGCCGTTGATCCAGGGTCATCACGGCAGGTGGGCTTGGCATTCCGGCGATCATCACCTATACTTCTCGCACGAGTTGTCAAAACTCGACATATCCTTTGGACGATCTGCCTTTTAGTAGACGAAGCGCAATTTCAGCCATGGGGTAACCGCCAGGTATCATGGCTTTGAGAGGACGCGGCACGCGTCCGGCGATTTTGTCCTGGAAGTATCGTTTTAGAATCTCCACTCGCGGTGCGCTCGCAAGGGCTGCACGCGATACCGGATTCGCGACAGGCTGAGAGTCCGACCCGCAATTTTCATCAGGCAGATCCTGATCGATTGCCCCGGTTTCTCGACTGTGGTCGCACCCGGTTCGCATCCGCATGGAGGGAGATTCTTGGAAAAGAGAAGAGCTAGTGACGTTTTCAGAATTGGGGCTCGTTGAGCCAATCCTTCGCGCAGTGGCTGCCGATGGCTACGAGAATCCCACACCGATCCAGGCCCAGGCCATTCCGCAAGTGATGGCCGGCAAGGATCTGTTCGGGTGTGCCCAGACAGGCACCGGCAAGACGGCAGCATTTGCGTTGCCGATCCTGCACCACCTGTGGACCAACCGGCCGGCCGCCGGATCGGGGCGGAAAATTCGGGTGCTGGTCCTTTCGCCGACGCGCGAACTGGCCGCACAGATTGAAGAAAGTTTTTCCTCGTACGGACGCCACACGCCGCTCCGCACGGGAGTGATCTACGGCGGCGTGAGCCAGAACCCGCAGGTCAAGACGCTGCGGAACGGCATTGACGTCCTGGTGGCGACGCCGGGCCGCTTGCTCGACCTGATGAATCAGGGGCACGTCGATCTCCGCGCGGTCGAAATCTTCGTCCTCGACGAAGCCGACCGCATGCTGGACCTGGGTTTCTTTCCCGACATCCGCAAGGTCGTCGCAAAGCTGTCGGCCGCGCGGCAAACGCTGCTGTTCTCGGCGACGATGCCGGCCGACATTCGCGAACTGGCAAATTCGATCCTGAAGAGTCCGGTCACCGTGCATGTGGAGCCTGTTGCTTCCACCGCCGACCAGATCACCCAGGGGGTGTACCATGTTGCCAAGCGCAACAAGCCGACGCTGCTGCGGCACCTGCTCAAGACATCCGACATTTCGCGGGCGCTGATCTTCACACGGACGAAGCGCGGGGCCGATCGTGTCGTGCGGCAGCTTGAGATCGCCGGCGTCAACACGGCCGCGATTCACGGCGACAAATCTCAGGGAGCCCGCGAGCGGGCGCTCGACGGCTTTCGTGCGGGCCGGATCCCGGTGCTGGTCGCGACCGACATCGCCGCCCGCGGCATCGACGTCGACGCGATTTCCCACGTCTTCAACTACGATATGCCGAATGTGGCTGAAACCTACGTGCACCGCATCGGCCGGACCGGCCGGGCAGGCGCCGTAGGAATCGCACTGTCGTTCTGCGATCATGAAGAACGGGGCGACCTCAAGGCAATCGAGCGGCTGATTCATCGGCCGATCGAGATCAGGAACGATCATCCCGAATACAAGCAACCCAACGACGACGGCGAGCAGCCGGCGGGTCAGGAACAGGGAGCCAGCGGCGAGCAGCAGTTTGCCCGTCGTTTCTCAACGGGGCGCCCCGCGCCGCGCCGCCCGCAGGGTGCAGGCGGGCAGCAGGGACAGCAGCGGCACGGTTCCGGCAATCGCCGGTTCGGTCCCCAGGAAGCCAACCGCGGTGGCAGCGGCAGCGGCAGTCGTCCTCGGGGACGTCGGCGCGGCCGCAAAACCTATGGCAAGAAAAAGGCAACGGTCTGATCCGGAATGTAAACTCCGGTAAGATTGCTTGAATCTCGAAGGACGGCCTCTCCAGGCCGTCCTTCTTTTTTTTGGGTGCCGCAATTCTCCGGCGACCAGGATGGCGTCTCGCGGACCGGAGGGAGGATCTGCGCACCGCCTGGCCGGCCAAAAAATCTACCCCCCGGCGCGCCCCATTTTCTGACTCGGATACGTATGAGTCCTTATCGGCTTCTCGGCGACACCCACTGGCGAGCCGGAATGTTGGTTCGACAGACTGACCACGACCATCCGAACAAAGGAAATCATGCGCATCCTGCAACTGCTGCCTCTGGCAGGGCCGAACATCTGGTCGCGAACGTCGGTCCTGGAGATCCGGCTGGATTCAGCCGCCGGCGCAGGCGAACAATCAGCGGGCGTCTGTCGCGACTGGATCTGCAAATGGTGGCAGGATGCTTCGGACGGCCATCCGGCAAATCGAGCCGGCGGCTCGAATCTCGGAAGGCGATTCGAGGAGGCCAGGCGACCGGAGGAGATCTTTGCGGCGTTCGTTCAAAAACTTCAGTCAAGCGCCGGAACTCCGGTCGAACGGTTCAGGGTCGCCTCGGAGAAACCCGGCTTTCCCACGATTGCCGCGGTCGAATTCGTCGAGGAACCGGTGGCCCGGCTGGCGACCGAACTGGCGCGACGCGTGATCTGGGCAGAGTCGGGCGAGGTGGTTCCTCAATTCGATCAGGCCCTCGCTGAACTGCGACGCTGCGCCGAGCAATCATGCTTTGGCGCAACGACCGGCCCGATCGTCGAGGCGGCGCGGGCTCGCGCAATTCCCGTGCTGCGACTCGATGGCGACTGCCTGGTACAACTGGGGTACGGATCACGGCAGCGCCGCTTGATGGGGTCAATCACCGGCCGGACCGGGTTCCTGGCCGAAGCCATCTCGCGCGACAAAGTGCTGACGAAGCGGCTCCTCGCCCAGCTGGGAATTCCAGTACCGGAGGGGAGGCTGGTCACTGACGCCGACGACGCCTGGGCCGCCGCTTGCGAAGTGGGATTCCCGGCGGTCGTCAAACCACGCGATGAAGACTGCGGCAACGGGGTGTCGCTCATGCTCAGGACGCGGTCGCAAGTCACTGAAGCGTTCGCGCGGGCCCGCGCCTGCCGCCCCGACGTACTCGTCGAAAAACAGCTTGCTGGCGTTCCACATCGGCTGTTTATCGTCGACGGCCGAATCGTCGCCGCCGTCCGCCGGGATCCGGCTCAAGTGCTAGGCGACGGGGAGCATACCATCGCCGCACTGGTCACCCTGGCGAATCGCGATCCCCGTCGCGGTGAAACGCGCGAGTACCCGTGGTATCCGATCGTCGTGGACGACGAGGCACGGCAGGTCCTCGCTGACCAGGGTCTCGATTTGAATTCGATACCCGAGGAACGGCGCCTGGTGGCGTTGCGGTACGATCCCAAGTCATGCTACGGCGGGACGCTGGTTGAAGTCACGGAACGGGTGCATCCCGAAACGGCCGCCGCCGCGATCGACGCCGTGCGCGTCACGGGCCTCGACGTCGCCGGAGTGGATGTCATGGCCACCGACATCAGCCGGCCGCTTGCGGAACAGGGTGGAGGGCTGCTCGAAGTCAACGCCGGACCGGCAATCTACCTGCACCGCAGCCCGATCTGCGAACCGGCCAGGCCAGTGACCGAGGCCATCATCGACTCCCTGATTCCACCGGGCGAGACGGGCAGGATTCCGATCATCGCAGTTGCAGGCGGGAGCGATTCGGCCCGGCTGGCTCAGGCAATCGCCGCGCGGCTCCAGCGTTCGCGCAAGACGGTCGGGCTCGCAATGCGGGATGGCATTCGGATCGGCAGCACGGTCCTCAGTCGACAACCGGCCGACGATTTTGAGGGATGCCGAACGCTGCTGTTGCATCCACGGGTTGATATCGCAGTGTGCGAATTGTCGTTGACGAGTCTGCGCGAGCAGGGTTTGCCCTTCGACGAGTGCCAGTTGGCCGTGATCGGCGGCGGACAGCCCGAGACGGCACACATTGTGGTCGACGAGGATCGCGAGAGTTGCCTCCAGCTATTGACCGACAGCGTCGCCGGCGATGGCACGGTGATCGGAAACATTGAGAATCTCGCTGTGCGTGCACTGTTCGAACCGGGGGACCTGCGCCTGATTGCGGCAGCCAGGGCGATCGAGCACCCGTTTCTCTCAGAGCATCGGCAGCAGGGCGGAACGAGTGCGGCCATCGACGCCGGCGACGTCGTGATTACGGTAGGAGACAGCCAGGCCGGGAGCCGATTCCTCGAGATTGCACGCGACGTTGAGGCCGATCTGCCCGTCATCTCACGAATTCTGGCATGGGCGGCGGCCTGGTCGCTGAACCGAGAGGTCACAGCCTGGCACCGAACCAATCCCCCTTGCCGGGCAACGATCGAGACTTGCGTCAGTGGATCGCCGGCGAGATAGGACGCGCGCCGTGGCCCGGCAACGTCAGGGGATCCAGCCGGGCCACTGCGGATCAGCACCCAGACGGATCAGAAATGCCTGGCTCCAGTCAAAAGCCAGAAATCCATAGCAGCGCGTCGCGACAGCCGATTGAAAGTGCCGGCTGGCAGCCGCGCGGTCTCCCGTCGCCAGAGACCGCAACGCGATGAAGAAATGTGCCTCGCAGCGATCCCACTGCGAGCGGCCGGCGGTTGCAATCAATTCGTCGGCACTGAGCTCGTCGCAGTTGAATTGCAGCACTTTCTCGTAAAAGGCGCGCCGGAGCAGCGGCAACCGGTGGGTCTCCTGGTCGCGGAAGCGGCGGCTGTCGGCGACCGCCGCCGGCCAGTCTCCCAGAACGCACGGCAGCACCGGACGGAAGAGGGCCGCCAGGCCGTCGTCGGGCTGCCGGCTGAGTGCTTCGTATGCCGCCAGAGCCTGCGGCCGGCCGGCCGGCGACTCAGCCAGGAACAACACGCGGAGCAGTTCTTCGTTGTTGCTGCGGTGCGGTCTGTTCTCGAGCAGAGCCAACCCCTCGTCGAAAGCGCCACGCCGGTACAGGAGCAGAGCATATCGATAAGCCACCCGGGCGTTCTCGGTCCGGGAGGCGGCCGCTTTGAGAATGTTGAACGCATCCCGCTCCCGATCGGTTTGGAGAAAATACCAGGCCAGGGCGCGAGCGACGCTGGGCAGGTGTACAAACCGGTCGAGAATGACTGCATCCTGGTCGGCCGCTGCCAGGAGAACGCTAGCCTGTTCGGGCTGGCCGAGGTCCTGATAAATCCCGGCTGCGACCTGGCAGGCAAACAGGCGCTCGAGCAACGCGGTGGGATTGTCCGGCAGGAGCTCGCAGGCCAGGCGCGCGTCGGCGACGGCGGCGTCGGCATCCTCCCGAACGGAACTGTCCATCGCCTGATGTGAGCAGACTTCGGCCCGCAGCACGTAGGCCACCGGCAGGCGGCGGGCACGAATCGCCGCGTCGAGCGAAGCCCGCGCCCGGACGGGATCGAGATACGATTCCGCCAGCCCGCGGAACATGAAGTCCTCGGGGCTCTGCGCTTCGAGAGATTCGACCTCAGCCAGCAGTTCTTCGTAGCGTTCCCACCAGCCGGCGCCGACGTATGCCGAGGCCAGCAGCGCCCGTGCGGCCACGCTCTCAGGCAAGAGGCCCACCGCCTGCTCGAGGAACCGTACGGCGTCGTCGTAGTCACCTCGCTGAAACGCCAGGTGGCCGCGCAACAGCGGCAGCCAGCCGGTCTGCGGTTCGACGCCGGCGACCTGCGCAATGGCCCGCTCGGCAGCTTCGGGATCACCGCTCAGATTGGCAATCAGCGCTTCGTCGACGAGGTCGTCGAGTTTCGCGACAGCCAGCGCGGCGCGCGACGAGTGGGCCGAGTGGGCGAAGTAACCGGCCAGACCTGCCGCCGCCAGGACCACGGCGGCCAGCGCTGCAACCGCCGGGCGGTTGCGTGCCCGCGTCGCGATTCGCTGCATCGGGCCGGGCCGACGCGCGGTAATGCTCTGACCGGCCGCGAAGCTGTGCAGGTCGTGCGCAAACTCGGCGGCGGTCTGGTAACGGCGATCCGGGTCCTTCTCCATGGCCTTGAGGCAGATCGTTTCCAGATCACCGGGTACCGCCGGATTCCAGTGGCGCGGCGCGAGGGGAGAATCGCTCACGATCTTGACGAGCACTTCGTCGCGCCGCGCGCCGGCGAACGGAGGCCGCGATGCGAGGCACTCGTACAACGTTGCCCCCAGCGAATAGACGTCGGTCCGGCGGTCAGGCACAGAGCGCCCGGTGACTTGTTCGGGCGACATGTAGGCCGGCGACCCGACGATTTCCGAAGAGAGGGTCAGCCCGGGTGCGTCATCGACCCGAGCCAGGCCGAAGTCGCCCACGCACAGTCGGCCATCGGCAGCCAGCAGCAGATTGGACGGCTTGACGTCGCGGTGGATGACGCCGTGCTCGTGGGCGTGATGCAGCGCCAGAGCGGCATCCCCGAGCAAGCCGGCGATTTGCGAAAAGTATTCGCGCCCGCCCGACAGGAGTTGCCGAGCGGTGGGCGCGATTGCTGCCGAATCTTCCTCCCCGCGCTTCAGCAACTGATCGAGAGAGGGTCCCGCGACCAGTTCCATGGCATAGAAGTGAAGTCCCTGATCCTCGCCGGTGGCGTAAATGGGAATGATCCGGGGATGCTGCAGCATGGCAGCCGCTTCGGCTTCACGATGGAATCGTTCGATTCCACGGGCATTAAAGCCCGGCAGCGGAATGAGAACCTTGAGCGCCACGGTTCTCTTGAGTGAGAGTTGGCGGGCTTCGTAAATGATCCCCATGCCACCGCGGCCGATCTCGCGAACGATCTCGAAATCGCCGAGGCGCCGGCCGGCTGGTTGAGCGAGCGCTTCAAATCCCTGGGGCCCCACCACGGTCACGCAATTCGCCGCGAGGCGGCCAAACCGCTGCTGGTCGGACAGGAATTCTCGCAGCTCGCGGGCAATATCGGCATGGCGCGTCAGGAAGTCCTCGAGATCGTGCGGGCGGCCTGCCTCGAGGGCCTCCAGCCAGTCGGCAATCGCCGCGTCGACTCGCTCATCACGGGCAGGCGTTTCGGGGACCGACATGGCTTGGATCCGGGACAAGGAACCGCAACTTCCGGCAGAGCGTTCGACCGTGGTGTACTTAAGTCTGCTAGTGAGAACTCTCCGACGTGAAGCACTCGAGCTCCTCGCGCAACGTCGCCAGCCCCCGCTTCAGGAGTCCGGCGACGGCGGTTCGCGTTCGTCCCAGGTGTTCGGCGATCTCGGCGACTTTCCATCCATGCCAATGCTGGAGGACCAGCGCCTCGCGCTGGGCGTCGGGAAGGGTCGCGAGTGCCGAGGCCAGGCGCACTGCCTGCTCGGTCCGTTCGGCATGCTCGCCGGGAGCTGATCCGGCCGCAGCGAGCCAGTCTTCCAGGCACTGAGAGGATTTCGCCAGAGCTGCTTCCAGCGACAGCTCGCGCCGAATATCGCGCATGTCAGCCGTGGCCTTCCGCAATTCGTCGGTCAGGTTGTGCGCCAGGCACTTCCGCAGCCAGGCCAACCGCTCCTGCGAAGAACGACCGTCTGCGTCTCGCATGATTTGATGGGCTTCGAACAGCGTCTGCTGGACGACTCCCGACAGGTCGATTCGGGCTCGCAACCGTGGATCGATCTGCAGGCGCGCGAGTAGCCCGAGATAGGCGCGATACCGTTCGAGAAAGTCGTTCAAGCCCATTTCCCTTCAAGCTGCCAATTGAGCCTGGGGAACAGAATTCGAGAGCGCCTGCCATTGTTCCATTGCCGTTGGTGGCGAGCAAGAGAGGGCTTGGGAATCGCACTTTCCACCGCCCGACCGCAGCTTTGCAATCATCAGCGGGTTTGGATAGATTGGACTCGAATCAGTCAAGACACCGCCTTCACCTGCCAGGGAGACACACCATGAGCGATTCAACCCCTTCGGGCCTGACCCGCCGGGAACTCATTAAGAACACCGGCAAAGTCGCCGCCGCTGCGGCCCTGGCCAATACCATGCTTCCCGGGCTCTATGCCGGCGAAAGCAATACGATTCAACTGGCGCTGGTCGGCTGCGGCGGTCGCGGAACCGGGGCGGCCGAAAACGCCCTCTCAACCACGGCCGGACCGACGAAACTGGTTGCCATGGCCGACGTGTTTCCGAAGAAGCTCGGCGACAGCCACAAGAATCTGAAAGGGAACGGCAAGCTCGAAGCGCAAGTCGACGTTCCCGAAGACCGCAAGTTCATCGGGTTCGACGGCTACAAGCAGGCGATGGATGCCCTGAAGCCCGGGGACGTGGTGATTCTGACAACCCCGCCCGCGTTTCGCTGGGTACACTTCACGTATGCGATTTCCAAAGGGCTGAACGTCTTCATGGAAAAGCCGGTCACCGTCGACGGCCCCACGACGCGGCGGATGTTCGATCTGGCTGCCGAATCGGTGAAGCGCAACCTGAAGGTCGGCGTGGGTCTCATGTGCCGGCACTGCAAAGTGCGGCAGGAGCTGTTCGATCGCATCCAGAACGGGGAAATCGGCGACATCACGCTGATGCGGGCGTACCGGATGGCCGGTCCCACGGCTCACGCGTTTGCCGGTCCGAAGCCGGCCGACATGAGCGAGCTCTTGTACCAGATCCAGGAGTTCCACGCCTTCCTGTGGGCCAGCGGCGGGGCGTACAGCGACTTCCTGATTCACAATATCGATGAATGCTGCTGGATGAAGAACGACTGGCCGGTCGAAGCCAAGGGACTCGGTGGCCGCCACTATCGTGGCAACTACATCGACCAGAATTTCGACACCTATGCCGTCGAGTACACTTTCAAGGATGGCAGCAAATTGCAGCTCAGTGGACGCACGATGGACGGCGCGTACGGTGAATTCGCCAGCTACGCCCACGGCACCAAGAACTCGGCGGTGATCTCGACCGCCGGCCACTCACCGGCGAAGTGCCGGATCTACAAGGGGCAGAAGCTGGGAAGCAAGGACGATCTCCTGTGGGCGTGCCCGCCGAACGAGCCCAACCCGTACCAGCTCGAATGGGACCACCTGATGGATGCGATCCGCCAGGACAAGCCCTACAACGAAGCCCGCCGGGGAGCCGAGGCGAGCCTGGTAACATCCATGGGACGCATGGCGGCCCACACGGCGTCGGTCGTCACGTTCGACGACATGCTCGCCTGCGAACACGAATTTGCCCCGAATGTCGACAAGCTGACCCTCGACGGCCCGGCCCCCATTATTGCCGGACCGGACGGCAAGTACCCGCTCCCCTTGCCGGGGATCAACAAGCGCCGCGAGTACTAATCGTCGAATGCGCCAGCACGTCCGTCCCAGCGAGCCGGTGGGTTGATCCCACCGGGATCGGGTCCACTGGCGCGCTCGGTACGAAATCACAAATCGTCCATTGCAGGCGCTTCGCGACGTTGGAAGTCGAAAAGCGATTGCGACCGCCAGCCCAGTTCACCCGACACCGCGGGGATCAACCCCGCGGCTCGCTGCGTCGAATGCGCCAGCACACCCGTCCCAGCGAGCCGGTGGGTTCATCCCACCGGGATCGGGTCCACTGGCGCATGCGATACCGAATCACAAATCGACCGTCGCAGGCGCTTCGCGACGTTGGAAGTCGGAAGGCAATTGCAACCGCCAGAACAATTCACCCGACACCGCGGGGATCAACCCCGCGGCTCGCTACGTCGAATCCGCCAGCACGCCCGCCCCAGCGAGCCGGTGGGTTGATCCCACCGGGATCGAGTCCAACCGTGCACGCGGTACCGTGTAACATCTCGAAGAGTCGCAGGAGCTGCGCGACGCGTGGGACGATTTGGATCGAACGGTATCGTGTGGGATTGGTCGATCAGACGGGTTTGCACCCGACACCGCGGGGATCAACCCCGCGGCTCGCTGCGTCGAATGCGCCAGTTACGACGCCTTGACGGTTGTGCCGACTTCGGCTCGCTCACCGAGGATCTCGGTGATCTCATCGCGATTGAGTTCTTCCCGCTCAAGCAAGGTCTGAGCGAGCTGGTCGAGCTTGTCACGATGCGCCATCAGGATTTCGGTAGCGTGCTGGGAGGCCTCGTTCACGATCCGCTGCATTTCCTGGTCGATCACGTGCGCAGTCTCTTCGCTGAACTGCCGCATCTCGTGCATCTCTTTCCCCAGGAACGGATGTTCTTCACTCTGGTGGAAGGCGATGGGGCCGATCGCTTCGCTCATGCCCCAATGGGCCACCATGCGGCGAGCCAGGTCCGTCGCCTGCTGGATGTCGTTCTCGGCGCCGGCCGAGTATTCGTCGAACACCATTTTCTCGGCGGCCCGGCCACCCATGGCCAGTTGCAGGTGCGAATGCAGCCGCTGCTCGCCGATGTGATGCCGTTCTTCGTCAGCCAGTAGCTGGGTAACCCCCAGCGCCTTGCCGCGCGGGACGATGGTGACCTTGTGCACCGGATCGAGTTCGGGGAGCAACCAGGCCACGAGGGCGTGGCCGGCCTCGTGATACGCCGTCATCGCCCGCTCTTTTTCGTTGAGAACTTCTTCGCGCTTGGGCCCCATCAGCACGCGGTCTTTGGCCGAGTCGAAATCGTCGGCATCGACCTGACTCTTGCTCTCACGCGCGGCATTCAGGGCCGCCTCGTTAACGAGGTTGCGCAAATCGGCCCCCGAGAAGCCGATCGTCCCCGCGGCAACGCGGTCGAGGTCGACGTCATCAGCCAGGGGGACTTTGCGCGTATGCACTTTCAGGATTCCCACCCGCCCTTCCCGTGTGGGACGATCGATCGGCACGTGACGGTCAAACCGGCCGGGGCGCAGCAAGGCCGGATCGAGCACGTCGGGCCGGTTGGTGGCCGCCAGGACAATCACCGCCTCGGTCTGCTGAAACCCGTCCATTTCACTCAGGATCTGGTTGAGGGTCTGCTCGCGCTCATCGTGTCCGCCACCGACGCCGGCGCCGCGGACGCGCCCCACCGCGTCGATTTCGTCAATGAACAGGATGCAGGGAGAATTCTCTTTGGCGGTGCGGAACATATCGCGAACGCGGCTGGCTCCCACGCCGACAAACATCTGGATGAATTCCGAGCCATTGATCGAGTAAAAGGGAACCCCTGCTTCGCCTGCGGTCGCGCGGGCCAGCAGCGTTTTGCCGGTTCCCGGCGGCCCCATCAGCAGGACCCCCTTGGGAATCTGGGCTCCCAGCCGCTGGAACTTGGCCGGATTCTTGAGAAATTCGACGACTTCCTGCAGTTCGCGTTTGGATTGCTCCATCCCCGCCACATCGTCGAACGTCGTGTGCTGCTCCGACGGTGTAAACCGCTTGGCGGGGCTGCGAATGAAGCTCCCAGCCATGCCACCGGGCCCCAGCGGATCAACCGATCGCCGCAGCATGAACCAGACGAGCCCCACCACGAGCAGAATGCTCAAGGCATTGACGAACAGGCTGACGCCGGGCCCCCAGTTCGACGGCTCTGAGGAATACTTGACGTGCCGCGCCTGCAGGAGCGGGATCAGCTCCTTGTCATCGATACCGGGGCCGGGCAGGAAGGCGACGAACTTCTTGCCCAGCTTTTTGGGGGGCTTGTCGGCATTTTCGGCAGGCTGCACGGGATCGTCGGGTGGATCCTTCCATTCGCCGATAATCTTGCCATCGGTGAAAATCACCGATTTCACGTTCCCTTCGTCGCCGGACTGCAATTGATTGCGGAAGAAACTGTAGGCGATTTCCGACCCGCTGCTCCCGGCAAACTGCAGGCCGAAGATCAGCGCCGCCACGACCATCATCAGGAACAGGAACAGCCAGGGACCGCTCGGTGCGGGTCGCCCCGAGTCACCCGACGCACCGGCGCGCCGCGGGGGCCGCACCGGGGAGGGCTCGCGGCCGTCTGTGGAAAACCAGGTCACCGGCAGAATCTCGAGAAAACGGTTCATTCGGAAAGATTACAATACTCCCCTACGCCTGACAATGAGGCCCGCGCCACGCAGTAAACCCGATGGAAAGGGGAGTCTGGGTGGTCGCCCAGCGACGCATCGCTTCTCGATGATCGGGAAGACAACCCGCGGTTCTCACCCGCTGTTCAAACTGCTCTTGCAGCAATTCGGGGAATCTTATATTTCACTCCCCCCTTCCCGCCCGAAGGGCAGCCGACGCCTGTTGGCAAACGCTCCGGGTGGACTGCGTCACTTCGAAAGGATTCCCGCATGAAACGGCTCATCGTCCTCGGATTCGGTCTGTTTGTCGCGGCGGTCATGACCGGCTGCTGCTGCCTCCCCTGCTGCGGCGGCGGCGGTTGTGGTGGATGCGGTTACGGTGGCGGCTGCGGCCCCGGCGGCTGCGGTGTTCCCGGCGGCGGAGTGCCGACGACCTCGATGTACGCTCCGGCGTGCTCGAGCTGCTACTAGTCGCCTCTCCTCTCGACTCCCTTTGACCTGTCGGATCGGCGCAGTACCGTGAGGTCCCTGCGCAGTGGATCGGTGCGCCCGTGCGCGCCCGACTGGCTGGACAGCTACGTACGGCGGCCCGACAGGGCTTCCAGAAACTGCCGGCTGAGGCCGGCGTACACGCCCCCGCGCGCAACCAGTTGCGAATGCGTTCCGCGTTCGACAATCCGGCCCTGGTCCAGCACGAGGACCAGGTCGGCATCGCGAATGGTGCTGAGACGGTGCGCGACGACGAAGCTGGTGCGCCCCACCAGCAGCTTTCGCAGTGCCTCCTGAATCCGCATCTCGGTCAGCGTATCGACCGAACTGGTCGCCTCGTCAAGAATGAGGATCCGCGGGTCGGCCAGCATGGCGCGGGCGAAGCACACGAGCTGGCGTTGCCCCAGCGACAGCCGACCTCCCCGTTCCCCCACGGGAGTTTGGAACCCGTCAGCCAGCCCCTCGAACAGATCGAGGCAACCGAGCTGCGCGGCGGCACTGGCCACTTCGTCATCGGTCGCGCCGGGTCGGCCGACACGGATATTCTCGAGAACGGTTCCCGTGAACAAAAAATTGTGCTGCAGCACGATCCCCATCTGGTGATGCAGAGAATCGGCGGCGATGTCGCGCGTGTCGCAACCATCAATCAGCACACGCCCCGTCGAGGGAAGGTAGAACCGTGAGATCAGATTGATGATCGACGTTTTGCCCGAACCCGTATGCCCGACCAGCGCAATCGTCTGGCCGGGCTCTGCCACAAAGCTGATCTCGTGCAGCACCGGGCGCGCCGGATCATAACCAAACGTCAGGTTGTCGAATTCGACCCGGCCCCGAACGATCGCTAGCTCCAGCGGGCTTTCCACATCGCTCCACTCCGGTGGCGTATCCAGCAGCTTGAACACCCGTTCGGCCCCGGCCATCGCCGTCAGTGCCTGGTTGTACTGGTTCCCGAGCATCTGAATGGGGTTGAAAAAGATATTCGCCAGAAAGAAAAACTGGATCAGATCGCCCGGCGCCATCTGCCCGTTCAAGACGCGAACCCCACCGACGAGCAACAGCGCGGCGATGAACAACTGGCTGTTGAATTCGAGCAGCGGCAGGAAGACTCCCGCCGTGCGGACGGCACGCATGTTGTACCGCGCGTGGCTGCGCACCAGATCGTGGAAGAGTTGCGAGTTCAATTCTTCGCGAACGAACCCCTTGGTGACGCGGATCCCGTTGGCTGATTCAGCCAGGGTCGACGTCATCCGGCTGAAGCTCTCCTGGATGTCGCGGTAGGCCCGGCTCAACCGGCGACGGAAAAAGCGATTGAGCCCCCAGATAATGGGCGTCATCACCACGACGACTCCGAACATCACGACGTCGTAATACAGCATGAACGCCGCGGAAACGAGCATCTGCCCCAGCCCGACCAGCGTCACAAACAGCACGTCCTGAACGCCGATCCGCATGGCTTCGCAGTCGGAGGTGACGCGGCTGATGATCCGGCCGATCTTCGTGCGATTAAAGAAGCTCATCGGCATCGATTGCAGATGCGAAAAGATCTGCTGCTGCAGGTCGTGCACGACGGCTTCCCCCAGTTCGAGCGCCAGCCGCTGACGGAAGTGAAAGTTGACCTGCGTCGAGAGCGCCAGAGCAAAGAGCCCCAGCGCCCCGGCGAAGACACTTGAGAACGGGGCCCCCTGAGCGATCGGTCCGTTGATCACCGCCCCGATGACCCAGGCCACGCACGGCAACTGAATCGCCCGGACGACGACTGTCACCAGCAGCCAGTTGCGTTTGGCCGCGTACGGGCGCATGTAACTGAGCAGCCGCCGGATCAACCCGAAGTCAAGCGGACGAGCATCCGGTTCGCGATCGACCTCGGGCCGCAAGCGCGTAATTGAAGCTGAGGGACCGGGAACCGGAGAGCTGGGACCGGGGACCGGGGACCGGGGACCGGGATCGGCGGCGAGTCGAGACATGTCTTGATACTTTGGAGTACGAATTGGGGACTGTTATTCCGCGGTCTTTCCGCGAGCGGAGTTACTTAGTGATCGAATCAAACCAGCCAGCAATCGACTGACCCGCTCAGCCGCGGACTCCAGCGATTCGGCAGCGGTCGTCGTGATGTATCCCAAATCGCAGGCCAGCATGATGAAATAGCGGACTTCATTGAGCGACCCTCGCGCGATGCTGAGAAACTGCAGGTACTCGCGCCGGGATGTTCGACCGTTTCCCTCGGCAATATTTGCGGCGATCGACGCCGAGGCACGGCGCAACTGGCTCGTGATCCCAAACAACTCTTCTTTCGGGAAATTCTTCGTGGATGCGTAAATCAACAAGGTCAACTTGTGAGCCTCCTGCCACACAACGAGTTGACGATAGTCCGCCATGATTCTCGATCTCCGTTTGACGTACGACTTTCAGGACGAAGAATTACCTCCGGCTCCAAATCTGATTTCAAAATCGTTCCTTTTGAAACCGCCCCCGAAAACAACTCAGGCCTGCTCGTCACCCGTGACGCCACACTGGCGGATTCTCAATTCTCCATCACCGTTTTCCGGTCCCCGGTCCCCTTTCCCCGGTCCCTGAAGGTCAATTCCTTGGATCGTGGCGGCCATCCGATAGTGGCCGGGTGCTTCAAGCAATTCGGCATGTGTCCCGACCTGAACAATTCGCCCGGCTTCCAGCACGATGACCAGATCGGCGTGTCGGAGCGTGCTGAGGCGATGGGCGACAACGAAGGTGGTGCGGCCGCGCATGGCCTGCTGCATGGCTTCGAGAATTTCGTGTTCCGTTCCGGGGTCGATCGAAGCAGCCGGGTCGTCGAGCAGCAGAATCGCCGGGTCGGGGAGTATCGCCCGCGCGATGGCCAATCGCTGCCGCTGGCCCCCCGACAGGTTCATCCCCCCTTCACCGAGAACCGAGTCATACCCTTCGGGCGAACTCACGATGAATTCATGTGCACAGGCAATTCGGGCGGCGCGCTCGATCTGCTCGCGGCTGGCCTCGGGCCTTCCATACGCGATGTTGGCGGCAATTGTATTGCTGAACAGGAAGCTCTCCTGAAAGACCCAGCCCACGCTGTGCCGCAAATCGTCAATGTCGAGCGTTCGGACGTCATGACCGTCGATCATCACACGCCCAGACGTCGCATCGTAGAATCGGCCGATCAGAGAGAGCAGCGTACTCTTGCCGGCCCCGGTCGCCCCGAGAATGGCGATGCATTGTCCCGGCTCGACGACAAAGCTGACGTCGTCGAGGACCAATGTTCCGGCATCGTAGGCGAATGAGACGTTTTCAAAGCGCACGGCGCCCGTCACACGCGGCAGCCGGACTGCATCGGCGGGACTTTGAATTTCGACAGGCGAGTCGAGGACTTCAAAGACACGCCGCGCACCGCTCAAGCTCTGCTGAATGCTGTTGGTGATGTTCGTCAGATTGGCCACCTGGCTGGCAAATTGCGTCAGCAACCCCGCAAAGACAACCAGGCCCGTCCCCAGCGCCAGGCGATCCTGCGTGACCAGCCACCCGCCGTACGCCAGCAGGACCACCACGTTGAACTGGGTCAGGATCCCGATCGCCGGCGTAAACAGGCTGACCTTCCAGAAGATTTCCTGCTGCTGATCTTCGACCGCCTGCAGTGCTGTGCCGAATTTGGCGATTTCTTCGCGCTCGCGGCCGAAGCCTTTGATGACATGCACTCCTTGAATGTTCTCCGCCAGCGTCAGGACGACATGATCGACCAGTTCGCGCGTGCGGTCGTACGCCGGGCGGACGAGGCGGGAAAATGCCACTGTCACCACCCACAAAATGGGAGTCGTCGCCAGGCAGGCCAGCGTCACGCCCACGTCGATCCGCGCCATGTAGATGAGGTAGCAGACCAGCGAAAGAATCAGGATCACGAGTTGGATCATCACGCCATCGACGAACGCCCGGACCGACTGCACGTCGCCGGTGGCACGGTTGATGATGGCCCCGGTCGAATTGGCGTCGAAGAACCGGAAGCTCAAGCGCTGCAGCTTGTCATACACCTGCGCGCGCAGGTCGACGACGATCTGCTCGTGAATCAGTTTGCCCGAATCGACGGCGTACACGTAGTTGAGGCAGCCGCGCAAGACGGCCAGAAGCAGAATCGCGGTAGCGATCAACGAAA
>Ga0137463_1000192_pt1 | contig 23142 bp, 18 predicted proteins | sample EasRivERMGT800_2_FD_102333 | JGI IMG/M metagenome (GOLD analysis project Ga0137463, IMG submission 102333) | Soil microbial communities from meander-bound floodplain in the East River, Colorado, USA - East River MetaG ERMGT800_2 | ecosystem: Environmental > Terrestrial > Soil > Floodplain ...
GCGGCGGGCGTTTCCAAGTACAAGGAGCGGCGGCGTGAGACCGAGCATCGCATTGCCGACACGCGCGAAAACCTGGCGCGCGTGAGCGATATCCGGCAGGAACTCGGTTCCCAGATCGAGAAGCTCGAGAAGCAGGCCGAGATCGCGCGCAGGTACAACGATTTGTCGGGCGAGCGAGCAAACAAGCAGAATCTGCTGTCGCTGCTTCGGCGTAATGAGGCGGGGGCCGAGGCCCAGCGCCACGAGCGAGAAGTCCAGAAAAGCGCGACTGAGCTCGAGGCCGAGATCGCACAACTCAGGGAAATCGAGCGCCAACTCGAGCAGGCCCGCGCAGACCACTACGCTGCCGGTGACGCGCTCAACGCAGCCCAGGGCGGGCTCTATGGCGCGAATGCCGAAGTTTCTCGGCTGGAGGCAGAGATCCGGTTCGTGGCCGAAACCCGGCAGCGGCTTGAGACGCAGCTTGCGCAACTGAGGGCTCAGCACGACACCGGGCAGCGCCAGGAATCGGAACTGCGGGAGGCGGCGCGGACTTGGCAGGAGAGCCTGGCGCAGTCACGCGAGGGTCTGGAGCGGGCCCGGCAGAACCTTGGCGAGGAGCAGGTGAAGCTTCCACAGGCCGAGCAGGCGTTCAGATTGCTGCAGGGGCGCATTGCCGGAGAGCGGGAGCGCATCGCGCAGGCCGAGCAGGCATTCCAGCTGGAACAGGCGCATCTTGCCCATGCCGGCAAGACACTTCAGGGGCTGGAGCAGCGCGAAGAACGCCTGTCCGCCGAGCGCTCGGAGCTGGATGCTCCGGATTCCGGGCTCCTTGCGCGTCTGGCGCAGGACCTGGCGCAAAGCAGCGCAGAGCTTGCCCGCCAGGAAACGCTGACGGCCCAGGTCGAAAGCGCACGCGCGGATCTGGAGGAACGCCGTCAGGCGGCGACGGAGAAACTGCAGACCCTGGAGCGCGAATTCTCGGCCCTGGATGGCAGGCTTCTGACGCTGCAGAAAATCCAGAACCAGGTTGAGGAGAACGGCCAGATCCAGGAATGGATCGGCCGGCACACGCTCGCGTCGAAGCCGCGGCTATGGCAGAAGATACGTGTCGAGCCGGGCTGGGAGGCGGCGGTCGAAGCGGCCCTGCGCGAGCGATTGCACGCGCTGGAGATGTCCGATCCCGAGTTGCTGCAGCGGCTCCTTGATGATCCGCCGCCCGCCAGGGTCAGCGTTTTTACGCCGGGCGCGGAAACAAAGGCGGAGCGTGAAAGCGGATTGAAGCCGCTGGCGGACTACGTGACCGCCTCTGAGCCCGGCGTGCGCGGGGTGGTTACGGCATGGCTGCTGCCCTACTACGCCGTGGAGGGAGTGCCACGGCTCATGACCCGCATGGAATTGTCGCCGCACGCCGTGCTCGTGAATCGCGAGGGCCACCAGTTCAGCCGCTACGGCGTGAGCTTTCACGCGCCAGACCCGGCCGATACCGGCATTCTCGCCCGCCAGCGGGAAATCGAGGCATTGAGCGCCGAAGCGCACAGGCGCAAGAGCGAGATCGAGTCCGCGGAGCAGGAGCTCTCGAAGCTCGGGCGTTCTCTCGCCGAGCACGATGAAGGCCTCGCCAAGCTGCGTGTTGCCGGATCAGCGCTCAAGCAGCGCCACCACGAGCGCCAGCTGGAGAATCTCAAGCTTTCGCAGGGACAGGAGCGATACGAGGAACGCAGCCGGCAGATTGAGCGAGAACTGGGCGAGATTGCCGCCCAAAATGCCCAGGAGCTCGCCAACCGGTCTGGCGCCGAGGCGCGCCTGGAGCGGCATCAGGAAGAGATAGACGAGCTTTACCGAACCCTGGATGCAACTCGGGAGGAGCACGATGCCGGGGAGCGCAACTTGGAGGCACAACGCAGGGCCTTGCAGCAGGCTGAACGGGCGCTCCAGGAAGCAGGGTTTTTGGAAAAGGAGTATATAAATAAAATCAGCGATATAGAGAGATCATGTAATATTTTACTTGAACAAGTGCAAGGAGCTGCAGGAAGTCTGGACCAGTTACAGGCCGAACTTTCCGGCATCGATGACCGAGGCTTGCGAATCCAGCTGCAAGAGGCGCTCGAGACACGGGTCGCCCAGGAGCAGGCTCTGGCGACGGTTCGGAACCGGCAGGAAGGGGCAGCCGATCTGCTGCGATCTGCCGAGGAGACAAGATTGGCCCGCGAACATAATCTGCAGCCGCTTCGGGACCGCATTGCCGAGCTCAGGCTGAAGGAACAGGCGGCGCGGATCAACTACGACCAGTTCGCCCAGCAGCTTCGGGAGGTGGGAGCCGACGAGGCCGCGCTCGTCGCCGCAATGAAAGAGGGCCAGAAGGCGGCGCCGCTGCAGGGCGAAATTACCCGTCTTACCAATGCCATCGCGGAACTCGGCGCGATCAACATGGTGGCGCTCGAGGAACTGTCGGCGGGGCAGGAGCGCAAGCAGTTTCTTGACGCGCAGTCCGCCGACCTGACCGCGGCGCTGGACACCCTGCAGAACGCCATCCGCAAGATCGACCGGGAAACGCGCGAGTCGCTGCAGTCCACTTTTCACGCGGTAAACCGTCATTTCGGCGAGATGTTTCCGGCGCTGTTCGGTGGCGGCGAAGCCAGGCTGATCATGACCGGCGAGGAGATCCTCGACTGCGGCGTTCAGGTCATGGGTCGTCCCCCCGGAAAGAAAAACACCACCATTCATCTGCTCTCGGGCGGCGAGAAGGCGCTCACGGCGATCGCGCTCGTCTTCTCGTTTTTTCAGCTTAATCCGGCGCCTTTCTGCCTGCTCGACGAAGTGGACGCCCCGCTCGACGACGCGAATACCGAGCGCTTCTGCGAGCTGGTGGCCAGAATGGCGAAGCAGACCCAGTTTCTGTTCATCAGCCACAACAAGATCACGATGGAGATGGCGAGCCAGCTTGTCGGGGTCACCATGCAGGAGCAGGGCGTCTCGCGCGTAGTGGCGGTGGACATCGAGGAAGCGCTCAGGCTTCGGGAAGAACCGCAGGCCGCCTGACCATGAGTGAACTGCAGCTCAGCCTCCTGGCGATCGGCGGCGTACTTGTGGCCGGCGTTTTCCTCTACAACAAATGGCAGGAACTGAAGTATCGGCGCGAGGCCGAGGCCAGCTTCGGCTCAAGGCACGAAGACGTGCTGATGCGCTCCGACGGCGACCCGGAAATTGGCGCGCATGATGCTTCAGACATGCAGTCAGATGGGCGCATCGAGCCCGCAATTCGCCTTTCCGGCGCCATGCGCAATGGCGCGGAGGCCCGGGAACCGGGATTATCGAAGATACTGGATCTGGTCGTTCCGATCGAGGCGGCGGAGGAGGTATTCGGCAGCACGGTGCTCGAGGTGGCCGTCGCGGCGCTCGCCGGCTGCTCCAAGCCCGTCATCTGGGAAGGCTTTGACGAGGCGCGCGCACATTGGGAGGTGCTGCGGTCGGAGCGCAGCTATTCCATGCTGCGCGCCGGTCTGCAGCTCGTCGATCGACGCGGCAGCACGCACGCAGAGGACATTATTGCTTTCGGGTCGGGCGTGCAGCAGATCGCCTCTGCCGCAGGCGCGCTGGCGACGATGCCTGAATCCGCGCCGGCGCTGGCTCGGGCCGCGGAACTCGACCGTTTTTGCAACGATGTGGACATTCAGATCGCGCTCAACGTCGTGAGCAAGAGCATTGCTTTCACCGGCACCAAAATTCGCGCCTTGGCCGAGGCGGCAGGTCTTGTGCTGGATGACCGCGATAGCAGATTCGTTCGCCGCGACGCATCGGGTCAGGTGCTTTATATGCTCGCGAATCTGGAGCCTGTCCTTTTTCGCAGCGATAACATTAAATCGCTCACGACGAGCGGAATCACCCTGGAACTCGATGTGCCGCGGGCGCCACGCGGCACATTCGAGGCGCTCCGGAAGTTGGCGGCAAGCCTCGCCCATGCGCTGGAGGCGAGCATCGTCGACGACAACCGCCAGCCCCTGGGCTCGAAGGCCTTCGAACAAATCCATGGCCAGTTGCAGGCGATCTATCAGTCAATGGAAGCGCGAGGCATACCTGCCGGCAGCGCGCTCGCGCTGCGCCTGTTTTCCTGATCTTGCACGCGCCGATGGCGGCAGGGAGCAAACGTGCTAGAGGGCGGGCGGCAGAATTGCGCGCGCAGATCGAGCGCCACAATCACCGCTATTACGTCCTCGATAATCCTGAAATTACCGACGCGCAGTACGATCGGCTCTTCAATGAGCTGCAGCGGCTGGAGCGCGATTATCCCGGGCTCGTTTCGCCGGATTCACCGACGCAACGGGTGGGCGCGCCGCCGCTGCCGGAGTTCGCCCCTGTCACGCATCGCACGCCGATGCTTTCGCTCAACAACGCATTTTCGGAAGAAGACGTTGCGGCTTTCGATCGGCGCGTGCGCGAGGCGCTCGAGACAGACACGGCGCGGTATTCGGCCGAACCGAAATTCGACGGGCTCGCGATCAGCCTGGTCTACGAGCAAGGCGTGCTGAGGCAAGGTTCGACGCGCGGCGATGGCTACACTGGAGAGGACGTGACGCCGAACCTGCGCACTGTACGCAGCATCCCGCTGAGGCTGCAGGGCGAGGGTTCCCCGGGCGTGCTGGAAGTGCGTGGCGAAGTGGTGATGCTCAAGCGCGATTTCGAGCGGCTCAATGAGCGCCAGCGTGCCCGCGGCGAGAAAGAGTTCGCCAATCCCCGCAATGCCGCGGCAGGCAGCCTGCGCCAGCTCGATTCGAGCATCACGGCGTCGCGGCCCCTGCGTTTCTTCGCTTACGGCATCGGCGATGTCGAGGGCGTTTCCCAGCCGGACACGCATGACGGGCTCATGCGGTGGCTCCGCCAGCTCGGCCTGCCGGTGAGCCCGGAGCGCAAAGTGGTGCGCGGTGTCGAAGGTTTATTCAAATTTTATGCGTCCCTTCAAGCACGCCGGGAATCGCTGCCTTACCAAGTCGATGGCGTGGTCTACAAGGTGAACTCCATCGGCCAGCAGCAGCAACTGGGGTTCGTCTCCCGCGCTCCCCGTTTCGCGCTCGCGCACAAGTTTCCGGCGGAAGAAGCAGTCACCGAGGTTCTTGCCATCGACGTACAGGTCGGCAGAACCGGTGCGTTGACGCCTGTTGCCCGACTGAAACCCGTGTTCGTCGGCGGCGCCACCGTGACCAACGCGACGTTGCACAACGAAGAAGAACTCACGCGCAAAGACATCCGGATCGGCGACACCGTGGTCGTGCGCCGGGCCGGCGACGTTATTCCGGAGGTGGTGCGCGTCTTGCCGGAAAAGCGGACCGAAGACGCGGCACGGTTCGTTATGCCGATGCACTGTCCGGTATGCGGATCGAGCGTGGTGAAGCATCCCGACGAAGCGGTCGCGCGCTGCTCGGGTGGATTGTTTTGCCCTGCGCAACGCAAGCAGGCAATCCTGCATTTCGCGTCGCGCCGCGCCATGGATATCGAAGGCCTGGGGGACAAGCTGGTGGATCAGCTGGTCGACCGCAGCATCGTCAAGACGCCCGCGGACTTGTACAAGCTGGGCGTGGCGGCGCTCGCCGAGCTCGAGCGCATGGCGGAAAAGTCGGCCCACAATTTGATTGGCGCAATCGACAAATCCCGCAATACGACGCTCGCGCGCTTCATTTACGCGCTCGGAATCCGCAACGTGGGCGAGGCGACCGCTGCCGACCTCGCGCGGCATTTCGGCAGCGTGGACCGCTTCGCCAGAGCGACCGAGGAAGAACTGCAACAGGTGCAGGATGTGGGCCCGGTGGTGGCGATGTCGATCCGGCGTTTCTTCACCGAGCCGCACAATCTTGAAGTGATCGAGCAGCTGCGCGCCGGCGGTGTGCGCTGGGAAGAAAGCGCTCCTGCACCGGAAAAGAGGGCGGGAGCCTTGTCGGGAAAGACTTTCGTGCTTACGGGTACACTGCCGTCGATGACGCGCGACGAGGCCAGGGCGCTGATCAAATCGCAGGGCGGCAAGATTTCGGGATCGGTGTCGGCCAAAACAGATTTTGTCGTTGCCGGCGACGATGCGGGCGGCAAACTCGAGAAGGCCAGGAAGCTGGGCGTGGCGATCCTCGGCGCGTCGGAATTGCGAAAATTGCTTGGAGAATCCGGAACGTGAAGCAGGTAAGAAAAGCCGTTTTCCCGGTCGCCGGCATGGGCAGCCGGTTCTTGCCCGCCACCAAGGCGAGCCCCAAGGAGATGATGCCGATCGTCGACAAACCGCTCATCCAGTACGCAGTGGAGGAGGCGGTGGCGGCCGGCATCACCGACATGGTATTCATCACCGGGCGCAACAAGCGCGCCATCGAGGATCATTTCGACAAAGCCTACGAAGTCGAATCCGAGCTTGCCGCGCGTGGCAAGACGGAGCTGCTCGAGCTGGTGCAAGGCATCATTCCGAAATCGGTGAAATGCATTTATATCCGGCAGGCAGAGCCGCTCGGGCTGGGGCACGCGGTGCTGTGCGCGCAGCCTGTCGTTGGCGACGAGCCGTTCGCGGTGATCCTCGCCGACGACCTGATCGACGGCGATCCTCCCGTGATGCGACAAATGTGCGGCGTGTTCGAGCAACGACAGTGTTCGGTGATCGGTGTGCAGGAAATTTCACGCGAGCACAGCCGCCAGTACGGAATGGTAAAAGTGGAGCCGGTCGCGGCGGGTGTCGATCGCATCACTGCGATCGTGGAAAAACCGAGCCCCGAGAAGGCGCCGTCAAACCTCGCGGTCGTGGGCCGCTACATTCTCACGCCGAAAATTTTTCGCCATCTCGAGCGCGTTCGGCCGGGGGCTGGCGGAGAAATCCAGCTTACCGATGGGATCGCTTCATTGCTTGCCGAAGAACAGGTACTTGCCTACCGTTTCCGGGGGACACGCTATGACTGCGGCTGGAAAATCGGCTATTTACAGGCGACCGTGGCTTACGGGCGAAAACATCCGGAGACCGGCCAGGCTTTCGAAAAATTCCTGAAATCCTTGTGACGCGATGACTAGCATGATGCCGCCGGATGAAGCCTGGAAAATCCTCGATTCTGCGGATCTCGTGTGTGACAAAGCCAAGGTGTACGGGGCGATCGGACGTATTGCCGCAGAGATCAGCGCGCACTTGAAAGATCGTTATCCCTTGGTGCTCGCCGTGATGGGCGGTTCGGTCTTTTTTGCCGGCCATCTGCTTCCCCAGCTCAGGTTCCCGCTTGAATTCGACTATATTCATGCATCCCGATACGGTGAAGCCACGTCGGGTGGCAAAGTCATCTGGAAGGTCGAGCCGCACGAGAACGTCAGGGGCCGCACGGTGCTCGTGTTGGACGATATTCTCGACGGTGGCGAAACGCTGGCGGCGATCCGTGATCGCATACTGTCGCTGGGTGCGACCGCGTTTTACAGTGCCGTGCTCGCCGACAAGGAAATCGGCCGCAAGAAGCCGATCGTTCCGGATTTCGTGGGCCTGAAACTGCCGAACCGCTACGTGTTCGGCTGCGGCATGGACGTGTCCGGCGCCTGGCGCAATCTGCCGGAAATTTATGCTGTCAAGGATTCCTGACCCGAAATGTTAGCCATCATCGGCGGCACCGGCCTGACGCAACTCTCCAGCCTCAACGTGTCGCGACGCCAGGTGGTGCGCACGCCTTACGGCGAGCCTTCCGGCCCGCTCACGTTCGGCACGATCGGCGGCGTTCCGGTGGTATTCCTCGCCCGCCACGGTTACGGCCATACGGTTTCGCCGCATCAGGTCAACTATCGCGCCAATCTCTGGGCGCTCAGGGAGCAGGGCATTGGCGGGATCGTTTCGGTGGCTTCGGTCGGCGGCATACGCCCGGACCTCGGTCCGGGAATGCTGGTCATTCCACACCAGATCATCGACTACACCTGGGGCCGCATGAGCACATTTTTCGAAAACGAGGAGCCGGTCAAGCATATCGATTTTACCGAGCCGTATTCGAACGGATTGCGGAAAAGGCTTCTTGCGGCGGCCAAGGCCTGCAGCGAGTCCGCCGTGGACGGCGCCGTCTATGCGGCCACGCAAGGCCCGCGACTGGAATCCGCAGCGGAAATAAACCGGCTGGAGCGGGACGGCGCCGACATTGTCGGAATGACCGGAATGCCGGAGGCGGCCCTGGCACGCGAAATAGAGCTTGAATACGCTGCCATCGCGGTAGTCGTCAATCATGCCGCGGGGCGCGCGGATAGCTCGCACGGAATCCCGTTGGCAAAAATCGAAGACGTCCTGAATGACGCGATGGGGCGGGTACGCCGGATTGTAGAAGCATTGCTGGCGATATGATCCGCGAGGTGCTGAAGATGGGCGATCCCCGCTTGCTGGAGAAATCGCGGTCGGTGGAGGCGTTCGCCACGCCCGAGCTGCGCGAATTGATTGCAGACATGCGCGACACGATGGCGCATTTGAACGGTGCCGGGCTTGCCGCGCCGCAGATAGGCGTGCCGATGCGGGTCGTGATATTCGGGGTCCGGCGCAATCTCCGCTATCCCGACGCTGATGAAGTCCCGGACACGGTGCTGATCAATCCCGTCATCACGCCGATCGGCGAGGAGATCGACGAGGCTTGGGAGGGATGCTTGTCGGTACCCGGCATGCGTGGCGTGGTGCCCCGGTATTCACATCTGCGCTACCAGGGCTTTGACGAGTCAGGGAGCAGAATCGACCGCAGCGTCGAGGGATTTCATGCACGCGTTGTGCAGCACGAATGCGATCACCTCGACGGAATTCTGTACCCGATGCGGATGCGCGATATGTCCAGATTCGGTTTTGTGGAGGTGCTGTTTCCAGACCAGGTCTCAGTCGAGGATCAAGGCTGAAGCGCTTTCAGCAGTTCTGTCTCGAGTTGCAATACCGTCTTGGGATTTCCGAGCGCGGCACCGGACACGAGGAATACGTCCTCGGCACGCTCGCCGAGTGTCACGATCTTCGCTGTGTGCAGTTTGACGCTGTACCGGCTCAGCACCCGGGCGATCCCGTACAACAGGCCGGGCCGGTCGCCGGCGGTGATTGAAAGCGAGTAATACTGGCCTTTCTCGTCGGGGACGACGTGCACCTCTGGGGTGATCGGAAAGTGCTTCACCCGGCGCGATACCCGCCCCTGCACGGGTTCCGGTAGAGGCACCTGATTCGCCAGCCAATCCGCCAGCTCCTTCTCGATCAGGGCGCTCATGTCCCGTTGGTGCGCGCCGCCGCCGGCATCCATTACCTGAAAGGTATCGAGCGCGTAGCCATGACGCGTCGTGTAAATCTTCGCGTCCATGATGCTGAAGCCGATCGACCCGAAAAAGCCGCAGATACGCGCGAACAGGTCGCGTTGGTCAATTACGTAGATCATGACCTGCAGGCCTTCTCCGGCCGCGGACAGCCGGGCTTTCACGACCGGCTTGTCGGAATCGACCCGGTGGTGAAGCAGCCGCGTGTGCCATGCGATTTCCTGTGCGTCGTGGCGCAGGAAGTAGGGAACATCGAGGTGGCGCCAGAGCGGATCCTGGATCGTGTCCGCAAGCGCGTAGAGCCGCAGCAGGCGTCTGGCTTCGTCCTGCTTGGCCTGGATGTATTGATCGGCCTCGAAGCTGCCGCCTTTCAACATGTGCTGGGCGGCGCGAAACAAGTCTTCGAGGAGCTTGCCTTTCCATGCATTCCAGACCTTGGGGCTGGTGCCGCGGACATCGGCCACGGTAAGGAGATAAAGCGCAACCAGTCTGCGCTCGGTCTTGACGATATCGGCGAAACGGCGCACTACTTCCGGGTCGGAAAGGTCATGCTTTTGCGCCACCGCGGACATTGTCAGATGGTGTTCGACCAGAAACTCCACCAGTTTCGTGTCCTCCCGCGTCAGGTCGTGTTCGCGGCAGAATCGCCGGGCGTCGAGCCTGCCGAGCTGCGAATGATCGCCGCCGCGACCCTTGGCAATGTCATGAAAGATCGCCGCGATGTAAAGCAGCCAATGACGATCGAACCCGGCGATGAGCCGGCTGCACAAAGGATATTCGTGGGCGAATTCAATCATTGTGAATCGGCGCAGGTTGCGCACGACCGTGAGAATATGCTGATCCACCGTGTAAACATGGAACAGATCGTGCTGCATCTGGCCGACAATGCGGCGGAATGCCGGCAGGTAGCGGCCGAGGATTCCGTACTGGTTCATGCGTCGCAGCTCATGCACGATTCCGCGAGGCTGTTGCAGGATAGACAGGAAAATCGCCCGATGGCGCGGGTCTCGCCGGAAGGCCGCATTAATGCGGGTGCGTGCACGCCACAGCGCCCGCAACGTCGGTGCCGTCATTCCCTTCAGCTCGACGCGCTGCTGCATCAGCAGAAAGCTCTCCAGGATCGCCGCAGGCTCGCGCTCGAACAGGTCGTGCGCGCGCATGGCGAGGAGTTCGCCGACCCGCTCGAAGCGCTCATTGATCACGTCTGTGTCGGTGTTCCTGACGGAAAAGATCTTTGCGCCGAGATTCTGGAGCAGAATCGTGTTCAACTGCGTGACCGCCTTGGCGGCGCGGAAATAGGACTGCATGAGCTGTTCGCCGGCGCGACGGTGCGCCGTGGCGGCATAGCCCAGGTCGCGGGCAAGGCTGTCCTGAAAATCGAAGAGCAACCGGTCTTCACGGCGACCCGCAGCGTAATGCAGGCGCACGCGAAGGTTCTGGAGCAAGCTCTCGTGACGACGCGCTTGTCGCGCCTCCTGAAGCGTGATCAGGCCGCGCTTGGCCAGCTCCTTCCAGGTGACTCCCAGTCCGCAGGCCCGACTGATCCAGAGAATCACCTGCAAGTCGCGCAGCCCGCCCGGCGCTTCCTTGAGGTTGGGCTCGAGGCTGTAGGGGCTGTCCTGGAACTTCGTGTGGCGCTGTTCCTGCTCGAGGCGCTTCGCCTTGAAGAACACCTGACGATCGAGGCAGGCATTCGTCGCACGCTGGAATTGTCCGAACAGCCGCCGATTTCCGGCAATGAGCCGCGCTTCGAGAAGGCCGGTCTGCACCGTGATATCTTTTGTTGCCTCGGCGACGCATTCCGGCACGGTGCGCACGCTGTGGCCCAGCTCGAGTCCCGTGTCCCAAAGACGGCCGATGAGATCTTCAACCTTTGCCGCCAGTTCAGGCGACGGTGGATCGGCAAGCAGCACCAGGACATCGACATCGGAATGAGGATGAAGCTCGCCGCGGCCGTAACCGCCCACGGCCAGCAACGCGAGCGGCGCAGGAATCTTCAGCTGTCGCCACATTTCCTTGATCGCCTGGTCGACGATCCGCCGATGCTCGCGAAGCACCATCGCCGGATCGCCGGTCTCCTGGAATCGGATTTGCAATGCGGCGCGGCTTGCCTGCACGCCCGCCTTCATCCGGGCCAGTGTCGTACCCGATTTTTCGGCCGTCGCCGGGGGAGAGTGCATGAAACCTATTGAATGGATGGCGGTGGAGGGGGTGTGTCGGAGGAAACCGTCAAGACCTCGTGGCCGGACTCGGTTACGAGCACAGTGTGCTCCCACTGAGCCGAGAGACTGTGGTCCTTGGTGACAATCGTCCATCCATCGGCGAGTTCCCGGATCGCGGGCTTTCCGGCATTGATCATCGGCTCGATGGTAAATGTCATTCCGGGCTGCAACCGCAGACCCGTACCGGGGCGCCCGTAATGCAGCACCTGCGGCTCTTCATGAAATTTGGTCCCGATTCCGTGGCCGCAGAACTCCCGGACGACACTGTAGCCGCGGCCTTCGGCGTGCTGCTGGATGGCTGCGGCTATGTCGCCAAGAAAGGCCCCCGGGTGTACGGCGCGAATGCCCAGCCACATGCATTCGTAAGTCGTATCGCACAGGCGCCGGGCCTGAATCGAGGGTTCGCCGATACAGTACATGCGGCTGGAATCACCGTGAAATCCGTCCTTGATCACGGTGACGTCGATATTCAGGATGTCGCCCGCTTTGAGCACTCGTTCCCCGGGGATGCCGTGGCAAACCTGGTGATTGACCGATGTACAGATGGACTTGGGGAAGGGTTTGTAGCCCGGCGGGGCATAGTTGAGCGGGGCGGGTACGGCTTTCTGTTCGCGAACGATTAAATCGTGGCACTTGCGGTCGAGCTCGCCGGTCGTGACTCCAGGCCGGACGTGCGGACTGATGAAATCGAGTACCTCAGCGGCGAGGCGTCCGGCAATGCGCATAAGCGCGATTTCTACGGGCGTCTTGAGGTGAATCGTCATGCCTGCTCAACAAAAAGTGCGAAGGATAAGGCAAGACCTTCAGCCGGGCAAACTGCCCGGCTGAAGGTCTTGCCGGGACACGTCATTGTGTTAGTCAAGTAATTCCCTGTTTGCACAGGAAAAACTTGCTTCGGACTCGGCTCGCGTGCTACCATTCTAGAGCTAGCCGGGCCTTGGGCTCGGCTAAATTTTTGCCGCCCGCCGTTAGGGTGCCTGCAGCAGCGTTGAAATTGCAGCGGGTCGATTGGCTGGAGCGGCTCGGATCAACCCTAACTGGAGTCACCATGTCGACCACGATGCGCCAAATGCTCGAAGCGGGCGTGCATTTCGGCCACCAGACCCGCTACTGGAACCCGAAGATGGCGCCTTTCATCTTCGGCCACCGCAACAAGATCCACATCATCAACCTCGAAAAGACGATGGTGATGTACCAGGAGGCGATGAAATTCGTACGCCAGCTTGCCTCGAACAAGGGTACAGTCCTTTTTGTCGGGACCAAGCGCCAGGCTCGCGAGATCGTTCGCGAGGAAGCCGAGCGCTGTGCTGCTCCCTACGTCGATCATCGCTGGCTGGGTGGAATGCTCACCAATTTCAAAACCGTGCGCCAGTCGATCAAGCGCCTGAAGGATATGGAAGCCACGATCGAGGACGGTAGCTTCGACAAGATGCCCAAGAAGGAGGGACTGCACTTCCAGCGCGAACTGGCCAAACTTCGGCGCAGTCTGGGGGGCATCAAGGGATTGGACAGTCTCCCCGACGCGATGTTCGTGATTGACGTCGGCTACCAGAAAGGCGCCGTTGCCGAGGCGAAGAAGCTCGGCGTTCCGCTGATCGGTGTGGTCGATACCAATCACTCACCCGAAGGCATCGCTTACGTCATTCCCGGAAATGACGACTCCAGCCGTGCCATCCGTCTTTACGCGCGCGGCGTGGCGGATGCGATTCTCGAGGGACGCAGCCAGGTGGTGCAGGAGATCGTCGGCGCGACCTCGGACGAGTTTGTCGAGGTCGAAGAGCCTGTCGGTCAGGCACGATAGGCCGGGGTATCTGTGGGGAAAAGGGGCGGCAGCCCCTTTTTTTGAATCTTTTTTCGGAGCGATGAGGACATCGGGAATGGCGGAAATCAGCGCGAGTATGGTAAAGGAACTGCGCGACAGGACCGACGCGCCGATGATGGAATGCAAGAAGGCCCTGACGGAGGCAGCCGGCGACTCGGCCAAGGCCGAGGAGTTGCTTCGCATCCGGCTGGGCAACAAGGCGTCCAAGGCGGCGACGCGCACGGCCGCCGAGGGGGTGGTCGCGGTGTATGTTGAGCCTGACGCGAAAACCGGGGCGATCGTGGAGGTGAATTGCGAAACGGATTTTGTCGCGAAGAACCATGAATTCCTGAAGTTCGCCGCGTCGCTCGCTGAACTCGCCGCAAAGCGGGATCCGGCGAACGTCGCCGCGCTCGGAGTGCTGCCCCTTGGCGGCGCGACCGTCGAAGAGGTGCGCAGGGAGCTGGTCGGGCGCATCGGCGAGAACATGTCTGTCCGCCGTTTTGCCAGGCTGGCGACGAAGGGCCGCCTGTCTCAATATGTTCATGGTGGCTCCAGGATCGGCGTTCTGGTCGATCTCACGGGTGGCGACGAGTCCCTCGGCAAAGACCTCGCGATGCACGTGGCTGCGTCCAAGCCCCTCGGTTTGTCCGGAAAGGACGTTCCGGAGAAACTGGTCAAGAGCGAGCGGGACATCGCGGCGGCAAAGGCCGCCGAGTCGGGCAAACCCGCCAATATCGTCGAGAAGATGGTCGAGGGCAGGATTCAGAAGTTTCTGAAGGAGAAGACGCTGCTCGGCCAGATTTTCGTCAAGGACCCGGCCGGCAAGCAGACCGTCGAAGCTTTACTCAAGGCAAAAGGCGCATCCGTGGCGGCCTTCGTTCTCTACGTGGTAGGAGAAGGCATCGAGAAGAAAACCGGCGACTTCGCCGCTGAAGTGAGGGCGCAGGTGAACGCCGCCAGGAAAGATGAACCCGAAAAGACGACCTGAGATGGCGGCCCAAGCAAAATACAAGCGGATCCTGCTGAAGCTGAGCGGCGAAGCGCTGATGGGTGACGATTCGTTCGGAATAAACCGCGCCACCATCGAGCGTATTGTCGGCGAGGTGGCGCAAGTGGCCGAGCTGGGGATCGAGATTGCGGTGGTGATCGGCGGCGGCAATATTTTCCGGGGCGTGGCGCCGGGCGCCGCCGGGATGGATCGCGCTACGGCCGACTACATCGGCATGCTCGCGACGATCATGAACGCTCTGGCATTGCAGGACGCGATGCGGCGCGCCGGCCTGAACGCGCGCGTGCAGTCGGCGCTCAACATCGAGCAGGTGGTCGAGCCTTACATTCGCAACAAGGCGATCCGTTACCTGGAGGAGGGAAAAATCGTGATTTTCGCCGCCGGTACCGGCAACCCGTTCTTCACGACCGACACGGCGGCGGCGCTGCGCGGCACGGAAATCGGCGCGGAGATGGTGCTCAAGGCGACCAAGGTGGACGGTGTATACACGGCCGACCCCAAACTGCACGCGGATGCCACGCGCTACGAGAAGCTCAGCTTCGGCGAGGCCATGATCAAGGACTTGCGCGTGATGGACGCCACAGCGTTTGCATTGTGCCGCGATCAGAAGCTGCCCATTACTGTTTTCAGCATTCTCAAGGCCGGGGCGATGAAGCGCGTTGTCATGGGCGAGAACGAGGGCACGCTCGTATTCTGTTAGCTCGCGCGGCTTCAGGAATGGAGGAGTCATGACAACCATTGCCGACACCAGGAAAAATACCGAACAAAAGATGCAGAAGTCGCTTGAGGCGCTCAAGGGCGATCTGGCCAAAGTCCGCACCGGACGGGCCCACACCGGGTTGCTCGATCACGTCACGGCGGATTACTACGGCAGCCAGACGCCGATCCCTCAAGTTGCCAACGTGACGCTGCTTGATGCGCGCACAATAGGAGTATCGCCCTGGGAAAAGAAGATGGTCGGTGTCATCGAGAAGGCCATCCGCGACTCGGACCTGGGACTGAATCCGGCCACCCACGGCGACATGATCAGAGTGCCGATGCCGGCCCTGACCGAAGACCGTCGCCGTGAGCTGATCAAGGTGATCAAGCATGAGGGCGAAAACGTCAAGATTGCCGTACGGAATCTGCGCCGCGACGCCAATCATGCGCTCAAGGAGCTGCTGAAGAACAAAGCCGTTTCCGAGGACGAGGAACGGCGGGCCCAGGAAGATATTCAGAAGCTGACCGACAAGTTCATCGCCGACATAGAGAAGGCGCTGTCGGCGAAGGAAGCCGAATTAATGGCGATTTAGCCGGACTCCGGACAAGGCGCGACTAATGAGCTCGTTCACCAGTACGACCCGCGAAATCCCGCCGATCAGCGAGATTCCGCGACACATCGCCATCATCATGGATGGCAACGGCCGCTGGGCGAAGAAGCGCTATCTGTCGCGCGTCGCCGGCCATAAGCGGGGCGTCGATACCGTGCGAGACATTGTTCGTGCCTGCGGCGAGCGTGGCATCGGATTTCTCACCCTGTTTGCGTTCAGCTCGGAAAACTGGCGCCGGCCGGCCGAAGAGGTATCGATGCTGCGGCAGATTTTTCTTGCCGTGCTGGAGCAGGAAATCGAAACCCTTCACCGGAACAATGTACGGCTGAAATTCATCGGAGATCTCGAGCCCTTTGGCGAGCGTGCCTTCGAACTTGCCCGCCGCGCCGAGGCTCTGACCTCGGCCAACCTGGGCCTCACGCTGACGATTGCCGCGAATTACGGCGGGCGCTGGGATCTGCTGCGGGCCATGACGAAGCTGGTGCGCAGCCAGCCGGTGCCGGCCGCCGGATTCAGCGAGGAGCAGCTTGCGTCAGAGCTTGCGCTCAACTATGCGCCCGAACCGGACTTGTTCATCCGTACGGGGGGGGAGCAGCGCATCAGCAATTTTCTGCTATGGCAATTGGCATACACCGAGCTGTACTTCACGCCGACACTGTGGCCCGACTTCGATGCCAAGCAGCTTGACCTTGCGATTTCCTGGTTTCAACAGCGCGAGCGGCGATTCGGGCGGACCAGCGATCAGATCGAGGATGCGGAGCGTGGGGCCCCCGGCCGACGGAGATTCGCATAACGTCTCTGGCAGCGTTGGGGACGGAAATTCCGGCCCCATGTTGAGAACGCGCTTGCTTACGGCGGTGATACTGCTAGCGGTCTTTCTTGCAGCCCTGTTTCTGCTTCCTGCGTACGGCTGGATCGCGTTTTGCGCCGTGATTTCCGGAATGGCAGCATGGGAATGGGGAGCGCTCGCGGCGCTCGCAAAGCCAGGCCGCTGCCTCTATGTCATGATCGTCTTGGCGGTTGGGGGCTCGCTCGCGACCATCCACGGCCTCCCGGCAAATGGCCTGCATGCGCCGATGCCGGTCTATTACGCCGCCGCGTTCTTCTGGCTCGTTCTGGCGCCCCTTTGGATCTGGCGCGGTCCCAGCGGCGCCGGGAGAACCGTACTGCTCGCCGCCGGGTTGATCGTGCTGGTGCCGGCGTTGGTCGCTCTCATCGATCTCCGGAACATCGAACCCGTCCTTCTGCTTTCTGTCATGGGATTGGTGTGGACATCCGACACCGCGGCCTATCTTGCCGGGCGGCGCTTCGGCAGGCGCAAACTGGCCCCCGCAATCAGTCCGGGCAAGACTTGGGAAGGTGTCACCGGGGCGCTCATTGCGGTCATGCTGTACGCAACGGCCTGGATCCGATTCGGCGGCACGGCCAGCATGCCCGCGTGGGTGGGCGAAGCCCCTGCGGGGGCGGCGTGGATGGTGCTCCTTCTGCTCGGGCTCGCCCTCGCGGGCATTATTGGCGATCTTTTCGAATCTCTGATAAAACGCGAGGCGGGAGTCAAGGACAGTGGAACGCTCCTGCCGGGCCATGGCGGAGTGCTTGACCGCATCGACGCGTTGGCGCCGGTGTTGCCGCTTGCGGTTCTGGCGTTTCTTGCATGAGTGCCGTGCAGAATATAACGATACTCGGAGCGACCGGTTCGATCGGCGCGAGCACCCTCGAAGTCATCGGTCGTCATCCGGACCGGTTCCGGGTGGTTGCGCTGGCCGCCCACCGCCGGGCCGACGAGTTGGCCGAGCTTTGCAGGCGGTTTCGGCCTGACTATGCCTGCCTGGTGGATGTGTCGCGCATTTCGCAATTGCGCGAGCGCCTTGCCGCCTACGGAGTACCTGCCAGGGTAGTCGGGGGCGAGGCGGGGCTGCTTGAGGTGGCGTCTTTGCCCGATGTGGATTGCGTCGTGGCAGCCATCGTGGGGGCGGCCGGGCTGAGTGCGACGCTGGCGGCAGCACGGACCGGTAAGAAGCTACTGCTCGCGAACAAGGAAGCGCTGGTGAGCGCCGGTCCGGTATTCATGGAAACGGTGCGCGCCAGCGGCGCGATGCTGCTGCCGATCGACAGCGAGCATAACGCCATCTTCCAGTGCCTGCCGCCGTTCGCTTCGGGCGGCCTTGCTGCCAGAGGTATTCGAAGGATTCTGCTCACTGGTTCCGGCGGTCCGTTCCGCGCGAGGCCGCGCGCCGAATTGCACCGCGTGACGCCGGATGAAGCCTGTGCGCACCCGAACTGGGTAATGGGACGCAAGATTTCGGTGGATTCGGCAACGATGATGAACAAGGCTCTGGAGATTGTCGAGGCGCATTGGTTATTCGGAGCAAACCCGCAACAGATTCAGGTGGTAGTGCACCCGCAGAGCGTGGTTCATTCGATGGTCGAATACGCCGACGGCTCCGTGATCGCACAGCTCGGGCATCCGGACATGCGCACGCCGATCGCCCAGGCGCTTGCCTTTCCCGAGCGCATCGAGGCAGGCGTATCTTCGCTTGATCTCTTCCGCATCCGCACTCTGACATTCGAGCAACCTGACTTTGAGCGCTTTCCTGCGCTGAGGCTCGGTTACGAGGCGCTGCAAAACGGAGGCTCGGCGCCGGCCATTCTCAACGCCGCCAACGAAGTCGCGGTGGCGGCGTTCCTTGATCGGCGCCTGCCGTTCCTGCGCATCACGGCGGTCATCGAGGAGACCCTGGCAAGCGTTCCCGCGAGCGCGCTTGCAAGCCTTGAGGACGTGCTCGCCGCAGACGCTCTGGCGCGAATTCGCGCGTGTCAGATCGTCACGAGCCTGAACTCCAACGCCGCATGAATCTGATCATCACCGTTCTCGCTTTCGTGGGTGCGCTCGGCGTGTTGATCGTATTTCACGAGTACGGCCACTATCTGGTCGCGCGCTTGTGCGGAGTCAAGGTGCTGCGCTTTTCGATCGGCTTCGGCAAGCCGCTGTGGCGGATCCGGCGCGGCCCGGACCGTACGGAGTGGGTGGTGGCCGCGTTGCCCCTGGGCGGTTACGTCAAGATGCTGGACGAGCACGAAGGTCCCGTTCCACCCGGCGACGCGCACCGGGCATTCAACCGCCAGAGCGTCTGGCGGCGAACGGCGATCGTCGTTGCCGGGCCGGCGGCGAATTTCGCGCTGGCGATTGTTTTCTACTGGGCGCTGTTCGTAGGCGGAGTACAGGAAGCGAAGCCCGTGGTGGCTGCGCCTGGGGCGGAAACGCTTGCCGCCAGGAGCGGACTCGCGCGAGGCGACGTCATTCTCGAGATCAACGGCGCGCCCGTGACCAGCTGGCAGGAGGTGCGCTGGAAACTTTTGCAGCTGGCGGTGGAAAGGCAGCCGGCAAGTCTCGAGGTACTCGACCCGGGCCAGCGTATCAGGTCGCGCACGCTGGATTTTTCGGGGTTTGACATGGAGGGCTTCGACGGAGATCCGCTGCTTATGATGGGTCTCCGGCTGAACCGGCCGGATGTGGCGCCGGTCATAGGCAAAATCGTGGCGGGAAGCGTGGCCGAGGTGGAAGGATTGCGGCCCGGCGACCGCGTCATCTCGATCGAGGGTGGATTGGTCCGAATCTGGGAGGACGTGGTTTCGGCCGTGCGGGCTCATCCCGGCGAATCCATGCGGCTCCGGATTTTGCGCGGTCGCGAGGAGTTCGAAGTCAAGCTGCGGCCGGAAATCGTTCAGCAAAACGGGGAGCGATTCGGGCGAATCGGGGCGGCCCCGTACGTCGATCCCGAGACAATGAAGAATCTTGTAACGACGGTACGCTACGATCCGTTTCGGGCGATGCGGATGGCGCTCGAGCGGACCTGGGAGACGTCGGCGTTCAGCCTGAAGATGCTGGGAAAGATGGTTATCGGCGAGGTTTCCTGGAAGAACCTCAGCGGCCCGGTGACTATCGCCGATTACGCGGGCCAGTCCGCACAACTGGGTATCGGCGCGTACGTGGCGTTTCTCGCGCTGATCAGCATCAGCCTCGGCGTACTCAATCTGCTGCCGATCCCGTTATTGGACGGAGGACACTTGCTGTATTATGTCGTCGAAATTCTCAAAGGCAGTCCGGTTTCAGAACGGATGATGGAGCTGAGCCAGCGTCTCGGGCTGACTGTGCTGCTTTCCCTGATGGCCTTTGCGTTCTACAACGACATCAACCGCTTGTTGGCAGGATAATCCATTCGTTTCATGACTAACGCGCTGCGGGCCGCGATTTTCCTGCTCGCCGTCGCCCGTTCCGCCTGGGCGTTTGACCCGTTTGTGGTGCGCGATATCCGCGTCGAGGGAATCCAGCGAATCGAGGCCGGCACGGTCTTCAGCTACCTGCCGTTGAAGGTCGGAGAGACCGTGACCAACGAGAAGGCTGCGGCCGCAATCCGCGCCCTGTTCGCAACGGGTTTCTTCCGCGACGTACGCGTGGAAGTGCAGGGAAGAGTCCTGATTGTCACCGTTGAAGAGCGACCGGCGATCGCCTCGATCGATTTCGTGGGCATGAAGGAGTTCGAAAAAGACAAGGTGAAGACGGGACTTCGCGACGTCGGTTTCCAGGAAGGCCGGATCTTCGATCGCGCCCTGCTCGACCAGGCGGAGCAGGAGCTCAAACGTCAGTACCTCACCCGCGGCATGTATGGCGTGACTATCACCACTACGGTCACGCCGGTCGATCGCAACCGGGTTGCGATCAATTTCAACATCAACGAGGGCGAGGTCGCGAAAATCAAGCAGATCAATATCGTGGGTCACCGGGCGTTCTCCGAAAAGGAGCTGGTCGATCTGTTTACGTTGCGTACCCCGGGATGGTTTACCTGGTACACCAAGAACGACCAATATTCCCGGCAAAAGCTGCAGGCCGATCTCGAATTGCTTCGATCTTTTTACCTCAACCGCGGGTACATGGAATTCAACATCGATTCGACCCAGGTATCGATCACGCCGGACAGGCTCGACATCTACATTACGGTCAACATCACCGAGGGCGAGATCTACACGGTAAGTGACGTCAAGCTGGGAGGCGAATTGCTCGTCCCCGAAGAGCAATTGCGCGCGCTGATCGCGATCAGCGCGGGGGAACCGTTTTCACGGGAAAAGCTTACCGAGTCTTCCAAGAAAATCAGCGACAGACTGGGCCAGGACGGGTACGCCTTTGCCAATGTCAATGCCACGCCCGACATCAACAAGGACAAGCGAACGGTCAGCTTCACCTTCTTGATAGACCCGGGCCGACGGGTCTACGTGCGGCGAATCAACATCGTAGGCAATTCGCGCACTCGCGACGAGGTGGTACGCCGCGAAATGCGCCAGCTCGAGGGAAGTTATTTCGACAGCCAAAAGCTGAAGCTTTCAAAGGAGCGCGTTGACAGGACGGGCTACTTCAGCGAAGTGGAAGTCGAAACACCGGCGGTGGCCGGCACGACCGATCAGGTCGACGTCAACTTGCGGGTCAAGGAGAAGCCGACCGGCGCGGTTCTCATGGGCGTGGGGTTTTCCAGCGTCGACCGTCTCATTCTGCAGGCTTCGATCCAGCAGAGCAATATTTTCGGTACCGGCAACTCGCTGGCGTTTCAGATTATGAGCGGTTCGGTGAACAAGGTCGCGTCGCTGTCCTTTACCGATCCGTACTACACGGTAGACGGCGTCAGCCGCGGTTATGACATATATCAGCGTAACGTCAATGCCACGGCACTCGGACTCGGCGACTACAAGACGAAATCGCTCGGCGGCGCCGTGCGCTACGGCGTACCGTATACGGAATACGACAGGTTGCTGTTCGGATTTGGCGTGGAGCATGTCGACCTCCAGCTTTTTGCCGACAGCCCGCAGCGCTACATTGACTTCCAGAATGAATTCGGCAGCTCCTATGACACTGTGACAGGCACCGGCGGCTGGGTCCGCGACACCCGGGATAGCGGCAATTGGCCGACCCGAGGGCGAATCGAGCGGGCTAATCTCGAGGTGGCGACACCGCTGGGAAGTCTGGAGTACTGGAAGTACACCTACCAGCACCAGTATTTCTACCCGTTCACACGGGACGTCACACTGGCGCTGAGCGGAGAGCTCGGTGCCGGCGATGGATACGGTGGAATGCCAATGCCGTTCTTCAAGAATTTCTACTCCGGCGGGATCGGCAGCGTGCGGGGATATCGCACCGCCTCGCTGGGGCCGCGCGACGCCGACGGCAGTTTCCTGGGCGGCACTCGCAAGATTAACGCATCCATTGAGATGCTGTTTCCGCTACCCGGCAGCGGGCAGGACAAATCGATGCGGCTCGGTACCTTCATCGACGCCGGGCAAGTCTACGGCTCGTCGGAACAAATAGTCCTCGCGGAAGTGCGTTGCTCTGGCGGTGTAAGTTTTGCGTGGAACTCGCCGGTTGGACCGATGAAAATCAGCTGGGCGAAACCGCTCAACAACAAACCGGGCGACAGCATCCAGCACATTCAGTTCACGCTTGGCACCGTATTCTGATGGCCCGGTATAATTCCCAATTCAAGCGAAGGAGGAGGGTTGCGACCTCCTCAATTCGTTAGGAGAGCGATTTGAAAGGCAAACCAGCCACTCATTGGACCATTGCGGCCCTCCTGCTGGCCAGCGGTCCGGCCCTGGCTCAGGCCAAGATCGGCTTCGTGAGCGTCGAACGAATCCTGAGCGAGGCGCCGGTGGCACAGCGGGCGCAGAAAAAAATCGAGCAGGAATTCTTCCAGCGGAACCAGGAGCTCTCCAAGATGGCCGAGCAACTCAAGAATATGCAGGTAAACCTCGAGAAGAACGCATTGACCATGCCGGAATCGGACCGGCTGAAGCGCGAACGGGAATTTAACGACCTTAACCGGGACTTTCAGCGCAAGGATCGGGAATTCCGCGAGGACTTGAACCAGCGGCGGAACGAAGAACTGGCAGCCGTGTTCGAGCGCGTCAAACGCGCGGTAATTCAGATCGCAGAAACTGATAATCTCGATGTCGTGTTTCGAAATGAACAAGTCGTTTGGGCAAGTATCCGCGTCGACATTACCGACAGAGTCATCAAGGCGCTGGACGACGCACGTCCAGCCAAATAGATTCATTCGGCAGCGGGGGCGCGGCATGCGAAAAGGAACCAGAATCGCTGCTGCCCGGCGCCTTGCCGGTTCCGGTCGGACCGGCAAAGACCGGAAGGCGGATTCGGTGAGAAGCCGCGTTCTACCCGCTACCCCATTCAATTCGGGTATTTTCCGGCTCGGCGAAATCGTTTCGCGTCTTGGCGGGGAACTCGTCGGTAATCCCGAGATCGAGATTCGGCGCATTGCGACGCTTCAGAACGCGGGCCCGGGCGACCTGTCGTTCCTGTCGCACGTCCGGTATCGCCGCCATCTTGATGGGACCCATGCTGCGGCCGTGATTGTTTCCCGCGCCGATCGCGACGCCACAAACCTGCCCCGCATACTCTGCGACGATCCTTATGTCTACTATGCCCGTACGGCGCAACTGCTCAATCCGGGAATCCGGCCCGCGCCGGGCGTTCACCCCAATGCGGTGATCGAGACCGGAGCC
>Ga0137463_1000193_pt1 | contig 23136 bp, 19 predicted proteins | sample EasRivERMGT800_2_FD_102333 | JGI IMG/M metagenome (GOLD analysis project Ga0137463, IMG submission 102333) | Soil microbial communities from meander-bound floodplain in the East River, Colorado, USA - East River MetaG ERMGT800_2 | ecosystem: Environmental > Terrestrial > Soil > Floodplain ...
CATATCATTCATTCGCAGGAATCGTTTCACAGCCGTACACCATCAGAATATGTTGTTGAGGCTATTGAGCCTACCACCCTGGTTTCTATCACATACGATAATCTTGAAAGAATTTATGCCCGGTCAGGCAAGATGGAACATTTGGGCCGCCTCATCATTACTTACACAATGGTAATCAAGGATCGCTGGCAAATGCAACTGGTAATGCACACACCGAGGGAGCGATTTATTCATTTTGTCAATCACAATCCAGAATTATTGCAACGGGTTCCACAAAAATATCTTGCTTCTTACCTAAACATCAAACCTGAAACATTCAGCAGGTTCAAACATTTGATTCGCACAGGTTCAAAAAATGAAGCAGCCTGAACCCCGAACCCCAATCTTCAAACCTCAAACTTTTTTAAACATGCACAACCAGGACAGGAATTTTTAATTCATGACGAACCGAGTCGATTGTCTGCCCATAAAACCAATCTTTAATACCTGCATGTCCATGTGCGCCGATCACCAGCATGTCAACATTATTTTCTTTTATGATGCGGACAATTTCCCTCGCCCGTTGATTAAATCCTAATATCCCATTTGCAGCATAACCCATTTGGATTAATCGTTGCGCATAAAAATCAATATGTTCCTGGTCCTTCCTGGTCTCAAGATCATCAGCATCTTTTTCTAAAACCTTTGCTGAAGCACTTTCAACCACGTGGATGAGTACAAATGATGCCTGTTCATGCGCCTGGCCAATTGCGTAGGAGAGGAGCTTTTCATCTTTCTCACTGAATTCAAGTGCCACGGCAATTTTTCTGAATACCGGCACAGCAATTTTTTGAAGGCCACTGGCTTCAGCGTGTACTTCGGGTATTTCGCGGCGTTTTTTACTCATCAGGGGATATACAAATGAAATGATTAATAAAGCTACAAACAATAAGCCACCAGAAATAATTACCAACTTCCAAAGAATATTTTCTGAACTTATAAAATAACTGGCTGCCTGTTCTGTTACCATCCTGACATTTAAATAAACAAGAATAGAAGTAACAATCCACGCAGCAAATTTTGTTAATGGTTTAATAGCATGCACGCCCATTGTTTTTTTATCACTTACAAAATGAATAAGAGGAATAATAGCAAAACCTAATTGAAGACTTAAAATAACCTGGCTCAGGATCAGCAGGCTGTCAATATTTTTTTCACCCTTGATGAGAATAACGATTACCGCCGGTATAATGGCGATGAGCCTCGTCATTAATCTTCTGATCCAGGGATTAATGCGGAGCCGCAGGTAGCCTTCCATTACAATTTGCCCTGCAAGGGTACCCGTTATCGTAGAACTCTGCCCTGCCGCTATTAATGCCACAGCAAATAAGGTAGGTGCCAGTCTGGAACCTAAAAAATCATTCAATAATTCATAAGCTGTTTTAATCTCAGCCACATCAGTTCTTCCCCGAAAAAAGAAAACCGATGCTGCCAATATAAGTATCGCTGCATTCACAAAAAATGCAAGGTTTAATGCAATGGTGCTATCAATTAAATTTAGCTTCAGTGCTCTCTTGATTCCTTTTGTATCTCGTTTAAATTTTCTTGTTTGCACTAAAGCAGAATGTAAATACAAATTATGCGGCATTACAGTGGCTCCAATAATGCCGATGGCTATATAAAGAGCTTCATTGCCGGGAATATGTGGTCTGAAACCGGTTATAACCTGGCCTAAATTTGGTTTGGCTAAAATTATTTCAATCAGGAACGAAGCGCCAATTACCCCGATTAATGCCACTATAAATGCTTCCATTTTACGAATACCCAATCTTTGCAATAATAAAAACAAAAATGTATCAAATACAGTAATTAACACAGCATATAATAATGGAATTCCTGTAAGAAGCTGAATACCGATTGCCATTCCCAATACTTCCGCGAGGTCGCAAGCGGCAATGGCAACTTCAGCAAGGACATACAAAACCAGGTTGATGTATTTTGGATAAGTTTCCCTGTTGGCTTGTGCAAGATCTCTGCCTCGCACAATTCCGAGACGTGATGATAAACTTTGTAATAACAAAGCCATCAGGTTGCTCATTAACAAAACCCAAATCAGGGAATAGCCAAACTTGCTGCCACCTGCCAGATCAGTAGCCCAGTTGCCCGGATCCATGTAGCCTACGCTCACGAGATAAGCAGGACCAAAAAAAGAAAAAACTCTTTTCCATAAAGGCCTTGACATTAACGTTGTGTCTACGCTTTCATGTACTTCACTAAGTGAAATATGTGCAGACCGGTTTTTCATAAGCTTACAAAAATGTTTTTAGCTAGCTGTTCACTGATGGAAAAAGCGGGCTGTTGGCGCAGTTTGATTTCAATGGAATGATCAAAGCTGAATTTTCTTTTTACCTCTAGCTTTGTGCCGATGGAAATTTTCTTATGCTGCAATAGTTCCAGCAGTTCTTCCGACTGGTTAATAACACGACATACTTCGGCCATTTTATTAATTGGTAATTCCACCAGGGTTACCTGTTGGCTATTTTCCATTTTTCCCAAACTATCGGGGATAGGGTCTCCATGCGGATCAAATTTTGGGTAGCCAAGATATTCATCCAGTTTATCGATCAATTTTTTGCTGCTTACGTGCTCAAGATCCTCAGCCACTATGTGCACTTCATCCCATTTGAATTTTAATTTCTCTGCTAAAAAATATTCCCACAACCTGTGTCGCCTGATAATGTCCAGGGCTACTTTCTTTCCTTCATGGCTTAACCGGAAACCCTGGTAAGGTTGATAATGAAGCAATTTCTTTGACTTTAGCTTCTTCATCATATCCGTAACGGAAGCCGGTTTTGTGTTTAGTTTTTCGGCCAGGGCATTGGTGGTAACAGTGTTCTGCCCGTTTTGCAAATGAAAAATGGTCTTTATATAATTTTCCGCACTTGTTGAATAGTTCAGCATGTCTAAATAAAATTTTAGACAAATCTAAAAAATAAATACCAATAACAAAAATTTGAAATGGATTAAGAAAAGAAAGAAGTAAATTCGGGTCCCATTTGGAATACTTATGATGAACAGAAAGTCCTGGTTGGTTGTATTTATATCTGTTTTTATCGTATTTGCCTGCACGCACAAAAAGAAAGTTTCGTTATCAGGAGAAGAACCTGTTGATGTAAAAGACTTTATTGAATCGTTTGAGCCATTATATCTTCCCTATCAAATTGCTGATACGGCTGTTTCTAAAAAAAGAAAAGATTCATTACTGATAAGTTATAAAGTCTTTACCCAGTTGATTCCTGACACGGTGGTAAGCAGAGTTTTTGGAAAAGGAGTAATGCCAAAAATCTATCCGGTGGGCCGGGTATCGGTACCGGACCAGGGAACTTATCTTTTTGTAAAAGTTTTATCGACAGACCGTAAAGCTGTGCTGGTAATTTGTTTTGACAGGAAAAATAATTTTATCACTGCGATGCCGGCATTACAGTCCGATGCAAATCCAGCTACCCAACAGTTTTTTAATATGGATAAACGTTATACGCTTTCAAAAAGCATAACCCGGAAAAATGCTGATGGAACCATCAGTGATGGAAAGAATGTGTATGTTTTAAATGAGCCTGCCAAATCTTTTTTACTGATAATGACTGACGCATTGGATGAAAAAACTGTAGAGTTGATAAACCCCATTGATTCTTTTTCAAGAAAAAATAAATATTCGGGTGATTACATAAAGGGCAAGACAAACCTGGTTTCGATACGTGATAATAAAAAAGCAGGTCGCCTGACTTTCTTTGTACATTTTGAAAAAAGAAATAACTGTACAGGTGAGTTGAAAGGAGAAGCAAGTTTTACATCAGCCAATACAGCGGTATACCGGTCTTCCGGTGATCCTTGTGCATTACAATTCAGTTTCACAACTTCTTCTGTTAGTATGACCGAAATGCAAGGCTGCGGATCGCACCGGGGTGTAGATTGTTTATTTGAAGGAACCTACCCTAAAAAGAAAGAGCCGAAAAAATCAAAAAAAGCTTTTAAAAAATAATTTTTTGCATTCAGTTTACTAACCACCTGATATTTGCAAATCAATTTTTCCACTTGCCATGTGAATAATACAATGACGGATTGATTTTTTGCCTGTATATTCGCAAACGTTGTGTAAAATTCACACTATGAGTTTTAAAGATTTCAAAATACCGTTCCCTGTTGATGATCGTTATTCAAAGCGGGTGGCTTATTTCTCCATGGAATTTGCCGTACATCAGCCATTAAAAATTTATAGCGGTGGCCTGGGGTTTTTATCAGGTTCGCACCTGCGGAGTGCCTACGAATTAAAACAAAATTTAATTGGCATTGGTATTTTATGGAAGTATGGTTATTATGACCAGGCCCGCAACCAGGATCAAACCCTCCAGGTTACCTGGATGGAAAAGCAATATAGTTTTTTGGAAGATACCGGTATTAAATACCAGATAACGGTACATGAACATCCGGTTTGGGTAAAAATATTTTATCTAAACCCGGAAACATTCAATACGGCGCCATTATTCTTAATGACTACCGATATTCCGGAGAACGATTATGTTTCGCAGACCATAACACATCGTTTGTATGACGCGAACGTAGCCACGAAAGTGGCTCAGTTTATTTTATTGGGTGTAGGTGGTGCTAAACTGATGGATGAATTAGGGTTTAAGCCCGAGGTTTATCATTTGAATGAAGCTCACGGTTTATCTGCTGCATTTTATCTCTATAAAAAATACAACCAGGACATCCAGGAGGTAAGAAAACGGTTAGTTTTTACTACCCATACCCCTGAAGAAGCTGGTAATGAAAAGCATGACATACATCTTTGTCATAAAATGAGCTATTTCTGTGGCCTGACTGTTGACGAAGTAAAAAAGCTCACCGGAAACCCGGACGACATGTTTAACCATTCATTGGCAGCATTGCGCTTTGCAAGGCTGGCCAATGGTGTATCCCAATTACACGGAAAAGTATCAAGAGCTTTGTGGAGTAAGTATGATAATATCAGTAAGATCATTTCTATTACCAATGCACAGAACTGGAAATACTGGGCCGATGACCAGTTGTATCGATTTATGGAAGAGAATGCTAATTGGGTATTTGATGAGAGAAAAAGATTTTTGAAAAAAAGAACATTTGAAATTGTTGCTGATCAAACGGGTAAACTTTTTGATCCGAAAATTTTTACCATTGTTTGGGCACGGCGTTTTGCGGGTTATAAACGGGCGAGTCTGATTACAACCGATGAAGAACGTTTTGAAGAACTGATCAATAATAAAAAATATCCTGTGCAGATCATCTGGGCCGGGAAACCTTACCCCGTTGATTATCCTGCCATCACAGAATTCAATAGTCTTGTCCATTTGAGCCGCAAGTATAAAAATGTATCCGTGTTAATAGGATATGAACTCATGCTCTCACGACGTTTAAAACAAGGCGCTGATTGCTGGCTGAATAATCCTCGCGTGCCGCGTGAAGCATCAGGCACAAGCGGTATGACAGCCGCTATGAACGGCGCTGTAAATTTTTCGACCGATGATGGATGGATTCCTGAATTTATCAATAATGGTAAAAATGGTTATGTTGTTCCCAAGATTGATTATTTAAATATGACCGTACATGAACAGGATGATTATGACCTGAATTGTCTCTACGAAATTTTAAATAACCAGATACTCCCGCTATACTATGATAATTACGATGCATGGCGCCAGGTAATGAAAGCAGGAATGCAGGATGTACGAATTCAATTTGACAGCAACAGGATGGCGCGTGAATATTACGAGTTGCTGTATAAGTAAGACTGGCTAACTTATTATAATAATTCCGTAATCACCCGAACTTCATAATTATTTCTTCCATGCGATCGGAAACAGGACAAAAGCCTGCAAGTTTTCTTATCACACCTTCCACCAATGCATCAGGGCAGGAGGCCCCACTGGTAAGAAGGATTTTTACAATTTGTTTTCCCGGGAGGTATTCAGAAGTTACTTTTTCTTCTTTTGTATAAAAATTATAATGCAGAATTTCTTTTGAAGAAATAATTTTTTCTTCATTATTAATAAAATAAGTTGGCAATTTCTCCTCACATAATTCTACAAGGTGTGAGGTGTTGGATGAATTGTAACCGCCAACCACAATGGCAAGATCTGCTTCTGTTTCAAGCATACTGGTCACAGAGCTTTGATTATCGTTAGTAGCGTAACAAAGAGTATCACGTGTATCAGCAAAATGCCCACCAATGTTTTCCGGGGTCAACTGATACTTCAGTTCCATGATTTGTTTGAGATAATCTGCAATAGCTTGTGTTTCGCTGGCAAGCATGGTGGTTTGATTTACCACACCGATTCTTTGCAAGTCCTGCCCCACATCAAAATTTTCGGAGTATTGCCCTTTGAATTCCTCATAAAAGAGAGTAAAAGGTTTTTCACCCATGATATAGCCTGCTAAGGCTATTGCCTGCTCCATGTCTTTTACAATAACTGATGGAGAATTTACCGAAGCATGCGAAAAAGTAGCTCTTGTTTCTTCATGCCTGGGCTTACCGTGAATAATAACTGTATAATTCTGTTTAGCTATCACTTCAGACCGGTTCCAGACTTTTTCCACAAAAGGGCAGGTAGTATTATATTTTTCAGTTTGAATGACAATGTCATTCAATTTTTTTTCAATTTCAAGAGTTGTTCCGAAAGCGGGGATAAGAACAATATCGTCCGGTCTCAATTCATCAAAAGGAATTAATGTATTACCATAAGTATCCTGCAAAAATTTTACCCCATGCACCTGCAAATCTGCATTCACCTGCGGGTTGTGGATCATTTCACTTAATAAAAAAATTCTTTTGCCGGGATTTTCTTCTACAGTTTTAAAGGCAATTTCAATGGCATTTTCTACTCCATAACAAAAACCAAAATGACGGGCAAGATAAATTTTCAGTGGACCGAAATCCAGCAGGGTAGGAGTAAAGTCCTTCTTCATTTTATCCCTTTCTTTCCGCTTTTTTTTGATAGCGGTGATCAATGGACTCCGGTAAATTATAGGAACTTCAAATTGTTTCATCAAAACCAGGATTTCCAGGATTAAAAATTATAAGGAAACTGGTTTGCAAGTTACAGAATACATTATGGAAGGTAAACCTGGTCCTGTTAAAACATAATTTTCTTATCATCGGTCAAGGCATTACTTTCACAAAAATTGAGTGAATATTACTATTGGTAAACTGGTTTGCTCCATTCGTAATTTTTTGGAGGTGCCAGGCATCTATCATATCAAAATTATCTATGACCTACGATTTTAAACCACTGGACTGGACACATAACACAAACATTTATGAGGTAAACGTTCGTCAATATACAAAAGAAGGAAGTTTTAAAGCTTTCAGCAAAGAATTGACAAGGTTAAAAGATATGGGCGTAAAAACACTTTGGTTTATGCCTGTTACACCCATTGCCCAGAAGAATAAAAAAGGAGTTCTGGGCAGCTACTACGCCGCTTCAGATTATACTTCAGTTAATCCTGAGTTTGGAACCCTTGACGATTTCAGGATTCTTGTAAAGGAAGCTCATTCCGCGGGTTTTAAGGTAATTATTGATTGGGTGGCAAACCATACCGGCTGGGACCATAAATGGACAAAAGATCATCCTGATTATTACGAAAAAGACAGCACCACAGATAATTTTAAAATCGCTTCGGGCATGGACGATATTATTGAGCTCAATTTTCATAATCCCGATTTAATAAGAGAGATGATTGACGCCATGAAGTTTTGGGTGACTGAATGTGATATTGATGGCTTTCGTTGCGATCTTGCTTTTTGGGTGGAACTGGATTTCTGGCAGAAAGCAAGAAAAGAATTGGATGCAGTTAAGCCCCTGTTCTGGTTGGGTGAATCAGATCCTATTGAGCACCCAGAATACATGGGAACATTTGATGCCGCCTATACCTGGACATGGATGCACAAAACAGAAGATTTTTATAAAAAAAAACCTGGCATTAGTAGCCTCGATACAGTTTTAAAGGAATATGATGCCATTGGTGATGCCTCGATGAGAACCTGGTTTACCAGTAATCATGATGAAAATAGCTGGAATGGCAGTGAGTATGAAAAATACGGTGATATGGCAAGGGCGCTTGCCGTTTTTAGCTGTACATGGAATGGAATACCGTTAATTTATAGCGGCCAGGAGTTACCGAACCTGAAACGATTGAAATTTTTTGAAAAAGATGAAATTAACTGGACGGGAAAAAACGAATTGCATGTTTTTTATAAAATTCTGCTGAATTTACATTCAAACAATCCTGCGTTAAGAGCCGGTGATCCGCAAGCTAAAACAGAAAGATTAAAAACAAGTGATGATCAGCATGTATTTGGTTACCTGCGAAAGAATCGTGATCATGAAGCATTGGTTATTTTAAATTTTTCGCCAACAGATGTGAGGTTTTCAATTGACAAGGGAATCGATGGAAAATTCAAAGAAGTTTTTTCCGGTTTAGAGAAGGATATTTCAAACGATAAGAATTTTGAAATGAAAGGCTGGGAATATTTAGTTTATGAGAAATAAAATCAATTTTTTCCCCAAATGCTATGAAATTTTATTTACTGTTATTTTTCTTACTCCTGTTAGCCGCCTGTGTTTTTGATCCTCCATTAAAGGGAAAAGAAATTATTATAGAAAATCAAACCATGAATTTAAAAAAATGAAAAGAGATCATTCAGATAAACTAGGTTTTTATTTTATTGGGAAGCAAGATCAAAATAAGACCTTTCAACAAATTGGTAGTAACAAATTGTATAAATCCATTTATCTCAAGGTTAATGTTCATAGCAGTATTAAATAACGCGGAAGAATTTGGCTAAGCGAGACAAAAGTCTCAGTAGCACAAACGGAGGGTCATATAATAAAAAACCGTCTCGCCAGGCGAAACGGTTTATATAACGATAACCAGAATATTTTATTCTCCACTCAGGTTAAGCGGGTAGGTATACATATCAGAACCCGGATACATTCCTTCTACTTTCACAGTTCCTCTTGCATTTAATAAGGCCTTTCCTAATTCTTCTACATTTTTTATATCAACACCATTTACACTGGTAATGATGAAACCTTCTTCCATTCTTGTTTTGCTGACAGCTCCACCTTTCTTAATTGTCTTTACAACAACTCCGCCTTCAATGCCATATTGATCGGCCTTTTTAGCATCTAAATTTTCCAGGTCGGCTCCCAATTGCTCTTCCACATTTGCAGTTACCACAGCTTCATAATTGCCCGGCGATTTTTTTAACACAACAGCCGTTGATAATTCCGATCCTTTACGTTTGTAAGTAACCTGTACTTTATCTCCGGGTTTGTAATTAGCCAATACCGAACTCATTTCCAGGCCGCTTGTTACTTCGGCTCCATTTATTTTAGTAATGATATCGCCTCTTTTGATGCCTGCTACTTGTGCAGCGCCATCAGGAGCTACAGCAGAAACATACACACCTTCTTCGTTATCCTTGATACCCAATTGCTTCATTTGTTCTTCGCTTAACTCCTGGGTAGGATAGCTAACACCCAGGTATCCCCTCTGTACATTTCCATACTGAATAATATCATTTACTACTTTTTTTACCAGGTTTACGGGTATGGCAAACGAATAACCTGCATACGTTCCTGAAGGAGCAAGTATAGCAGAATTAATCCCGATCATCTGGCCACTGGTATTAACCAATGCACCACCACTATTACCCTGGTTTACTGCTGCATCTGTTTGAATAAATGATTCTACAGGAGCTTGTCCCTGGCGGCTATTAATACCGATAGTTCTTCCCTTTGCGCTCACAATACCTGCCGTAACAGTTGTTTCTAAAGAAAGAGGATAACCTACGGCGAGCACCCACTGACCTAACTGTACATCTTCTGAATTTCCATAGAGCATAAAGGGAAGGTTAGTTCCATCTATTTTCAAAACTGCAAGATCATAATTTGGATCGTTACCAATTACCCTTGCTTTATAAGTTTTTTTATTGTGGAGTGTAACAGTGATCTCTGAAGCGATTCCGCTTTGGCCGTCAGAAATAACGTGGTTATTAGTGACAATGTAACCATCTTCACTAATGATAACTCCGCTGCCTGAAGCCCTTTGTTCCGGGATCATATTGGGGCCAAAATCAAAAAACTGATTAAACCAATCATCAATGCCATTCCCCCGCGTACGGGGAATATCATTACTTATTTTTTTGGCCGGAATTTTTGTCTTAATGTGTACTACTGCCTGCACTGAAGAGTTGGCAGCTTTTGAAAAATCGACAGGGTCGCCGGACGTACTCTTATCAAAAAAGCCGGCATAATTTACAGGCAAACCGCCTTGTGTTTGTACAAATGCTGTTTGGTTGTGTGTGAATTTGTTATAGCCCCACACACTGGCTAAGGCTGATCCTGCGCTTATTGAAACGATCAGCAATAGTTGTTTCCACTTCATGGTGTATTAGAATTTTAGTTTTTTGAATAAAAATTATCAGGCAAAGTTTGTGCCCCGGATTCAAAAATAACGAAGTACAAATTCAGTTGACAAACCATTGATTTAGTTTAACAAGAAATTTACTAAGACCTTCGTACTTCATGCACCCACAAAAGTAAAAACAAAAATTCAGAAATAAAACGGGTAAGTCTTAAAGAGAATTTAAAAAAGACATGGTGTCTGTTTTGTCTGCATAATCAAACAGGCCAGGGCTTTGTGCCTGCCCGAAAGGAACCTGATCTTCTGCAACGATACACTGGATTTCCTGATTGTCATATAATGATGACAATAGAGCATTTCTGTCTGTATAATATTCATAATTCACCTGGCTAATGGGGGAAAATATTGAAACATCCTCCACAAGCAGAAGAGAATCATTGCTCATGTAGAATTTATTGTTCAAAATGTGGATAGTGAGGTTGTAGTCAAAATTGTTTTTGTATTTATGATTGTCTGCCAGGTAATTATATTTTTTAAAGGCGGCGAGCAGAGGTTCAAAGTTATATTTTAAGGGTACATATATTTTAGTCACATTCCTGCACCCTAATCCAAAGAATTGATATACATCATCAGCAAGCTTCTCCAATTCATTATTTGTTTCATTGCCATTTAAAACAGCCACAGAAGTCTTATTGCGCCGGATGATGTGAGGATACCTGGCAAAATAATATTCAAAATAGCGGGAAGTATTATTGCTGCCTGTAGCTATATAAGCATCGCAATTTTTCAATCTTTCTGAAAAACGGATTTGTTCTGCTATTTCAGGTTCCCAGTTTATTAATTTATTGACCAGGTATTGTATCATGACCTCGTCTTTTGAAGAAACCTTAATAATTGCTTTATGGCCGCTGATAAATACCGACAAAAGATCGTGGAACCCTACGAGGGGGATGTTGCCTGCCATTACGATTCCCACGTTCTTCGGTTGCTGGATACGGGATGACAGATGATAGCTCTGAGCCCAATTTTCGAGAACCTCTTTTTTCAGAAGATTTTGTGCAATATTTTTCGAAGCCAGCTCAACAAATTCAGGAATGAACCAGCCATTTCCAAAGGAAGCCTTTTGTTTCGCTTCTTGCCAGGCAAGATCTTCACTCTGCATATAATCTCCTAACTTGCTTAACCAATCAATTCTATGTTGTAAAATCATTTGCAAAAGAATTATATGATTTTATATTTGCAGCATAAATTCCGGAAAGGGATCATTATAACAAATTCATGTTTTAGAACCCCAAAATTAAACTTATGGCTATCAAGATAACAGAGGAATGTATTAATTGTGGCGCCTGCGAACCTGAGTGTCCGAATAATGCAATTTATGAAGGAGGCGTAGAGTGGGCCATTGCTGACGGTACTACTGTTAAAGGTTCATATACATTGATGGATGGAACCGTAATAGATGCAGATCAAAAAAATGCACCAGTCTCTACAGATATTTATTATATAGTTCCGAATAAATGTACCGAGTGCCAGGGTTTTCATGAAGAACCGCAATGTGCTGCTGTTTGTCCTGTAGATTGTTGTATACCGGATGAAATGTACCGTGAAACAGTAGATGATCTTATGGCTAAAAAGGGAAGGCTTCATATTTAAAATAATTTAGTGTTGTGGAAAAAAAATCATAGCTATTTTCTGTCTTTCCGTGAATTTTTTCTATCTTGCCACTATTAAACAAGCGCAGTTTTTACACTGCCAAACAGTGGCGGGTGATATGTCCCGTCGTAAAAAGGTGAAGGCAAATGCATCCTTCACCTTTCTTATGCCCCCTTGACTTTATTTATTTGTACTTCTAACAGAATTTTATTTCCGGCAAAGCAATTTTTCCTCAATATTTGCGCTGTAATTTCAATCCATGAAAAAAAACATTGCTCTTGTTACCGGCGGTTTTTCCGGTGAAGCAGTCATTTCTTACAAAAGCGCTATAACTATTGATAATAATCTCGATCGTGAAAAATTCAATGTATATACAATTGATATTCGTCCTGAGGGATGGTTTTATGAATTAGGGGGTGGAGAAAAAGAAATTGATAAAAATGACTTCTCGCTGAAGATAGGTGAGCAGAAGATAAAGTTTGATGCTGTTTTTATCGGTATCCATGGCACACCTGGAGAAGATGGAAAATTACAGGGCTATTTCGATACATTGGATATTCCCTATACATCCTGCAATGCCGCTACCTCGGCGCTCACTTTTAATAAACGTTTTACAGTGGCCGTCGCTGCTTTTTCAGGCATCTGTGTAGCCAAATCAGAAGTATTAATAAAAAATAATTTCCAAAACCCTGATGAAATTGCCGGGAAACTGAGATTTCCTGTTTTTGTAAAACCAAATAATGGAGGCTCAAGCATTGGTATGTCAAAAGTGAATCAGCCATCCGATGAATTTGGTGAAGCCGTTGAAAAAGCATTCAGGGAGGATAACCAGGTATTAATAGAAGAATTCATTGAAGGAAGAGAATTAACTGTCGGTGTGTTCAGAACAAAAGGCAATATTATTGTTCTGCCAATTACCGAAATCATCAGTAAAAAGGATTTTTTTGATTATGAGGCAAAATATGAAGGAGCGTCCACGGAAGTAACACCGGCTAAAATTGATGAGGTGATAGCCGACAAAATTCGGGATGCTGCTGCAAAAATATACAAGATATTTAATTGCAGAGGGATAGTTCGGATAGATTTTATTTATCACGAAGAAACAAAGCAGCCATTTATGCTGGAGATAAATACAATACCCGGCCAAAGTGAAGCCAGTATTATTCCCCAGCAGGTTCGGGCAATGGGTTGGAGTTTAAAAGAATTTTATACTAAACTTGTAGAAGAATGTTTTTAAAACAGTTTCGGATTTCGTATCCCTCAACCCGAAACACATAACTAATTATGTTGCGATTCATAACACATCGCCCATTATGGGTAAACCTGGTCAGCGCCATTGTAATGGCTGTAGTTCTTTTTGCAGTATTTATTCTTTCCCTGAATTTTTTAACCCATCATGGCCGTTCACGCACTGTTCCGGCAGTTGTTGGTAAAACTTTTGAAGAAGCAGAAAAAATTTTAGACAAGGAAGGATTTGATATTGTGATACAAGATTCGCTCTATATTGATACTCTTCCTCCATTGGCCGTTATCAAGCAGGTGCCTGAAAGTGATGCGGTGGTGAAAGTAAACCGCACCGTATATTTAACTCTTAACCGTTCCATGCCCCCGATGATAGATATGCCAAATCTTATCGGCTACAGTTTTCGCAACGCAGAAATGAATTTATCGAATGCAGGACTAAGAGTTGGCGATACGATTTACAAGGCTGATTTTGCGAGGAATTCTGTTCTTGATCAATTATATAAAGGGCAACATATTGCTCCTGGTGCAAAAATTCAAATGGGTTCGGATGTTACCCTGGTACTTGGAACCGGCGTGGGGGAAACACAATTTAATGTACCCAACCTGGTGGGCTGGACCTATGGCGACGCAAAAGAAAAACTTGAAGAGAATGGTTTAAATATTTTAATTCAACAGGCTGATCCTTCTGTTAAAGACACAATGAATGCATATATCTATAGACAAGATCCGCCAAAGCATGATGAAGAAGGAAAAGCTTTACACATACGCACAGGTCAATTTATTTATGTGTGGCTGAGCCCTGAAAAACCCGCTGTCCCTGACAGCACAGCGAATAATCAACTACCTCAATAAAATTTATGGAAAATATTACTGTTGAAGAAGTGAAAAGACGAATGGATGCAGGAGAAGAACTGCATCTTGTCGATGTAAGAGAGCCTCATGAAAATGCGGACTTCAATATTGGCGGTACATTATTGCCATTGGGAATGATACAAAGTATGCAAATAGATGAAATAGAAGAACTGAAAGAGAAAGAAGTAATCTTTTATTGCCGTAGTGGCAATCGTAGCGGGCAAGCTGCCATGTTTCTGGATATGATGGGTTTTACGAACACCAAAAATCTTGTTGGCGGCATGCTGGCATGGCAGCAGAAGTTCGGATAATGAGTCGCGAGGTATGAGTCAGGAGTCGGGAGTTCAGAGTCCGACTCCTGACTCCTGACTTCCGACTCAGAATTTTAAATTGATAGCGGCCATAAAATTTGTTCCTGCCATAGGAAAATAATAATTGTTTACCACCAACTCCCCGCCGTAAATATAATTGTAGGTATAACCATTCGGTTCATATTTTTTATTAAAGATATTATTCACCTGCAGAATAATATTGGCTTCTTTTAAAAATGCCTTGCGTAAGGTATAAATAGCCCTCGCATCCTGTACATAAAAAGGATTGAGCTTTCTGTTTTCATTCTGCGTATTGTCCAAATACTGCTTGCTGACATATTTACTCAATAAACTAAACTCAAAATTTTTAACCGGCATAAAACTTATTGTAGCTGCACCAATAATTGCAGGTGATAAAACAATATCAGAAGAAGAATAGTTATTTAATTTTTGTCCGCCGTTATCATAATCGTCAATGTATTCTGTAAAATGCTGAACTTTATTTTTGCTTGCCGTAAGATTAGCGATTGCTTTAAACCAATTTACGGGCTGTACGCTTCCCTGCAATTCCACTCCCATTCTATAACTATCGGGAATATTTGTTCTTGTATAAGCTCCTACATCGTTAATTTTTCCTGTTAACACCAGTTGGTCTTTATATTTCATGTAATAAAAAACAGCACCCCAATTGTAGTGAGCTTTTCTCCTTTCCAATCCTAATTCAATATCGCTTAATTGTTCGGCTCGTGGCTGCTGATCTTTCCCTGCTTCAAAATCGTCACGGTTGGGCTCTTTGTTAGCAATGCTGTAAGATAAATAACCATTCCATCCCTTGTAATTGTAACTGATCCCAAATTTCGGATTAAAAAAATTGTAATTATTCTTTATCAAAAGACCGGGGTTATCAGGAAAGCCATCAATATCATATTTTATGTGCCGGTATTGCAAATCAATATAACCATTCCACTTACCTGAAAACTTTTGGAGCAATTTTGCGTAGCTGTTGAAATCTGTTTTTAAAGCATCCAGGTCATACCATCTGTCCGGGCCGGTAAAGCCTTTTGACGCCCAGATTAATTTCCCATAATGATTTCCCTCATAACGGGTATAAGCACCTCCGAAGGTGAATTCAGTCTTTGCTATATGATATTGCAGGGAAAAAATATTTCCGTAAAAATTATTATTAAGCCATAATTGCCTGATAAAATCAGAAGTGAAAATTGTATCTGGTCCAATCACAGGAAACGGTAAATGGTAAATGTCATAAGATTGATCAGCCCTGTATTCTTCATAATAGCCTTTTCCCTTTGTAAAAAATATGGCCGTGTTAAAACTAAGATGTGGGTTAAAATGATGTGTATAAAATAGCTGGTAATGATCCTGCCAGTAATTATCGGTTTCGTTGTTGTAGGGCTCACCGGGTTTTTCAGTTCCTGCATAATTGACCTTCCGGTTGCCCGCCTTCAGATCGGCCTCCGAAATTCCATACCAGGCCTGGTAGGTTTTTTCATACCCCTTAAAAAAGTTAAATCGAAGGGTATTTACTTTATCGATATATGCAGTAGAGAAATAAAATGACCGCAATTTTGAACTGGCTCTGTCTATAAACCCGGCGCTTGCAATATTCGACAGGCGAATATCAGCGGTAAAATGTTCTCCAATTAATCCACTACCAGCTTTTATTGTATTTTTCCATGTATTAAAAGAGCCATAACTATTATTCAATTCTGAATAAGCTTTTGAGTTTATTTCATTGGTACTGAAATTTATAGTACCGCCAAATGCACCTGCACCATTCGACGATGTGCCTACACCTCTTTGAATTTGTATGCTGCTGACGGATGAAGCAAAATCAGGAAGGTCAACGAAAAAAGTCCCCTGGCTTTCAGCATCATTGTAAGGAATACCATTGAGCGTAATATTAACGCGGGTAGCGTCTGTGCCGCGAATGCGTATACCTGTATACCCAACACCATTGCCGGCATCTGAGTTGATAACTACAGAAGGGGTTTGATTCAAAAGAAACGGAAGGTCCTGTCCCAGGTTTTGTTTTTCAATTTCTTTTTTTGAAATGTTAGTTTTAGTTACAGGCGCATGTTCTGTGGCCCTGATAGCTTTGACCTCTACAGGTGATAAAGCATAAAAACTGTCTTTTTCAGCCGGTTGTTCCTGGCCAAGAGCAAAATAGCCCATGATCATCCAAAATGATGTAATACAAATCCTCTTCATTTTTTAAATTTTGTTGAATCACAACTTATAATTGACCGAAATTTTAATCAATTAAATTATGATTCTGATTAATAAATGAGAGGGAATGCGGCGGAGAAAAGGGAATAATTGATGGTCACCTTCCTTCGCAGGCATTACCCTGATCAGGTTCTACGGGTATAATCTCAGTCTTCCACAATAGGAAAACACCCCGGGAACTTTACATCCACAAAATTAAGGAAGAAAAGTTTTAAAAGACTGTAACTTTTCTACAACTGTCTTCGTACTACTCCAAATTCAACGATTATGAAGAAAATAATTGCCTGCATTTTATTAACTGCTTTTTCTGTTACCGGCTTCACACAAAAGACTATTAATGACCCCAATGCTCAGAAACGTTCAGTGTCAGGATACCACGGAGTGGCCGTTTCAGGCAATATTGAATTATTTTTAACCCAGGGGTCTGAGGAAACTGTTGCCATAAGTGCTGCCGACACCAAATGGCTTGATAAGGTTATAACTGAAGTAAAAAACGGGATTCTACATATTTATCTTGAAAACAAAAACAAAATTGATTGGAGTTGGACTTCAAAAAAGATCAGGGCCTATGTTTCAATAAAGAATATTGATTATTTATCTTCTGCCGGTTCTGGCAATGTGCACACAGAAGGTAATTTGAAAGCCGACAACCTAAAGGTTGACATCTCGGGTTCTGGTAACATAAAGGGAGATATTACAGTTAAAGAGCTTACAATTGGTTTGAGCGGCTCTGCTGACGCTGATCTGTCCGGGAATGCGGAAAAATCAGATTTTCACATAAGCGGATCAGGCAATATCGGAACTTATGATTTTACCACGGCAGTTTGCAAGGTATCCATCAGTGGATCGGGTAATGTAAAAACTACGGTAACAAAGGAATTATCTGCTCATATCAGTGGGTCTGGGAATGTTTTCATAAAAGGCGATGGAATGATCAGGGATTATACTTCCTCCGGTTCAGGAAAATTTAAAAGAATAAAATAATTTAAAAAAATTACTATGAAGAAATTTTTATTACTATTTACTGTGCTGACGATTAATAATTTTTTGCAAGCTCAACCTACCATCAATGATCCGAATGCGGAAGTAAGAGAGGCAAAGAATTTTCATGCTATTTCAGTATCTAACGCATTTGATGTGTTTATTTCACAAGGCAATGAAGAGGCTGTAGCAGTAAGTGCTTCTGAGGAAAAATACAAACGGGACATTAAAGTAGAAGTTAAAAATGGGATACTAAGAATATGGCTCGAAAAAGAAGGCAAATTCTGGAAAGGATGGAATGGTGATAAGATGAAACTAAAGGCCTATATATCTTTTAAAAATATAGACAAATTGACAGGATCAGGGGCTTGTGATATACGTGTACAGGGAAATATCAATGCTGATGATTTATCTGTGGATCTTTCAGGAGCGACAGATTTAAAGGAAGGAAAGGTAAATGCAAAGAAATTAACTGTAAACATAAGTGGGGCTTCCTCCATGAATTTGTCGGGCAGTGCTGCAGAACTTTATATAGAGGCAAGCGGAGCCAGCGATTTTAAAGGATTTGATTTCACCGTGGATATTTGTAATGCACATGCCAGCGGAGCCAGCAATATTAATATTACTGTAAATAAAGAATTATCCGCACATGCCAGCGGAGCCAGCGATGTACGGTATAAGGGCAATGGACTTATAAGGGAAATTAAAACAAGTGGTGCCAGCAATGTTTCAAAACGATCATAACTAAGAAAAACAAAAAAGGGAAGCTCTCTGCAAAGGGAGCTTTTTATTTTGATATCGGCTTGTTTGAAAGAAGAGGAAGTAATGGTATTTAATTTTTGTTTGGTTAATAGGCGTTATCAGGTTACCTTTGCGCTCCACATCGCGAAGTAGTCCCACAGTTGCGGGACGTCGGGGCTCATAATCGTTCTCAGGCAATGATTGTTTGAAAGAAAAGAATTAAAAATATACCGCGAAGTAGAGCAGTGGTAGCTCGTCGGGCTCATAACCCGAAGGTCGGAAGTTCGAATCTTCCCTTCGCAACAAGGCCTCGCCAACGGTGGGGCTTTTTTATTGCTAATTTTAAGACTTTATGAAGGTTGGTTTTGTTAACATCTTTGGTCGTCCCAATGCGGGAAAAAGCACCCTCCTTAATTTATTGATGGGTGAAAAATTAGCCATTGTCTCACCCAAAGTTCAAACAACGCGGCATCGTATTAAAGGAATCCTGACCGGGGAAGATTACCAGATCATTTTTTCCGACACGCCTGGCATTATTGAACCTAAATATAAATTGCATGAAAAAATGATGCAGGCTGTAAAAAATTCTTTAGAAGACGCCGGTGTGGCCTTGTTGCTTGTGGATGTGAATGATAACTGGGCAATATGTGACGAAATTTTTTCAGCACTGAAATTGAAAGTGCCTTGTATCGTGGTCATCAATAAGATTGATACGGCCAGCCAGGGAAAAATAAAAGAAGCTATTTCATTTTTTGAGAACAAATCGTATTGCAAAAAAACTGTCACCATATCAGCACTAAGTGGCATCAACAAAAAAAAATTTCTAAAAGCCGTACTTGAATTTTTACCTGAAGGCGAAAAATTTTATAGCGAAGATGAAATCACAGACCTGTCAACAAGATTTTTTGTAGCCGAACTGATCCGGGAAAAAATATATGAATTGTTTGAGGAAGAAATTCCTTATCAGACGGCAGTGGTTGTGCAGGAGTTTAAAGAGAAGTCAGTATTGATAAAAATAGGAGCGGAGATTATTGTGCAACGGGAAACACAAAAAGCAATCATACTTGGTGAAGGAGGAAAAATGATTAAAAGATTGGGAACGGCAGCAAGGGAAGAGATCGAAAAATTTCTTCAGCAAAAAGTTTTCCTGGAATTATTTGTAAAAGTAAGACCAAAATGGAGGGAAAATGAATTGCAGTTACGAGAGTATGGGTACTAATCATTCAATCGTTTGTACTAAAGGCTTGTAATTGAAAAAACTTAAATTTGAAAAACAATTTTTTATGAAATGCAGATTCGTAATAGGAGGTATTGTTTTACTGGTTTGTAGCCAGTCTCATTCACAACTTTATAAACCAGGTTCTGTTCCTATTGCTCCCCTTACATCTTTTGGCGGCAATCTGCGTACTTCATTTACCCTTAGCGAATTAATGGGCACGAGAGTAAACTTTGCTGTTGTTAATGACCCTCACATCAAAGGAAATCCCTTTTATACAGAGTCATTTTCTCCTTCCATAATCATATTAAAAAATGGAGTTGGTTACTCTGGTCTTGAAACAAGAATGAATCTTGCAACAAATGATATTCATTTTAAAGATTCGGATAGCACTGAATTAGTAGCAGGAAAAGGTATTATCAGGAAACTTGTTTTTTTTCAGAATATAAAATCAGGCTTTGATACCATCAGTTTTAGTTCGGGCTACCCGGCAATTGAGCATAATGATGAAAATACTTTTTATGAAGAAATAGCATCAGGGAAGATAACCTTTTTGAAATTAACTACTAAAGTTTTGAGTAGTGTACAATCCATTGCTGCCTCTCCCCTTGACAAACAATATGTGGATCTTCTTGCATATTATATTTATTCTGCCAATTCCGGCAGGATAGAAAAATGGCATAAAGGAAAAGATTTTATGATTGAATTTTTGGGTGACAAAAAAGATGTCATTCAAAAATTTATTGAGGACAATAACCTGAAATGTAAATCAACGGGAGAAATAAAAAAACTAATTGACTATTATAATAGTTTATAATTTTCTAAAAAATATTCTGTTTTCTTCTTCATATAATATCGAGAACAAATCAGCTCCGGCAGTGGAAAAATAAATTTCGCAATAATCAAATTTTAAAATAACCAGGTATACTCATTTACAGTTCTATTTTATGGCAGGATTTACGGTGGCAATAGTTGGAAGACCGAACGTGGGAAAAAGTACCTTCTTTAACCGGATGATGGAGCAACGCATGGCCATTGTGCATGACACAAGTGGCGTAACTCGTGACCGTCAATATGGTATATCGGACTGGAACGGAAAATCCTTTAATGTTATAGACACGGGCGGTTTTGTGCCTGATAGCGAAGATATTTTTGAAAAAGAGATCAGAAAGCAGGTTGTGATTGCAGTTGAAGAAGCCAATGCTATCGTATTCATGGTTGACGCGGCAACGGGAATAACTGACCTGGATGATGCTATGGCTGGTATATTGCGCCGGAGCAGCAAGCCAGTGTTTTTATTAGTAAATAAAGTAGACAATAATGAACGCATGCTGGAAGCATCAGAATTTTATAGTCTCGGGTTTGATAAAATATTTTTCGTTTCATCCATGACAGGCAGCGGCACCGGCGAATTATTGGACGCGCTAACAGATTTGATGCAGGATGAAACAGGCCCGGACGAAAATGAAGGATTACCCCGCTTTGCTATAATAGGCCAACCCAATGTAGGGAAATCGTCATTGCTGAATGCATTAGTAGGTAAAGAGAGAACTATTGTAAGCGAAATTGCCGGCACCACCAGAGATACAATTCACACCCATTACAAACTTTTTCAGAAAGAATTTATCCTGATCGATACAGCGGGTATCCGCCGTAAAGCCAAAGTACATGAAGACCTTGAATTTTATTCAGTCATTCGTGCTATTAAGGCCATTGATGAAGCAGATGTATGCCTCTTGCTGCTGGATGCAGAAAAAGGCATAACGGCACAGGACCTCAGCATTTACAGTTTAGCAGTCCGTAAAGGAAAAGGTATTGTGTTACTTGTGAATAAATGGGATCTTGCTGAAAAAGAAACCAATACAGCGCGTGATTATGAAAAAGAATTAAAAAACAGGTTGGCGCCGTTTAATGATGTGCCGATACTATTTATTTCAGCAAAAGATAAAACACGCATATTTAAAACCATTGAAACGGCGATTGAAGTATATGAGAACCGGCACAAAAGAATCAGTACTTCTCAACTTAATGAAACGATACTAAAAGCTATTGAATCGTATCATCCGCCGGTAGTAAGGGGTCACCCCATTAAGATCAAGTATATCACTCAATTGCCGACCGCGGTACCTTCTTTTGCTTTTTTCTGCAATTTCCCCGATGACATAAAACAGCCCTACAAAAATTATCTCGAAAATCAACTAAGGCAAAAGTTCAATTTCAGCGGAGTACCGATCAGGCTGTTCTTCAGAAAAAAATAGCGGAAATATATTTTTGGACAATTCTTTGCAAGGATTACTTTCCCCAGGAATATTAATACCAACAAAATGACGACTGACACAGGTAACAAAATGATGACTGACACAAGTAAGAAAGCAATGGATACAATGCCGAAGAAATAGTTATTGTACAAATAGTATCATTTCATGCAAGAAATATCTCCCGGTATTCCAGGGAACGTTCATTTATGTCTTTAAGAATTTTGCGAGACGGTTCACCTCTTTTCTAAACTCCTTTAATTCTGTTTTCTGCTGATTAATGAAATTGTTATCATTTAATTTACCAAGAACTTTATCCATTTGTTTTTGCGTATCGTATACCATCTTGCGGAACTCACTATAATGATCTTTTGCTCTTGAATCATAAATAGCTTTGGTCATCCATTCACGGGTAGCCAGCGTTTGATCCAGCAGTTTCTTAAAAATCTTTTTATCAAAATCCTGGGGAGTAAGTTTATTGATTTCAAGCAGGGAGGCAAAAGCATGTTGAAATTTTTGTTCCTTATACAATTCGCCATTCTTTCGGTAAAAATCATGTACTTCATCCCAGTTTTTTATTTCTCCTGAGTGAATTTTTTTGATTAATGTGTAAACAGAATTTTTCGGCAGCAACTGGCTACCCACATTTATCCATTGGCTTCGTCTTGCCCTGAAAGGAAGCGATTGCCATAATTTTTCCCATGAATCAATTTTGTGTTCAATTGCAAATTCTATAATTTGGGATATGCCATAGTAAGTAATCAATTCTTTGAAGATTCCATAAGCCTGTAATACTTTTACCAATTCCGTTTTGCGGGAGCTATTTTCAAAACCTTCCGCTACTATTTCAAGTTGATCGACCAAAATATTTCTTTCTTCCAATAGATTTTCCCCTGCCATGTAAATTTCTTTTTCCGGTAAATTCTTTTTGTTCTTTTTTGCCAGGGCCATGCCGGTAAATTGTTTCATCAATTTCAAAGCATCAAAGATTTCATTTACACTGTCAGGCGCCAGGTAATCATACTCTATTGTTTGGGTCTTATCAGTCCGTTTGTCCCTGTCGATATATTTTGATGTATTACGTGCCAGTGCGTACATATTATACATGAACCAATAAGCGGGCATAATAATCAGCTTGTCATCATTTGTATCATTACTGATTAATGAAAATGGAATCGGAATACTTAACTCAGCC
>Ga0137463_1000194_pt1 | contig 23135 bp, 10 predicted proteins | sample EasRivERMGT800_2_FD_102333 | JGI IMG/M metagenome (GOLD analysis project Ga0137463, IMG submission 102333) | Soil microbial communities from meander-bound floodplain in the East River, Colorado, USA - East River MetaG ERMGT800_2 | ecosystem: Environmental > Terrestrial > Soil > Floodplain ...
ATCGCTTCGACTTCCTCCTTGAGGCGTGCCAGCACCCGGCTCTTGGCGACGTAAATCGCCCCGGGCGAAAGTCCCACTTGTTTTGCGACATCGGCGACGGCCAGTCCTTCCACCGCCGTCAGCCAGAAGGCGCGCCATGTGTTCTCCTGAAATTCCGCTTTGACATGCTCCATGGCGATTGCCGCGACTCTCCGCTGGTATTCCAGTTCCCAGGTTTCGTTCCCGTCTTCCCCGTCGGGATGCGTCTCGAGCAGGCGGTTGGTCGAGGTGTCCCCCGACGCCTGGGGCCGGCTGCGGCGCGCCGAGAGAAAGCTGAACACCTTGTTCCGGGTGATCGTGAACAGCCAGCCGCGGAACGTTCCCTGATTGCGGTCGTAATCGAGCCGTCCGATCGCTGCCGAGATGGAGCGCATCACGTCCTGCATCAGATCGGCTGCGTCGGCGTCCTGCAGGCCGCGCTTGCGGGCAAAGCCATACACCACTGGTCCGTAGAGCTTGACGAATTCCTGCCAGGCGCCGTGGTTGGCTCCGTCGCGGATCTGTACCAGCAAACTGGCTCGAGTCAGCGGCGAGTCGGCCGCTGGCGTCATTGCACCTGATTGTGCCATTCGCATTCACCGATCTGAAAACGTCGGCCCGCACCGAGCGCAACGTCCCAAATGATACGCGCCGGACCCCATGCGGTCGAGCGGTGCCGTGATTTTGCGAGGCTCGCAGATGCTGTGACATGTTTCGTCGTCTCGATTTATTCAACTACAACCGGGTATTTTGAAGAGCAGCGTCACTTTCGAGCGACCTCAGGAGGGGCACCGGCATCTTTGCCAATCTGGATTTGCAGGCCACTGACGAGGTCATCGCTGGGATTGACGACCAGCCGTTCGTCGCCCCGAATCCCCTCGACCACCACCACCCGGGGACCGAAATCACGGCCCAGCGTCACGCGGCGGATCTCGATCTGATTCTGATCGTCGACTGCGACGACATGGGCCCCGCCGACTCGCATGGAGATCGTATTCGTCGGAATCGTCCAGGCCGCGGAATCTTGCGAAACGCCCAGGGTGACCTGCACGTAGCTGCCGGGATGGAAGTGAGCTTTATCGTTCGGGAGTTCGATCTCGGCCAGCATCGTTCGATTCGTCGAATCGACCGACTCGGCGATCCGTGTGATCTGAGCCGTCACGGCAGCTCCCGACGATTCGGGGAGATTGACCACGGCGCTGACGCCGGCGTGCGTCTGCATGGCATACGTTTGCGGAACATTGATCTGCACGCGAACCCGGCTCATGTCTTCGATGGCAAACAGGGATTCCTGCCCCGCGGTGACGAGCATGCCCACTTCCGCGGTCCGCCGAATCACGATGCCGTCGAACGGAGCGACGATGCGCTTGAATCCCTGAAGTTCCTTCAGGCGATCGACCGTTGCCTGCCGGCTCTTCGCGGTCGCTTCGCGAACGTCGATGATGGCAGCCCGCGTTACGAGGTTGCTGCGGCGGCGGACGAGATCGGCCTCGGCTGCTTGCGCGTCGGCTGAGCGCGCCTCGAGCTGCTTCTGAGCGGTGTCGAATTCTTCCTGCGAAACCGACCGGCTGTTGAGCAACTTCTCACGGCGACCGAACTGGTTCCTGGCCAGTTCGGCGTCAGCCTGGACGCGGGCCAACTGAGCTTCGGCGACTTTCAAATCGGCCTCGGCTTCGGTTCGCTCGGCTTTGGCCTGTGCCACCGCTGCCACCGCTTCGCGAACGAGCGCCTCACCGGATTTGACTTCCTGGTCGAGTTCGGGGGTGTCGATTTCTGCGAGCAACTCGCCAGCGCGAACGGATGCACCGAGATCCCGGTGCCAGGCGGCCAGGTAGCCGCTGACCCGCGCGTGGAGTGTTGTCGTTTGCCACGGACGAATTGTGGCCGGCAGAACAACAGTTGCCGTTGCCGCCTGGGTGGGGCGCGAGACAGTTACCGACCGGACATTCTCGGCGGCAGAAGTCGCCGCCGTTTCCGATCGCGCGGGAGCTGCCCCCCACGGCCGGTAGATCGCACTTCCAGTCACGACGGCTACGACCACCAGGCCGAACCAGACTTTTGACGGCCTGCGCTGCGAGGATCGTTTCGCGTTTGTCGTCGACCGAGCCCGCAAGATCGGAACCTCGGGGGTCGTCAGATCGGTATCAATCGTCTTGCGGAAATTCAACAAGGGGCGGTCGAGGGTGGCCTGAGTCATCATCCATCTCCTGAAGTTGCCGCGGTATTGCTCTGTCTCTATCAGGGAATACCACCCCCACGACGATGTCTTACACGATCGGGTAGCTTATTCTGATTCGACCGTCATTCGGCGGCCGGCGCAGCCACGTCTTTGCGACGCAGCAGGCTGTAGACCACTGGCACAAAGAGCAGCGTGGTCAGCGTGGCGACGAACAATCCGCCGATGACCGCCCGCCCCAAGGGCGCATTCTGCTCGCCCCCTTCTCCCAGCCCCAGCGACATCGGCAGCATTCCGATGATCATCGCGGCCGCCGTCATCACCACGGGACGCATGCGGGTCCGACCCGCTTCCAGGGCCGCGTCGAAGGCTGACTTGCCTTCCAGACGCTGTTCGTTGGCGAACGTGACGAGCAGAATGCTGTTGGCGGTCGCGACGCCGATCGACATGATCGCCCCCATCAGGGCCGGGACGCTGAACGTCGTCTGCCACAGGAAGAGCGACCAGACGATCCCCACGAACGCTCCCGGAAGTGCCGTGATGATGATGAAGGGATCGAGCCAGCTCTGGAAGTTCACAACCATCAGCAGGTAGACGAGGATGGCGGCAAAAATCAGCCCCAGTCCCAGTCGCAGGAAGGCCGATTCCATGCTTTCCACCTGGCCCCGCATCGTGATCGTGTTGCCTGGTGCGAGTTTGGAGCGGTATTCCGCGAGCAGCTGGTCGATTTCGCCGGCGACGCTCCCCAGGTCGCGCGCCTGGACGTTGGCGTAGACGTCGAAGGTCGGCTGGACGTTCGTGTGATTGGCCACCTCGGGCGTCACGCCCCGTTCGATCTTGGCCACATTGGCCAGGAGCTGCACGCCGGCAACTTGCGCCGAAGTCAGGGGCAGGCCGTTGAGCGACTCGACGCTGTCGAGTTTGTACTGCGGTGTGCGGGTTTCCACGAGATAGGAAATTCCCATTTTGGGATCAACCCAGTAATTCGGCTGCACCTGCCCGCTCCCGGAGAGCGAAACCAGCAGGCTGTTGGCCACATCCTGCTGTGTGAGACCCAGTTCGCGGGCTCGCGTCTGGTCGACGTCGACATGCAGCTTGGGGACATTCATCACCTGATGCAGGTGCACATCCTCGACTCCCCGAATCTTTCGGATGCGATCGGCGATTTCCGTCGCCATCTCGTAGTTCTGGCCCCGATTGAGGCCGGCGATCTGGATGTCGATCGGCGCCGGCAGTCCGAAATTGAGGATCTGACTGACGATGTCGGCCGGCTGGAAGAAGAACGTCAGGTTGGGAAAGCGCTTCGGCAGTTCGCGCCGCAGGACGGCAATATATTCGGGAGTCGGCCGCGAGCGATGATGTGCCATCGCCACGAGGATCTCGCCGTCCGCCATTCCGGTCGTGGCGCTGTCGCCGAATGCCATGGCGTACGTCCGGTTGGGCAGACCGATGTTGTCGAGCACCAGGGCGATCTCGTGCTCGGGGATCATTTCGCGAATCGCATTTTCCACCTGGCTGAAGTACACCTCGGTCTGCTCGATCCGCGTGCCGGCCGGGGCCCGCACGTGCAGACGGAACTGCCCCGCATCCACAGTCGGGAAGAAATCGCGGCCGACCCACGGGAGCGCTAGAAATCCACTCGCCACGACGACGGCAAACAGTGCAAAGACCGGCGCCCGGTGCCGCAGATTCCAACTCAACAGCCCGGCGTAGGCGTCGCGCACCTGCTCAAAACGACGCTCGAATGCGGCGTGCAGCCGGGCGAACCAGCCTGACCCATGCCCATGTCCGTGCGCCAGCTCGGCCGGGAGCAGGTAATCGACCATGGTGGGGACGATCGTGCGTGACAACAGATACGACGCGAGCATGGCGAACGCCACAGCCAGTGCCAGCGGGGTGAAGAGGTACTTGGGTGGTCCATCGAGAAACAGCACCGATACGAACACGATGCTGATCGTGAGAGTCGAAACAAATGTCGGACCGGCGATCTGCATGGCCCCATCGAGAATCGCCTGCCGCAGCGGCTTTCCCAGCCCCAGATTACGGTGAATGTTCTCGATTTCCACCGTGGCGTCGTCGACTAGAATCCCCACCGCCAGCGCCAGTCCCCCCAGCGTCATAACGTTCAGCGAGTGCCCCAGCAGATACAGCATCACGATCGATGAGAGGATCGCCAGCGGGATCGACACGGCGACGATGAGCGTGCTTCGCCAGCTTCCCAGGAAGACGAGAATCATCGCGGCGGTGAGCAGACCGGCGATCACGCTCTCGGTCACCACGCCGTCGATGGCCGCCGTCACGAAGAGCGACTGGTCGAACAGCAAATCGATTTTCAGATCGGGCGGGGCGGCGGCCCGGATCTGGGGCATGATTTCTTTCACCTGGTTCACGATGTCGAGCGTGGAGGCGTTGCCGTTCTTGAGCAGCGTCACGAGGGCCCCGCGGCTGCCGTTGCGGCGAACGATCGTCGTCTGCGAGGCACTGCCGTCGCGGACCTGGGCAACGTCGTGCATATAGATCGTCGCGCCGCCGACAACCTTCACCGGAATGTTGTTGAAGCTGTCAGCCGAGAGGGGCGTGTTGTTGAGCGTCACCGGATATTCATGCGTGTCGACCCGCGCCACTCCGGTGGGATACGCCAGGTTGTAAGAGTTGATGGCGTCGGCCACGTCCTTGGGCGAGAGCCCTTTGGCCTGGAGCAATTGCGGATCGATGTCCACCATCACCTGCCGCTCGCGGCCGCCATACGGCGTGGGCATTGTCAGCCCGCGAATGGTGGAAAGCTGCGTCCGCAGGATGTACAGGCCGTAGTCGTACAGTTCTTCTTCAGACATCGTCGCACTGCTGAGCCCGATCTGAAGAATCGGCACGCTGGACGCATTGAAGCGGACGATGATCGGCGGCTGGATCCCCGGCGGCATCAGCGCGCGGATCGACTGGGCGGCCGAAGTCACCTGCGACAGGGCCGTACCGATGTCCACCCCCGGGTGAAAGTAGATCTTGATGATCGCCACGCCGTTGAGCGTCTGCGATTCCACGCGCTTGATGTCGGTTACGTTCGACGTGATCGCATATTCGCTATAGGTCGTAATGCGCCGTTCGACTTCGCTCGTTTCCATCCCCTTGTATGTCCAGATGATCGTGACGACCGGGATGTCGATCTCGGGGAAGATGTCGGTCCGCATCTGGCGGATCGACGTCACGCCGAGCACGACGATGAGGAGCGCCATCACGGCGAACGTGTAAGGACGCTTCAGGGCGAGTCGTACGATCCACATGGTTTTGTCCTTCGCAGGTTTGAGGTGATTTGCGAAGGAAAATACCGGTTCAGAGCGGTGACCTTACATGTGAGGTGGGATTTGGGGAAAATGGCATCGATTTCGCGACGTTTTGCCGAATGGCGGATTCTCTGTGTAAGGATCCGCCGCGTCACCGGTATTTCACTTCAAGCGGCTATGAAATACCGGCAATGAGGAGGTCCCAGCCATGAAATCACAACTCGTTCAACGTCATCAGGTTTCGGCCAGATTCGGGTGGGCTGATATTGTGGCAGCCGTCTCGCTCCTGTGGCTGGGAGTCGTCGTTGTGTACCTGGCGGTGGGGCAATAGTCGAACGTCTCGTGCAGAAGGCTGGAGAAATCAAAGTTCCGTGTAAGGCTCGTTCGGCTCGCCGGTAACTCTTTCTGTCAGTCGGATTCAAAAGCAACCTGGCGCTGCCACGGGCAGCACCTCTTCACCAAGGAACGTAATCATGCCCAAGAAACTTGCTGGAAAAGTCGCAGTGGTCACCGGAGCCTCCAAGGGAATCGGCGCGTCGATCGCAAAGCACCTGGCCCAGGAAGGAGCGGCGGTTGTCGTCAATTACTCCTCGAGCAAAGAAGGGGCCGACCGCGTTGTCTCAGAAATCGTGTCTGGTGGCGGACGGGCAGTCGCCGTGCAGGCGAACGTCGTCAAAAAGGAAGAGGTCGATCGGCTCTTTGCCGAAGCGAAGAAAGCCTTCGGCACCGTGGACGTTCTCGTGAACAACGCGGGCATCTATGAATTCGCGCCGCTGGAACAAGTGACGTCTGAACACTTCCACAAAATGTTTGATCTCAATGTACTGGGGCTCCTCTTTGCCTCGCAGGCAGCCGTCAATAGTTTTGGTCCTGCCGGGGGCAACATCATCAACATCAGCTCGGTCGCCGCGACGAGCGCGCTGCCGACAACTTCGGTGTACAGCGCTACCAAGGCTGCAGTGAACGTCATCACGCGTACGTTGGCCCAGGAGCTTGGGGCGCGCAAGATTCGCGTCAATTCGATCAATCCGGGAATGGTGGAAACTGAAGGGGTCCACGCGTCTGGAATCGCGGAAAGTGACTTCCGGAAACAGGTGGAAGCCCAGACGCCGCTCGGCCGCATTGGCCAGCCACAGGACATCGCTCCGTTGGCCGTATTCCTCGCCTCGTCTGATTCCTCGTGGATCACGGGTGAAAGCTTCTACGTCTCAGGCGGGCTGCGTTAACATTCTGATGCTCACAACGGCGACTGCGGGAGGTGGACCCCGGTCGCCGGCTTCCGAATCCCACCTGGATGATGATCATGAGCAATCCCATTTCGACGCTCGGCCTCGTTCACACGGCAGTCAGTGTTGTGGCCATCGGAGCCGGCTTCGTAGCCCTGATCCGCGATCGGAAAATCGACCAGCGGAACGTGGTCGGCAAAGTCTATCTGTGGAGCATGCTGATCGCTTCGTTCAGCTCGTTTGGGATCACGCCGCACGGATTTCGAGTCGGTCACATCCTCACCCTGGTGACGCTGGTTGTGCTTCTGGCCGGAGTTGTCGCCGGTAGAAGCCGCTGGCTGGGGCGTGCGGCCCCCTATCTGGAAACGGCCAGCTATTCGACGAGTTTTCTGTTGCTGATGGTCTTTGCGACGGCGGAAACGCTGACGCGGCTGCCGGTGTCGCACCCGATTGCGGCCAGCCTGGATGCTCCCGTTCTGGGGGCCGTACGCGTGGGACTCCTGGTCGCCTTCGTACTCGGGCTGGGCTATCAGATTTTCAAATTGTGGAGTGCCAGCGGCGGATCGCAGCCAAAGGCGGGATCTGCGTTCGGCGCGAGGTAAATCGTCCCCCGCTCACGCTTCTGGCTACCAGGCCCGTGGGCCATGTGCCGGGTTAGCCCGAGACCCAGCCCTTCCGCAAGAGCCAGGTCTTCACCACCTGAGTCAGCACGACATACCCGAGCAGAATCAGGGTCACCAGCGGCCAATAAGAGAGCGGCAACGTCGTGAATCCCAGCAGTGGGCCGATCGGGGAAAATGGCAGCGACGTGCCGATCAGCATCACCGTCGCGGTCGTCACGATCAGCGGCCAGCTCGCCCGGCTCTGGAGGAACGGGATGCGATTCGTGCGAATGACGTGAATGATGAGCGTTTGCGTGAGGAGCGATTCGACGAACCAGCCGGTCTGAAAGAGTGACGCCTGGTTCGGGTCCCAGCAACCGAAGATGTACAGCATCACGAAAAAGGTGGCGTAGTCGAACACTGAGCTGCATGGACCGATGAACAGAATGTAGCGGGTGATTTGGCCGATCGACCACGGCCGCGGCTTGGCGACCTGTTCGGGATCGACGTCGTCGGTCGGGATGGCGATCTGAGACAGGTCGTAGAGCAGGTTGTTCGTCAGGATCTGGATCGGCGCCATCGGCACGAACGGCAGGAAGACGCTCGCGCCGAGAACGCTGAACATGTTCCCGAAGTTCGAGCTGGCGCCCATTCGAACGTACTTGAGAATGTTGGCGAACACCTTCCGCCCCTCGCGGACTCCCTCCTCCAGGACCAGCAGGTCTTTCTCGAGCAAGATCACATCGGCCGACTCCTTGGCGATGTCGGTGGCGGTATCCACCGAGATGCCGACGTCGGCGGCGCGCAGCGCCGGCGCGTCGTTGATGCCGTCCCCGAGGAACCCGACGACGTGCCCCGCCCCCTGGAGTGCCTTGATCACCAGTTGCTTGTGAGCGGGCGAAAGGCGCGCGAGCAGGAGGGCCCGGCCGGCAGCCTCCGCCAGGTCTGCATCCGACATCCCTTCCACTTCGCTCCCGAGCAGCACCGAGTCGGTGGCAATCCCCACATCGCGGCAGATCTTGCGGCTCACCAGCTCGTTGTCACCCGTCAGGACTTTGATGGCGACGCCGCCCGCCTGGAGGGCGTTGATCGCCGCCCGGGCAGTCTCTTTCGGCGGGTCGAGAAAGGCCACGTATCCGCGTAACGTCAATTTCCCTTCGTCGGCCTTCGAGTACGCCGGCTTGATGTCGAGATCCCGGTAGGCCAGTGCCAGCACGCGGAATCCGTCGGCACTGAGCCGTTCGAACTCCTTCTTCAGGTCGCCATGCGTCGTATCGTTCATGGGCTGGACCTTGCCGTCGAGCTCGAAACCGGTGCAGTGTTTGTAGACTTCCTCAGGGGCCCCCTTGCAGATCAACCGGGGCTTGCCGCCGGGCATCTTGACCACGACCGACATCATCCGCCGGGAGAAGTCGAAGGGGATCTCATCGACCTTGGCGTAATCGGGAAACGCCGGGTGCGCGTGGATTTCGGTATGCGTCAGGATGGCCCGGTCCATCAGGTTCTTGAGGCCCGTCTGGAAGTGGCTGTTGAGATAGGCCAGAGTCAAAACCTCTTCATCCGACTTGAGCGCCACATCGCAGTACTTCTCGAGAATGATCCGGTCCTGGGTCAGTGTGCCGGTCTTGTCGGTGCAGAGGATGTCCATCGCTCCGAGGTTCTGAATCGCGTTGAGCCGCTTGACGATCACTTTTTTGCGCGACATGCCGATCGCTCCCTTGGAAAGGCAAACCGCCACGATCATGGGAAGCATCTCGGGGGTCAGACCGACCGCCACCGCCATCGCGAAGAAAAAGGCCCCGGCCCAGTCCCGCTTGGTCATTCCGTTAATGACGAACACGAGCGGGACCATGACGAGGATGAAGTAAATCATCAGCCAGGTGAACCGGGTCATCCCCCGATCGAAGCTGGTCGGTTGCTGTGGCTCCACGAGGGTGGTCGACATGCCGCCGAGGAACGTCGCCAGACCGGTGGCCACGACGACCGCGGTTGCGGCCCCGCTCTCGACACTGGTGCCGAGGTAGCAGACGTTGGTCAGTTCCAGGGGGGAGTGTCCCGCAGCCTCTTCCCGCGCCGCGAACTTCTCGACCGGGAACGACTCTCCGGTCAGGCTCGACTGCGTGATGAACAGGTCTTTGCAGGCAATCAGCCGCACGTCGGCCGGGATCATGTCGCCAGCGGCCAGTTCGACCACATCCCCCGGGACCAAGTGCCCGATCGGGATTTCCTGCGGCTTGCCGCCGCGAATGACAGTGGCATGCACGCTGACCATCGCCCGGAGCTTGGCGGCGGCGGAACTGGCCCGGGCCTCCTGAACGAAGCGCAGAACGACCCCGATCGCCACCATGACCAGCATGACAGTACCGGCCCGGTTGTCCCCGGTGAGGAATGAGAAGCCGGCCAGCACCAGGAGCAGAATGACGAGTGGATTGATGAGCGCTTTGCCGAGCAACCGGATGTGCGGATGCGACTCGTCGCTGGCCACGACGTTTGGGCCGGTATTCCGCAGCCGCCGCCCGGCTTCGACTTCCGACAGCCCATCTTTCGAGGTGCCGAGTTTTTGCAGCACGGCGTCGGGCTCGCCGGTGGAAGCTTCGAGCACCAGCGGCGAAACGTGCGAGGCGGTCGCCGGCGGATGGGGGCCGTGCGGGATCTGCTTGGGGAGCACGGCAGTCGGCAACGAAAGCACAGATTCACCCCAATGTCATTTCCAATTCGCCTCCACACAAGTTGGCGCATCCTAGCACGCCGACGTCCTTCGAGACCACCGGCTTGCGTCACGGCGTCGGATCGCCCGGCCGGGACGTGCGGAACGCTCCAGGAGCCGACAACGGGAACAACGAAAGCTTGCCGACCATGCTGGCCCGTATCAAATGATGAATCGCGATTTCATCAATGAACTTTCCTCTCGCGCCAGCCCGATTTGGCGGCCTGAATGGGCGCCAGCCAGGCATCGATCTGCCGGCGTGTTCCTGGACGCAGTTGGAGATAGCGGTCCAGATACTTCCGGTGTAGCAGGTCGCGCGAAGCCTTGAACAACAGGCGAATGTGCAGACTTGCCGCAGCCGGCAGGCTGGCGTTATCAAACAGGTATGACGTACAGGCGACATCCCCCAGCGGATGGCCGCGCGAGCCTGTGCTCCAGTCAATGATGACCGGGCCGCGTCGCGTCAGCAGAATGTTTCCGGGATGAAAGTCGCCGTGGCAGAGCACCTCTCCGTCGGGCAGCTCCGCCACGGAGCGCCGCACCAGTTGCTTATCTGCCTCGGAAAGGCGCTGCGATGTCTCGATCCGATTCTCGATCCATTGGCTCTGCCGTGGCAAGTCGAGTGGCGCCGCGCAGCCGTGGACCTGGGCGTGCAGTTCCGCCAGTTGACGCGCCGCGGCAAACAGGGCCCACGGCCGGGACTGGACGTATTCGAACAGGGATGGCCCGTCGACGCGCTCGAAGACAATGCCGCGCCGGCCTTCGATTTCCACGAGTTCGTAGGTCGCAGGCACTGGCAGCCCGGCGCCATGCACAGCCCGTGTGATTTGAAACTCGGCTTCCACCCGGTCGGCGGGTCTGTGGCGATGACACAACTTGAGAACTCGCCCTTCGCCCCAGGCGTACACGTCGGCCGTGAGGCCCGTGCCAACGAGTGCCGTTCTATCCAGCGTCCTGATCGTCATCTGCGGGAAATCCAACGAGCGAGGTGCTACGATTCGTTCTACATTATTATTATGGGCGAGCTGCTGCATTTCAAAGTGATAGACGAACCGCGCCGGGCAGGTCCCGGGGCTCTGTACTGCCGTTCATGGTTGCCGGCAGCAGCAGCTTCCGAGTGTGACAATTCCGGAAATCTCGCTTGCTGTAGCGAAGGCTTTCGCTATACTGCCGGTTAGCGAAAGGTTTCGCTATCAGGCCCAGAGGTGTCGCTGAAATTGGGGAGACGCACAGATGCGAGAGCTTGGTTCTTCTCAGCCGACGGCCGTCGAGCTGGAGATTCTGCGGATTCTCTGGGACCTGGGGCCTAGCCCGGTTCGTGAGATTCATTCCCGTTTGAACGCGGCCAAGGGGACGAATTACTCGACCTCCGTGAAAATGCTCGCCGTGATGCTTGCCAAGGGATTGGTCAAGCGCGACGAAGAAGCGACGCCGCACATCTACCGCGCGGCGATCACGCGCGATCGGGCCGCCAAGAAATTTCTCAGCGAGCTGATCGAGAAAGTTTACGATGGCTCTGCGATGAGCCTCGTGCTCCAGGCTCTCGCCAGCGGAAAAGCGTCGCAGACAGAGATCGATGAGGCCCGCAAGCTGCTCGACGAAATGGAAGGCAAGTCATGAGCGCATTCCTGCATCTCGAGCAGCCGCAACTCGAAGCCGTCGTCGAACGTCTCGGCTGGGTGCTGGTGCACTCGCTGTGGCAGTTCGCACTGATCGCGCTGGTAGCCGGGATCGCCGCCCGCGCCCTGCGACGAAACACCGCGGCCCTGCGCTACGGCGTGCTTCTGGTTGCGATGGCCGCATTCACCGCCGCTCCCGTAGCGACGTGGCTCCTGCAACCCCAGGTCCTGCCTGAATGGCGGGCGAGCCGGTCGGCGTCAGCCACCGGGTTAGTCCCAATTGCACCAGCCGATTCGGACCCTGTCTCCCCGCTCCCGAACAATCCGATTCTGGTGAGCGACAGCGAACCAGAAAGTCGGGCCGCGCAGCTCCGGCCAGCCCCCGGCGAATCGGTAGCGCCGTCAGCCGCGGTACCGGCGACACCGATCGTCGCCGAGCCCACTCTTTCCTGGTCGGAACGGTTCACTGCCGCCCTCCGCCCGTGGCTCGCCTGGATCGTCGCGGGCTGGAGCCTGGGAGTGGCGCTCTGTTCATTGCGGCCACTGCTGGGTTGGCGCACGCTGCGCCGGTTGCAGCGGGTCGGGGTTTCGCCCGCGACGGACGACGTTCTGACCGCGCTTGCGCGCGTTTCGGCGCGGCTCGGCCTGGCGCGGGCGGTGTGCGTGATGCAATCGACACTGGTGCGAGTACCGGTGGTCGTTGGCTATCTGCGCCCCGTCATCCTGCTGCCGGTCAGTCTGGTGACGACGATCCCCGCTCTTCAACTCGACGCGATTCTGGCGCACGAACTGGCCCATATCGGCCGGCATGATTTTCTGGTGAACCTGATCCAGATGTTCGTCGAGACTCTGTTCTTCTATCACCCGGCTGTCTGGTGGCTGTCGCACCAGATCCGAGTCGAGCGCGAGCATTGCTGCGACGACCTCGTGGTGCGGCTGCTGGATAACCGGATCGAATACGGCCGCGCGCTCGTGGCGATTGAACAGTTGCGGGGGGAGAACTTGCTTCTCGCCCTGGGCGCTGCCGACGGATCGTTGCTGGCCCGCGTCCGCCGGATCGTCAGTCTCAATCCCGCCACATCCCAATCCGCCGCCGTCCGCCTCTGCGACCGCTGGCCGGTCGTGCTCGTCAGCCTGGCGTCTTTTGGAATCGCTGTAGCGCTGTCAATGTGCTGGAACCTGAAGGCGAGCGACGGTGGTGCTACGGACTTTCAGGACGTCGCCACTTATATCGCGCACCTTCCCGATGGCATCGTCGTCGAATTAATCGGGATCGGTGATGAGCACGCACCCGTCCGGAATTGGTGGAGAGCTGATGGCAAACGGCTCGACGCGGTCCCGACCGACCGGCTTCCGTGGGGCTCAATGTATCCGCCCCCCACGACTTTGGAAGTAAGAAACTTCGTCTATTGCGTCACTGGCCTGGGGCGAGAGCAGCGCGCGAGATGCTTTTCGACCGCGCTGCCGGAAGTCGCCTTGTGGCAACAACGCCATCTGGGAACGATGCGCGGCGAGGACATGATTACCGCCCTGATCGTGCCGGTTTCGCGAGTGCAGCCGACCAATATCTGCATTGACGTGACCAGCCGGGAATGGTGGCTGCCGATGTCGATCACGCCTGGACTTGAGATCAGGGAGTCGGATGAGGCCGACCCGCGGGCTAAAGAGCTGTACGGCCTGATCCGCGTGAACCGCGTGAGCGAAGAACAAGGGATCGCTCAGCCGTCTCTCGATCCGCAAGCCGCCCGCCGCCAATATCCGCCGCAGGCAACCCTGGCGATCGAGTGGGATCCTCTGCTGCTGAGCCGGCATGCGCATATGGAATTCCATGCGGTTGAAAAGTCCGGCACACGTCACCAGCTGCACGCCTGGGGCGAGCAGACGAAGACGAAGGTCAGGGGGCGGATGATCCATCATCCTCATTTTGCGTGCCGCCTGGCCGACGTCGATCACTTCGAAATTCGCCTGCAGCCGATCATCCATCGCGTCACGTTCGAGAAAGTGTCGCTGAAGCCGGGATATAAAACCGACGTGACTGTTTCGGTCAATTCGATCGCTGCGTCGCCACCGCACCCCTGCATTGCTGAGTTGCCCGACGGTATTAAGGTTGAGTTCGCTGGCATCACGCCGAACACGGCACCCGCGCGCGAGGGTTGGCGTCCCGACGGATCGAAAATGGGAGATGTGCCTGAATGGCAGGAAGGCCTGTCGCTGTATGGTGGCAATGTGGCAGGGCGGGGCAAACCGGCAGACCAGCCGCTCGATCCGGAAGGGTGCGATTTCCTGTTCGAGTTTAAGGGGCTGCGCCGCCAGCCCTTCTTCAGTTTCGAACTGCCAGGGAACGGCGTATTCTACTCGCACGATCCCGTGCAGGACCCGCACCGCCTGCGCATCTCGACCCGAATGCGAGACGAATCAAAGTCTCCGGGCGCCCAATTCGATCCGCCGGCTGATGAAGTGCGCGTTGGCCTGACCGACGAACCGTGGGGCCCCTGGCAACAGATCAGCCCGACAGCCGAGTTTCTCAATCAACTCGGCGATGACGCTCCCTATCGGTCGAGCTATGCCCGGGTTCAGGTTCTCCGGGTCGGCCCCAGCCGACGTGATCCGAATCGCACTGTTCTGGTGCGCCGCGAGCCAAAGCAGCGCTGGCGCCAATATGCCTTTGAAATCCGCGCGTTCGACACCGACGGCCTGGAACACTGGGTGAATGAATGGCAATTCGGCGAGGTCGAAGGAACAGACCTTCTCGAATCCGAATCGGGCCTGGCCCAGCTTCTGCCCGAGGGAAAACAACTGGCCCGCTATGAGTACCGCCTGCGTCCCTTCCGGCATCGCGTGACGTTCAAAGGAGTCAGCCTGAAGCCGGGAAAGTTCTCCGATCTGCAGATCTCCGTGAAAACGGTGCCGCGGGAGCCTGGCGACGACAAGGCGATCGACGACCGGCGGCCGGGTGACCAACCGGGCAAAGCCACCACCGTGGAGCGCGGCGCGAAGCTGGAATCAGATGGTAACAGCGAGCGATTGCCACCGGCGGCTCCGATCCACGAAGAGGACTTCTGGTCGATCAAATCAGGCGCCGCCTGGCCTTTGATCGGGAAAATGCGGACGCTGGAGCGAGTGAGATTCGTGGCGAGCGATCTGCGCGGACGACTTGGAGAGTTGACCCAGTTGCAGCGTCTGCGCGAGTTACGGGTCGTCAATTCCCGATTCGAATTCGACGATCTGGCGGACCTCGTGCACTTTCCCAATCTCGAAGTGGTCGACGTCATGTTCACGGTGTACGAAGCCACCGCTGACGAGCTCAAGGCGCAACTCGGTGACTTGTCGGCCGACGAACAGCGCTGGCTGGATGCGTGGCTGGCATCACATCCTGCGAATCCTGACTACCTCCAGACCGGCCGAATTGCCTTGCTCACGGACCGGGCTTTGCTGCGACTGAGCGGTTTGAACAAACTCAAGACGCTCAGGCTGTCGAATACCGACATGTCCGATCGTGGCCTGGCGGCACTCAATTATATGCCGCTACTCGAAGAAATCGACGTGAGCTGCGTGAAACTGGACGTGAACGCCGCGCGCAACCTGGCGCGCCACCCGCGCTTAAGGAGTTTTCGGTCGGCGAGTGTGACCGGCGACGTGCTGACCGAACTGGCCCAGCTCACCAATCTGGAGCAGCTGTCTCTCTGGGGCAAGGGAGTCACAGATGTCGGGGCAAAATCTCTGTCGAAATGCACAAAGCTCCGGGAGCTGACGTTCCGCGGCAGCGATCTCACCGACATCGGGCTCGACACGCTGTCGCAACTCCCCGACCTGCGTCTGCTCGAACTCGATCGCGGTGCGGAAAGCGTCACTCCCGCCGGGGTTGCCCGATTTCGCGAACGGCTTCCAAATTGTCGGCTGGTCCTGAGCGAAGCCGACCGGGCGAAGCGCACGACCAACGCTGACAAACCGCAGTCCGACAAGCGCGATCGCGACGGTGGCTCGCTGCCGGTTTCGGTCACCGAGCCGGAGCCGCAACCTGTCGCGGTTGGGCCTCCGCCGGAAGTCGGGCCGGGCCGGCGGCTGGTCCTGGTCCAATGGTCGCACGATTCGAAGCAGGTGTTTGCGTCTGGTGACTTTAACAAACTCACGCTCTGGGAACACAAAGAGTCGGGCTGGTCTTCGACGTCTCTGGATGCAGATCACCATGTGAATTCGATCGCCGCGTCTCGGATTTCGCCGTTGATTGCCGCGGGAACGAACGTCGGGACGGCGGAAGTCTGGGACGCGTCGTCTCGGAAGCGCCTGGGTGAACTGCGCTCCAGTCCCGATTACAGCGTCTATGCGGTCGCGATTTCGGCAGACGACAGGCTGGTCGCAGCCTGCGGGACGGACGGCACCGTCGCTGTGTTCGATCGCGCGTCGCAGCAGCTCATCGCCCGGCTCGGCGAAAAGGCCGACACGCGCATGTCGAGCCTGGCATTCTCGCCGGATGGCAAGGCGCTGGCGGCGATGGATCGGCACGGACATGTCGTGTTGTGGAACCTCGCTGGCTCCACGCGCCTGGCTGAATGGAAAGGGATTGCCGGGGGCGAGGATTGCTCGGTCCAATGGTCTCCCGACGGCCAGCGGTTGGCGGTGAGCGGCCCCGGTCGCGTGACGCTGATTGCCGCCGAGAAAGGAAGCCAGCCCAACGTGGTGATGGCGCCTGAGGAAGTCCTGTCGAGATATCCCCAGGCGGATAAGTCAGTGCCACGTTCCGGCCCCGTTCCCGGCGGGATCTCGTTTGCGAGCGTGACGGCGATTGCCCCCGACATTCGCACAGCCGCCAGCATCGCACCCGATGCGTCGATCGGGATCTGGGATCTGGCGACGCGCAAGATCATCCAGAAACTCCCCGCTCCGGCCGAAACCGTGATCGTGAAGGACTCGGCGGCGAAGGGACTGCGGAATCTGGTCTTCTCGCCCGACGGCCAACGACTGGCCTGTACGACGGTGCGTGGGGACATTGTCTTCTGGCAATTGGCTCCGATCGCCATTGTTGGGCGCGGGTCTCCTGACCCCGCCCTGGGTGCGACCGAAGGTCTCCCGAAAAACGCCTTCGACCCGATCAAAGTTGGCGGCTCGAAGGATGACTCGCCGCCGGCCACCCCGGCGGCCCGAGTCGCGCCAGCCCCGGCCAAGATCTCGTTCCAGGAAGCCCGCGGTCTCGTCGAAAGTCTGGGGGGTGAAATCCGTGGAAACTCGGAGTCCGACGAGCCGACATCGGTGCGGGTCGATCTGATGGGGAAAGCGGTGGACGATTCTGTCGTTCGCAAGCTGGCAGGCTATCCCCAGCTCACGGCGCTGTCGCTGTGGGGCATGGCGAGCGTGACCGATGACGGCATGGCGGCGCTGGCGCATTGCGGCAACCTGAAAAGTCTTCAGCTTCAGGCGCCGGCCGTCGGCGACGTGGGAGCCGGTTCTCTGGCGAAGGTGACTGGCCTCACCAGTCTGACGCTCTCGAACACCGCGATCACCGATGACGGGCTCAAGGAGATCGCGACGCTCCCCCGGCTCGAAATCTTCGATCTCACAAGCGACAGTGTGGGTGACGCGGGGATGCGGCATCTGGCCGGGATGCTGCGCCTCAGACTCCTGCGCAGCTACTGTCCTGCCGTCAGCAACGACGGATTCAAAGCCTTGGCGCAGTCGTCGAGCGTGGAAGAATTCCGGTTCGGCAACTGCAAAGCGACCGAACAGGGTGTGGCGCACCTGGCAGAGATCAGAAAGTTAAAAAGTCTATCGGCCAGCTATGTTCGCCTTTCTGATGAATCGCTCAAGGGGATCGGTTCGTGCGCCAATCTGGAATTTCTCGATTTCCGGGATACCGATATTACCGACGCGGGCCTCGCGCATCTGGCTGGCCTGACAAAGCTCGTCGAATTGCATTGCTTCGAGAATCGGCTCCTCACCGGTGAGGGCCTCGCGCATCTCAGAGCGTTACCCTTGAAGAAGGTGACGCTCGTTGGCGCAGGCACAACCGACAAGGGGCTGGAGCAGGTTGCGGCACTTCCCCAGGTTTCGAAGCTGGATGTGGGTGGCGGCCCTGTTGCGCTTCAGCCGAACGAAAGTTACCGGGTCACCGACGCCGGATTGAAATCTCTGACGCTGATGCCGTCGCTCGCTGAGTTGCTGATCAACGGCGCGTCGGTCACTGACGCCGGTGTGCTCGTTCTGAATCAGCAGGGCTTGAAACAAGTCACTTGCTGGCGCTGCCCGAAACTTACGCCGGAAGGGCAACGGGCCTGGCAGGCCGCCGCCCCGCACATCCAGATCAGAATCGACTATCCAGCGGCGGCGCCCGCGACCGGCGAATCGAAGCAGACGCGAGACGGCCCGCCGGCGCTCAACGGACTGCGAACACGTCTCACCCTCCTCACCGACAAGCCGGCCGTCGGGTTGCCGCTGACGGTCAAATTGGAATTGCAGAATACGGGGACCGTCGAGCGCACGTATGCCTCCCAGCGAGCCAATCCCGAGCAGACGCTGGAGGTGATCGGTCCCGACAGCCAGCCAGTCGAATTCATCAATGGACCAAACCAGATTCAGGTTGGATCGGCGAAGATCAAGCCGGGCGAGACGGTAACGCTGTTTGCTGAAGTCGATGTCGCGTCGATGTTTCTGCTGGCGCAGCCCGGGAAGTACAGCATGACACTGCGCGGGCCCGACGAGTTCGACCCGGGCGAGAATGGTCCGGCCCGGATCCATCCGATCCCGACGTCAAACACGATTGAAGTGACGCTGGGAGTCGGAACCCTCAACGACCTGCAGGCGACGTTCGTCCGCGTGCGCGGAATTGCTCCGAAGGGGTGGACGTTCTCAGCTCGCGACGATTCGATCGTCGGCATTCCGCCGGACTTCAAGAAGGGGGACTCGCGGCGCGGGGTGCTGCATCTCAAGTTCCTGGCGGAACGCAAGACCGAAGAACAGATTCGTTTGGATCCGGTTCCGTATGAATACCTGGGCCAGTCCGCACTGGGGTACGCTTACCTGGCCCTTCCGACCAGCGCCAATACGGATTGGCCCGGATGTGCCGAGCAGATTCGTCGGCAGCTTCCGAGCGAAACTGCCGCCACACCGACGGCCCCACCGCACGACGCACAAGCCCGGGGTCAGGAACTCAATGGCCTGCGCACGCGAATGATTTTGTTGACCGGGCAGCCTGCGGTTGGCCGCCCGTTCAAAGTCCGCATTGAACTGCAGAATGCTGGAACCGTCGAGCGGAAGTATCCTTTCCAGCGGGCGAATCCCGATTATCTCCTGGAGGTCGTCGACCCCGACGGCAAGCCGGCCGAATTCATCAACGGCGGGTCGGGGATCCCGGTTCAAACTCTGCCCATCAAACCGGGCGAGACAGTTGTGTTATTCGAAGAGGTGGATGTGGCATCGATGTTTTTGCTCGCCAAAGCCGGTCGATACAAGATGACGTTGCGCGGACCGGCCCGATTCGACGTCGACAAGGCCCGGCCCGAGCAAGGTCACCCGTACCCGACGTCGAATACGCTCGAGGCGACTCTGGCTGACGGACACCTCAGCGAGATTCAGGCGACGTTTCTCCGCATCCGCGCCGTGGCACCCAAGGACTCGAATCTTTCCACGCGTGGCAACTCGATTTCGAGCATCACCAAGTCGGTTACGCGTCGGGGGGGCGTGCACCTGTTTTTTTCCGCGGAGCTCAAGGCCGACGACTTGAAACTTGGGGGTTCGGTCCCTTACGAGTACCTTGGTGAAACGGCGTTGGGTCACGCTTATCTGGCGGTCCTGCCTGGCACCACGACCGAGTGGCCCGATTGTGTCGATCAGATTCGCAAGCAGTTGCCAGTGCGAAGACAAGAACCGGGAGACCTACGGTCGGACGAACGGCGGGGTCAGGAGACCCGCGCCGAACAAACGGAAACCCGCGCTGAACAGACCGAACAAGAGGCGAACCGCACCGCCGGAGACATCCTGGAGCTGGTCCGCCGCTTTTCCCCCTCCATTGTCGCAGTCTCAAAGACCGACCCAAAAACCGGTCTGCCTGATCCAAATCCTAATGGCTGTGCGGGCGTGATCGTCGATGGCAGAGGTTATATCCTGACTATGCTGTGGGCCACTGAACGTGGCGGCAAACAGCTCAGGGTCCGGCTGGCGGATCAACACGAATACCTGGCCGACGTGGTGGCGACTGATGCCAACCTCAAACTGGCCGTGCTGCGAATCCAGGCTCCCTGGCCGCTCCCGGCTGTATCGCTGTCCAAGGTTCGGGATCCGCAATCAGGAGACGTGGTCGTGGCGATACCGTCGCCGGGCCAGAAAGAGGCGAAAACGGGAATCGTCACCGGTCTCGGGAAAGATCTGGGAGAGAACTTCCCGAAGAACCTGATCCTATCGGATCTGCCGCTCGCCATCACTGAGGGAGCGAGCTTAATGGTGAGCGACGATGGAGAGCCGCTCGGCATTTGGGTTGGGATTCGTGCGGGAAAGACCAGAACAAGCTTTGCGGTTCCACTGACCGATGCTTTGCCATTTTTGAAAAAGGTCCTGCCACCGCCAGGGGCTGACGGTCCCGGTTCCGTGGGGCGCGAGCCTCCACCCGTTGGGCCTGGGTCTCTTGCCCACGCCCCCAGCGCGACCGAAGGTCTCCCGAAGAAAGACACTGACCCGGCCAAACCTGGCACCTCGCCGGGAGACCTGCGGTCGGACGATCGGCGGGGTCGGGAGACCCGCGCCGAACAAGGTGCGACGCGCACCGAACAAACGAACGGCCGCGCCGAACAGCGTCCATCGCGGCTTGGCACGCTTACCGGCCGGTTCGTCTATGACGGCGAGCCGCCGATTCCGGTTGAACTGTTTCCCCAATTGGCGAAGCTGGAGGCCAATTCGCCGCTTGAACCCAGGCCCGAAGGGGCAGGCATCGGGATGGAAGAGGTCTATCGCGACTATCTGAAGCACGGCATCCGACCCAAGCTCACCAATGACTCACTTCTGATCGGTGCAGATCGTGGCGTTGCGAATGTGCTCATCTGGGTCACGAGTAAGAATATTCCCTGGTCACCGCCGGAAGGGGGCTTGCCGCCGGCGACGATCACCCTCAAGGACGGAAACTTCTCTCCGCGGATCGCCACCGTGGTGGTTGGGCAGCCGCTCGTCGTCGAAAATCTGGATCCTGTCGAATTCGATTTTGCCGTGGAGTTCTGGAAAGCGCTCAACGCACCGGTCATGTCGCAGCTCAAGGCGGGAATCGGTGCCGCGCCGCTCCGGCTGGCCGTTCGTGTCCCGGAGCCCTATCCCGCAAGGTACTCTTCGAGGATCTGCCCCTGGGCCGCCGGGAGCGTGTTTGTCCATCGGAACTCGTACTTCGCCGTGAGCCGTGCCGACGGGTCGTTCACGTTGTCGAACCTGCCTCCCGGCGAATGGGAATTCCGCGTCTGGCACGAACGGGCCGGCTATGTGTCGGCCTGGCCCAAAGGATCATTCGCAAAACCGATCGCCTCGGGCGAGAACAGCCTGGGGACGATCGCGCTCAAGCCCGAGCAGCTCGGTCAGAATCCGCCGGCGAGCGCGCCGCCGCCGAAGAATCGCGAGCAGGTCGGCGAAGTCCTCGGGAAACCGGTCTATCGCGATCAGGTCCCGGCGGGCGAGCTGGACGCCCTGTTCTTCGTGCCGGTACGCAAGAAGTACCACGACGCCCACGAGGCTGCCTTCACTCCCACACTCGATGAAATTAAGTATGCTGCGGCCTACTTCGACAGCGAGCACCAGAAGCAGCTCGATGCCGAAGGGGGAGAGGCCGCGCTCCGCAGTCGGCTCGAAGCGATCGAATTACGTTTGGCGCAAAGCGATCTCACGGAAGAGGAAGAACAGAAACTGGAACAGGAACACAGCGGACTGAAAGCCAGGCTGAAGCCGCCGGGAAGCCTGCTGGCAGCGTGGGCACTGATCAACTGGAAGGGTGAAAAACACATTTACGACAATTTCGGCGGGGGCCGTGTGCTCGTTGGTAAATTCGGCCACACCGCCTTCGATGCCAATCGCGTCTGGAGGGAAACGCTCGAGAAACAGGGGGAGTTCCAGATCACCGACCCGAAACTGCGAGCGAAATTCTACGAACCCTGGAAGCGTGACCGTGGCAATTTCCTCAAGAGCGACAAAGAAGAAATCCGCCGCCTGCTGCTGGAACCGGAATACGTTGCACCGCCTGTGATCAACAATTGAACAGTCAATCCCCGATTGATGGAGAGGGAACGATGCGTTCCACTTCGCGATTCGTATCACCGGGCTTCGCAATATTCGCAGCCGTCGCCCTCGCGGGATGCGCCACGTCGATCCAGCCTCTGGCGACGCAGGATGTCGCCACCGATGTCGCCAGTATTGCCGGGGAATGGATCGTCGATCGATCTCACTTTCCGGCTCTGAAGCAGGAAGCGGCTGTTCACATCATTCGCCGCGGCGTCGGGATCTACGACTTCGAAATCACCCAGGCCGGCAAGACGACAAACTGGGACGGCGACGCGATCAAGCTGGGGGACAAAATCTTTGCCGACGTCGTCCCCAATTTCGAGGCCGAAGGATCGAATCTCGAAGAGTTGCTGCTGATCGCCACGCACGCAATCTTCGTCATGGAAAACGACGAAAACTCCCTCAAGCTGTACGGGTTCGATCACGCCCGGCTCGATCCACTGGCAGTCAAAGAGCGGCTGGCGGTGGCATCATCCGCCAAAGAACGGCTGGTCTTCACGGCCGACCCCAAGAAGCTCCAAGCGTTCTTCAAGGAACACGGCCCGGCGCTCCAGAATAAAGAGCCGGCCATCATTCTCAAAAAGAAGTCGTGAGGATCGGGATAACCACACCGCTTCAAAGGCGCGACGACGGACGGGACGGAAAGACTTGAACCGCGGATGACCCGGATCCACACGGATGGGCAACTTCACCCAGTCTCTGATCTACGTCCTTCGGTACTCGACCGCAAGAAGAAACGGAAATCTAAGAACACTGATCGACGCTAATCGACACTAATTCATTAGCGAAGATCAGTCCCGGCGCGCCGGGATTCCCCTTCGTCCGTTGGTCCGTCATCCGCGTCGATCGGCGCCATCCGCGGATCTGATTCGTGTTCTGCGTGTCTTTGTGGTCAATCAGCGGCGTTTGGATGACCACAAAGTCTCAAAGGGACGAAGCACCGACCGCCCAGGCCTGGCTGCGATGAGTTAGCTTTTCGAGCGCGTCGGGAATCGGGAGCCAGATCAATTCGTGATCGGTCTCGGTGGGTTGCGCCACACGCGGGCCGAACCTGGCCTCGAAGAACGAACATTGCTTGGCGAGGTAGCCCTCTCCCTCGGCGAAGACATACTCGATCGCCAAGCCGAGCGGCCGCACGATTTCCACTGCGTGGCCGCACTCCTCCAGAATCTCCCGCCGCAACATCTCTTCGAGCGACTCTCCCGGCTCAGCGCCGCCGCCGGGGAGGAAGTAACGCTGACCAATCCGCAGGAGGGCCACCTGACTGCAC